>Ga0123334_1007099_pt1 | contig 10114 bp, 8 predicted proteins | sample BiotimSIPDNA_FD_89706 | JGI IMG/M metagenome (GOLD analysis project Ga0123334, IMG submission 89706) | Anaerobic biogas reactor microbial communites from Washington, USA - Biogas_R1 time_0 SIP DNA | ecosystem: Engineered > Bioreactor > Anaerobic > Unclassified | place: Washington, USA | collected... | reverse complement strand
GTCTTGACTTCCGGCGGCAACGACCATTCCGTACTCCCGCTTTCCAGCCGGTTGTAGAGAGCAGGCTGGCGGGTGATAGCGACGTGGCCGACCAGACCCTCGCCAGGGCCGATGACCTCCGAATGAAAATAAGCCATCCGGTAGCGCGCATTCACCCGCACTTTCGGACTCGGCGCCTTCTGGTTGACCGTCAGAATCGGGAAATAGCCCGTGCAAGCCGCGCCGCGCAGATAGGACGGATCGTTTTCATCCGGCACGAAAATGCCGGCCGACTCAGCGTCCACGTCCTCGCAGACCTTGGTGACGATAATGCTCAAAGCCTCGGTCAATTCGGCGACGGTCGCCAACTTCTGAACGAACTGGTTCAGGAATCGCCGATAGGCGTCTTGCTGCCGATGCGCCTCGGCAGCGGCATGCCGGTTCGCGCTCACCTGCCCAAGGGCCCGCATCACAAGGCCAACCAAAAGCAGAATCAGCGTTAGGGCGCCTAGAGATATCAGGATGATTGTCATGTGAATGAATTGACCATGACCGCCCAACAACCCGGCGAAGCTGGCGGTCGGCGCCTGCTTCCGCCGCCCTGGCGCCCTTTTGCCCGCCAGGGACAAAAGCCAAACCAGAGGCGAAATCCGGAAAATGCGAATTTGGGGTTAATTTGCAATATACACCTTAAAACATAGTAAACAAAAAACTTTGAGTTATATTTTCTGTCGACGGCGACAAATGCGAATTTGCGGCCGTGCGCCTGCGGCGCGAAGCTGGTTTTCCATGAAGTGTCCAGCTATAGCGTCCGCCAGCTTCGCCGCCACGCTCGGGGAGATAGCGATTCGCATGGCCGTTTCGCGACGCCCCTGGGACGGGCCTTGTCGACCCGACTTTGCGCCGGTACGCATGCGACGCCCATCAGACTAAAACGCCAACCGCCATGAACAAAAGTGAACTCATCGCCCTCTTCGCCAAACTCAAGCTGCATCCCAGCCGAAGACTTGGGCAGAATTTTTTAGTAGACAGCAACCTGCTGTCAGCCTTGGTTCGCGACGCTGAGCTGCTTCCTGGCGAGCAGGTGCTGGAAGTCGGCCCTGGTGCTGGCGCTCTGACTGCGGCTCTGCTGGCGGCCGGCTGCATAGTGACCGCCATTGAACTGGATCACCGCCTGGCCGAATACGTCGCGGATCGCTTTGGCCGCGACAACGCCCATTTCCGCCTGCTCCAAGGCGACGCCTGCCGGATGGACATTGACGCCGTCATGGGCGCCGAGCCGTATCGATGCGTCGCCAACCTGCCCTATTCATGCAGTTCGCCGTTCCTGGCGACCGCCGCTACCTTGAACAACCCCCCGACCGCCATGCATGTCCTGCTCCAGAAAGAAATGGCCGACCGCCTGACCGCGCACCCTGGCGGCAAGGACTATGGCGTCCTGACCGTCCGCCTGGCCCTGCGCTATGACACGACTATGCTTAGAATCATCCCGCCTAATGTCTTTTTCCCGGCGCCGGAGGTGACTTCAGCCTACGTCCGACTCACCCTGCGGCCAGACGCGCCTGAACCCGAAGTCCGAAAGCTGGCGTCAACATTGGCAGGAGAAGTCTTTGCCCATCGCCGTAAAAAATCGTTCCGCCTGCTGACGGGCCGCTATCCAGAGGAATGCGTCGCCGCCGCCTTCGCAGCCGCTGGTCTGACGCAAGACGCCCGGGCAGACGATATTCCGCCGGCCGGGTTCGTGACCCTTGCCCGTTTCATTCAACCGCCCACACCATAATTAAATCACTTCAGGAAGGAGCGTCTTTTTCCCATGCCAAGCTTAGCGGAAACGCTCAAATACGCTTTTGTGCAAAGCGACTCGGTTGGAAAAGCCATTGTCGTGGTCTTGGCGATATTCAGCGCCTGGGCCTGGATGATCATTTTCAGCAAAGCCAGCGACATGCTGCGGATGCGCGTCGCCTGCCGTAAATTCTCCCGGGTCTACGCCCGTGTCAAATCGCCGATTGGCATGGGCCAGCAACTGGACGACCTGTCCGGCCCGCTGAAAGCTATCTGCGCCGCTGGCATCAGCGAGCTGTTTGACATCTGCCACATCAACAAGGAAAGCCAGCCCCTCTTTTACCGCCACTGCCGACTGCCCCGCCTCCTCAGTGAAAAGGAAATCGAAAAAATCCGCAGCACGATGAACAGCCAAGTCAACCAGCAGATTGTGGTGCTGGAAAGCGACCTGGGCATCCTTGGCACCCTCGTCACCGTGTCGCCGTTCCTGGGCTTGTTCGGGACTGTCTGGGGCGTGATGGCGACCTTCATCGCCATTTCCCTGCAAGGGCGGCCTGACCTGAGCGCCATCGCCCCCGGCATCAGCGGCGCTTTGCTCACCACCGTCGCGGGCCTGCTCGTCGCCATTCCAGCCCTGGTCGCCAATAACCTATATAATAACTTAGTGCAGACAACGAGCCTGGAGATGGACAATTTTGTCACCGACTTCATCGCCAGCTTGCAGCTTGAGGAAGCAGTGCAGCCGATCACGAGGCCGTCTACGAGAGAGAATGCCTCAGCCATGGCTGAAGGCTGACCCAGCCATCGCGTTTGCCATGCCCTGCCCGAACGTCCATTTTCGCCGAGGAGCAGCATAATGCCTCCGAACACCTCACGACGCCCCTTCAAAAAACAAGCCGCGACCATTGACATGACGCCGCTGATGGACTTGACGTTCATGCTGCTGATCATCTTCGTCATCACGGTTCCGGCCCTGGAGTATTCCACTGAGGTCGACACCACCCCGCCAAAGCTGGACAGCGAAAAAAGCACCGAAGATGTCACCCGGCCGCTCGTCATCCATTTTAACAAGCATGGCGTCATCTCGATTGACGACAACATAGTTGCGCTTCATGATTTGACGAATTACCTTAACAATATTCGCCAAAGCAGAGAAAAGCTGACCGTGATGATCAGGGCCGATGGCAGCCGGCCATATTCCGAAGTGATTGACATCCTGCGCGCGGCGCGGCATGCCAACGTGGACTCTGCTTCCTTGATCACCCAGGCGGAAGACCAACAACAGAGGTAAACGAGGATATGCATGACCAGAATCAACACTGGATTGCTCGAATGCTGGCGTTTGCCGTCAGCGTCGGCATGCATGCTGCCCTCATTGTCGTCGTCCTGGGCATGACCCAGCGCCCCCTGGAGCCGATGCCAGAAAGCATCAAAGTCGAATTGGTCAATCTTCCCCCCTCCCCCCCAAAACCAGCGCCACCGCAACCCGAGCCGCCGCCACCGCAGCCCGAGCCGCCGCCACCGCAGCCCGAGCCGCCGCCACCGCAGCCCGAGCCGCCGCCACCGCAGCCCGAGCCGCCGCCACCACCGCCAAAACCACCCGTTCCTAAGCCGCAGGTCATCGAAACTCCCAAGCCGCCGCCCCCCAAGCCGCCGACTCCCAAGCCGCCGACTCCCAAGCCGCCGACTCCCATCAAAAGCATAAAGGATCGACTCAAGGAAGCCGAAGTCAAGAGGCCAACGCCTCAGCCAACGCGGCGTCCCAGAAATGTCCCCAGCCAGGAGGAATTGCAGAAAAAACTGATCCGAGCGGCCGGCCCGTCCACCCCTGGCCCGATAGCGTCATCCGAAAGGGCGTCCTATACCGCTCAGCAGATCAAGGAGTCGAGCAACTACGCGGAAAAGGTCGTCGGCCCCTATTTGTACCAGCGTTGGGTGCAGCCAACCCGCGCCGAGCTGGGTTCTACGCCGGTGCGCCCCGTCGAAGTATCGTTCACCGTCTATGCCAACGGCACCATCGCCAACGTCGTCATCGACGGCAACAACAACAACCAGAAGCTCGTCCAATCCATCCGAAATCTTTTCGCGGACATTCGGAGTATGCCGCCGCTGAGCACCGTCGGCAGCAATGCCTCCAGCCTACGCATCGTTGTCATTATGACCCTGACCTCAGATTAACCCCACTTTTTCCCTTCCACCCTCAACGGGCTCGGAACACAAACCCAATCAGACTTAGGAGCATGGCATGAAAAACGGCAAATTCGGTTTTGGCATCATCGGCTGCGGCGGCATCGCCGGCGCCCACATCCGCGCGATTGAAGCAAACCCGGAAGCAGAACTAGTCGCTGTCTGCGATATCATCGAGGACAAGGGACGCAAATTCGGCATGGACCACGGCGGCGTCACTAACTTCTATAAAAACTACCTTGATTTAGTCAAGGACCCGGCCGTGGACATCGTCTGTATCTGCACACCGTCTGGCCTGCACGGCGACGGCGTCATCGCAGCCGCGAAGGCCGGCAAGGCCATCCTCTGCGAAAAGCCGCTGGACATCAGCCGCGACCGCATGAGCGAAATGATCGACGCGGTGGACAAGGCCAAGGTGAAGATGGGCTGCGTGTTCCAGCTGCGCACCTACGCCAATACCATCAAGGTTAGAAAAGCCATCGCCACGGGCATCCTCGGCAAAATGACGCTGGCAGATGCGTACCTGAAGGACTACCGTTCCCGGGCCTACTACGCCAGCGCCGACTGGCGCGGCACCTGGGCGCTGGACGGCGGCGGCTGCCTGATGAACCAAGGCGTACACGGCGTTGACCAGCTGCTCTGGATGACCGGCGCCGATGTCGACCGCGTCTTTGCCCGCGCCGACCACCTAGTGCGCGACATCGAGGTCGAAGACACCTGCGTCGCCAACCTGCAATTCACCAACGGCGCCTTTGGCACCATCGTCGCCACGACCTCCTGCAACCCCGGCGAAACCAGGCGCTGGGAAATGCACGGCGACAACGGCAGCATCTGCCTGACCGGCCAGAACATCACCAGATGGGCCACCGCTCCCATCGGCAGTGACGAGATGGCCAAAAACATCGAATTCACCAAAGAAGCCAGCGAGGACGGCATCACGCACGATCCTATGGCTCTTTCCATGGAAGGCCATACGTTCCTGGTCAACGATCTTATCCAAGCTCTCAAAGAAGACCGCGAACCCTACGTCAACGGCCATTCCGCCCGCAAGGCCGTTGACCTTATCCTCTCCATCTATGAATCGGCCCGCACTGGCAAGGACGTCAAAGTCCCGCATTATTAATTCACAATGGCCGGCGCAGCAACGCCTTTCCTGCGCCGGCCATGCGTATGCTGACTCCGGCCCGACGGCTTGACCGGCGGCCGGAGCCGCGTTGGCATCCATTACCCAAGGAGGCGACGACAATGAGACTGCTCTCAAGCTGGCTGCTCGCCACTTCCCTCTTCCTTCTCAGTCAAGCCCTGCTCGCCGTCGACACCCTGCCCCCAGGCCAGGAAGTCGCCCGCAACGGCACGTTCAACGACCCGGCTTCAGCCTTGGATTTCTGGCAGCAGCGCGCCGGTGGCCTAGGCACGTTCAAGGTCACCAAGGGCCAGGAGGAAGGAGCCATCGGCATTCTCAACATCCGCGTCACCGAAACCTCGCCGAAACCCTGGAACATGGAGCTGCTGCAGCGCGTCGACGTCGAGGTGGAAAAAGCCACCACCATGTACATCAGCTTCGAATACAAGATCAGCCCGGGATACTCGTTCAACTTCTACTGGCAGGAGGAGCGCTCGCCCTGGCCCAAGCTGCTCTCCCTGCATGTCGAATCACCGACCGAAACATGGCAGCGCGTGCAAATGGCAGCGCCGGTTCACCAGACCTTCCAGCCCCAGACCACGGCCTTCTCGTTCCACCTGGCCGAAAATGTCGGCATCCTCCAACTGCGCAATTTTTCCGCTATTATGGTTCCTGCCGAGGTCAACCCAGAGACCCTGGTCACCAACGTCAACCCGGTCCTTGGCGGCGATTTCTATGACAAGGACTGGCGCGGCATCGTCTCCGCGCGCCTGGAAAAAATCAGGCGTTTTCCCCTGACCGTCGAAGTGACTCGCAAAGGCCGGAAAATCGGCGATGCCGACATCGCCGTCCGCCAGACGAGCCGTCCGTTCCGCTTTGGCGTCGAGGCCTCGGCCGCCTTGCTCGCGCCAGCCGCCCTAGCGGCCCCGGAAATCGCCGATTTCGCAGCCCGGGTCAAGCCGCACGCTGCTGGCTTTGAACGCTACCGCGACCTGATCCTGAACACCCCCCAGTTTGAATTCGTGACCTTTTACGACGCCATGGTCTGGCGAGACTATGCCGCCTGGGGTCAGAAAATCGACGCCGAAGTGCTGGCGGCAGCCAAAGCCGCAGCACGACCGGTGCGCGGCCATGCCCTCTTCATCCCCGCCTATAAATTCGCTCCCAATGCCTGCCGCAATCTCAACCGCGATGCCTTGAACAAAGCCCTGCTCGACCATGTCAGCCAAATCTGCACTAGGCACAAGGGCGCCGTCGCGGAATGGAACACTGTCCACGGCGCCATCGAATATTTTGAAATCTACAATTTCATCGGCGTTGACTGCATCTCCCAGGTCTTTGCAGCAGCGCGGGCGGCTGATCCGGCCGCCAGCCTGCTGCTGAGCGACATCCAGGCTTTGAGCGCACTCTCCGACGTCCCGCTGCGCGACACCCTCGAACTGGCTGAATGGCTGCAACAAAGCGGCGTCCAGGTCGACGGCGTCGTCCTAGGCGCCAATCTGAAACGGCTTGACGTCGGCCCCCAGTCCATGGAAAAACGCCTGGACCAGCTCAGCGCCCGCGTCAAGGCACCCATTCACATCGCCAATTTCGCGGTCAACGCCGACTCTGACGAGATTCAGGCCAGCATGGTGCGCGACTATCTGCTGCTGTTTTATTCGCATCCCGCCGTGGTCAGCGTGTCGTTCGCCGAGCCCTGGGCGCCGGCCATCCTCAATCCGCGCATGGCCTTTTACGGTGACGACTTCACCCCGCGCCCAGCCACCGAGGCCATCTTCAAGTTGCTGGACGAGGAGTGGCGGACAGTGGCGGACCTCAAGACCGACGGCACTGGCGCCGCGCCGACTATAGACGCCTTCATCGGCGTCTATGAGATGACTGTGACCATTGGCAAGGAGACTTTTCCAGCCGTCAACGTGCAGCTGCCACCGCCAGCCGACAGTGCCACCGCGCCGTTGACGGTTCCGGGCGCGACCGTCACCACGACCAAAACCGGGGTGAAAGTAACCCTGCAAGTGCCGTAGTCAGCGGCGCAGGCCATCCTTCCGGCTACGCCAGCCCCAGCAGTTTCAGGCGGTAGCAGAGCCGCGGTCGCTTCATGCCCAAGCGCCGGGCGGCCTCGCTCACATTGCCGCCAGCCTGGCGCATGGCCTCTGCCAGCAGCCGCCGCTCATAGTCGGCCATAGCCTGGTCGAAATCAGCGTCTGGCAGCGCCAACGGGTCGCTATGGCCAACGGCAAGGGCGGGCGGCAACGCGAAGTCGCGCCGCTCCAGGACATGATCCTCGGCCAGGATGACGGCCCGTTCCACGGCATTGCGCAGCTGGCGGACATTGCCGGGCCAGGGTGCTTCCTCCAACTGGCGCAACGCTTCAGCGCTGATGCCATTCACCTTCTTGCCATATTCCTGGCTGGCCTGCAAAAGAAAAAAATTGGTCAGTACCGGAATATCCTCTCTGCGTTCGCGCAGCGGCGGCAGGTGGATGTTGAACATGTTCAGGCGATAAAACAAGTCTTCCCGGAACTCCCCCTCCGCAGCCATCCGCCCAAGGTCGCGATTGGCCGCCGCGATAAACCGACAAGCGACAGGATACTCCGCCCCAGCACCGACCGGACGAGCCATGCGCTGCTCAAGAACCCGCAGCAGGACAATCTGGAAATTCTGCTTGGTGGTCGCGATTTCGTCTAAGAACAAAGTGCCTTTTCCGGCTTCCCGGATCAGCCCTGCCCTATCCATGACAGCGCCGGTGAAGGCGCCACGGGCATGCCCTAAGAGTTCAGAGCTGATCAGCGCTTCGGAAAACGACCCGCAGTTCAAGGCTATGAACGGATGCTGGGCGCGCTTGGACAAGGCATGGATGGCGTGGGCGACCAATTCCTTGCCAGTGCCAGACTCGCCGGTGATCAGAACCGTCGCCGAAGTCGGGGCGACTTTGCGGATCAATTCCATGACTTGGCTCATGGCTCGCGAAACACCGCGAATCGGCATTGACAAATCATCGCTCAACAGCCCATGCTTGAGGCTGATGTTCTCCATGCTCAGCCGACGCCACTCCACCGCACGCCGCAGTGCCAGCAGCAAATCCTCGGTGTAGCGGTCAATTTCCACGGGGTCGTCCCGGCGTTGCGGCTCCAGAACATAGTCAAACGCGCCAGCTTTCACCAGTTCGACGATATGCTTGGGCGAATTGACGCCAGTCGAAATCAAAACCGGCACTCCTGGCGCCGCGTCCTGGACTTCCCGCAGCATCTCCCAAACGTTCAAGTCATCGCCGCGACTATGCGGATCGACGAGGCCGATGCAGACCGCCAGCGGCGATTCAGCCATGCCGCGCAAATGCTTGGCGGCTTCCCGCTGGCGGGGAATATCGATCACCTGCCAGCGCTCTCGAACCGCCGCCAAAGTAGCAGGAATAAACCCGCTGCTGAGCAGAACTGTGTCCATCGTAGCTGTCGTCATTGCCCCGTCCCCTGTCCCGGACGATGTGACCCGGATTTCCTGATGCCAGCCCGCGGGCCGGGGTGAAGCGTTAAAATATCACTCCATTTAGTCGTAAAGCAAGGCGACAAGTGCTCGCGCCGCATCAGCCAGGGCTTTTCGATGCCCTGGGCGAGATGGAAGACAGAGCCGCGGCCAAACTCCCGGTTGATCTTGTCAACCGCGTCATACAGCCGGTCATGGCGCTGGTCTTTCTGGTCGACGAACAAGTTCAGCTGCCGCGTGGAGGTGCTTTCCAGCCCGATGAACATGATGCCAGCCTTCCGATAGCGCCGGTTCGGGATGAATATGGAGGCCAGCACCGGCGCAATCGCGGCCAGCATGGCGCCATCCGCCGCAGTCGGGTGGTCAAACATGACTGTGGCGCCAGTGTTCGCCCAGGCGACATCACGGTTGCGGCCAGGCTCGTCCAGGACATATTGGAAAAAGACATTGGCGCCGCTGGCCAGCTGGTTCTGCTGGCGCAGCTGCGCCGCCGCCGTGGCGATGTAGTACGCCATCGCCTCCCTGAGTTCCGCCAATTCAAAGACCGGCCGGCCGAACGACCGCGAGCAAGTCAGACTTTGGGCAGGCTTCTCCATGTCCTCTGGAGCCAGCGCCGGTATCCCGCGCAGCTCAAGGGCGGTCCGAGCCAGGCAGACATTGAATTTCCGGGTCAATTCCTTATGGTCAGCCGAGGCCAGCTGGCCAGCCGTCAAAATGCCAAGCCGACGCAGCTTGTCACGACTGCGCCGACCAACCCCCCAGACCTCCTCGACAGGAAGCTCGGTAAGTACCGGTATAATGTCCGGCGGCATGACAAATACGCCTGCCGCAGACTTCTTGCCAATGTGATTGGCGATTTTCGCCAGGGTGCGCGTCGTCGCAAACCCGATGCTGACAGGTATCCCGACCCACTTGCCGATGCGTTCCCGCAACGACGCCCCAAAAGCGGCGACATCAAATCCTGGCTGCGGACGCAGCTCCAGGAAAGCCTCGTCAATGGAATATTGCTCGACTAAGGGAACTTGGCTGGCCAGGACGTCCATGACCCGCCGAGACATGTCAGCGTACAATTCATAATTACTGGAACGGATTTGGATGCCGTGCGCTTCAATCATCGGCCGCAGCTGAAAAAAAGGCATGCCCATCGGCACCCCAAGCGCCTTCAGCTCATTGGAACGCGAGATGACGCACCCGTCGTTGTTCGACAACACAGCCACTGGACGACCAACCAGCGACAAGTCGAAAACACGCTCGCAAGAAACAAAAAAATTGTTGCAGTCAATTAGGCCATACATAACTCAGCATTCAGTACTCAGCATTCAGCATTCAGTATTCAGCACCTCGCCCCTATTTTTACGCATCTTCGATTTTCCAATCGGATATCTGCCTTGAGGCCGCGTCGAAATTCGCGCCGATGAGGACGATTCTTTTGCCGGCGTGTTGATATTTCTGATAATACTCCTTTTCGCGGATTTGCGCCAGCGCTGCCTCGGCGTTTTGATTCATCTTGAATTCAAAGATGTAGATGCAGTCCCCTTCCCGGATCACGGCGTCGATTCG
>Ga0123334_1007097_pt1 | contig 10115 bp, 7 predicted proteins | sample BiotimSIPDNA_FD_89706 | JGI IMG/M metagenome (GOLD analysis project Ga0123334, IMG submission 89706) | Anaerobic biogas reactor microbial communites from Washington, USA - Biogas_R1 time_0 SIP DNA | ecosystem: Engineered > Bioreactor > Anaerobic > Unclassified | place: Washington, USA | collected... | reverse complement strand
GTAGGTGATAAGCGCCATTGTCGCCAATATAGAGGTCATTTGGTCTATATATGCAAGCGAGTAATGGGCAAGAATATTTCTTTGTTTCACTGCATTTTCTTCGTGGTTTTTTATTTCTTGCCTTCGTTTTACCAGCGCCAAAAACATTGCTAACATAAGTGTTGATATAACAAGCCAATGAGAAATATATATTTGGGGCTCTAAGCTTTTAAGTGCGCCTACACCTGCGGTAGCTCTAAGCACAAAGCCTATGGCAATGCACATTACATCAAGTATGACAACCTTTTTTAGCTTGAAACTGTAAGCTAAATTCATCATAAAATAAGTCATGGCTAACGAAAAAAACAATCCCGAAAGTTTCCAAGAAGCCAATAAACTGAGTAATAATATTATTATCAAAGCAGATTTGGCTTCGGTTATCGACAAATCCCCAGAAGGCAAGGGGCGATTGCGCTTAACAGGATGCAATCTGTCTTTTTCGAGGTCTGCCAAATCGTTTAATATATAAACGCTCCCGCTTAAACCGCAAAATGTCACAAATCCGGCTAACGCAAGTATCCATGCCTGATACGAAAAAACAAGACCTTTTTCCGAAAAAAGCAAAGCAACAAACAAAATTAAATTCTTTGTCCATTGCTTCGGTCGCAAACTGGTAAAAATAGGAGCTATCATTTATTATCCCTGATCAAAAATTACTTATTATCTTTACGTTAGAGTTTGCTTCTGTGTCGTAGTAAAAACGCTTTATATCTGTGGGAACAGCGTTTACACTTTCGGGGTCGCTCGGAACCATTATGGTCCACTCGTGTCTTTGTTTCATTTCAAGAACTTTTAAAGAAACCCGCCGCATCCAAACTCCGCCAACTGACATCCATGATGGTAACATAAAGTCACTTTCCAATAAATGCATAAATGGTATTTCATCAATAAAAATTACATTATTTGCTGAAGAAATAGCCATTACACGTATTTGAGAGGTTTCTAATTCACCATATCGAAACATGGCAAGAGGCGGCTTGTTTTCGTCACGCCAAAAATAAGTAACCTTTTCGGGTTTGACAAAATCAAGCCAAATGGTTGTTGCGGGTGAATCTTGAGTCGAAAACAGAGATCTTCCAGCTGACATTGAGATGTTTTTATTATTAAGAAGACTTACCGATTTTGAGATATTTTCTTTGAAATCTTCACTTATAGAAGAATCATGGCTTATAGATATATATACCTTTTCATCAGTGGGTAGTTTAATTTTGTTAAGCGTCAAATCATCTAAGAAAAGTCGCAACCCTTCGGCAGAACATATGTTTTCTCTTATTTCTTTTATAGGACGCCAATAATGAATGTATTCGGAGCAGCCGAAACATTCAGAAATAAAACCAAAAATAATAATTGTTGCCAAAAACAGTGTTTTTATTTTCATTCAGTACACTCAGAATTGCGTGTTAAGCTTGTCAATGGCTCTTATGTTCATAGAAGAAGGCGCAACAATTATGCCGAATTCAACTGTCCTTTTATTGGGAGCAGACTTTCCTGAAAAGTCTTTTGCATTGTCTTCGGCGGTTAGTATAACCTTATAAACGCCGGATTCTTGCAGCATCAACCTGAGTTCTTTGTCTTTAATTGAAGTTATTCCGCTGCTGCCTCCACCAAGTTGTTTAGCCCCTTCTCTCATGTAAAGCCCCGCCGGGCCTGTTACTTTTGCAGAAGGAATGCCTGTGTCCGCTTGGTTCGGAACAGATATGTTGTCTGATGCAACGGTTTTTATAAACACTTCCGTTCCCTCCTGAATCAATGGCGGGTGCGAAGAATATACCAAATTCTTATCTGCGCTCTCGCCTATTGCCGAGGGGATACCCAATAAAGAAGTCATACCCGCATACTTAAAGTTTGAGGCAACATACCAATTGCTGGCAGTAGAAAGCAGGCCGTAGGATATTTTACCGCTTTTGAAAAAACTGTTAAGCCCGTAGGGTTGCTGTTCTTCAAAGGTGCCGGCGTAATCTCTGACAGTCGCGCTTACTATCGGAGCAAGTGAGTCTTTTATCCAAACGTTTCCGATATGGGTTCTGAGAGTTTTATGGCCGGAACTGTCTATAGCTTGGAACATAACCGCATATCCCTGATGTTTTACGCCAAGAGCCCCTGAATTTTCATACGAAGAGCAGTTGTTGGCAAAATCAGTGGGCCAGCGGGTCGGTGACTGAAGTAAATCGCTGTCGGTTCCCGGTTGAAGATGCTTCCAATCAGAGACTCTGAATGTGTATTTAACATAACTGCTGATATCGCCGGTTTTCCATTTAATGGGCTCTCGTTTTATCATGTAAACGCCGTCTTTAACTAAACCATCAGCCAGTATAGTTACCCCCGGACTCGAATAATAACAGGTGTCTGAGTTGTTGGTGCCGCCCGGAACAAAGCCTATTGCAGGAAATATGGTCTTCGCTGATGTTCGTTCGAAAAACATTGTTGCTGATTGATTAACACCCCTGTCGTGCAGTCTTGCCGAGGGAGCAACTTCGGCGAGATTGTTCATGTTTGCATAAATATTATTGTCTTCGACTAACACTGTAAACTCTGTTGGGTTGGTGAAAGTGTTATAACTCAATGTTGAATTGATTACAGGCTGCCCGGTTTCACCTAAATAAATCGGATTTAACGGATTGCTGCCGTCAAAGCTTATGCCGTTGATTTGAACAATTTTTGGTGGAGTTTTGTCAATAACCAAAACTTTTACCGAGCCGTTATATTCAACTTTTCCTTCGACAAATTCTGTTTTTATATATTCTCCGTCGTCGCTATAAATGTTTTCTTCATATATCCATTTTCTGAATGCCTTACAGGTCAGTTCTCCCATTACAGGGTCGGTTGGAAAGTCTTGCTTAAGAGCTATTGCCACATCGCTTTGAGAATAGCTGTTTTTAGAGACTTCTTGTGCCGGATAAGAGCTACCGTCAGGCAGGGTCAGATTAAGAGTCCATTCGTATTGAACAGGCATCGAATCAACCCACATTAAAGAGCCTGGTATCATATTGCTGTTTGTAATATTGGGTAAATTATAGAGGTTGTGTAAATATGAGCCGGGAGGATCGGAGGGATCGCCCTTAAGACGCCAATTATATGATTGTTTTTCGTTGACGACATGATATTTAACTGATCCGTTTAAGCTTGGGTCTTTCCAAGTTGCGCCGGAAAGCAATTGAATGTCTACGGCCTTTCCCGAAGGAGGCGGCGATTGTCGGTTAACTTTTAAGATTGTGCAGGCTGTATTTGCCGGAATGGGCTGTAACCCGGGAAAATTTGCATCGTTGATCGCGGGGTCTATCGGAGCTGATAATGCGGTAAGCATGGTTTTACCGTCTGCCGAGCTTGGTCTTATGGCATCGTTTATGTCATTTACAGTAGAGCCAAAGGGCAGTGAGTTGTAGTCATAGTATTTAAATTTCGCCGAGCACATAATTTGGTATGTGCCTGATCTGAAATAGTAGTCAGTTCTGGGGCTGCTCGTGGGTGTTGCCGATTCGCGAACCGGCGTTGAGGCATCTGCAGGAACATTGCCGAATGCATCTTGTATTTTATAAATTTTCCAAGTGTATAAAACCTGCGGTGACGTGTTTACCGAGGCGGAAGTGTTCATAAGGGAAGAGACAAAGCCGCCCTCTGTGCCGTTGTTGTTTCGATCGCCTTCCCACTCAGTTTTGCCGGGAACAGCAATATTGTTTCTGCCGGACCAGTATGGGGCGTTTTCGATTCTGAAAGTGTACATGCCTTGTTTGACTTCGTCTGTGGCAAATTTAAACGCCGGATTAGAGTCTTCTATCCCGACTATGTCAACCAAAGCTAATTGAGAGTTCGGTGTAACCATAGTTGGTGGGCGGGCAACATTGATAACTCCGAGCTGAGTTAGTTTGGGATCAGAAACTTTGGTGCCGACTGCTTCAAATCCACCGCTCCAAACGAGGGGTTTGCCTTGGATAGCAGTTATGTTTGTGCTTTCACAAGGAAGGGAACCGAAATCAGTAGTTGATATAGAAAAATACCTTCTGTATTCATTGTTGCCTATATTTATTTGCGTTCCAAGCTGATAACAAGAGCTCGCGCCAAATTCTTGGCAGTAAGCTGTTTTATAAACTTGTTGTTTGTAATATACATAGCCATATATTCTACCGCTATAATTACTTGTTACAGCATATCTGTAGGCGTGTGACCAGGTTAACCCGGCTGTTGAGGCTGGCATCATATTCGTTTTTGTGAAGTAGAGGTTGCCATCACCATCGGCACCGATAGCGTCTATGTTACTGCCAAGACTTATTTTGGTCGGTCGGCTCTTACAGCCTGTCCCGCTTTTATCATCGCGAACAAATTGATATGCGGCTCCGTCAGCTTTATCGTAGGCGTAGATTATCCCTCCGTCAAGCCACCATTGGTCTGAGACCGCAACCGAAGTAATGGCAAGATTGGGAACCTTTATATTATAGTCATCAAGCCAACTTTTGATTGTTCGAGTTCCCAACAAGTATATGTAGTCTTCCGACTTGCTTTTTGTTGAAACGCCCACCCATTGAGTAGACAGATCATTGATAAAGCCTATTACATTCGGAGAAGTCGGGCTTACTTCAATGCCGCCCATTTCAATTTTCCCGTCTGTGGTGCTTGTTTGGGTTCTTGAATAAAGATAAGTTCTGCCAAAAGGAGACATGGCAAGAGAAACAAATTTTGGTTGAGCTTCAAAAGAGTTGGCATTGCTTCCGTTAACGCAGCAATAATTAAGACAGGCAGATATCTGTGATCTCTTTACTATTTCGTCGTATATTGTTCCTACTTTTGCACGATAAAGCTTGCTGATAACATTGTTTGAAGCCGACCAAACGCCAAAAGACTTTTTCCAGTAGTTTAAGTCGTAAAAAGTGTGCTTTCTTTCTGATCTGTCCCAGTAGAAGACATTGCCGGGGCGTCCGGGAGGGTCGGGATCTCTTGATTGCCACCACGCGCCATTAGGAACAATGCCGTAGCCTTGCGCATCAACGTCAACAAAATAACACCAATAACCGTCGTTCAGACCACTTGTGATTTCGCAGTCGCAACAGTTATGTGCGATTTTTTTGAAATACCATCTCTTGGCTTCTTTGATTTCCGGCTTTACTACTCCTGACCAGGTCCAAGAAACGTTTACTGGATCCAAGGATGTTGGATCTTCTCCGTTGCCCATTGGCCCCACAGTAGTGTAAATGGGTTTTCCGGCTTCGTTGTATGTTTTGTTTTCGGTAGGAACATGATAGGCTTTTCTTGTGTCGCAGTGAGCACCCCATAATCCTATTCCATCGGGCTCTTTTAACAGACGTTTCAGCGTCCAGTCGGAATTATATGAATACGTGGGCTCTGTGTTTTGTGAAAAAGTAAAAATTTGTCTGTCTAAATCGACATATATGCCGTATGAAGTTTGCGGATCGAATAGTTTTTGTCCAACAGGGTTGCCGTCTCCTTCCCCTGATGGATTGTTTAATCTGTAAACCCCTCTGTAAAGAGCGTTATCATGTCCTATTAAGAGATAACATTCGCCGTTTCTTTTATATTGTACGGCTTGAGCAAAAAGACAAGAAGATGTGCAAAACACAGAAAACAGTAATGTCAGTAACAGGCTTTTTTTCATGATATTACTCCGTATTTACTTAATTAGGTTAAGAATTCGAGTCGCCACATCATTTCTTATCCCGTGTTTTATAAATATTTTTTCAACAACTTCAAGAGTTAAATCAAAGTCAGTATTCCCAACTAAGACAAGGCGTCCTCTTACTCCCGGTACAGCTGAAAAAAGTGGGCTTTTGGATATTTGTGTAGAAATATTCTTGTCGAAACTTTCTTCCATGTCTTTTCTTGCAAAAGAGGCGTATTGTGCCAGCTCAGGGTCGGTTTTATATACGCCCGGCAACTCCGGAATAACGTTCGCACTAATCAAACTTTGATAAAGTCTGATACTTAAAGGATCACCGCCAATAGCCGGTACGCTTCCAATTTTTGTGGGGGCAGTTTGAATTGCCTGATAATCGCTGTCAATAATCAAGGCACCGCCTCTTTTAATTGAAATATCGTTTAATATCAGATCTATTTCGTTTAAAACTCCTGTAACTATGCGGTTAGACTGTTCGCGCGTATAATACATCGGGTTCATCACATCGTCCCAAATTTTTATGTTTTCTTCATTTAGCTTTTTGAGTTCAGCCTTCATTCCTTCAATGCGTTTTTCTCGGGTTTTTCTGGTGTTATCACCTGCAAATCTTTTCATGTCCGGCATGTAATCAGTTGGTTGTGAGTAACTCTCTTCCATTCGTGATATTTTGTTTTCTAATTCAAACATTTTTTGCATAATATCGTCTGATTTCTTTTGGGCAGCTTTAGTAAGTTTGGCTATTTCTTCATTTACGCGCGCTTTTACATTATAATCTGAAAAATCAATGTCATTGCGTAAATGTCTGCCAATAACCATGTCATAGTTGCCCATCTGCGGATGTAAAGCTATAACCAGTTTATAGTCAACCGAATACATGGCAGGAGCACAAATCGAAGGCGTGCAAGAAAAAGTTAAACAATGAAAGGTAACAATAAATACGGCTAATATTTTTTTCAGGTTCATTATTCTTTTATATCCTCTTTTATTTCTTCAAGATAAGGGGTTCTAAGTGTAATAGCTTGTAAAAGCTCTTCTGAATCTTTTGTTAAATCTACAGCTCCGGCTAAAAAAGGCTTATGACTCAATGCAGGAAAATTTTTAATTATTGAATCTTTAATGCCTAATGCGGCATAAAACAATTCGTCTTTGCTTACAGCTCTGCCCTGCCATAATGCTTGGTGGCGGTTGGCAACAAATTCGTCCGATTTAATGAACTTGGTGCTGAATGGAAGAAAAACAGACGTGTCAAAGATAATTTCTAATTTTTTTCCTTTTTTCAGATGCTCTAAGGCATCGTTGATTGAACTTGAAATAGCTTTAACAACAGGAAACATAGTCCATGGTGAGGGAGTGTTTAAGAAAAAGTCACCATGCAATTTTGCCTGATTAATGGCTTCAGAAATTAAATCATATTGAACTTTAAAGCTTTCGCGGCGTTTCCAAAATACCCACCACAGTTTTTGTGCAGCTAAGCTTTTTCCTGATATTTTTTGTCCGTATTCGGCATCAAGTTGGTTTATTAAAGTTGCAATTTTCTTTTGTTCTTCTGACAATCTTTTGATAAAGGCTGCAGGCTCTTCAGAAGGCCTAGGTTCAGAGGCTGTGTTTATAAATCTTTTCGTTGCAGGGTCATATTGCTTCATCAAAGGGTGAAGTCTGATAAGATTTTCGCAGTTTACATAGCCGAATACAGTTTCAGCGGCAAATAAGAGTGAAGCTGTGTTTGTGATGACAAATAAATGAAAGATAATAAAAAACAGTTTATTCTTCATGATAAGATACCTCTAAAATTCTATTGTAGCGGTTTGCGAAGCTAATTTCACCAAAATGTTTTGCGTGACTTCAGATTCGGTCTTTTTGTCGTTCTCTCTTCTTATACTTTTAATAATAAACTCGAGTGAATCAGGTGCTTCTGTGTTTTCACCTTTCGCAATTACGGCAATTTCTTCGATTGAAGTTTTATAGGTGTGCGTTCTGTTATTGTTTGGATTCGGGTTGAATCGTTGTCCTGAAGCTAACATTGGAGCACTGGGAAAGCCAATGATGGTTGCAGGTAGATTGCTGGGTTCAGAAGAAAAGGCTTCGGGGTTGGCTGTTCTTTGATATCTGATTTTGCCTTCTTTTCCCCATAGTGTTATTCCTGACCAAGTTCCGATTGTTTCGGAATTAAATACAGATGCCTCTATGTGGGGGTGAGAAACAGAAAATGCAAGGAGGCACTGCCATTTGTTTTCGCTTACATTCATAAATTTAGGCGTGCTATCTTTTGAATACATTTTTTTGTTGATGTATATGGGTGTGTTTAATAATGAGTTGCAGTTACCGTCCGCAGATATGGAAAACAAGTCAGACGAAGCCTGAGAAAGATCTTTTGAGAGAACAGAAGAGAGGGTTTGAATTATTTTTTGTTCTTCTGCTCGCCAAGAGCCTACTATGAAATGCTTAGACCCTGATCTGTATAAAGTGAAAGTGCCCGTAATAAATAATGCCAGCAATCCTGAGGCAATAAGTATTTCTACAAGCGTAAAGGCAACTTTATTATTTAACCGACAGTTTTCTCGCACCTGAAACAGTCCTTTCAATTTTTTTTTCGTAAGCTCGCCCGTCAGGACGGCTTAAATTAAGAACAACAGTGATTTTAGCATTCATGTCTTCGTACAATTTAGATGGCAACATGGCAAAGCTCGTTGAATATTGAGCGATAAATTCGTCTTTGATTGACCCGTTGAGAACAGAGTCGCCGTTATAAGTTTTAAGGGCTTCGGTACCGTTTCCTTTTGCTTTGCAAAGGGCAGCGTAATAAAGAGGGCCGGGCAATTCTTTAAGTTTAAGCATGGCAATCTGGGTTATTCCCTCAGCCAGTAAATCTGCTTGTATGGTGCCTAATTCTATGGTGTTGCTATTTGAACGCTGTGAGATTGATTTAAGGTAAGAAGACCCCAGTATCAGCAGAGCCATTGTTAATGTCATTGCCAAAACTAATGCCATTCCGTTTTTTGAGGTAATATGCTTCATATAGTTCTTCGTGAAAAATTAGCTCGAAAAGTTATAGCAGAAACCTGCACTTCTTTGCTTTTTTCTTCTGTCCATGAAACGGTTAATGAAAGCTTCAGAACGCTGTCGTTTAAGGTTAATGTCTCATCCGAACCAAAGTCGGTTGATAAGGGATTAGTATCGTTAAATTTCTCGGTATGAACGTTTACGGTTTTATAATCAAAAGCTGTGTTAATATGTTGAGAAGTCAGTTTTACTGAATAAACAACACCATTTGGGACTGAAACGTCTCCTAATGTAATGTTATTAAACGATTTAACAATGTTATTGCCGATAGGAATTTCGTTAAAGGGCTCTGAAAGCAAACTGCGCATGGTTTTATCCAGCATTTGTATTGCCGTAATTCGCCTTGCATCTTTAAGGGTGGCTTTACCGCCGTAACCCATAAGGCCGGCAATAGGAATCATCGCTAAGCACAATATAAGTGTGGCTACAATTATTTCTGGAAGAGCAATTCCCAGCTTGTTTTTTTTTATTGAATTATTAATATTAGCCTCCTAATAATGTCTGGGAACATGATAGTAATAATTTGGAGAGATCCCCCCTCTACTAATTATACAGAAAAAACTAAAAATTAGAAAGATGTTAGTTTTTTAACTCTGTTTGCCGCATTTTGAGCAAGATTTTCGGCAAAAAACCAAATGTCGTTGCAGTGGCATATGCCGTTTCCCATGAGAGCGTATGTGTCGTAGTAAAAACGCTTTATATCTGTGGGAACAGCGTTTACACTTTCGGGGTAGGAGATTTTAGCCCGCCTCTCATTCCCTAAAACTCTTATGTCCCAGGGAAGGGGCCAGCGTATCTTTTCAGCCCGTTCGCGTGCCTGTGGGCCGTTTCAGCTTTTCTGCTTTGCGCCTAAAACCAAAGTTTTTACCCGCCAGTGACTTAAAAAACACACGAACCAGCCCCACGGCACACCCACCGGGCATTTTTTCAAAAAACGCTAAAAAAATGCCGTTTTGGCGCATTTTTCCGCCAACGGGCTGTGTGTTGCTTGCCCGTCAACTACCAAACTCCCTCTGGGCTCACCACAGGGGAAACCGGTTAATATCTCTTCCGTAAATCCTTTCCCCTGATAAACATGCAGTTGAAAAAACAGGGAATGCGCTCGATCAGCTTCAAAAGCCTGAAGAAGTAAACGTGTTTTCGAAACCTGGCCCGCGTCCTGTCGAGCCGGCCAGGGCTCCGGCAGCTTCGCCGCCTCGCTCCTGTCCGACTCCCGGAAAGCCCTTCGGGCTTTCCGCAGGCGCGGCAATGCCCATCTGACCAGGCCGGGTTTTTACTGTTTGTCATTTATTGTAATTTTCTAACTTGTCCTGTTAACCGGCTATAATTCGCCTGGTCAGCTGGACATTGGGGCCATGTAAAAATAGCTCCCGAGCGCAAAACCCGCCCGACC
>Ga0123334_1007096_pt1 | contig 10115 bp, 7 predicted proteins | sample BiotimSIPDNA_FD_89706 | JGI IMG/M metagenome (GOLD analysis project Ga0123334, IMG submission 89706) | Anaerobic biogas reactor microbial communites from Washington, USA - Biogas_R1 time_0 SIP DNA | ecosystem: Engineered > Bioreactor > Anaerobic > Unclassified | place: Washington, USA | collected... | reverse complement strand
TATAGAAGCATACAACCACAAGTCAAGATTTCAAGGCGGGGAATCTTGTATTTTTTCACACTTTATTGCTTGCAATACGCTTACTCGACCCTGAAATACCGCTTGGTGCGAACCAGGCCGCGCACTTCGTAGGCGATAAGCGTATTGTTCTCATCAGCAATAAGATGGTGTGTAAACAAGGGATGCTCAGGATCATGATATCCACCCTCCCCTGCTTGCTGCAGATACACGGTCCTGCCGGTTTGAGGTATGACGGTGAGAATGTTGTTGCGGATTTGGAGCACCAAGGTCTGGCCGTCGTCACTCTGAAAGGCAACAGGCTCGAACATCGGCTTGGCGGGTTTCCATACCCGAACATTCTGCTCTCTCGGCTCCATCTGCAACGCACTGGCGCCAAGGGCATCCACCACCTCGAGAATATCAGGATACAGCGTGTTCAGCAGCACGATGACAGCAAGGTCATCCTCCCAAAAGTACCGCAAGCAGGTTGCGTAACCCGATCCAAGGTGCCCGGTATGTTCAATATACCGATGCCCGAGCAGGCTGCCGTGCATCCATCCGAGCAGGGCGGATGGAGGACCGAACAAGCCGTAGGCAAGGGATGCGACAAATCGGTGTAAATCAGCTGCGGTGGAAGCAAGATTGCCTGAGCCGTAGGCATGGCTGAAGTGGTAGCTTGCAAGAAGGCGGGAACCGGCATGCCCTTTAGCAAGCTCGGCAGGAGCAAATCCGTGCAACACGTGTGTTGAAGTCATGCCTGAAGGATTGAAGATATGGTCCATCAGATACGCTTCATAGCTTTGCTGTGAAACAACCTCGACCAGGGCAGCCAATACCTGGTAGTTTGCATTGCTGTAGGAATAGGTCCTGCCAGGCTCTGATTGCAAGAGGGCATCTGCTATGCGGTCTATCAAGGCCTCGGTTGAAATCGGTTCATACGGAGAAATTTGATGAGTGTCGGTAAGGTCACGGACAAGGCCAGAGCGGTGTTCCAGCAGATTGCGTATAGTCAGCGTGGGATGAGGGGCAAATTCACTCAGATAGCATGAGACAGGGTCATCGAACGAGAGCTTGCCATGGTCGGCCAGCTGAGATACGGCCAAGGCGGTGAACGGCTTGGTCAGCGAGGCAAGGGGGAACAGCGTATGTTCGTCAATCGGCTGCCCTTTTGCATGGTCAGCAAAACCGAAACTCTGCTGATAGTGCACAGACCGACCATCGCCAATCATGACGATTCCCGAGAGGTCGGTCATACTGCTGATCTTCTTGAGCACCTCAGTCTCATCCGCCCAAGCACCGTTGAGGCCGAGCAGGCAGACAAGACAGAGCAGCAGGACCTTCACGTTCCCTCCTAGAGCACGAAGTACCCGATCCCTTCGTGGTCGTACTTCTTCTTCACCAACTCAATGGCTTGCTCGATGCCGGCCAAGGTCGGCTCTTCACAATACATGAGGAGAATGAAGTTCTCCTCCGGCCAGACATCGTCTCCCAACTTCGGGCTGGTGTTGCCTTTCCCGTGGGCGGTGGGGATGATGGTGTAATGCATAGGAACCTGAAAATACTCAAGAGCTTCCAATACATCGTCAAGAATTGCTTGGGCTGCGATAATTTCCACCCTTCTCATCTCACACCTCCTCCAGATAGTTCTCAATTCGTTCTACATCCTTCTTCTGCTTGTCCTTGTTGAAGAGGGCATAGAGGACCGGAGTGAAGTAGATGGTCATCAGGGTGCTGACCGTCATGCCTCCGATGAGGGTCTGACCGATCGGCTGGATCTGTTCAGCTCCCTGTCCACCGAAGAATGCGAGCGGGATCATACCGAAAATGGTGGTCAAACTGGTCATGAGAATCGGCTTGAGCCGGTTCCCGCCAGCCTCGATGCAAGCGCTGCGTATGGGAAGCCCTCGTTTCCTGAGCAGGTTGATGTACTCGATCAAGACAATGGCATTGTTGACGACGATGCCGGCGAGGATGACGATGCCGATGGCGCTGATCAGGCTGAACGTCTCGCCGGTGATCAGGTAGATGCCGACAACGCCGATCATCATCAGCGGCATGGAAAGCAGGACGATGAAGGGGTTCTTGAAGGATTCGAAGAGGCTTGCCATGACACCGAAGACCAGGACGATGGCGAGGACGAGGATCAGGCCGACTTGACCGAACATGGCCGTCATGTCGGAAAAGTCACCACCGTACTCGATGAAAACCTCATCAGAGAGCGACAGCTCTTTGTCCAAAAGGGCTCTGATATCCGATTCAGCCTGGCTTGCCGCATAGTTGGGGGCAAGTCCGCCGATCACATGCACCGTTCTCATCTCGTTCTCGCGATTGATGGAAACGGGGCCGGTGGAGCGTTCGATGGTAGCCAGGTTGTCCAAGCTTATCTTCTCTCCCAGAGCATTGCGGATGAAGATTCGATTGAGATCGAGCTCGCTGGAACGGTCGGCCTTATCCAACATGACAATGACATCGGTGTCTTTGCCGTTCTCCTTGAGCTGGGTTGCGGTAATACCATTCACGCTGTTGCTGATCTCGGTTGCGATGGCTTGCATCGTCAGGTTGTAGGCGTATGCACGTTCCCGGTCGATGATGATTTTCAACTCGGGCAGGCCCTTGTTGAAGTCGGTCCTGATTTCGGTGATACCCTTGAGGTTCTGCTCGATCAGGTCGCGGATTTTCTCTGCAGTTTCCACAGCGAGCTCAAGGTTGTCGCTCTTGACTACAACATCGACCGGATTGAGGTTGCCGAGTCCCATCGACATCTGGCTGAACGAGAAGCTGGCCGCCGGATAGAGATTGAAGTAACGCCTGAGTTTCTCTTGGACGACCTGCATGGAATCGGCTCCTTCCTCGTCAAGCAATGAGATCTGCAACGAGCCGGAGTTGGTTCCTCCGTTGCCGAACATTCCTCCGCCGCCCGCGGTGACCGTGATATCCTTGTATCCCTTGATGTCTTGTTCGGCCTTTTCGTGCAGATTCATCAAGAGACTCTCCGTTGTCGCAAGGGTTGTTCCCTGCGGCAGGGTTACACTGAGGGTTACCGAGGTCTCACTCATGGTGGGATAGAGCGACTGGGGCATTGCCTGGAAGGCTTGGAACGTAAGGACCAGAATCAGGGAAACAAGAATCAGCGTAAGCCATTTATGGTCGATCAACAAGGCAAGGGTGCGCTTGTAAGCCCGGTCGAGCGCGTCAAAAGCAGATTCTGCCTTATCATCGATGAACCTGAGCAGGCGAATCTTCAAGGGTTTTTGTTTGCGTGTATAGAGCTTTACATACGAGCTGGTGAGAACCGGAACCAAGGTGACCGACACCACCAGCGAGGCCAAAAGGCTGATGATGATTGTCGCGGCCATCGGGGTGATGATCTCCCCAAGCATCTCCAGGTTGCTGCGAAGGAGCACCATCGGAACAAAGACACAGACGGTGGTAAGCACCGATGCGGTGATGGAGACGATCATCTCCTTGGTGCCGAGGATGGCGGCGGCATGCAGCTTTGCCCCGCGTTCGCGGTAGCGGAAGATGTTCTCCAGAATGACGATCGAACTATCCACCGTCATGCCAAGCCCCAAAATCAAGCCGGTCAATGTCATCAGGTTCAGCGAGTAACCCATGAAGAACATGACCAACACGGTAAGCAGCATGGAAATCGGTATCGAAATGCCTATGATGAAGGTGGACTTGATGCTCCGAAGGAAGATGAAGAGGACAGCCATGACCAAGACTACGCCGTAGAGCAGGCTTTCATACACCGTGTTGATCGTCGATTCGACCATCTCGGTGGTGTCGACGATGACCTCAAGGCTCATTCCCTTGGGCAGTTCCTTGTTCAAGTCCTCAATGACTTCCTTCACGCGCTTTGCCACTTGCACGCTGTTGGCGTCGGACTCTTTGCTGACCGACAGGTATACCCCGCTCTCTCCGTTGATGTACACCTTGCTCGTTGCATCGCGATAGGAGAACGTAACAGTGGCAATGTCCTTGAGCCGAATGACATTCGAGCCAATGACAGTACCTTTTGCATCATACTTGGGATAAGCTGCCACCATGGCATCCTCTATCTGCTCGATGGAGGAGAATTGGGCATCGGTGCGAAGCAGGTAGGAAAGGTCGCCTTCGATCAAGGTGCCTGCCCCGATTTGGAAATTCTGTGGGTTGAGGGTGTAGGCAACCTGAGAGAGCGTAAGCCCATAGGCTTCCAAGCGGTTCTGATCGACGGCAACCTGGACGTAGGCGTCCTGTCCTCCATTGACGGCAGTTGAGGAGACACCTGCAACCCGCTCGAGACGATTTTGGACCACATCCTCCAACACAGCCCGCAGCTCATTGGCATCCTGGCCGTTTGAGCCCTTGAGTGCAATATTCATGATGGGCATCATGTTGGTGTTCAGCTTGAAGATGGTCGGTTTGGTGGCATCCTCCGGGAATATATCGGTATAGAGGCTGATGTTGTCGTTTATCGACTGAGTGGCCTTATCCAAATCGGTGCCATAGGCGAACTCCAGCATAACCATCGAAATACCTTCGGATGAAGTTGAACTGACACGCTTGATCCCACCGACATTGGCGACGGCGCTCTCGATGAGCTTGGTAACCCTGCTTTCCATGGTTTCGGGACTTGCCCCGCGATAGGAGGAGTAGACGATGACCATCGGAAGGTCCATCTCAGGAAAGAGTTCGACCGACAGGTTGGGATAGACCACCAAGGCAAGCACCGTCAACAGGATGTAGATGATGATAATCGTGGTGGGACGGCGAACTACGGTATTGGTTAGACTCATGCTTGCATTCCTTACTGTAGAATACGCACCAGCGTACCTTCGGTCATCAGGCTCTGCCCCTGTACAATCAGGACATCACCGGCATTCAGGCCTGCGGTGATCTGCACGTGGTCACCGACCTGCAACCCGACCTCAACCAAGTTCTTCTTTGCAAGGCCATCGGAATCGACAGTGAAAACATAAGCCTGGCTGTCCGAATACAGCAGGGCTGAACGAGGAACGGCGATTACCTGCTCCAGGCGTTCGGTATTAAGGACCACCGAGGGGAACATGCCGCTTTTCACTTTACGATCGGGATCGTGCACCTTCAACGTAATCTCCAAGGTCCTGGTGGCTGGGTTGAGGACAGGACTGAGTCTGGTTACTTCTGCTTCAAAGGCTTCACCAGGGAAGGCTTTAAAGGTCATCTGCGCTTGTGTCCCGACCCCAACGGTTCCAATATGCCTTTCGGCGATATCCATCACAACTTCGAGCTCCTTGAGCAAACCGATGCGGGCGATGGGAGCCTGCATCGAAACCACCGAACCTTGCACGAAGGGCAGCAGCAGAATTGTTCCAGAAGCCGGGGCCTTGATCACACTCTCCTTGTAGGTGACTCCTGCACGGGAGGGGTCGACGGTTGCGATCACTTGATCCTTCTCCACTGTTTGGCCAAGCTTCACAGCCAGCGAGGTGAGCGTGCCGGTCACTTCGCTGTAGACATCGATGGATGATGGGTCGACTACGTTGCCGTTTCCAACAATGGTATTCTGCAGATCGACAGGTTCCAATTTCATCACCCGGACGCTTACCGCTGCAGGACCTTCATCGGCCGCCACATTGGGAGCCGGCTGAAGCGCTTTCACATACTGGAAGGGATTTACGACCACCAAGGCGGTGGCAAGGATAATGAGGACTATCAGGACGATGAGTCCTGCAATATGTTTTTTTGAATGCTGCTGCTTCATACTTATATCAACTCCTTGGCGCGGTACTCATGTTGGATATTCAAATCATAGATAAGGTCGATCAGAGAGGAAACATATTGGAACTGAAGAGCGAGAACCTGCTGTCGTGCTCCAAGCAAATTGTTCTGGGCTTCCTCCAAAGCAACCCTTCCGATGTAGCCGCTCTCATACTGGATATGGTTCATCACATACACTTTCTCAGTAAGCTCCAGACTCTGAGTGGCAAGCTCGGCCTGGCTAGCAAGCATGTTCAGGTTCTGCACCTGCCCTACGACACTCACTTCCAGCTGCCTTACGGCTTGCTGTCGTTGCAAAGCCAGCTTGGCCAACGAGTCATCCAACTTCGCCAAACCGACTTTGGTACGGGAGTTGGGAATGAAGCCATCGAGGGGGATGCGAACACCAATGGAATAGGATGCAGAATCACTGATGTCATTTGAGTAGGAGTCACTCCAGAAGGAGAGATCGTAGGATCCTCCGAAGGTAAGCGAAGGAAACAAAGCCTGCTTGCTGTTCAGTTCCATGGTGGTTCTCAGCTGGGCCATGTTCAAATCCAGCAGAGCAATGGAGTAGCTTTTTTGCAGGTACTCAGCAAGCTGTTGGACTTCAAGTTCCTTGATCAGGGAGGGAATCTCTCCCTCTACGGTCAACTCCTGGTCCAAGGACATGCCGAGCATCGCCTTCAGCGAGAGGAGGTTCGATGCATACTGGTTCTTTGCCTGCTGCAACGACGGCTTGAGCCGTTCGACTGACAACTGACTGGAAAGCACCTCGAGTTCGGAGGCAAAGCCCTGCTCGTACTTGGTCTTCACCTCTTCATATTGCTTCTGGGCCAGTTCAAGATTTGCCTGCTGAACGCCGATATTCTGTTCTTCCATCAAGAGGTAGTAGAAAAGCTTGGTGATTGCACGCTCCACTTCGGCTTTCGCTTGCTCATAGGTCACCTGCTGGATCTGATAGGCGATCTGGTACGAGTCCATCTGACTTTTTACTGCAGGGTTGAGGGTGAGGGAAACTGAAAGACTGGCACTTAAACCTCGATTCATTGATCCAATCGGAACATTCATCGTGACACCACCAACAGTCACTGCAGTTGTAGCCGCATTGAACACCGGCCCTCCTCCTGCATTGGATAGGGAGAGGGAAAGCGTTGGGATAAACAGATTCCAAGAGGTATCGACATCGCGCTTTGCAGCATTGACATCTATTGAGGTGCTGGCAAGCGAGAGATTATTGGTTCGTCCCATTTGCAAGGCTTCTTCCAAGGTTATGGCGGGAAGTGCAGTGAGTGAGAAGAGCAGCAACAACGACAGGGCTGCAAGTATCAGTGCTTTTTTGGACATAGGTACATCCTTACAGTGTTGAACATGTAAACAATACTCATGCGGCAAAAAAACGGCAACTGACGGCCCCAAAATTTGTCATAAAAATCATAACTCTTACAAGATGTTTGTTATTTACAGACGTGGAATACTACAGAATGTGTAAGTGTGTCTGAGTTTTTACTCGCTTGTTTCGCCTTGTACATGCTCACATCCAGCTGTTGCAAGAAGCCATCGAGATTCTCATAGTCTTCCTTCAACAAGGGAGCACACCCTACACTTACGGTAATGGCATCGGCAATCTGGCCCGATGCATTGAATTCGCCAAGTTTTTGCTCAAGATGATCGAGCAGTTGACAGGCTTGGGACTCAGTAAACCCGGGTGTCAGGATGGCGAACTCATCTCCGCCATACCTGCAGACGATTGTGTGTTTAGGAACCGTGTGCTCCAGCAGGCGGGCGATATGGACCAAGGCTTCATCACCTGCAGCATGGCCGTGTGAGTCATTGATGGCTTTAAAGCCATTGATGTCCAATAAAAATGCCCAGGGGGCTTTTCCTGACTTCTTTTTGCTAAAAGCAAGGGCTGCCATTCGCTGGAAATACCTGCGATTGAACAACCCTGTCAAATAGTCACGGTTTATCTGATTCGATTCCACATTGAAGAAGAGAATCAGCAGGGAGATGGAGAGACTGATCCACAAGACCTCCACGCCATAGAACAGGATCTGCAAAAAGCCTGCGATGGCTACTGGAAAGGGAAAAACCAACAGTGTGCTGTAGATTTTGCGTTGCAGTTGGTCACGATGGTACAAGAGATAGAGCGGACCAAAGAAAAGATACGTATAATTATTGATGACCGTCAAAAAGAAGGAGGGCCCCCTGCTGTACCGTGATAACTCATCAATGACAAACACCCAGCCGGTCCATATACTCGCAAAGGAGAGTACAGCCAGAAAGATGAACGGCACCATCAGCAGTGCCAGGAATCGTTTGCTGACGTGCTTTCCGATCATGTGCTGAATGAAAAGAAAGTAGAAAACACCCGGGGCGGCATTCATGGTGTAAAAAATTGCAGTAAGGAAGGAAAGAAGCGGGCCAAGCTCTGAGCGTGGATGATAGATGCCCAGCATATCGACGCTGAGTTCCAATGCCAGCAAAGCAAAATTGCTTGCCCAAAGAGCGAGAAACATACGGTCGGCCTGCTCAAGCTTTCCATGTTGCTTGAGAAAAAAGTACAACAGCACCAAGAGGATCAACATGCCGAGTACGCTGTTTTGCACTGAATAGATGATCAGGGATGACCTCCTGCTGCAAAGTTGCCAGAGTTCTTTGTGTACTGTACCCTCCCTTTTTCAATAAGTCCATGAAAAAACACAGGCTGAACCATACAAAGACTGACTCAACCTGCATTTGTTTGCTTTTTTTCCCATTCTGGAAAGCAATAAACTTGTACAGGCATTCCGATGCCTGTACGATAAAGCATGAGCGAATGCACACTTGAGAACGAATTTCTCTGCAAACACAGCCTGTTCGGTGGACTCTCGGACGAAGAACTCTTGTTGGTCAAGGATTTTCTGCAGGAGCGGACCTATCCCTCCGGTACAAACATCCTTCAGCAGGGTCAGAGCAACAACAGCGTACACTTCATCGTCGAAGGCGAGGTTGCCATCGTCCGACAATCAGAGTCAAACAAAAAGCAGAGCAGAATCATCACCACCCTGCACAAGGGCGACTCATTCGGGGAGATGGAGCTCATCGACATCCAAAGCTGCGCCGCTTCGGTGGTCAGCCTGACGGAGACCAAAATCATCACCCTGTCCAACAAGGATATGTACAAGATTTCCCAGGCAAACCTGAAGACCTACACCATGCTCATACTCAACCTTGCCAGGGACATCAGCCGCAGGCTCCGCTCAGCCGATGAGATGCTGGCCTTGGTAAAGAACCGGGCTACTTTGCCTCCTGTTTCTTCATCCTCGTAAGGAAAATCACCATCAGGATGGGGAACAAGGATCCGATGAGCATACCGCTTCTCAGCGCCGATTCCTCCAAGGTCAAATGCTTGAGCCACGGAGCAACCTTCACCAACGAGGGGGCCACATCTGCAGTGAGGCCGATAAGCCAGGGGCCGAAAGCAGCACCGGCATCACCTCCGGCTGCAAGAAAGGCAAAGAGAGAAGAGCCTGCATAGGGAAAACGATTGGCTCCGTTGACGACCGATCCCGGCCAGAGGAGGCCGCTTCCAAGACCTGCAAAAATGCAGGCGACAAGGCAGATGGCTGGCAAAGGACTGAAGGCGGCAACCAAGTAACAGGCAATGCAGAGCACGCTGCCAAAGAGCATGGCCTTATAGAGCGGGAATTTATCGCCCCATGCACCATAGACCGCCCGGATGGAACCCAAGAGGAGGGCGAACAAGCAGAGCCCTAAAAGATCGCCTACTTCCTTGGGCAGTCCTAACGAGGCCTCGACGAACGCGCTTGTCCACTGTGACATGGAGACTTCGGTGGCTCCCCCGACGGCAATCCCCAATACCACGAACAGAAAATATCGAGAGCTGAGCAACTCACGGATTTTCGTACGTTTTTCTTCACTGATTGCAGGAGCGAGGGGGACACGGAGGAAGTTGAAGAAGTTGATCAGCGGGAAGACCGACCAGATGAGCACCAGAATCGGCCAGTTGCTGCGTCCCAGCACCTTGATCATCAGCGTTGTTCCAATGACTACGACGATGAAACCCCATGCATAGAAGGAGTGCAGCAGGCTCATCGCCTTCTCCTTCGAGTCATTGGGTATTGATTGGACGATTGCACTGAGCAGCAGTTCGAACAGGCCGCCCCCGATTGAATACACAATCGTTGCGACCATCAGGCCGAGATAAGGATTTGCTGGAAAGAGTTTCGGGGCAAACGCCAACAAAAGGAATCCGAGAAAGGCCAGAAAGTGGCCCAGGGTGATGAAGGGCCTCACCCCCCATTTGTCCACCGGGCGGCCGAAAGCCAAGTCGGCCACGATCTGGGTGAAAAAGTTGAGCAGGGTTAACCATCCAGCCTGTTCGAAGG
>Ga0123334_1007093_pt1 | contig 10118 bp, 8 predicted proteins | sample BiotimSIPDNA_FD_89706 | JGI IMG/M metagenome (GOLD analysis project Ga0123334, IMG submission 89706) | Anaerobic biogas reactor microbial communites from Washington, USA - Biogas_R1 time_0 SIP DNA | ecosystem: Engineered > Bioreactor > Anaerobic > Unclassified | place: Washington, USA | collected... | reverse complement strand
GACCCAATTCCCTTCCAACCAGACAGATAGTCTAATTTGGCCTTCAACCGACGTATACTTAAAAGCGTTATCCAATAGATTAATCAAAACTTGCTTAATCCGGTCCCGATTGGCGAAGACTTGCGGCAAAGGTTCAGCGGGAAGATTCACCGCAAAATCTCGCGCTTGTTCTCCTTTAAGCGCCAAACCTTCTTGGATTTCCTCAAAGAGTTCCACTAAGTCAAAGGGTTCCCGGTTAATCTCCACTTTAGCGTCTAACTTGGCCAGATCCAAAAGATCGTTGACTAGATTGTTCATCCGATCGCTCTCATTATTAATCTCGTTCAAATAACGAACTAACATGGCCTCGTCATTCCTTGCTCCCGCCAACAAAGTTTCAGTCATCGCTTTAACGGAGGTAATCGGCGTTCTTAACTCATGGGAAACATTCCCCACGAAATCCTGGCGAACCCTTTCCAAATGCCGCAATTGGGATAGATCCCTGAGCGCTGTTACGGAGCCGGTTAGATTACCGGTCTCATCCTTTAGAGGGGCTATAAAGACTTGAAGTTGTCTATTCCGGGGATAATAGAGGGTCAATTCGTTCTCCTTCGGCTGCCGCGACGAATTAACTTCCTGAATTAGGTCAAGCAAGTGATGGTTTAGGACAACTTCCATCACCGGCCGCCCTCTGACGTCTCCGCCGCCGAACCCAAAGATCAGATCCGCCGCCGTGTTGGTCAAAATAACCTTCAAATCTCGATCAATTACTAAAATACCGTCGCTTAAAGTCTCGAGAATCACTTCCAACTTTCTTTTCTCAGCGCCAAGCATTGCGAAAGATTCCGCTAAACGTTGGGCCATGCTGTTAAAGGCCAAACCCAGATCGCCCAACTCGTCCCGTCCGAAATAGCGGACGCGCTCCGCCAGATCGCCACCGGCGAAACTATGCGCCACTCTTTGCAATTCATTGATGGGATCGGTAAAATGGCGGATGGTAACTACTCCGAAAAAGAGCGCAAACAGCGCCACCGCCAAAACACTAAGAATGATTAATAATCTCAATCTAAATAAAAATCGATTAAGTTCCTTTTGGTCCTTGGCCAATCTGACCACGCCGATGATTTGGTCGCCAACTTTAATCGGATAAGCGATATAAATCAAATCCCGGTCAATAGTCTTACTTAGCCTGCGGTCCGTCCCCAATTCGCCTAAAAGGGCTTCCTTTATTTCCGGCCGGTCCCGGTGGTTATCCATCTTCGACGGATCCTCGGCCGAGTCCCCGATAACATTTCCCTCCGCATTAACGATGGTAACCCGGGCTTCTATGTCCCGGGCCGCTTCGGACGCAACAGCGTTAATCAAAGGCTGGTTGTTTAGCCCTTCACCGATAACCTTACCGGCCACCAGTTTGGCTTGAATATAAAGGTTTTCCTCGGTTGTCCGGCGCACTCTGCTCTCTTCGAAATTGATAAAGTAGGCCGCCGACAAAACGGCCACCAACCCGAGTCCGGTAATATAAAAAAGAAAGAGGCGAGTTTTAAACTTCATGTTGTACCTCTTTTCGCAAGAATTTTTTTAAATTTATAACCGGTTCCTCTGACAGTCAGGATAAACTGAGGATCGCCGGGATCAGCCTCTATTTTCTCGCGAAGCCAGCGAATATGAACATCCACGGTCCGGGTATCCCCAAAATAATCATTGCCCCAAACCAAGTCCAGTAATTGTTCTCTCGTCAACACCTGGCCCGGGTGGGTTGCCAAAACTCGCAAAAGTTCAAATTCCTTGCTTGAAAGATTGACCGCATCCCCGTTGACCGAAACCTCATGCCCTAAAAGGTCGATTTTTAATCCGTCGCAATTGATCATTTGTCCTTGACTAACCGGTTCGGCGCCGGCCCCCATCCGTTTGAGCACAGCCTTGACCCTGGCCAATAATTCACGCATACTAAAGGGTTTGGTAATATAATCGTCAGCTCCCAGCTCCAAACCGAGGACCCGATCGATCTCCCCTTCTTTAGCGGTCAACATGATAATCGGAATCTCCGACTGTTTCCGAAGAGTCCGACAGATTTCAAGCCCATCAATACCAGGAAGCATCAAATCCAATAAAATAAGATCGAAATTACCGGTCTCGGCAAGTTTTAACCCTGCCTCACCGTCTGTCGCCGCAACAACTTCGAAACCTTCCTGTTTTAAGTTATAACTAACCGACTCCACAATCATCGGCTCATCATCAATTACCAGAATTTTTTTGGGCATTCTCCCACCCCGTTATCTAAAATCGTTCCGGGTTCCGCGTTCAACGTTCCACGATTTTTTACCGCTTTGTCAGTGAAGCCAATCAACCCGAAACTCGGAACCCGGAACGTTCATCAATACTTTTCTTTTTTCCCCGTCACCAAGTAAATCGTACGTTCCCCGATATTGGTGGCATGATCGCCAACCCTTTCCAGAAAACGGGCTACAAATAGCAAGTTTAAGGCTTGAACTACCCGTTCGGATTCGCCTCCGGCCATTACAAAACCGGTAAGTTCAATGAAAAGGTCTTCATATAATTTATCAATTTCATCGTCTTTGCAACAGGTCGCCTTGGCAAATTCCACGTCCCGGTCGACAAAAGCCTTTAAACTGTCACGGACCATACTTTGGACCATTCCGGCCATTTTGGGAATATCAACCAACGGTTTGATTAACTTTGCCTTACCTATTCTTTGAACGATCTCCGCGATATTCGTAGCGTGATCAGCGATTCGTTCCAGATCGGTTACGGTCTTCAAGACCGTGGTAATTACCCTTAAATCCCGAGCCAACGGTTGTTGCAAGGCAATCAGTCGGATACAATCATCCTCGATTTGATTGGAAAGGTCGTCAATCACGTCGTCGCCGTCAACTATTTTTTCAGCTAATGCCGAATCTTGGGTAGATAAGGCCTGTACCGCAAGGCGAATCGCTTCTTCAACCATGCTGCCCATCCTTAATATTTCCTGTTGGAGCTCATTTAAAGATTTATCAAAACCATCCCGAGTCATCGAATTCACCTCGTCTATTTAAATTCAGTGGTTAGATCCTGTCTCCTAAATAAAAGTATACATAAAAATCTTTATCATGACCAGTTATCCTACAAAAATATATCGGATCCATATTTTCAACCAAATCGCCCCGTTAAATAATCCTCGGTCTCTTTCCGCTCGGGATTGGTCATTACTTTCTCAGTCAAGCCGTACTCCACCAAACTCCCCAACAGAAAAAACCCCAAATGGTCCGAGATTCGGGCGGCTTGCTGCATATTATGAGTGACAATGATAATGGTGTAATTTTTCTTTAGTTCCCCAATCAAATCCTCAATCTTACCGGTGGAGATCGGGTCCAAGGCCGAAGCCGGTTCATCCATTAGTAGCACTTCCGGTTCCACCGCCAGTAACCGGGCGATACACAACCTTTGTTGTTGGCCGCCGGAAAGCCTCAAAGCCGGAGATTGCAGACGATCTTTCACCTCATCCCAGAGGGCGGCCCCGATCAAACTTCGTTCCACCAGTTCATTCAGGCGCAATTTGTCCTTGATGCCGTGAACCCTTGGTCCATAGGCGATATTATCATAGATCGACATCGGGAAAGGATTCGGCTTTTGAAAGACCATTCCAACCTTTTTTCGCAAAGCGACCACATCGGTCTTGGGATCGTAAACGTTATTACCGTCAAGGATAATCCGGCCTTCAATCCGTACTGTATCGATCAAATCGTTCATTCGGTTTAAGGAGCGAAGAAAAGTAGACTTCCCGCAGCCGGAAGGGCCGATCAGCGCCGTCACGGTTTTTGGAAAGATCTCCATATTAATCTCTTTTAAAGCCTGAAAATTACCATAATATAAATTGAACTGCTGCGCTTTCACTTTTAAATCCATAATAAATTAGCCTCCTGATATCGCCTTATCACAAAACGCCGCTTCAAATTCACCGTGGAAGAATTATGCTCTCAGCTTTAATGAAAATCGGGCCATTAAAAGATTGGCGACTGTATTGATTATCCAAATACAGATAATCAAAATGCTGGCCGTAGCGTAAGCCCTTGGCAATGAAAGACCTTCAGCGGCCAAAGTGTATAAATGCAAGGTCATAGGCCGGGCCGAATCCATAATCGAGATCGGCAGCCGCAAAGCTCCGCCCACCGTCAGCCATACCGCGGCTGTTTCGCCAATAGCCCGTCCTACTCCTAGGATTATTCCGGTGACAATTCCCGGTAAAGCCGCCGGGATTACTACTTTAGCGATGGTCACCCACTTGGTGGCGCCCAAAGCCAGGCTCCCCTCCCGATATGAATTAGGGACTGATTTAATAGCCTCCTCCGCAGTACGGATAATGGTTGGTAAAAGCATTAACGCTAAGGTGATTGCTCCCGATAAAATTGAAAACCCCAGCTTTAAGAAGGTAACTAAAAAAGCGAATCCAAAAAGCCCAAAAATAATCGAAGGCACTCCGGCCAAAATCTCGGTGGCAAAACGAATTATCTTAGTCCCCGCGCCTTCACGAGTATACTCGGTTAAATAGATAGCGGCGCCTATTCCGATTGGAGTCGCAATAACTAACGATGCTAAAGTTAAATAAAGTGATGCGATAATTGTTGGGAAGATTCCGCCTTCCCGACCCATCCGTCGCGGATAAGCGGTTAAAAACTCCCAATTTACCGAGGGAAGTCCTTCTTTTAAGATAAAGAAAACGATTAATAATAGGAACCCAATGGTGATCAAAGCCGTTACCCAAAGCAATACAAAAGCTAATCCTTGAGTATATTTCGTAATCCGACGCATTAACTCTCAACCTTCTTTCCGAATAAAAACAGCGCGATGGAATTAATGATCATAATCAATCCAAACAAAAGAATCCCGACGGTAAACAAAGCTCCGGCATGCTCTCCCGAGGCGTATGCCCATTCCTGGCCGATGGTCCCGGTAAGAGTAGCGCCTGGTTCAAATAGGGACTTGGGAATCAAAGGAGTATTTCCAGTGATCATGATTACCGCCATGGTTTCTCCAATCGCTCTTCCCATACCTAAAACCACTGCCGCCATAATCCCGGAACGGGCCGCCGGAATCAATACCTTGTAAATCGTCTGCCAATGATTGGCCCCCAAAGCCAGGGAGGCCTCCTTATATTCCCTTGGCGTCGCCCTAATTGCATCTTCCGACACACTGATTATGGTTGGCAAAATCATAATCGCTAAAATAATTCCCCCGGCGAGTAAACTAAATCCCAACCCTCCCACAGTCATCCGAAGGAACGGGACCAACAACACCAAGCCGAAGAAACCGTAAACCACCGAAGGAATACCAGCCAAAAGGTTAATGGCGGGACGGATCATTTTCCCTATCGTTTCCGAAGCGATTTCCGCCAAAAAAACGGCACAGCCCACTCCAAGCGGGACTCCGATCACCAGCGCTATTAAGGTGACATACGTTGAACCCACGATTAACGGTAACATCCCATAATCAGCAGTCATCGGTTGCCATACTTTACCGGTAAATAAGGCGACGGGTCCATACTTAAACAACACCGGCCAACCTTCTTTGAAAACGAATAAAATGATTAGAACCACTCCGGTAACCGCCACTGAAGCTATTCCAAAAAGTAAACCGCGGATGTTTCGTTCTTTTCGGTTGGTCCTCTCTTGATTAGTCATTTAAACCTCCATTTTTCAACCCAAACGACTTATTTAATAATAAGACACTCGAATTAAGTCGTTTTAAAGCTATGATTAAGACTATGTTAAGAAACTCACTTGAGTAAAACTGAAATGTTCTGCCGCAGCCGTAGCTTTTTAGCCCCCTAATATAATTGGACAAAAGTGTCTTAACTCTGTTAAATTAAACAGGGGGGCGACATTATGCAAAGGCGACGATTTACTAACGAGTTCAAACAACAGATTATAAGAGAAGCCAACGAAACTCATAACTGTGCTTTAGTAGCAAGAAACCATGATCTTTCACCTAGTCAAGTTGCTAAATGGGTACGGGAAACCGATTATCCGATTCCAAAAGGTATTTCATTGACCAAAGAAACTAAAGAGCTAGTAAAACAGAACAACATGTTAAAGAAGCTCTTGGCTGAAAAAGAACTTGAGAGTGCGATTCTCCAAGACCTCTTAAATGCTTATCGCCGCTTAAAAATACGACGTGACAAAATCTATCAGGAGGTAACCGAGGGGATCCGGGAGCTATTGGACGAACGTCTTTTGAAATATGATTCCCGGATCTCATAAAAGACAATGCGGACATTATCACTTACTGAATTGTTTCGCTTCAAACTTTTTCCCTTAGTTCATCATTTTGGGCAATCGGATATTTCCAAGGGAAGGTCCGAATGTTTGAAACGACTTTTTCAAACAGCCCCCGTTCTACCGATTAGCGATGAAGATCGTCAGGTTATCTTCAGCGATCTTCATCTTGGAAACGGGAGTAATAAAGACGATTTTTTAAGTAATGCCGATTTTTTTAAAACAATTTTGGAGCATTATTATTTGGCCAATGGTTATCAATTGATACTCAACGGTGATATTGAAGAATTACAACGTTTTCAACTGAAGGATATTATTAGTCGCTGGCATGAAGTCTACCGGTTATTTCAAAGATTCAAGGAACAGAACGCCTTATTTAAAATTACCGGCAATGACGACCTACTCTTTATCTTCCACGGTCACCAAGCTTCGATTTTTATTGAACGCTTCAATTATCTCACCCGATTCGTATTGAGATATATCGCCAATCCCTGCTGGATCAAAAATTATTCCTTCTCTCACGATAGCCGGGCCCGTTTCCGGACGGAGCGACAAGTTTATTATTTTTCCAGGGACCAAAAGATTCTCTCCTTGATTGGCCATACCCACCGGCCTTTATTTGAATCATTTTCCAAAGCCGATTATCTCAAATCGAAAGTCGAACAATTATGCCGCGAATATTCCCGAACAGCCCCAGAAGCCCAAGTTAAGCTTGCCGCTAAAATAAAACTCTATAATAACGAACTCCAACAACATTTGATCCGAAACAAACAAGACGCCTTAAAAAGCAGCCTTTACGACGCCAATTTACTGGTTCCCTGTTTGTTTAGTTCCGGCTGCGTAATTGGTAAAAACGGAATCACTGCCATCGAAATCGCGGGTGGAAGTATCTCCTTAGTTTATTGGTTTGACCGTCACCGGAGTCAAAAGTATTTCGAATTCAACGTTTACAAGCCTAAGCCGCTTAATAACGGTGATCATTTCCGGCTGGTCCTCAATGAAGATAATTTAAAATATATTTTTACCCGGATTAAGTTGTTGGCATAATCAATAGCCTTCATTGATTTAATCTCTACCCATCCTAAACTTAATGATTTTTGTGTCAATTATTTTACTCATTGGAACAATGTCTACAACTCTATTACTTGCCTATTCCGGCGGAGCTTTAACCATGTTAATGTTTCTGTTAGCGAAAGGAATTTCCGTTTGGCGAATATTTAATATGAATTATCTGGCGTTCGAGATGTTAAAAACTGTCGCGGGATCAATCGGTTTAATCCTAACAGTACCCTTGACCGCGATTATTTCCGGGTTTATTCTGGTCCGTCATTCAAAAAACGAATCATAGATTTCCCTTAATGAAACCTTAATCATAGTTCCTATTTATTCTTAATAATTCAGAGTTATTTTAGAACCAGAGACTTATATCTTTAAAGGAGGATTTAAAGTGAAAAAAAACATCTTATTATTTTTTCTCTTGGTTTTAACATTAGCATCAATAACCTTCGCGGCCCCTTTAAAAGGAACTATTCAAGTTGTTGGTTCCACATCAGTCCAGCCTTTGGCGGAAGAATTAGCTCAAGCCTTTATGGCCAAAAACCCAGGTGTCAAGATTTTCGTTCAAGGTGGGGGCTCCGGTGCAGGTATCACATCTGCCATTAACGGTACTGCCGATATCGGGAACAGCTCCCGTGAACTCAAACCTGAAGAAGCCACAGCCGGTATTCACGAAACCGTCATTGCCAAAGACGGTATTGCGGTAATCGCGCATCCGGCCAATTCCGTAAAGAACCTGACGGTTGAAGAAATTCAAAAAATTTATTTAGGAGAAATTACTAATTGGAAAGAGGTGGGCGGACCTAACCTTAGCATCGCTTTAGTCAATCGCGAAGCTGGCTCCGGTACTAGAGGCGCTTTTGAAGAATTGGTCATGGGTAAAAACGCTGGTAAAATGAGTAACAAGACTTTGGTTCAAGCGTCAACGGGCGCTGTTCAACAAACCGTGGCAATTACCAAAGAAGCCATCGGTTATATTTCTCTCGGCTCGTTAGACCCCAAGGCCGTTAAAGCCCTTCTTGTTAATGGAGTTGAGGCCTCCGATCAAAATATTACCAACAAAACCTACAAATTATGGCGTCCCTTTTTAATGCTCACCAAAACAGCCCCCAGAGGAGTAACTAAAGCATTTATTGATTGGATCTTAAGCATGGAAGGGCAGAAAATCGTAGCTCGTGATTACATCACTGTAAAATAGAATAACATTCATATCAATATTTGAGCTGTCTCAAAGCTAAATTGAGACAGCTCTTTTATATGTACAAAACCCAACCCGCATTAGATCCGACTCGAATCGTAAAAAATAATTATATTAATAAACCAGATTCGGGTATTCACATTACCAAGTAACCTTTATTTAAATAAATTGAAAATCCTTCCCGTCAAACAAGCCCTGATCGGAAATTTTTAACTCCGGAATCACCAGTAAAGTCATAAAGGACATGGTCATAAAGGCATCACTAAGCTTGGTTCCCAATAGCCTAGCCTTTGCAGCAATTCGTTCGTAATCTGCGGCGACCCGATGCCCATCTTCCAAACTCATCAATCCGCCAACCGGAAGTGGCAAAAAGTCTTCAAACCCCTCACCGACTACGGCTAAACCACCCCGATTTTCGATGACCAAGTTCACCGCTCTCGCCAAATCTTCATCCAAGACGCCTATGGCGACTAGGTTATGGGAGTCATGAGCCACCGAGGAGGCAATGGCTCCGTGCTTTAATCCAAAATTTTTAATAAAAGCCACCGCCGGAGGCTTCTCTTGATAACGATTGATCACTGCTATTTTTAAAAGATCCTGTTCCGGATCGGAGCGAAGATACCCATCTTCCACCTTTGGGGAGACCCTTAGCCAATTGGTAATCAATTCCCCCTCAATTACTTCGATTACATCAATTTCTTTTCTTCCGGCTTTAACTGCAAAATCAAACGGCATCTTTGGTTTCGCCTTAAAGTTGTTAATCACCTTAGTTTGCGTCTTTGGAATTAAAGATTTACCGGCCTTAGCCACTAAAATACCATTGATATAAGTTTCCAGAATAGTAAATCTTTCAAAATCGTCAACCACTATAAAATCAGCCGGATCCCCTTTTTGAAGGAGCCCAACCGCCAAACCGTAATGCTGTACTGGGTTTACGGTAGCGCATTGCAAGACTTTCATTTTGTCGTAGCCTTTTCCCAAGGCCCTTTTAACTAACTCATTAATATGCCCTCGGACCAAGTCGTTAGGATGTTTATCATCGCAACAAAACATGCATTTATCTGGATAATAAGGAATCAGACCGTGAAGTTCTTCGAAATTCTTGGCAGCTGACCCTTCTCGGATTAAGATCTTCATTCCAGCTTTAATCTTCGCCAAACCCTCTTCAAATTGAAACGCCTCATGATCGGTGGTAATTCCAGCTTGAGTATATTTCTTCAGTTCTTCCCCTTTTAAACCGGGAGCATGTCCATCAATGGGCTTCTGAAATTTTCGAGCTACGGCAAGCTTAGCCATTACCTCCGGATCATTACCAAGGACTCCTGGATAGTTCATCATTTCACTTAAAAAAGATAACCCATCTTTTTGGAACATCTCTTCAAGCTGCGTGGAATCTAGTTCAGCTCCGGCAGTCTCAAAACCGGTAGCCGGTACACAAGCAGGCGCCCCAAAATAAAATTTGAAGGGAACCTTTTTACCATTTTCAATCATATAGCGGACCCCTTCAATCCCTAACACATTAGCAATTTCATGAGGATCGGATACTACGGCCACGGTTCCATGAGTAACCGCCAAACCGGCAAATTCCGATGGTACCAGCATTGAGCTCTCAATAT
>Ga0123334_1007092_pt1 | contig 10118 bp, 8 predicted proteins | sample BiotimSIPDNA_FD_89706 | JGI IMG/M metagenome (GOLD analysis project Ga0123334, IMG submission 89706) | Anaerobic biogas reactor microbial communites from Washington, USA - Biogas_R1 time_0 SIP DNA | ecosystem: Engineered > Bioreactor > Anaerobic > Unclassified | place: Washington, USA | collected... | reverse complement strand
TGTTTCTCACATAAAAAGTAAACTTTTAAGTGTTCATGTTTGTGGCACACAACAGAGTGAGGAGGTAATACCATTTCCGTCAACAATATCATTTATTAATAAGTTTTAATGAAAAAAAACATTGCCGTCAACAATGGTGTTATTCATAAAAAACGAAATAAAATCAACCCGAGCGAAGAGATAACAGTCATTTCAATCAATTATAATAGTTTTTGATATGCTATAGAAATGTCATGAAAAAACAATCACGTCGTTAATTTAATTAAAGCGAATAATTGCATAAAAGCTTTTTTCTATATTAAACGCATGATTGAGACGCTTCTACATTATAATATAAATGCTCCCCGATATACCAGTTATCCACCTGCGAATCTTTTTAGAAAAGCAGAAAATGAATTGGAAGTTAAAGAGCTCTGGATTGCTTCTAATGCATTAGGATCATCGAATTTAAGCTTTTATTTTCATATTCCTTTCTGTTCAAAGCGTTGTCTTTTTTGTGGCTGTACTTCTGAGACGATCAAAGAAGACTCTTATAGAGAAGAATACATGCAAGCCATTGCAAAGGAAATGGATAAGAAATTACTTTGGATAGACTCTTCTAGAGTTGTTACCCAAGTGCATTTTGGGGGTGGAACACCGACTAGCGTACCAGTCTGTGATTTGAAATTCATTCTTGATAGGTTAAAAGAAAAATTCACATTCTCTGCGGGAGCTGAAATTGCGATAGAATGTAATCCCGCCTCAGTAACAAAAGAGCTTCTTTCTGAATTGGCGTTAGCGGGTTTTAATCGAATTAGTTATGGTATTCAAGATTTTAATCTAGAAACGCTTCGTATTATAGGTCGTGATCCTTCTTTAATTGATGTTCCATCTCTTGTTTCTCTTTCACGTGAATTAGGTTTTCATAGCGTGAATCTCGATTTGATTTATGGATTACCAGGTCAAACGCTAGAGAGCTTTTCTGAAAGTGTTTCTAAAGCCATTGAGTCAAAACCAGATCGAATTGCTCTTTTTAGTTATGCGCATGTGCCTTGGAAACGCCCAGAACAAAAACATTTAGAATCATTTGTTATTCCCGATGCTTATCATAAAATGAGTTTTTTCTTAAAAGCACGTGAAATGTTTCGAGAGGCAAACTATCAAAGTATCGGAATGGATCATTTTGTGATACCAACGGATTCTTTATATTTGGCGGCAAAGGAAGGTCTTTTACATCGTAATTTTCAAGGCTATTGCACAAGAAGTACTACTGGGCAAGTTTATGCATTTGGTTCAAGTGCGATTTCTCAGCTGGACAATGCTTATCTTCAAAATACACATGTCACCTCAGATTACATAGACAAAGTAAAACATGAAGAAATGACTGAAGTGCGAGTTCATCCTTTAACGGAAACAGAGAAAATATGGCGCAATATCATTGAGCGATTAATGTGTAACAATGCGCTAAAGATCAATGAAATCGAAAAGAAAGTTCTTGGTTCTCGTTGGGATCGTCTTTGCGCACTTGAAAAAGAAGGCTTACTAGAAAAAATAGCCGACAATGAAATTCGCACCACGGAACTAGGTTCTTTAGTGATTCGCTATTTAGTATCTGTGATTGATCCTTTACTTGAGAATCAAAAAACGGAAGGCGTATTCAGCAAGACTATTTGATAGAGTTTTTGATATCGCTGGTGGCTGTCATGACTTGCCAAAGAATCGCTTTTTGTGCATGTAAGCGATTTTCTGCTTCTTCATAACTCAAATTCTTAGGCCCGTCCATCACTGAATCAGTGATCTCTTCGCCACGGTGTGCTGGCAAACAGTGAGTGACTTTACAATGTTCTGGAGCTAATGTAAGCAAGTGGTCATTAATTTGAAAAGGAAGAAAATGGCTTTGCTTAGATTCTTTTTCGCCTTCTTGCCCCATACTGACCCAAACATCGCTATATAAAATATCTGCATCGACAACAGCTTCTTCTGGGTTATGGAATATACGGTATTGACAGCCACGCTTTTTAAGAAGAGGAAGAGATTCTTCTATAATCCATTTAGGTTGTTCGAAACCTTTAGGACAAGCTAAGGTAAAGTTCATTCCTAGTTTAGCACACAATGTTAAAAGGGAGTTCGCCACATTATTGCCATCACCAATGAAGGCAATTGTTTTCCCTTGAAAACTACCAATTTGTTCTTGAAACATTTGAGCAAATGAAATGGCTTGACATGGGTGAAAATCGTCTGTTAAAGCGTTAATAACAGGAATATCACCATATAGAGCGAGTTGATCTACTAATTCTTGCTTAAAACAACGAACTACAAGTGCATTAATCCAACGAGAAAGACAGCGAGCCACGTCTTTTATGCTTTCACGCTTTCCAAGTCCGATAGAATCAGGATCTAGAATTACAGGAAAACCACCAAATTGATGAATTCCAACTTGAAATGTGGTAATTGTTCGTAAAGAAGGCTTTTCAAAAAACATTCCTAGTGTCTGACCTTTAAAACGATCAGAATACTGCCCTGAATGGACTTCTGTTTTTAAGCGTGAAGCAATATCTATTGTTTCGAGAATTCTTTCTTCACTCCAATCAGCAAGCCGAAGTAAATGCTTCTTACGATCGATCATGTTAGTTCTTTGATACCTCAAAGTTTAAACTTTTAAACTATTTTAGCGTTTTTGTTATTTAAAAAAGAAAAAGGCTGTTTGAAACGATCAAACGCCATTCTCTTGTAGAGAAATCAGAATATATATTCTTTTTCTTAAAAAGGGAAGAAAAATATTAAAAAATTATGCTTTTTTAGTATTCTCTTCAGCTTGCATTTTTAACTCTAAACGGCGTCGAATCACCATTTCATTAAATAAATCGGTAAGACTGTCTTCAATACTAATTAGAGGTTTCCACCCAATATCCATTATTTTAGTTGGATCTCCTATCAATAAGGGGATGTCGTTGGTGCGTTCAAGGCTTGGGTCAAACCTAAAATCGACATTAACTCCTGCAATATCAATTAAAAATTCAGTCAATTCTCTAAAAGTATAAGATTTTCCACAGCAAATATTATAAACTGAACCAGATTCTGAACCATTTAGAACTTGAATCATTCCCCTTGCTACGTCGCGAACATCGACTACGTCACGACTGATATCTAGACTTCCAGTAAATAAAACGGGTTCGTTTCCATAGTGTTTTATTTTCACGAGTTGGTATGTAATTGAGGGAATTGCAAAACGTCTACTATGGTGAGGACCTGTAAAATGAAATGGCCGAACAAAAACTATATGTAATCCATAAGCATTTCTAAATTGATTACCTAGAATTTCCATACATGCTTTTGATGACGCATAAGGCGTTAGTGGATTAGGTGGATTCGTTTCCTTATGTAAGGTTGTTAAATGCTCTTCAGTACGCCCATAAATTTCACTGGAACTTAAAAGAAGAACTTTCGCCCGAGGACAAGCTTGACGAACGACTTCAAGTAGGTTTTGAGTCCCGAGAAGGTTTGTACTCAACGTTTCAAAAGGCTTTTTGTAAGAAAGTCCAACGGAAGATTGGCTTGCTAAATGATAAATATAGTGAGGTTGTATTTTCTGCACTACTTCAAAAAGCTCTTTAAAATTCAATAAATTACCAGTCAAATAATTAACGTCTGGGACTTTTTGCCATGGTTGAGGCTGCTCATCGCTATAACTGTATAATTTACGACCGGAGCGTGTGACTCCAGATAAAATGTGAAACCCTAAGGCTCCTGTACCACCAGTTACAAGAATACTCATTGTTCCTCTCTTGCCTGGATAGATTCCCAGGCATTGTTAATGATCTGTTCGTCAATATTAGTGTGTTTATTTACAAAACCTATTTTATGGGGAAGAATATAATTTCGATTATTTTTATCCACTTTTTTATCAATACTCATAGCTTTCCAAGCCTCTTCTGCGGAAACATTAAAAGAAGCTGGGAAACCAAATCGATTTAAGAGATCGGTTTGACGTTTTTCGTCGTCAGGATTCCATAGTTGTAAAAGAGAAGAAACTCTACCAGCGACTCTCATTCCTAAACTAACAGCAATCCCGTGAGAAAACTTTTTGTAATCTGTAAGTTTTTCAATGGCATGACCAAAAGTGTGGCCATAATTTAAGATGGCTCTAAGGCCAGTTTCTTTCTCATCTATTCCTACGACTTCTGCTTTGATTTCACAGCTTCGTTGAATGAGTTGTTTTAAAATAGTAGGATCTTTATTCAGAATAGAATCTACATGGCTTTCGATAAAATCAAAAAAGGCTGCATCATAAATAACACCATATTTGATGATTTCAGCAAGTCCCGCTAAAAATTCTTGGTGGGGAAGAGTAGATAAAACAGATAAATCACAAATCACGGCTTTCGGTTGATAGAAAGCCCCTATCATGTTTTTCCCTTCTGGATGATTTACAGCCACTTTTCCACCAACAGAACTATCCACCATACTTAAAAGCGTAGTAGGAAGCTGGATAAATGGAATCCCTCGTTGGTATGTGGCAGCACCAAATCCTGCCATATCTCCTACAACACCACCACCAAATTGAAGAAGACATGTCTTTCTACTAAAATGACGGCGAAGCATAAAGGTGTAAAGCTGATTTAGACTATTAAAATTTTTATTAATCTCGCCAGCTCTGAATTTAAAAACAAGGGATTGTGCTGTTTGGTTTCTTAGTTGTACAACCGTTTGATTTTGGGCTTTAGCGACCGTGTTATCTGAACAAATTAAAAAATGATGCGAAGGCATTAATTGAAGGCCTTCAAGAAGTATCCCTATCTTTGATAACAAGTTATTTCCTATAAAAATAGGGTAGCGCTCTCCAGATGACGTTTCCACGTTTAATACATGACTTTCCCAAAAAAGTAAAAGACGAATCACTCGTTCTGTGACGTGTTCTTCTGGATACTCATTAGAACTTTCGACACTAAAATCAGCTTTTGAATAGTAAATTTCTCGTTCTTCTAGAAGCTTTTTTACTTTTTCTAATCGATGAGTATCATCAAGACCAGCCATCAATGGACGATTATTTTTTCTTCCAATTCGTTCAGATAAAACATCTGGTTCTGCCCATAAGCGAATTAAAACTCCTGATTGACGAATGGCTTTCACAACAGAGGGCTGAGTTAAGGCTCCGCCACCTAAAGATATTACTTTAGGTTCAGGGTCAGCCGCAAGCTTTTCAATTAGCTCTAGTTCCATTTTCCGAAAAGCGCGTTCACCGTCTTGTTCGAATATTTCTGAAATAGTTTTGTTTGCTTGCTCAGAAATTAAAAAATCAGTGTCTATAAAAGGACGTTTTAAACGCTCTGCAACATGGCGTCCCACACGGCTTTTACCACTAGCCATAAATCCAGTAAAATAAACATGCTTATACATTAGGTATCTCCACATCTTGGATTAAGGCGTTATTCATAAATAAAGCATTCTTAAGAATATTTTCTTCTGTAGAATATGCAGGAAACCACTTTGCAAAACTAGCCGCGCCTTGAGCGGCGAGCATACCTGTTCCTTGAATCACTTTGCAACCAATTGCCTTTGCTTCTTTCAAAAAAAGCGTTTCAGGAGGATTATATACAATATCGTATATGATTTGGTGAGAGCGTATTTGATTTTTTAATAAAGGAGTTTCATTAATGGAAGGGGACATCCCCACAGAAGTGGCGTTAATTACTAGATCTATTTTTTCTGTAATAGATTCAAAGTCTTGAAATAAAATAGTTTTTGGTTTCGTGCTCGTCGCTTGAGTTAGATCATCTACTAAAGCTTCGCCTTTCGCTTGATTTCTTGAAACAATCGTTAAAGAAACGCCTTTTTGAGCTAAAACAAAGGCAATGGCACGTGCCGCACCGCCATTGCCAAGAAGAGCAACATTTACAGATGAATCTAGTTGAAAAGAGGATCCTAGTGCATTTTGAAGATTAAAAATGGCTCCATAAGGGTCGGTGGTCGTTCCCATCAAAGTTGAACCAATAATGCCATCTTTCCAATAAAGAGTATTCACGCTTCCAGTAAAATGAGATAAAGAATCTAATTCATCAATAAAAGGGATGATTTTTTCTTTAAAAGGAATGGTGATGTTTGCTCCAATAAAACCTAATGTACGAAAAGCTTGAACTGCATCTGAAAGGTGTTCGGGTAAAAAAGAAAAAGGGAGATAGGAGGCATTAATTTGCAGATGTTTTAGTAAAGCATTTTGCATTACTGGGGATCGAGAGTGTTCAATAGGATATCCAAAAACGCCAAGCAATTTTGTTTTGCCATTTATTTGCGTCACATAGTCCTCTGTTTTTTAATGGAGCATCTCCAACTTTAAGGAATCTCTCAAAAGACATTATCAATATTTTGAAAAATAACTTATGTGAAAAGGATATTTTTGCCAAAAGAAGCGTTGTCATGTATTTCTAGGCTTTTTGGCCAATTTTCCAGTAATCACTTGGCTATTTCACAAAACTATCTACCAAAGTAATTTTCAGAGATTCCATTTAGTTTTTACACTAATTGGAATGATCCAAGATTTATTTCCTCTTAAAAATACATATAAAAAAGTCTCATAAATCTTAAAAACTGAATTGTTTTGCTTTTTTTACCTCATTTTAAGCTTTTTTAAAGATAGATATGCTTTTCTTCACAATGGATACTCAGCAAAAAGTCTTACAAAATGAGCAATAAAAAATGATTTTCCCTGATTAAAAAGGTTATAGTAGAGAATCCTCTTATTTTTATAATGCAAATGACGATTTTAGAGAATCCTTTTCTATATTAGCGCCGTGATGAAATTACCTGTAGTATGTATAGTTGGACGCTCTAATGTAGGGAAGTCTTCGCTTTTTAACCGTATTTTAGGCCGCCGCGCTGCTGTGGTGTCTGATCGTGACGGTGTTACACGAGATCGCCATTATCAAACGGCGAACTATAAAAATCGAGAATTTATACTGATTGATACAGGTGGCTTTTTGCCTGATGACACTATTGATGTTTTGGCTGATAGTGTTCGTGTACAGATTTTTAATGCCGTGCAAGATTCCGATTTAGTTTTATTTATGGTGGATGTTCGAGTTGGTATTACCGAGTTGGATTTGCAATTTTCTAGAATGATTAAACGTTTAGAAAAAAAAGTCATTTTAGTTGCCAATAAAAGCGAAAAAGAATCGGATCGTACAGAAAGTTGGAACTTTTTACCTCTAGGTTTTGGCCCTCCTCATACGGTTAGTGCTCTTACAGGGTATGCTTGTCTCTCTCTTCTAGATCAAGTCTTAGAACTTCTTCCAGGTGAAAAATCCATTCGTAGACAAGAAGAACGTCCTATTCGTTTTGCCATTTTAGGCCGTCCAAATGCAGGTAAGAGCACGCTCTTAAATAAGATTTTGAACGAAGAACGAGCTGTAGTATCCGATGTTCCAGGAACAACTAGAGATTCTATTGATTGTCAATTTAAGGTCGATGGTACTTCTTTTGTTGTAACAGATACAGCTGGGCTTCGTAAGAAAGCCCGTGTTTCTGATGAAGTTGAAGTTTTTAGTAATATGCGAACGATGGAAAGCATTCGTCGTTCAGATGTTTGTGTCTTAATGATTGATGTAACTCGCGGTTTAGAAGTTCAAGATTTTCGAATTATTACCGAAATTAGAAAAGCTGGAAAAGGCTTAATCATTCTGCTTAATAAATGGGATATTCTTGAAAATAAAACCGAGAAGTCTTTTGATCACTTGATTAAGGATATGGTTGAACGCGAACCTATGCTAGAATGGGTGCCTATCATTTCCATTAGTGCAAAAGAAGGTCAGCGTGTACATCGCCTAGTCGATGAAATTAAAAAAGTTTATTCTAATTGCCGCCGCGTTTTGGGGCGAGATCATGTCGCTGAATTTTTTGCAAACCTAACCTTAAAAAAACCGCATCCACCACGTCAATCAAGAATTATTGTATTAACTAGAGCTTGTCAAACGATGGTAGAACCTCCAGTGATTACTATTGAAACAAGAACACCTGAATTAGTAGACGAATCTTATAAGCGCTACTTATTGAAAAACTTTTTTGAAGAATTTCAGTTACAAGGCGCTCCTTTGAGATTAAATTTTGATCAAAAATTAACCCTTAGAAAGGATGAAGAACTTGAACAGTTTACTGAGTCTTCCAATAGCATATTTGTTGGGGTCGATCCCTTCAGCAGTATGGATCGCGAAAATCGTAAAAAAAATAGACATACGTGAGCATGGTTCTAAAAATGCAGGCCTAACCAATGTTTTTAGAGTTCTTGGGTGGAAACCAGCTCTTCCTGTTGTACTGATTGATCTTTCAAAAGGCTTTTTAGCTCCCTCCATTGCGCTTTGGATGAATAATGCTTCTGTGGCTGCAGGCGGCCCAGATTATTTCTGGCTACCTTTAGTCGCTGGGTTTCTAGCTATTTTAGGTCATAGTTTTACTTGTTTTGCAGGCTTTAGAGGCGGAAAAGGGGTGCTTACCGCATTTGGTGTATTCTTAGCCCTCGCCCCATTAACGGCAACCATTTGTTTTTTAGTATGGGTTCTTTTAGTGGTATTTACAAAGTATGTTTCTGTGGGTAGTATTGGTGCTTGCCTTGCACTCGCTATTCTTTCAGGTACCAGTTATTTTATAGGTTTTCCAGATACAAAAGTACACGGTGGAATCTTTATAATGGCTCTCGTTGTTGCCACTTTTGTGATTGTCAAACACAGAACTAATATTGTGCGTTTGATGAATGGAACAGAAAATGGCTTTGGTTCTAAAAAGAAGCCAAAACTGGAAACTCCAGAAGAAAAGATATAGATTATAATATCATTATTGATATTGAAGTGAGGTTTTACGTATGAAAGTTGCTGTATTAGGTACAGGTGGTTGGGGTTTAACACTAGGTCGCGTTTTATTTGAAAATGGAAATAAAGTTTCTTTCTGGACTCATTCTCAAGAAGAAGTCGATATATTAAATGAATTTCATGAGTATAAAGATAAACTTCCAGGCGTTGTGTTTCCTAAAGAATTCTTTTATACAACAGACATGTCTCTTGCTTTAGACGACGCTGACATGATTCTTATTGTGGTACCTTCTCAGTTTATGGATAGCGTTTCAAAACAATTGGGAGCTATCACACCAGCGAATGGTAAAAAACCTGTCGTGGTTTGTGCCACAAAAGGTATTTTAGAATCCACATTACAACGCATGAGTGAAGTCATTTTATCCAATGTTTCTTGGCTTACTCCAGATCGAATGGTTGCTTTTAGTGGTCCTTCTCATGCAGAAGAAGTTTCTCGTCGAATTTATACAGCGATTGTCGCAGCTTGCCCTTCAGAAGAATCCGCTCAGCTTGTCCAATCGGCGATGAGTTGTTCCTATTTAAGAGTATATACGTCTTCTGATATTGTCGGAGTCGAATTATGTGGCTCTGTAAAAAACGTAATTGCTATTGCCAGTGGCGTTTTATATGGTATTAATGCTGGTGATAATACTCGAGCTGCTCTTTTGACTCGTGGGCAAGCTGAAATGTGCCGTTTAGGGGTCGCCTTAGGTGCCGATGCGCATACATTTGCTGGTCTTGCAGGCATGGGAGACCTTATTGTCACCTGTTTATCTCCACATAGCCGTAATCGTTTTGTTGGGGAACAAATTGGTCAAGGAAAAACATTAGACGAAATTCTTTCTCATATGAAAATGATTGCAGAAGGGGTGCCTACTTGTAGGAGTACAAAAGCTTTGGCTGAAAAAGTAGGTGTTGAAATGCCTATCGTCAATGCTGTTTATGAAACGCTCTTTAATGGAAAAGCTCCTGAAAAGTCCATTAACGAATTGATGCAGCGAGAATTGAAGTCCGAAGTTTGGTAATTGTATTATTGAACGCTTGAACGATTCAAAAAACACTTTTTTATTATAGCAAGTTCATCATTTTTATGAACTTGCTTTTTTTGTATCATACCTCGAAATCATACCGTAAAAATTTATTCGATTATTTTATTTAGGGGTATTCTTGTTATTAATTCTGCTTTTTTAGGTAGCCTTACAAATACAACAGCTCCTTGAATAGCTTGAAATAACAAGGGAATATAGCCAATAAGAGTAGATGCTAAAACAACATCTGCTGGAATACCAAGCAAAGTGGAGTAGA
>Ga0123334_1007091_pt1 | contig 10121 bp, 8 predicted proteins | sample BiotimSIPDNA_FD_89706 | JGI IMG/M metagenome (GOLD analysis project Ga0123334, IMG submission 89706) | Anaerobic biogas reactor microbial communites from Washington, USA - Biogas_R1 time_0 SIP DNA | ecosystem: Engineered > Bioreactor > Anaerobic > Unclassified | place: Washington, USA | collected... | reverse complement strand
ATGCTCATAGAAAATTAAAGTGTCGCTTCTCGCGACACATTCCTTTGGTTATATAACTGTCATACGGAAATTTAATTTGTTGTGTTTATATGTTTATAGGGAAATGGTAATTGTCGCACTACATTCCAAGCCTATTGCAGCAAGTAATTACCAATTTGCTGATGGAACCTGGGTGCTTTCATTCAGGCTGGTACAAAGCGATTATGAAGAAGTTTTTTTAAGGTTTTGCTGGGATATTATCGAATCATCAAGGGATATAACTGAAAACATTGTTGATTTCATCGTTCAGCGATACTTAAAATGGCAGCGGCTAATGGAATATAAGCGTCCGGATATACTGCCGGCTGCGCGCCAAAAGGGGCTGCTTGGGGAACTGATGTTTCTCACTGAATGCACAAAAACAATGGGGCTGCAAAAAGCATTGGAGAGTTGGTGCGGTCCGGAAGGTGCAGATCAGGATTTTATTTATGATAATACCTGGACTGAAGTGAAGGCAGTTGCAATGGCTTCGGTGACCATATCAATCTCATCATTGGAGCAACTTGATACAGACATGGAGGGTTCGCTTAAGTTGTATCGAATCGATAAAACAACGGATACAGATGCAAATGGATTTACTTTAGCTGATATAGTACAAAATACCCGAGTGTTGTTTTCAGGTAATCTTAAGTGCAGAGAATTGTTTGATTTAAGATTATTTCAATATGGTTATAAGGATATGTCTGAGTATGGCAAACAAAAATACCGTTTTTGCGGAGCAGAGGAATATTGTGTAGATGGCACATTTCCGAAATTAACGAGAAATAACATTGCTTACCAGATTAACTCTGCTCGATATGCCATCGACTTAGCTTCGATAGCTGCGTTCAGAAGGTAGGGGGTATCATTATGGACGTTACAGAATTTCAAAAAGATTTTTTTGAAGAAGTCAAAAGTACAGCAGCAGTAGATGGTGAGGGTTCTTCTGCGGCATTTGTCAGCTTAACAGCCGGTTATTTAATAAATGCTGAGGTGCTGTCGGATTTTACTCCTGCCTTTTATGTTGGTACAGGAAAAAGAAATCGGAAAATCCGCGTGGATGGGTATGTGCTTGATGATTTTGACTATACCATGAATTTAGTGATTGCCGATTATTCAGGTGATCTTAATCGGGATGTTTTAACGAAAACGACGGCTGAACAACTATTTGATCGGCTGATATTCTTTATAGAAGAAGTATTTGATAATAGATACCTTAAAGATATTGACATCAGTACTTCGCCAGCAGATCTAATTGATCTTATTCGTACAAACAGAGACAGGATCAGAAAGTATCGGCTGCTGCTTTTTACAGATGGTTTTATAAGCGGACGGATCACTTCAATCCCGGCTAAAAACATAGGAGATATTCCAGTAGAATGCCAAATATGGGATGTCGATAGAATTTTTCGTGTTTGTTTTTCGGAAATGGGACGTCAGAATATTGAAATTGATTTTAAAGCATATACACCTGGCGGCATTCCGTGTATTGAAGCTAGCAATGCAAATACAGAAGAATACAAAAGCTATCTTTGCATTATTCCAGGTTCTGCATTGGCGGATATATATGATGATTATGGAGGCCAGTTGCTTGAAGGAAATGTACGGTCTTTCCTTTCAACAAAAGTTGCTGTAAATAAAAAAATAAGAGAGACAATCCTGAGAATCCCCGAAAAGTTCTTTGCATATAATAATGGTGTTTCAGCCACTGCGATGGATTTAATAATCGAGATTTCTGAAAGCGGAAAGTTTATTACATATGCAAAAGACTTTCAAATCATTAATGGCGGACAAACAACCGCATCGCTGTCAAATGCCCGTCACAGGGATAAGGCTGATTTATCCCCTGTTTTTGTACAAATGAAATTAACTGAAATAGACTCTGATTCTGACAAAACAGGTGATTTAATACGCAATATTTCAAAATCCTCTAATAGTCAGAACAAGGTAAGTGATGCAGACTTTTTCTCTACTCATCCATTCCATGTCCGTATGGAGCAAATTTCAAGACGATTGTTTGCTCCTGCTGTTGGCGGTGCTCAGTATGAAACCAAGTGGTTTTATGAACGTGCACGAGGGCAATATCTGCAGGCACAAATGAGAATGAAAAAGTCCGAAAAGGATAAGTTTGTTGTTCAACATCCCAAAAGACAAGTCATTACAAAAACTGATTTAGCAAAAGTGAGAAACACATGGGACGGCTTGCCGCAGCTCGTGAGCAAAGGTGCTCAGACAAACTTCATGAAATTTGCCGAGATTGTTGATGAAGACTGGGAAAAATCGAATACCAAATACAATGAAAAGTACTTTAAAGAATCAGTTGCATTGATGATCCTGTTTAAACATACAGAAACGCTGGTCACACATCAGTCTTGGTATGAGCAGGGATATAGAGCTAATATTGTTACCTATTCAATTGCATTGCTGAGGCAGCTGATTAAAAAGCAATTCCCTGGAAGCGATCTTGATCTTCAGGTGATTTGGAATCGTCAAGAAGTGCCGGATATAGTTACAAGCGCTCTGACTGTTATAACAAAAGCAGTATTTTTATCAATAACGGATCCGGCTCGTGAAACCATCAACGTCACACAGTGGTGCAAGCGAGATGCCTGTTGGGCCAAAGTTAAGGCATGTGATATTTCCCTAAACCAAAATATCGGAAAGGTTTTGTCAGCAAAAGATGAAATCAAATCTGCTGACAGAGATGCAAGATCAGATCAGAAGGTTGCGTCTGATCTAGAAGCTCAGGAAAAAGTAATTAATGCCGGCGTGTCTTTTTGGAAACAGGTAAATGATTTTTCAATGCTGAAAAAGCTTCACTCACCGGATAGTATTAAAGCAATGAGATATGCGCTGCAAATTCCAGATACAATCTTAAGCCCCTATCAAAGTCAAAAAATGTTGGAGTTGCTTGAACGTGCGGAGTCTGAGGGGTTCAGATATATAGATGAAGACCGCGAAATAATCAGCAGTTAATTTAAAACAACATACATATCTGCAAGCATTTTATAGTGGCCTGTGTCACTTTGTCAACGGCGCTACAGAATGGCAAATGTTGCTGAAAAAGGTAAAATGCTGATTGGTTATAAACATGAATTGACTTATATTTTATAGAATGCTATGTTGGTCCCAAGAAAAAGTGAGGTAATTATTGTGAAATACAGCGTAATCGATCTGTTTGCTGGTGCTGGCGGTTTGAGCCTGGGTTTTATGCAGACGGGTAAATTTGATATTAAAGTAGCTGCGGAAAATAATCCGCATGCCAGAAAAACGTACAATCTAAACCACAATGTTACGGAGTTGCTGGATGATGTATGTAAAATAGATTATAAAGATATTATCAGAAGGTATGGCCGCATTGATGTTGTAATCGGGGGTCCTCCTTGTCAGGGCTTTTCAAATGCAAACCGTCAGAAAAATCATGCTATAAGTATGAATAACCGATTAGTTAAAGAATATGTAAGGGCAGTATGTGAACTGCAGCCAAAAGTTTTTGTAATGGAAAACGTTGATATGCTCCGTTCCAAAGTCCATAGATTTTATTATTCGGATAGTGACAAAGAGATCGTAGATTCACTGGGGATTCAGCTGATAAACGAAAAAATCGAGTTGTTTCCGCCTTCTCTGATATCGGATAAGGCAAACGATCTTATTAGCTATTATGATCAAATTAGGAAATTTGGCTGGGATGAAAAAACTTATTTGCTATTGAATGTACTGTACAAGCAAAAAAAGAATCCGACAAAATTTAAAAAAACGGCAGAAAACAATGAAAAAAAGCTAATAAAGATTTCTTCCGAATTCATGAAAAATGCAGGCAAAGATGAAATAATATCTAAATTGGATTGCGAGCTGGCAGAAGAAATTTCTCAATATCTTAAAGAAAAGAATAATACGGAGCAGTTGCAGGAAAAGCTGGAGATATCTGTTCACATTCAGAGGATGATCAGCAAAATAAAAGAACTCAAAGATAATAGCATTGAAGTTTATAAATTTGATACTGATCATGGTATATATGCGCATGTAAAATCTTATGCCGTATTAGATTACATAAATGGTTTCTTAAGCAGCGAGCAAAATAATTATAAAATTAAATCTGATGTTCTTAACGCAGCCAATTTTGGAGCACCGCAAAAAAGAATGCGGTTTATAATTATTGGCCTAAAAAAAGGGGGAGACAGAGAATTTAATTTGCCAAAGCCGGTTATTTCAAGTGATTGCTATAGAACGGTAAGAGATGCAATTGGTGATTTGGAAGATATAAAACCTGTATATGAAGTTACTGATCTCCCGCTGCAAATTCCTAAGATGACATTTGTTGCGGAAAGCCTTGCCTATACTCTCAGGGATTCAGATACACTCCATAACCATGTTATAACGCAGACTAAGGATACGGCACTAAGAAGATTTGCTGCCTTAAGCGAAGGACAGAACTTTCATAATCTTGAATCAGAAATGAAAGAAGACACATATACAGATCCTACCAGGACACAAAATACAATTTATCTGCGGCTAAAATATGACGAACCTTCAGGAACTGTTATGAACATCAGAAAATCAATGTGGATACATCCTACGATAAACAGAGCATTGAGCATTAGAGAAGCTGCCCGTTTGCAGACATTTCCCGATAGTTTCGTATTTGAGGGCACTAAAGATGCGCAGTATCAACAGGTCGGCAATGCGGTTCCTCCAGTTTTGGCTAATGCAATTGCCAAGAAAGTATTGGAATTATTATCAGAAAGTGATGCTGAATGTTAGCTATGGAGTAAAACATGGACAATCATACTGAGAAAATTCGCAGCTATAATATGTCGCAGATAAAACGCGTTAACACAAAACCTGAGGTGCTTGTTCGTAAATATTTGTTTTCAGCAGGCTTTAGATACAGAAAAGATGTAAAGGATTTGCCCGGCCGCCCGGACATCGTACTGCCAAAGTATAAAACAGTGATTTTTGTTAATGGTTGTTTTTGGCATATGCATGAGGGATGCAGCAAATTTGTTTGGCCTTCATCAAACCAGGAATACTGGGAGAAAAAGCTACACAAGAACAAGCAACGCGATATTAAAAACATTGAAATACTTAAGCATCAGGGCTGGAAAGTTATTGTTATTTGGGAGTGTGAACTTCATAAAAAGGTTGCAGATAATAGATTAAAAATGTTGTGTAATGAGATCATTACAGGAAAAGAAAAAACTCAGGAGTTATTTGTTGCTGAGAGCCAGGGATTTACTCTGATTAAAGAGAAATGCCCCAAAAGATAGTTTGCGGCGTAGGCATAAAACTACTATTTACTTTCCAATCTCCTCGCATAATACCGCTCAATCTGCCGGTCACAAATCCCAATCAATTCTTTCTTGTCCTTCAGCGTAAGCCGTTTCCATAATGCGGGCACGAAGGCCACCTGGTTCAAATCTTTGCGGTGTTCCAGAAAGAATTTGCGTTCGAATTTTTCAAAGGGCATGGTCAGCATCAGACGGGCAACGTCGAAGTCATTCATTTCTTTCACCCGGTTGATGACAGCGCCGGACACTTCTATCTGCAGACCGGCATCGGCACGCTGTTCATAGAAATTGCGGAAGTAGTTGACCAAGGCCCCCAGCTCTACTTGTCCTTTGTCATTGACCAGGCGCAACATCCCTTTTAACATGACCGGCTTGTAGGAAAAACTCATTTGTCCGGCCTTTACATAGCGAAAGAAATCTTCCCGTATGGCTTCGGGTATGCGGGCAGGTATGTTTAGCTGTTCGCGGATGCCGTCCAGCCGCTCCCGGTTAAAATAGCGGTGGGTTACCTTGCCCATGGGCAGTTCCAGGTCAGGACCGGGGGCAATTTTGCCTTCTTCTGCCCAACGGCGGGCAGTGGCGTCATCTACATATAGTTCCATGGCCAGCTGGTGCAGAGACATCATATGCTTAATTTCTTCCTGCCAATCAAACAGGTCGACCAGTTCATAATCACGGATAAATATGTTATGGGGCAGAATGGTGTCTATTTTTTCTCCGGACAGCAGGCGACGCTTTTCTTCTTCCATTTGTTCCGGTGGGGCGATTACCAACGCTCCGGGTCGGTATTCCCGGGAGCGGAACAGGCGATGCAGATTGACCGAATGGTTATGGCGAACGGTGTTGTCAATAAAATCAAATACCAGCAGGGCATCCTTGCCCTGGGCGCGGCGGGTGCCCCGGCCCAACTGCTGCAGATAGATGACTTTTGACAGCGTGGGCCTGGCCATGAAAAGTACAGCCGTTTCCGGGCTGTCCCAGCCTTCGTTGAGGATGTCACAAGCACACAATACCTTGACAATTCCCTGACGATATTGATCGAGAATCTCTTCGCGAAGCGGTTTTTTCATCCGTCCTTCTACCAGTTGGGCATTTACCCCGGATTCCTGGAATAGCTGGGCCACTTCTGCGGCATGCTGGACACTGGCACAAAAGACCACGGCTTTTTGGCCCGGTACATGGCTGAGGTAGGTGTCAACAATGAGTCGGTTGCGTTCAGGAACATGGACACAGTTGTCGAGGTCGCGGTAATTGTAGCGAATGCCGTTGATGCGTACGCTGCTGAAATCTATGTTGGTCTTTACCCGGATGCAGCGAATGGGTACCAGTTCACCTATTTCTACTGCGGTTTTCAGGTTCAGGCGATGGGCTTCATTTTTAAACAGCTCCATGATTGATTCCTGATCATGGCGCTCGGGGGTGGCGGTCAGGCCCAATAAAAACCTGGGCTGAAAATAGGAGATAACCTGACGATAGCTGGGGGAGGCGGCATGGTGGGCTTCGTCGATGATGATGTAACCGAAATGATCGGGGGCAAACTGGCTCAAGCGTTTATGCAAACCCTGAATGCTGGCAATCATTACATCTCCGTCCAGGGGCCCGGAGTAGTCGTCAATAATGGTTACCCGGGCCTGCGGCCAAAGCTCTCTGAATCTCCTGGCGGCCTGCTGCAACAGTTCGAGAGTATGAGCTACAAAGAGTGTGCGCAGCCCTAATCGGCAGGCATCCAGTACTGCGGTGGTAGTCTTTCCGGTTCCCTGGGCATCGGCGATGAGCGCCATGCTGTTATATTCACCGCGCAACTCTTGCAAGCGCTGCAGGGTTTCTTCCTGATGGGGGCGCAGTTCCAATACCGTACCCCGCTGGCGGGGCAGGTAGTCGTCATAGATTCTGAAATGGGGGCTTTGCCCCAGAAATTGTACCAATTCGGATTTTACTTTTTCGCGTTCATTAACCAACTGGCGGTACGTCCATATATATACCCGCCAGCCAAGATAGGTTAGACTATTGCGCTTTAGAAGATCATCCAGATACTTGTCCACTGAGACCAGGGCGGGATTGTGCCACTGTTCGCCGTCTATCTCGATAGCATAAGCATCCAGGTCGGTTTTCAGGGCATAATCGATGTAGCAATTATCGCCATAGATATTCTGACAAGGATACTCATTAACCAAGTATTGCGTTTTGTCCAGTCCGAAGGTCTCCTGAAAGAGTTCTACAAACAGGTCTTCGGCAAAACTGGCGGTGTCTACTGCCAAATAGGCAGGTTGACCTTCTTCCTGAATCATTTTACAAACCTCTCGCCCAATTATTGATTATGGTAATTGCTTCAATAAATCCTCTTTTCCGGAATCACCCCGCGCACCCCGCCGCGGGGGTTGTCCATATCTCCGTGATAGCGCGGAATCAGATGAATATGCAGGTGCATAATGGTCTGGCCGGCGCTCTCCCCGCAATTTACACCGATATTATAACCGTCCGGGTGATATTTCTCCTCCAGCAATTGCCGGGTCTGCACCAGCAGATCATGCAGCGCGCGGCGTTCTTCGCCGGTCGTCTGGAAATAGTCGGCGATGTGACGCTTGCTGATAATCAGCATGTGGCCCAGTGAAACCGGGTATTTGTCATATTTGGCCCAGGCCAGCCGGTTTTCCAGTACCATGTCTTCACGCTCGCAGAATACACACTTTTCCATAATCCACCTCTACCAGTTAATTCGTCAAAGGGGAATTATGTCCTGCATTTTACTTATAAGCAGGAGTGAAATACAGAAGTTATTTTACTCTGCCTTTTCGAATAGTCATTAGAATATGAATAATGAAAGCAATTAAGAGTGAGGTTATATATGAAAAAAACACCGAACAAGACCATAGGGCTTTTGTTGCTGATGCTATTAGCCCTGTTTTTGCTGTCGATAGATAGGAGTATGCTATTATCCAAAAGGATTTTCGCTGAATCCATTGAACAGAAGGTTGATCGGGGCAGGGATATTAATATTCTTTTAATGGGTATTGATGCCCGCCCGGGTGAAACAACCGGACGTAGTGATACGATGATTTTTTTGAGTATACATCCCAGTATACAGAAAGCAGTGTTGATCTGGATTCCCCGGGATACCCGGTTGGATACCCCTATTAAAGGCAGTTATAAAATTAATATTGTTAACTTCTATAAAGGGCCTGAGAAAGCTTGTGAAGTGGTGGGCAAACTATTGGCGGTAGATGTAAATTATTATATGACGGTCAATTTTAATGGTTTTGAAAAAATAATTGATCAGTTAGGCGGCCTGGATATGGATGTTGATATTAATCTCTACAGTGCACGATCAAATGTGTATCTGCACAAGGGCCGACAACATCTTAATGGCAAAGAGGCCTTAAAGTATGCCCGTTTTCGTACCCTGCCCAATGCCGATATTGGCAGAACCCAGCGTCAACAAAGACTTATGACGGCCTTGATAGAGCGTATCTCTCAACCTTCCGTTATGCTAAAAATTCCCGTTCTGCTTCCTGAATTAAGTAAAAATGTAGCTACCAATCTTTCCGTAAAGGACCTGATTTATTTGAGCCAGATGGGATATCTTTTGGATACCAACAATACTTACACCCAAACTCTTCCCGGTACTGGTTATATAGACAGGTATAGCGGAGCCAGTTACTGGATCGTTGATCGACAGGTGGCAGCCAGCGTAATCAGATCGGTTTTAAACGGTCATCGCTATGAGGTCCAAGAAAATCCTTAATAGGTGAACCCTGACTCCATGCTGTATAGCCTCCAAACCGTCTGCCGCTTGAGATATCACCGCTTCTCAAACTTCTCCCACTCCCGCTCCTTTATTTCTTCCATTGTTTCTCGGTGCAGTCTAGACTGAATATTTGGGAATGCATAGACAAATAGACTATAAGAAATTCACAATCCTTCCGTGAAAAACCATCGACAAATATAGTACAGGTGTTAATATATTATTTGTTTACAGGCCTGCTGAATCAGTCCTCATAAGGTATCCACTGAGAGAACTCTTCTTCAACCGGCATTTGCATAACATAATCGAATACTTCCCCGCGACAAGTCTATGAGATCCGAAGCAACGGGTTCCATTCCCGCCATAATCCTCCTTCTGTTTCAAAACAGCCATCGGTGGCAAAAATATGCAGGTGAGGATTTAAGTTGAGAAAATCTCCGACTGGTTTGTCTAAAGATGGCGAAATATGATAAAATTTTGGCGGTGTTGTTACCGGAATTATAAGGACGGATTAGTCACTATCAAAATATTTTCATTACAAAGTATTAGCTGGAAGCCAGGCAATTTTTAGAAGGGTCTGTTTCTGGCATTTGCCTGTATATAGACTTGTGGTGTAGAGCAGGCTTTTATTAACAAATAAATTTTAAAGGAGGTCATATACTTGTCAGATTATGCAACCATTGGTGTGTTTCTGCTCTTGACGATTGCTTTTCCGCTGGCGGCAATGGCAGCGTCATGGATGTTTCGCCCCAAACCCAAACAGACGGGGGAAAAGATGGTTCCTTACGAATGCGGGGTTGATACCAAGGGGAAGACATGGATACGCTTTCGGGTAAGCTATTTCCTTTATGCTCTGGTATTTCTCGCCTTCGACGTGGAAGTTGTTTTCCTCTTTCCGTGGGCGGTGAAGTTTAATGCCCTGGGACTCTTTGCTTTTGTAGAAATGCTTGTTTTCATTACCATCCTGGTAATTGGGCTCTGGTATGCATGGAAAGAAGGTGCGCTGGAGTGGTATTAAAGCAACAGAACAGTGATAGTGATGTTGAGGTTCTGGAAAATAACGGAGTTACTAT
>Ga0123334_1007088_pt1 | contig 10125 bp, 9 predicted proteins | sample BiotimSIPDNA_FD_89706 | JGI IMG/M metagenome (GOLD analysis project Ga0123334, IMG submission 89706) | Anaerobic biogas reactor microbial communites from Washington, USA - Biogas_R1 time_0 SIP DNA | ecosystem: Engineered > Bioreactor > Anaerobic > Unclassified | place: Washington, USA | collected... | reverse complement strand
GTAAAGTAAACGAGGCCGCCGATATCCTGGGAATGCGCGCCGAGCAGATGCGTTTCTATCTCCGGAAAATAGGGGTCCGCCTTCGGCGGGTCTTCCCAAGCCATTCTGCTCTCTAATGAAAAGTCATATGGCCCGAAGCGGCTGGCGACGGCCTGCACCGCGCAGGAGTACGACGCGTTGCCCTGTCCTAAATCCTCGAAAGCCGGATTTCCCTCCGTCGCGGCCGCCATGACGGCGTAATGCGCGCCGGCGCTGTCGCCGCACAGCGCGAAGCGGTTGCCGTCCAGCTTATAACAGGGCGCATTGGCGCGGAGAAAACGTATAGCCGCTTTGACATCAAAGACTGCCGCAGGGTATTTCGCCTCGAAAGCCAGCCGGTACTCCACAGACGCAACGGCATACCCGCGTTTGATCCCGCCGATCGCCTGATAAAGCTGCGTATCCCTCTTGTCGCCGAGGATGAAGGCCCCGCCGTGTACAAAGATGACCGTCGGAAACGGCCCGTCTCCCTCGGTTGGCAAATAGATATCAAGCCTCTGATTCGGAGATCCGGATGCATAAGGGATATCCAGGTGCTTGCGTTCGATCTCAGCAACATCGATGATCGGTTTCTCCATTGACCCCTCGAACGGGTTAAAATTCGCCAGGATATCCATGAAGCAGCCTCCGGTTCCGTTTATTATGGATTCTTCGCTTTCTCCGCTAAATCCTTCATGATCCCGCCGAACTCATCATAATATTGCTGTTTGCTCTCATGGGACGGCAGATGATGGTTCATGCGCGCGAGATTTGTGAGCACCGTCGGGATCCAGCGGTACGGAATGCTGACGAGGAGCGTGTCGTTTGACCAGAGCTCGCGGCCGCGGGGCCCGTGGACGAGCGACGGCAGGATAAAATTGACCTCTCCGGTTTTATACGGGTAAACGAGAAACCAGCCGCAGCCCATGACGGGCGTGCAGGAGGATTTGTACATCTCGCCAGTCGAATACGTCACGGCGCGCAGGACAATCTCCGCGATTTCTGTTTTCGCGCTGATAACAAGCACATCCGGTTCGAAACTGAGCTGATCCGTCGGGGAAAACGCCACGTAGTTGGCAATCCCCCTATCCAGCTTCGGGACATACTGATAGAGGTTCTGGTTGGCGCGGGCTTCCTCGAAAACTCCGAGCCGCTCCCCGATCTGCCCGCTCTGCTCAAACGGCGTAAACTCCTCCATGCCCAGGATGATTTTCCCGATGCACGTTTCTTTATTGTCTCTCGAGAAGTAGAACGGCCTGTTGTCAAGCTGCGCTTTTCTCAGGATTTCACAAAGCGAGAGCGCGGTATCAGCGGCCAGCGGCGGGATACCCTCCGGCTTGAAGAAACTGAACTTCACGCCGACTGGCGGCGCGTCAAGCCCCAGATCGCGGAGCGGCGAATAGTCGTTGCGCAGCGTGTTGTACATACGATCGTCTCCTTATGTAAACTTAGTTTTTTGACGTTCAACCTGCCTGCTTACTTTTTGCTTTCGTTCCGCGGCGAGCCACCTTTGCCAGCCCCTTGTCAATCGACACCCAAACATAACCCAGCGCGAGAAAAAACGCCGTTAAGTACAGTATCGTCAGCAGGACGGTCCCCCAACCGAGCTGATCCACATCCATAAAGGGATACGGATAGCGCGAGCCGCCGTAACCAATCCCGCCGCCGATCCGGGCAGCGATCATGGCATAGACAAAGTAGAGAAGCGGTCCGATCGCCCAGTAAAGCGGTGAGCGGAACGTCATCAGCCCTTTTGGATCAAACAGAAGCCAGTCTGCAATCGTCAGGATCGGCACTGCGTAGTGCATAATGACGAGCGTCAAGCTCAGTGAGTCCGCCATGGTAAAGCGCATACCCAAAATAAAGTGAGCCACCAGCAATGTGACGGTGATTGCCATCGTCGCGATCCCCTTCAGCGCCGGAAACCATACGGGCAGCGTTTCTTTTTGAGTGATGATGTAAACGATATCGGCGGCGAAATAGACGACACACAACAGATTGCTCAGCACCGTGAAGAAACGGAGAGATGACAGGCTGAAGCGTCCGTCAAAGATGCCGAAAACGAGGAGCAGGCCGTAAATACCCGTCAAAACAATCAGGGCTTTATAGACGACTGAAACAGCCGTAATTCTGATGCGCATAATGCGCACCCCCTTGATTTTTCTCGTTTGGTCTGATCATTGCCAGTATATCATTGATGCTCCATGAAGGCAAAGCTTTGTTCTGTTGTTTTTTCCGAAATTATGGTATAATGATGGCAATACCGATATGAGAAACCGTAGCTTTGCGGAATGATAAGGAGTATCAGCGATGGACCTGAAAAGTATCTGTGAATACGGCCGCGATTCGATCGTTCAGTACCGCCCGCCCCTATGCTTTGAGCTGGCCGGAAAAAAGTTTGAGCTTGTCATGGACGACGGCTACGATTTCTTTCTGGACTTCAAGAACGAGAGAACAATCGAATGGACCCGGGCCGGAGAAGAGGCCTGTACAGCGGGCTATGAGTGCCTGAAGGGCGACGACACCACATTTCTCGTGAGCTATGAGCTGGAAAATGTCGTACCACGTGTCAATCACACCTTTGTCATCGATATGGAAAACATGCTCGTCACCCGCATCATCGCCCGGGTCGGGCAAAATCCGAGATACCCCTATCTTATCAACACGGAATTTGAATTCGGAGCCATCCGCCGTAAAGGCCGGGAACTCACCTTCAAGCGCCACGGCTATACGTCCGACATGATCGGCACCGCCGTTCAGTGGACCTACAGCAGCACCCTGACCACCGTTCATGTCTATTACTGCGCTAATTTTTACAGGCTTATCTCTCCTCAGGATAATCCCGGGGACGACTGGGCGTTTACCGAATATTTAGGCGGGCTTCCCTCCTCCGACGAACCTGCTTCCTATATCAAGATCAAGGACGGCATGTATCTGTTCAGCTTAACGGAGCAAAACGCGGAAAAGCTGACGCAGGGGCGCTTTATGTTCCGAAGCAACACCCTGTGCTTTCTGCAGAATTACAAGAGGCTCTACCAGGTCGGCCGGGGCTTCGGCACGTCGACGACGCCGGACGGCGATTTGAATACGAACATTACCACCGGCGCCTACGGGAAATTTGCAGAGGTCGACCCCTGTTTTTTTACCGATCCTAACCCCTATGTGACATGAGGGCAGGAAGCACACAGCCCCGCCAATCGACGGGGCCGTCAGGCTTCTATGAAAAGCCGGCGCTTATTTCATGGCGCCTTCTTTTTTTGCACTTTTTTTCCAAAAGACCGCGATGAGAACGGCTGTGATGACGACGACGGCGGCGACGATGACAACAATCAGCAGGACGGCGTCGTTCTCGTCGTTACCTGCTGCCGGCAGCTCTGGGTCCGGCAATGCCGTCGCTGCTTCCGGCACCGGGGACGGCGGCGCTTTCTCTATCCCCTCTCCCGATGGGTCGCTGATGCACACCCAGACGTTCCGGGCGCCGTAATAATAACCGACATAGCCCCAGAGCCTGTTTTCATCATCTGTAAAGGTATCGGATATCTCAAAGTAATCGTCATATTCGAAGGCGGCCTCCTCCCAGGCGATAACGCCGGAGCCGGGATAGCTCCAGAAAACAACGGGACCCCCGGATTTAAATGTATCATAATTGCCGGTATACGGTTTGAATTGACTCCCATGGTCTTCAGCGAAGGAGATGTAGTCGTACACAACCGTCAGATCCGACATGGGGACCCAGCCGGTGATAGCCGTGCTGTAATCCGTGTCCGCCAGATTGCCCGAGCCGTCGGGATTGAACTCTACGACACCCCAATTATCGCCATTATTGTCTTTATAGGTGAACGATACATAAAAGACATTGCCGTTATTGATGACAGCCACCGTTTGTTTCGATCCCGGTTCTTTGAAAACGGTTCCGCTGCCGTTTCTGCCGTTTACCGTGTAGGATCGGCCGTTGTAGACACAGTCCTCGCTTTTTTGGTGATAGAAGCTGTCATTGGGCTCCCAGATAACGTCGGCCAGCGCAGGAACCCAGGTCAGCGCCGCCAGAAGTAGGATGAGAAGAAGCCATGTGATGAACCGCTTATTCATACATTATCCCCCAATCAATGATATCAGTTCGCCGGCGAAAAAGGAAAACGCGTTGGCACTCAGCGAGAACAGCAGCGGCTTCGGGAAACAGGTGCCATATCTTTTATAATAATATGCTTCCGTGAGCACCGCCATCGCCTCCAGCGCCGCTTTTAGGAGCACGGGACTGAACTCGGTGTATGTCGACGCCAGAATATATATGAGAACGACAGCGGGATTTGTGAGGACATTAACAAGGCAGACAAGGATCAGGTCTTTTCCGCGCTTGCGAAAAACAAAAGCGAACAGCAGCTCCAGCGCCAGAGTTGCAGCAAGAGAAATTCCGAGCGCCGTCAGCAGACGGAACGCCATCAGGAATCCCCCCTCCCGCCGGCGGAAAGCCGTTCAGCGCTGTTTTTATGGCTTCTCACCAGCCCGAGGCCCACAGTCAGCAAAACAAGTGAACCCGCAGCAGCTATTGCATAGCCCGCGCCAAGACCCAGAACCGGCGGGCACCCAAGGTAGACGGGGATGAAACCGATAAACAGCCCGAAGGTCAGGAGACCGAAGGAAAAGCCCTTTGCGCCGGGAAGCAGCTGCACCATCGCCCAAAGCGTCACCGGCATCGTCATATTAAACAGAAACAGCGCGGCGACGCCGGCCGCCGGGATATCTGGCAGCATAAAAAGCACTGCTGATAAGGTTAGAGACAGGACGGATGTTGCGACGGCGCCGAGCCTGTCGGCGAGAAAACCGCCGGCCGTTTTACCGAATACAACGGCAATAATCAGCGCCCAGCCCCAGTATCCTTCGCCCTTCCAGGAGAAATTGAGTGTCATCCCAGCGTATGACCGCAGGCAGACCACGAGAAACAGGGATGCGGCCGAAATCAGCGCCGCAGGCGCGCCGGCTCTGCCAAAGGTGACGGGAGCGTTATCTGAGGTGAAGCCCCGGCCGTTCTTAAAACGTATCACGAGGATTGATGCAGCGGACGCCAGCAGCACCAGAATTACATGCGCCTCAGGTAAACCGCCCTGCTTTCCGAGAAGCTTGCCAAGGAATACGCCAAACGCACCTGGCGAAACAAAGACGCCGAGGGCGCCGGCTTTTCCATGCGAAGCATTGAGTACGTCAATCCCGCCGCCGATGTGAAACAGGCCGTTGCCGACACCGGCAATCGCGGCGGCTGCGATGGGGATGGGCGCCACCCCGAAAGACAGCGCGACGAGGGCGCACCCGAGGGCTGCGCACAGCGCATTTTTATTGACTTTATCCGCCAGGAGACCCAGCGGCATCTGCAGCGCGAAGGCGCAGAAATTATAAATCAAAAAGCTTATGTACAGATCTTCGGAGCCGGAGAAAGCCCGGAAGATCAAAAATGCACAGGCGAAATCCACCAAAAAATGCGTCAGGGCATAGCCGGCGACCATGCTTCTGTCTTTTCCCGCCATATACACCCCCCCTTAATGACGTCATATGACGCGAAACGTTCCGTTCTTACTGCCGCTCTTTGATGTTAAATTATAAACCATGTAGAGATATATGTGCAAATAAATCCTTCATCCTGGCGTTATATTGCAACAAAAATTTCCATTATCACTAATTTTGCCGCGAATTCTGCCGATGAAATATAATGTGAGTATTTTCATTTTGGAAGGAACGGTGATCATTCATGATATCTGACAGGCGGGGCGGCCTGCGCTTAAAAATGGTTCTCAGCATTATCCTGCCCGGTTTTATTTGCTTCTCCGTGTTCGCGTACTACATGATGAGCAACCTGGCAAAAGTATATATCAATTCTGACGCTGCCGCAAAAGTCATGCTGCAGGGCATTGTGATTTTCGTTTCCTGCCTTGTGATCCTGCTGATAGCCGTTCTTTTTACGACAAGCAGCATCATCAAGCCTGTCAGGAAACTGATTACGTATTCGGAAAGCCTGTCCTCCGGCAACACAGATTTCAAGGTGGATTTCACCCGGAGAAAAGACGAGATCGGGCAATTGTCCCGGTCGATACGGGAGGCTCAGCTCTCCCTGAAAAAAGTGACGCTGATCCTGGACAGGGCGTCGGGCGACATTCTCAAGGGTAATCTTTCGGTGCGCGCCGACGCGAGCTACTACCCCGGCGATTTCGGACGGATCATGGACAACAATAACAAAGTCAACGATACCATCTGTGATATTATCCGCAATATCAGAGATTCGGCTACCAGTGTCGCCTCGGCGGCCCAGCAGATCAGCGCCGGCTCTCAGAATCTGTCTCAGGGCTCCACCGAACAGGCCGCTGCGATCCAGGAAATTTCAGCGACAGTATCCGAGATTCTTCATCGGACGAAAATCAGCTCCGATAATGCCATCGCGACGAAAGAGCTGTCGGAAAAGGTCAACTCCGAGGCGAGAGCAGGCAGCGAGAAAATGGAGCAGCTCATCAGCGCGCTGGAAGATATCAACAGTGCCTCCTCCCATATCTCAAACGTTATTAAGGTCATCGAGGATATCGCCTTCCAGACAAATATCCTGGCGCTCAACGCGGCGGTTGAAGCCGCCCGCGCCGGCATCCACGGCAAGGGCTTTGCCGTTGTGGCCGGAGAGGTTAAAAATCTTGCTGACAAAAGCGCGAAAGCAGCCAAGGAAACTGGCGACCTGCTGAGCGGCAGTATCAGCAAATCAAAATACGGCCTTAAAATCGGCGAAGATATGGAAAAAACACTTGGCAGCATCATGGACGGTATTCTCCGCTCGGTGGATTCTATTGCCGAGATTGCCGGCGACTGCCTGCAGCAGGTGGATACCATCGCTCAGCTGAATACCGGCCTGTCACAGGTCTCGCAGGTGGTTCAGAGCAATACGGCCACAGCCCAGGAAGCGGCGGCCTCCAGTCAGGAGATGTCCGCACAGTCGACCGATATGATGGCGATGGTCTCCCACTTCGCCATCGACGTGCAGCGCATCGTCGCCAAGCCCTCTGGTTTCAATGAAGAGGATTATTAAGACGCCGGGGCTGTCTCTTTTGTCAGCATAACATCACGAAAATTGTCGGCCCCGTCAAAAGGCGGGGCCGTCGCCGTTTTTATATTTCTTGTTGTTTTAGAACTGCTGCCCGGTATTTGTTAATATAAAACTCCTCAGCAAGAAATTCAATAATGTCAGGTAAACGTTAGCAATCGCTTTCAAGCCGGTTTTTCCTGAAATCACAGCTCTAATTCCCAGCGTTCCTCCAGCAATGGCGTGTCGCTCCATGTCTCGTTGCGCTGTGTTTCGGTTATCCTGAAGCCGGCGCTGCCGTAGAGATGCCGCGCAGCATCCAGCTGATCGAAGGTCCAAAGGCAGATGCGCTTATAGCCGCTGTTTCTGCAAAAACCCACCGCCGTCCCGACAAGCCTCCTGCCCGCGCCGAACCCCCGCGCTTCCTGTTTAATGAATAAGAACCGGAGCCTGGCCGTATCCTCATCGTCATGGGTAATAGCGACACTGCCCGCCGGGACGCCGCCCCTTTCCAGAATCAGCAGGCAATCCTTCGCCGGGTGAAACTTCCGCATCAGCTCATTGACGCCGTCGTTGACATATGAAATCCACGCCAGCGTATCAAATCCGAACTCCGTCTTATATAACTCCAACTGGCCCGAAATGACGAAATCGACATCAGCCTGTGACATATACGGCCTGATGACCACCCCAAGGTTCATTTCAAGGTTTTTCATAATGCCGCCTCCGATGCCTTAACGATGAATCGAACCCGGTTTGCCTCAATATTTCCCGTACTCCCTCACTGTCTCGAACATCGCTTCGACGTTTTCGCGCTTGCATTTACCGAGGCCGCAGCTTGTTTCGAAGATGAAGCCGCCGCCGGGGGCGCAGTCGTCCAGAAGGCGCTTCACCGCGTCGCGGACCGTCTCCGGCGTCCCCCAGTCCAAAAGCGAGGCCGGGAACCCGCCGGCGATACAGGCGATGCCGCCGAGCTTCTTCTTGGCCACAGCCATGTCCACATCCTCAAAGTGATAAAACACTTTTCCGGGCGGTACTTCGCTGAGGCAGTCAAGACGCGAGTTGTACTTCCCTTCCGTGTAGATATAAGGGACTTTTCCGCTGTCAATAATGGCGAGGATGATCTGCTGCAGGTGCTTCCAGTAGTATTTGCGGTAGTGTTCGTCGCTCATGAAGCCGTCCATGCCCTTGTGCAGGGCCATAAAGACATGCTTGCCCTCGTTCTGTCCCTTCGTAGCCCGGATCATCGCCAGGGTTTTTTCAATTTCCTCGTCGATGTAGCGCTCAATGTATTCTGTATTCATATAGAGGTCCGAAAGCGAGAGAAGCGTCCCGCGCAGAAAGTCGCTGTAAGCGTCGAAGGGTACGCCCGCCATTCCGCCGCTGAAGCTCGGGTACCCCAGTTGCTCAATTTCCGCGTTCAGCTCCGCGGCGCGCATTCGGTGCTCGGTATAAAAATCGTTGAGCTTCCACAGCGTTTCGATCATCCGCCTGAATTCCGGCGCGGAAAACTGCGCCGCCACCGCTTGGGCGCTGCCGAATATGCCGCCCGCCGACAGCATTGCCAGAGGTTCCAGCAGTTCTGATGTGCGCGGCGCCGCCTTGCGCAGCATGAAGCCTGTGCGGTCGGTAAAAAATTCCTCAAACTCATCGTCCAGCAGGATCGGAAATTCTATGTACTGCTGGAGCGAGTTGTCGTCGATCACATTGCCGGGCATGCCCGCCCAGCGCATGTTCTTCGGTTTTAACAGCTCCATACCCGGCCCTTCGCCCGCGAAAACAAAACCCGTATCGGCCGCGGCGTCCGGGTCAAAATCCCTGAGATATTTGAAAATCGCATCCCGCATCTTTTTAAGCGACGTGTCGTAGATGACCTCAGCCACGGTATACCCCGCGTTGTAAACCGGGAACAGGTCCGCCGGGGGTTTGATCGGCACCGTATCCGGTTCGCGCAGTGCGATGGCATCATTGACACGCCTCAGTTTTTCATCATATCTTGTTTGATTTTCCGTTGTCATAATCAGGCCGCCTTTCAAAAGCATCGTTTTTTCATCCGGTACATAATATGGTTCTTAAGCAAAGAATAGGTTATTTGGGAAGAATAATCAAGAGCGTCCCAATGCTTCCGTTGAATTTTGTAATGACCTGTGATAATTTTGTATCAAATAATAAAAACCCGGAGGTACGAATGAAAGGCAAATACGAAGCACTATTCACCCCCATGAAAATCGGCTCGCTGACGGTCAAAAACAGGCTCGTCCTTTGCGCCATGGGAGGTACAAATCCCATCGGCTTTGACGGAAACTTCGATGAGAGCAAACATGATTACTATCTCGCGCGCGCCAAAGCAAACGTCGGTCTCATGATCCCCGGCGTCATCGGCGTCCAGGGCATGACGGGCGGCTGGCTTTACGAGTCAGAGGAGATGTTCATGGGGCCGATGAAACGACTGATGGACGACATCCACGCCTATGGCGCCAAATTCTTTCTGCAGCTGGGCGCCGGCTTCGGCCGCGTGCAGTTCATGATACCGGGCGCGGACATGAAAGCCGATATTTTCAAAGACCTGATGGTCGCCCCGTCGGACGGACTGCCCAACGTCTGGGACCCCTCCATCAGGCACCGTGGCCTGACCCGTGAAGAAATTCTGGACATTATTAATGCCTTCGGCAAGACTGCCGCGCTGTGTCGGCGCGCGGGCATCGACGGCGTTGAGATCCACGCCGTCCACGAGGGATATCTGCTGGACCAGTTCGCCATATCCAACACCAACCACAGGACGGACGAATACGGCGGCAGCCTGGAAAACCGCCTCCGCTTTGCCGCCGACATCATCAAATCGATCAAAACCGCCTGCGGGACCGATTATCCTGTCTCCGTCCGCTACAGCGTGGCCAGCAAGATGCGCGGTTTTAATCAGGGTGCGCTCCCCGGTGAAGCTTACGCGGAATTCGGCCGCAGCATGGAGGAGAGCCCGGCGGCCGCCCGCATATTGGAGGCGGCAGGCGCTGATATGCTCAATGCCGACAACGGCTCCTACGATTCCTGGTACTGGG
>Ga0123334_1007085_pt1 | contig 10127 bp, 9 predicted proteins | sample BiotimSIPDNA_FD_89706 | JGI IMG/M metagenome (GOLD analysis project Ga0123334, IMG submission 89706) | Anaerobic biogas reactor microbial communites from Washington, USA - Biogas_R1 time_0 SIP DNA | ecosystem: Engineered > Bioreactor > Anaerobic > Unclassified | place: Washington, USA | collected... | reverse complement strand
TGAGCCAGCGATACAGCCGCCCCCCACCGGCCAGCACGATACCGCCGAAGATGATCCCGACGGCCAGTAAGATGTAGCTGGTACGTTTGAGTTTGATTTGTTGTCGTTGTCGTTTCATTAGAGCCTCCTTGCGAGTTAAGAATACAGAATCAACGAATGAGCGAATGAAAGAATGGGCGAATGACAACCAACGCTGACTCGCTGATTCGCTGATTCTCTCTTTGCTGATTCATTCGTACTCCCCTGTTGCACCCCACGCGGGTCGGGCGCGGCCACGCACGCTGACGTGGACGGCGGGACCGCCGATGAGGACGACGGGGTGTAAGTCCGCTTGACAGATGAGTTCTACGCGGTTGGCCCACACTTGCGGGACGCCGCAGGTCACCTGTCCGCGGGTGTTGGTCGCGGCGATGTCGCTCGCCACGGTTGCGGCGTTGGGCGTCAACGCCACGCGCCCGGTGCGCATATACAACGCCACATCGAGTTCCTGCGCTGCCGCGTGCGCCGCTGCATCCGCCGCCATCTGCGCCAGCCGATAGGTGCGGTACATCAGGCCGCCCTCGATGAGCAGCGCCGCCATCAGCAGGAGTAAGGGCAGCAGCACCAACACCCACACCAGCACTTGCCCCTGCTCGTCAGGGCCGCGCCAGCGCCCCTTACTCCCTACTCCATACTTCCTACTCCCTGTCTTCACTGCCATCGTGACTTCCACCTTTCGATGCGGAACGTCGCGCCCTGCCAGAGCGTCACGCGGTCGCCGCCGAAGAGCAGCGGGGCCAGCGGGATGTCATTGACGGGTACAGCGACACCGGCGTAGTTGGTCACCGTGCCGCCGCGCTGCCAGCCGGCGGCGTCGAGTTGCCACGCCATTGGTGCAGCGTCTAGGCCGTTGGCGGTCAGGTTCATTGCTGTGGCGCGGTACGCCTGGTATGCAGCCTGGTAGGGATTCAGGCTTTCGGCGGCGTAGCGCCCGCCGGTGAAGGCAGCCTGGTCTACAGCCAGGGCCACAAAGAGCACGCGCCCAAAGCCGATGACGGAGGCCAGGATCAGGAGCAGCAGCGGCAAGGCGATGAGCATTTCGATGAGCGCCTGGCCTTGTTCTTTATGTGTTTGCATTGTTCTACCTCCCATTGCTGAATGGCATTTTGGTAAGGGTGATCACCGTGTCCAGCGCGGTTGCCCCTGGTGCGACATAGGTCTCGACCAGGCCGATACGGTAAGCAGTGTAGAAGTCGCCAAAGGGCGCGCGGACGACTTCCCAGAGCACGGGGCCGGGTGTGACGTCCAGCGTGCGACTCTCCTGGGGCAACAAGGCCGATTCCGGGCAGACCACGCACACCGGCTCTTCTTCCACCGTCCACAGGCTCACTGTCTCCCCTGTATCGTTGACCAGGGTAACGGCGGCCACAACAGGTGTCGGCGTTGCTAGATGCGCCTGCACCAACCGCGCGCCGACCAGGGTGCTTGCCGCGATCAGCAAAAGGACGCCCAACGCTACACCGAGCCACCAACGTCGGTTAGCACGACGCCGCACCTGCGGGGTGACAGGCCGTTGCACAACCAGCACCCACGTCGCCTGGCGCGGGACGGCGGGGAGCGCACCCTGCAACCGTTGTGCCGCCAGATAGTGCCACACGGCGGAGACCTCGGCTTGCGTCTCCGGGTTGTCCAGCCGGTAGACCGCGCCCTGCGGCTGCGCCTTACGTGGTGCAGTCACGGTGAAGCAGTAGCTCACCCCCTGATCATCCAGCGCCGTAAAGGCCAAGTCGTCGGTGTTGATGTACGGCAAGGTGTCCCCAACGATGCGCACCGGTTGGCCCAACGCATCGGTAGCGATCTGGCCGAGCACGTGCCGCCAGGCGTCGGTCTCCTGTAACTGCGCGGCCACGTCGCGGCGGTGGGCAGCGACGCGCGCCGCCGTGTCTTCGGCAATCATCCGGCGCTTCATCGCCAGGTCTTGCCGGGTGTACCCCACGAAGCGCACGATGAGCCACAGGATCAGGAGGCCCACGCCGCCTGCCACGGGCCACACCCAGCCCGGCAACGTCGGCCATTGGGCGGGTGTGGCAGCGTCTACGGTTGGAGTGATGTCAGGCAGCACCGTGGGCGTCATCGTGTATGTCGCGGTGGGACGTGGCAAAGTCGCTGCTGGTGTACCTGGTATCTCAGTGGGCGCTGCCAGCGTTACCATCGTTGTAGCCGTCGCCGTAGGCCACACTGCCGTCGCTGTCGAAGGCAGGGCCTCCGGTGTCGCCGTCGGCAGCGGCTCCGGCGTAGGCGTCAGCGGCTCCGGCGCTTTGGTCGGCGCGGCGGACGGTTCCTCGACCGGCGGCGCAACCGGCGCGGGCGTGGGTGGCGGTGTGGGCTTCTGCGCCGCGACCGGTGCGGCCCACACCACCAACCCCAACACGAGAAGTGCGAGAACTCGGCGCATCACGCCGCGGACCTCCGCGCGCGCCACAATGTGGCAGCGCCCAGCGCGGCCAACACCAGACCGGCTCCACTGAGGTGTCCCGCGTGCCCCGTTTCCGGCAGCAGCACGATCTGCGTCTGCACAGGGATTATCTCCGGCATCCCTAAACCGGTGGGCGTTGGGACAACCGGTGGTTTGACCGGCGTAGGCGGCGGGGTAGGCTTCTCCGCGACGTGCGCGGCTAAACCTGGTACGCGCCGTGAGACACGGGCATCGGTGTCAGGCTGCGCCGTCGGCGTAGGCGGTGGCGCGGGCTTGTCAGTAGACGGCGGTACACTCTGCGGTAACGTCGGTGCTCCGCGCGTCACCCGGAACGTGTACTCCGTGCCTGGCCCATACACGCGCCAGTCGTAGCTGCGCACCAGAGCACTGTAGACGCCGTTCGCCGGAGCCGTCCAGACGATGCGCGAGGCGATGTCGTGCGGGTAGTTGATGTCATCGTTCTCCGCCAGGGGCGTCCCACAGTCGGTCGCGGCGAACAAGACCAGCAATGTATCACCCTGCGGCCCCAGGTCGCCCGTTTCCAGCACGTAGGTCTGCCCGGCGACAGCCTGGAAGGCAAAGCAGTCGTTGTCGTTCTCCCCGTCGAAGTCATCGCGGTAGAACGTGTCCAGCGCAATGCTCAAGCCCGGGCACGTACCCGGCGCATCCCCGATCTGTACCACGGGTGGCGCAGGGGGATAGCCGCGCATAATCAGCGGTAAGAAAATCCGTGTTGGTCGGTAGACTTGTACCGTCGCCGATTCACTGACCGGTCCGTGGCTGTCACTTTGCGCAGTCGCCGTATTGACCAGGGTTCTCCCCTCTGACCCCGCATCCACCGTGGCGCGATAGGTCAGCACTGCGATTTCCTCGTGGCTCAACGTTGCCAAGTGCAGCGTGAGGGCATTGTCGCCCACCATGACACTTCCTTTGTCCGCCGTGACACTCTGCGGCAGCAAGGTGAGACCCACCGGCAGCGTGTCACTGAGGACGATGTTGGTCTGCGGACGCACCCCATTGTTGGTCACAGCCACGATGAAGGTCAACGTCTCGCCGACCTCGGTGCACGCGGGGGTGATGTCGCGGTAGGTCTTTTCGAGCACCAACACCTCAGCGGCGTTGATGCCGGACCAGATACCGCCGGTGACGGTGCTGCGCGTGTTGCGCGAGGTGGCGACGCTGGTTTGGCCCAGCGTACCGTGCAGAGTGTAGCGCCCGTTGGTCAGCGTGCCACCGGCGGCGGCGCTGGCCGTGTCCGTCGTGACGTGATATGGGCCGGGGACTTGCGCTGCCACCGGTATAGCGAGCCAGCAACTCAGAAGGAGCAGGAGTAACAGTGTACGTCGCATCGTCAGCCTTCCTTACGGACACGTCGTCGCCCCGAACGCTGCGCCACGGCTCACCGCTACACAGGTGATGGCGTTGAAGATGCCACCCGCGCCCACGAAGTCACTGTGCTTGACGAGGACGCGCTGCGGTTGCCCGGCCTGGGTATTGACCACCACGTGGGTGGGCGCTTCCAGGATGCTGTGATAGACCTCGATCCAGCCGTCGCTGTTCAGGGCTTCACCGCTGGAGGTTACGCGCGTTGCGTTGACGGACAGTCGACTGTTGAGGTCTTCCACCTTGATACCAAACGCACTCGTCCCGCTGGCGCTGTATGTCCCGTCGTAGAGCGTTGCTTCGGAGGGGAAGGGCGGCGAAACCGTCTGCGCCTTGAGCATCAGCGCGGCGTTGATGACCGTGCCGCCGCTGGCCGTGGCAATGACGTTTTCCAACGTGGCGCGTCCGGCGACCCAGAGCGCGAAACTGCTACGTGCTGTCCCCCCACTGCTCACAGTGACATTGGCCACGCGCACATTGCTTTTCCCCATTGGCACGAGGATGCCCACGCGGGTCTGTCCCTCGCTGCCGACATTGTTCACCGACAGGTCACGCACGCTGGTATTGCTGTCCAGGATCAGCGTCGCTTTGTCCGTCGGACTGCCATTGTCGTCGGTGATGTTGACTTGTAGCACGGTGACATCGCGGCCCGCGCCTTGCAAGTGGACGTAGGGCTTGAGCGTCACCGTCTCAGCGTACACACCGGGCGCGATCCAGATGAGATACGGATTGGTCGCACTGGCGTCGGTGATGCTGTTGACGGCGGCTTGCACCGTGGTGAAGTCCCCGCCGCTCGCAGCGACAACCAGGGTACGAGCGTAGCCCGGCGCAACGGGACTGCCACAGTCCCACGCCGTACTGTTCCATTGTGGCATCTGACCGTTGGCGCACGTTTGGGGAAGCTGGTAAGGTGTGGACAGGCTGAACTGTGTGCCGATCAAGGCGAGACCGGTTCCGGCAGTGTAGGTGGTGTTGTCATCGGCCTCACACGTCACCGTACCATCAGCATTGATAGCGCGGATGCTGCTACCCACCGCGCACGTGCTGCTGACGCGGCGTTGGAGATATGCCGTGTCCGCCGCCAGTGTGACGCTCCCCGTTGTTCCGCCACCGGTCAAGCCTGTCCCTGCGGTGACGGCGGTGATGTCGCCGCCGCTGTCATTGTCAGCCGCGCATACCCAGGTCGTCCCGTTCCATTCAGCGATTTGTCCGGCAGAGCAAGCCTGTGGGAGGCGATAGGGCGCAGCAACGCTGAACTGTGTCCCACTCTGGGTGATTCCAGTACCTGCCGTGTAGGTCGAGTCATTGTCTACGCCGTCGGCAAACCCTGTAGGCACGCCGGTCAATCCTGACCACGGCGCGCCGGTGACACTGAACGTTGTCCCGTCCAGGCGCAACCCGGAACCCGCGTTGTAGGTCGTATCGTTGTCCACGCCGTCAGCGAAGTCGTCAGGGATATGGCTGAAGTTGCGCCAATCGATGTAGTAGTCCCCGGCCTGTCCATTAAGAGTTGCGGCGTCGCCTGCGGTGTAGGCATACGTCGATGTGTGCGATGTCGTGTTGGTGATGAGGGTCAGCACTTGCACATCAGTGACATAGCCGGCCTGGTTGACGATAGAGATGACTTCGCTTGAGGTGACGTAACCAGCGGCTTGCACAGCCAACAGTGCGTCTTCATCGGTGTAAACCGTGTCGTTGTCGATGCCATCAGCAAAGCCTGCCGGGGTGCCAACCAAGCCAGACCAGGGCGCGCCGGTGACGCTGAACGTCGTATCGTCCAAGTTCAGACCGAAGCCAGCCGCGTAGGTTGTGTCGTTGTCCACGCCATCGCTGAATCCATCCGGCACATTGGTGAAGTTGTGCCAGTCCAGGTAGTAGTCGCTGTCTTGACCGTCGAGCAGATCGGCGTCACCAGCGGTGTAGGCATACGTCGAAGTATGCGACGTAGTGTTGGTGATGAGGGTCAATACTTGCACGTCGGTCACATAGCCGGCCTGGTTGACGACCGAGACGACCTCGCTGGACGTAACATATCCGGCGGCTTCCACAGCCGCCACTGCCTCTGCATCGGTGTAGATCGTGTCGTTGTCCACGCCGTCAGCAAAGCCCGCCGGGATACCGACCAAGCCTGACCACGGCGCGCCGGTGACGCTGAAGGTACTGTCCTCAAGGTTTAGGCCAAAGCCAGCGTTGTAGAGCGTGTCGTTGTCCACCCCGTCAGCAAAGTCGTCGGGGATATGGGTGAAATTGCGCCAGTCCAGGTAGTAGTCCCCGGTCTGCCCGTTGAGCGTTTCCGCGTCATTCGCGGTCAGGGCGTGGGCTACGGTGACGGTCAGCGTGTGCGTCGTGCTCAACACGTCGATGACACCGGTCGCGGTGAGATACCCGGCGGCACTGACCGCAGCGAGAGCATCGTTGTCGGTGTAGAGTGTGTCATTGTCGATGCCATCGGCAAAGCCGTCTGGCACGTGGGTGAGGTTGCGCCAGTCGTGGTAGACCTCCGGCGCAGCTCCGCCAAACAGCGCCGCATCGTCGGCGGTCGTCGCGTGTTCGGCCTGGGATGCGCCCATCGCATACGCCACAGCCCCCAATGGCTGGCGGGGGATGAGCGTCTCGCCGCCCACGGCGATCTCCAGGTAGGTGTCGCCGGTGAAGTGGGCCGGATCGAGAGGCATCTCAGTGCCCAGTAGTAGTGAAAAGTAGCCGTCAGCGACGGTCACGGTATGCGCTTCCGGTCCCCAAAGCTGTGCGCCGTCTGTCGCGGCATCCCACAAGCTGAAGGCCATTGGATATGCGCCATCAACCACCGGCAACCCGGTAGCGTCCAGTAAGTGCCCCTGGTAGGTCAAGAGGCGGGACGGCGCAACCGGGACAGCCGGGGCAGCCACGGCGCGCACGACGTTGGAAATGATGAGAATGCCCAGTAGTACAAGCGTCAAGATTCGTTTAGGTTTCATAGTCTGTATTCCTTTTCCTTGTGATATGGTGGTATAAAGTGTCACCGTCATTCAAATGCACCCGGCGCGGGTGGGCCGGGGTAGAACTGCTCCCAGCGGGTGAACGCTCCGGCGGTGACTTCCGGTGCGGCCAAGTCCCACAAGAGCAGGGCGGGAGCCTGGTAACGAGCCGTCGCCTGGACGCCGCGTTGCAGCGTAAGGGAACTGATACTGGTGTGTTCCCCGAAGTCCACGTTGGACCCCTGGATAAAGCGCGCGGCCCACGCCTGCCCCGCATCCACGGCGTTGGCCTTGCCCGCCATCGTGGTGGCGTCTTGGGCATATGCGACGTGGTTCAGACGTACCCAGTAAGCCCAGCCGACGCCGATGACCGCGCCGGTCAGGAACAGAAAGACCGGCAGAACCAGCAGCATCTCGATGAGGGCCTGGCCTTGCTCTTTTTGGTGTTGTGTCACTTGGTTCATCTGTGTGACTCCTTTCAGGCCGGGGAAGGCGGCGTACCCACGTGGGCCGACCGCGCGCCTTCCCCAGCGCACGCTCTAAGGCGCGGTGATGGTCAGCGAATTGACGCTGTTGGTCGCTTCGCCGTACTTGCCACGGATGGCACGGTACAGCGCCAACACCGCTGCGGCGACGACGAAGACGCCGGCGATGCCGATGATGTACTCCAGCAAGCCTTGCCCCTCTTCGTGGGCCAAAGCCTGCTTGACTCGCCCACGCTGCAAGGCGCTGAGTCGCCGCGCGACGGGATGCGCCGCGAGACGCTGGCTGACCCGCAGGTAGGTCAAGGTCAAAGTGTTGGTTGTGCGTTGCACGATGTTCATAGACTTATCTTTCCTCCTCCTGAAGTGATTGATATGAAAACCTTTCTGGTTATGTGGGGGACGCAGTGGGCCGCACTGCGTCCCCAGATAGGTGTACTCTGACGCCACTTTGGGTCACTCATCGAGCGCCCACCCAGGCGTGCGGGACCGATATGGGTTAGTTGTCGTCATTCAATAGGCATCACCTCCTTTCGTTGCACTGGGAGCAAGCGACTCACAGAAAGCCGCCCGTCCCCAGGCTGGCAAAGGCGCGCAATGCGCCGGGCGCGGCCAGCACCAACAGCGTGGCGAGGATAGCGAAGAAGGCCGGGACGATCATCAAGACCGTGTTGCGGTAGCCCCGCGCCGTAATGCGCTGGGTCAACTCCGTCCGTAGCTCTGCGGCCAAATCGCGTAACTGTTCGCTCACGCCACCGCCCATCCGCGCCGCCGTGCGTAGCAGCGTCACGAATGGGATCAGCGGCGGCAGGTTGCCGTTGTTTTCCAACAAGGCTTCCACGCCCGCCGCCAGATCGCCGCTGACGTTGTAGTGCGCGGCGACGGGCCGCAGTTCAGCCACGAACACCCCACCGGGGCGCTCCGCCAACTGCTGCACCGCTTGCGCCAGGGGATATCCCGCCGCCAGGAAGTTCGCCAGCCGATCCAAGGCTGAGGCCATATCGGCAAGCATTTGATCATCGCGGCGGGAAACCTTGCCCTTCAAGTCCATATCGGGCAAGAAGAAGCCGAGTATCCCGGTCGCCGCAGCGACAGCCAGGCTCGTGGCAGGGCTAAAACCTCCGAGAGAGGCCAGGATCAGCCCTGCGCCCAAGCCCAGCACGGCTAACAGTGTGGCGCTGGCCACCTTGTAGGCGTAGAAGGTGCGCACATCGGGATACAGCGCCCCGACCCGTTGCCAGAACCCGGCCTGCTTGAGCCGCGTTTCCACATCGGTCGCATCACGGCGCTGTAACAGCGTCTCTGCCCACGTGCCAAACAGGCGATCCACCAGGGGCCGCCGCGCCTGCACCTGTTCCAGGCCCAGGCGTACCCGTAAGGTGCGTGGGGCGCGGCGTTGGCTGGCATTGAGCGCCAGGAATGTCCCCAGACCACCCAGGAAGGCAAACCACAGGCTATACGTCATCGCGCACCTCCTTGGGCTTCCAGGTCGAGTCCCGCCTTGGCGATCTTCTGCGAGAGCAGGTAAGCGACGCCGGAGAAAACGATGGCCACCGCCAGCACGATCTGCCCGTCGAGCGTGGCGTAGAAACCGCCCTCGTAGTCGCGCAGCGCCAGCTTGAGCAAGGCCAGAAAGACGAAGGGCGCAATGGCGACAATCGTGCCTTCCAGTTTGGGCTGCGTCTGCCGGGCGCGCACCTCGTTCTGAATCTGGATCACACCGCGCAGCAGGCTTTGCAGCCCTTCAAGCACAGTCTTGAGTTTGCCGCCCTGCTGCTCGCGCACGACGAGCGCCTCGGCCAGCATATTGAAGTAGGGATTGTGACGGCGTTCGGCCACCTGGTAGATGGCGTCGCTGAGCGTTGCGCGGGTCTGCAAGGATGTGACCACCTGCACGAAGTCGCCGCGCACCGGTTCACGCATATAGGGCGTGGCTTCGTGTAGGGCAGCGGTCAGGTTGGGATTGGCGCTGTAAGCCCTCAGCAAGGTCTCGATGGCCTGGCTGAGCGCATTGACGTACTCGCGCCTGAAACGTTCTTGCTTGGCGGCCCATACCTGCCAGTAGATAATGGGTCCGAGGCAGATGACGACCGCGGCCAGAACCGTCGGCCCCAGGATGACCAGCGCGCCCCCGGCCAGCGCCGCGCCGATCCCTAGACCCGTGAGCAGGAACTCACGGGCGGACAAGGGGATGTCGGCGGCCTGCAAGCGCGTGTTCAACTGCGCCAGTAGTCCCCGCTGATCGATGGGCACGAGGCGCACGTAAGCGCGCGTCGTTGCCCCGATCCAGGCCAGGAGCACCCCGGCGGCGGCCAGGGCGGCGAAAAGTAAAGTCGGTGTATTCAATGTGAACCTCCTCGAATGTAGTTCCAAGTCCAAAGTCGAAAGTCCGAAGTCCTTGCGCTTGGGAGTGAATGCTGGATACTCGATGCTGGAAGCTGAGTGCCTGAAGCTGATAGCTGACCGCTGATGGCTGACAGCACTAAATACAACGCCGTGCCCACTGCCAACCAGGGGATGGCGGGGAAGGTACGACGTTCACCAGTGCGCGGGCGTTTCCGTAACAAGGTCACCACACCGCCCGCGAGCAAAGCGATGCCCAAGGCCACGACGAGCCGCACATCGGGATACAGCGCCGTCAGCACGGCCAACACTTTGCCATCCCCTGCGCCCCAGATGTTCAGGTCAGTGAGCACCAACGCCGCGATCCAACTGCCCACCAGGACTTGCGCTTGCTCCCCGGAGAGTCCGGCGCAGAACGCGGCGGCCCCGGCAGGAAACACCACTGACGGCGTGTCGGATAGCAGGAGCATCAGCAGGGCGAACCCCACAGCAACGCCGCCGGGCAAT
>Ga0123334_1007083_pt1 | contig 10135 bp, 8 predicted proteins | sample BiotimSIPDNA_FD_89706 | JGI IMG/M metagenome (GOLD analysis project Ga0123334, IMG submission 89706) | Anaerobic biogas reactor microbial communites from Washington, USA - Biogas_R1 time_0 SIP DNA | ecosystem: Engineered > Bioreactor > Anaerobic > Unclassified | place: Washington, USA | collected... | reverse complement strand
GCCCCGTGGCCCATATCCGTCTCCCGGGGTTCAATAAGCCTGTTGACTCCACCGCCCTCACTGAGCCAGATACCGTTGGGAAAGATAAGACTGCCTTCTTTAACGCGTGCAGTCACTGTCACCCTGCCCTTCACCTCCCCCCGGGAGTTAAAGATCCTGATCCTGTCACCGCTTTTCAATCCCTTTCTGGCAGCATCCGCATCCGAAATCTCCCATGCCGGTCCACCTGTCACGTGTCTGATCACTCCCAGATTCCCGAACTGTGAATGGATTCTGGATGCAATATTTGGCGTCATAAGCCTGAATGGCAGATGTGATTCACCATAGTCGTCAGGAGGGTCGTACGATGGCAGAGGATTAACTCCCCAAATCTCTGCTGCCCTGTCAGACCACAGCTCTATCTTCCCGGAAGGGGTATTGAACTCCATGCCTGCATAGGCCGGATGTTCATTCTGGTCCGGTATGACCGGCCCACGCATAAGCTCCTCCAGCATAAAACCAGTAGTGTGGCTGATCCGTTCAATCAGCCAGCCTTCATACTCATCCGGCGCCGGGATGCCTGAGCCAGGTCCGGGGTTCATTCCTATCAGCTCTGCCAGACACCGGTATATTTCACTCTCCGGAATAACCTCACCGGGAGGATCTCCTACCTTTGGCTTGTACTGAATATAGGGATTCCAGTATGAGCCCACCACGTCAGCCTGTTCAAAGATCCCCTTTGCCGGAAGAACAATGTCTGCCATTGCTGCAGTGTCAGTCATGAACTGATCCACCACAACTTTAAACGGCACTGATTCAAGGGCTTTCACTGCCTCCCCGCTGCCGGGAAGCTGTGTCACGGGATTTCCTCTCTCTATCCAGGCCACCTCAATTGGTGGGTCTTTCAGCGCAAAAAAGTCGGGTCCGAAGGTTGCCATCGAGATGGCACGCCGGAATGGCTTGTCTGATCCGGGATCAGGATAATAGCTCAGCGGTTCCTTGAGATCATCAAAGATATAGCTCTGCAGACTGGCAAAATTGAATCCGCAACCGGGCCTGCCAATCATACCGGTAATCACCGGGATAGATAATATCGATCTGATGGTTTGTCCGCCATTTGTATAGCGTTGCAAACCATACCCGGCAACTACTGTCAGACGCCCGGCACCGGCCGCCGCCACCGCAAGATCAATGATGGTGCTGGCAGGTATGCCGGTGATCATCTGTGCCTTATCTGGTGTCATATCAAGTGATGATGCAAACTTTTCAAACCCTGTGACATTCCTGCTGATGTACTCTTTGTCTGTCAGTCCGCGGTCAATGATGACCCTGGCCATTGCCAGTGCCAGGGCGGCGTCGGTGCCGGGCCGTGGTCTTATGAGCAGGTCAGCCTTGTCAGCCGTGAGTGTCCGGCGTGGATCGATCACCACCACCCTTGCGCCGTTCTTTTTTGCCCGGTCAATGTGGATCATCTCCTGCACGTTGGTCTCGGCTGGGTTTTTACCCCACAGGATTATCATGGAGGCATTGGCCAGATCCCACGGAACATTATGCTTCACCTCGCCCATTGTCAGCCTGACGGCCTCCAGGCCTGCCGGCCAGCACAGATTGCCGTACGTTGTGGTGGCTCCTCCGAAGAGCCTCCAGAAGTTGCCGGCAATATCATTGCTCAGACCTGAGTATCCGCTGCCCTTATAAAACAGTACCGAATGCGGGCCATGCTTCGCCCTTGCTGTGGTGAGCCTGTCTGCAATAATACTCAGTGCCTCGTCAGTGCCAATACGGATAAAGGAGCCATCAGGCTGCTTTCTCAGGGGATATATTAACCTGTCCGCCGAGTATTCACGCTCCAGGTAGGCAAGCCCCTTGATGCAGGGTCCCTCCGGGGTGGCCAGGTTACCTTCGAAGGGAAGTATGCGCTTCACCCTGCCACCCTCGGTGAATATTCTGAAGGAGCATGTGCTGTAGCAGTTTCGCGGACAGACGGTAACGAATTCTTTCATTCCCCGGCTAAAGATCGTCAATTGGCTCTTCAATAACTGTCTCTATGTCGAGTATGCGGTTCACAGGGTCAGCTATTGTGAGTCTGTAGGTTATCCGGTCCGGCCCAATAAATGTCAGGTAATCAAACTGAGTGACCGGCGTTGAGTAGATCACGCCACCTATTTTCAGGGTGATGTCAGCTTCGGTAAAAGCGATGTCAAACCTGTAATAATCTGTATAGGCTCCGGAAGCCACTATGCCGTAGTTATGAACTCGCTTCCCATAGGCCGGATCGTCTGTTGTAGTGACTGTCACCTCTTCTGTCACCTGCCCCGTCTGGTTATGGATACGGACATCCGTGGGACCCTCTGCGGTGAATGATCTCTTCTTGCAGCCGGTGATTGTCATGGTCACAACAACTGTGAGCAGTAAAAGCGGGAATGTCTTTTTCATGGCCGGATTTCAGTAAACCGGCATGAAAGATAAGAAAAACGTCTGAAAAGAGGCTTCCGTTAGATAACCCGGGCTATATCTTTTCCATGCAGTCGGACCTGATCCATCCCTTATTGCCGTCAGGTAGCCTTACCTCAAGAAATGATCCAAGTTCCTGCTCAATGGTCACCGTGGTTCCTGAATGGAGTACAAAAAGCTCATTGCCGGTTTCGCCGGGTGCGCTCCTTCCGGTGACTATACTGCATGTTATGACAGCCCTGTTGCTGTTATTTACAAGAGAGTTGTTGCGTATGGCAAGAAGAATCATAAAGACAGACAACACCAGTGCCGCAAGGAAAAGCCAGAATGAGAGAAGACGGCCACGGGCTCTTGACTTGGTGAGAAAGATAAGCACCAGGATAAGTGCAGCAACGAACATTGCCAGTGCGGCCACGGCCCATACATTGGTTGACGCCAGCAATGAGAGAAAATCAAACCACTTGACAAAGAAAAGCTGTGGTACGGTCTCAAACCTGTCGGTGATACGGCTCCTGGCAATCTGCAGGTTGTAATCAATATCCTCATCTGCCGGAGCGAGAAGCTTAGCCCGCTCATAGAACACTATTGCCGAGGCATTATCGCCCGATTTAAAGAAGGCATTGCCTGCATTGAAGAGAATATCTTCGCTTCTGTAACCCTCGTCATACAGCTGCCGGTAGATGGCTGCTGCACCTGAATAGTCACCCGATCCATATAACTCTCCCGCACGTGTATATCTCTCTTCGGGAGTTTGTCCGGTCATACTGAGCATGCCGGCAAGGAGTAAAATATAAACAGCTATTATCCTTTGCATCTTCTCCCTGTTTTAGTTGAGAACATTATCAAGCCGGCTGATCAGGGCAGTCGACCGTTTGCACAGGGCGGCAGGGCTTTCCCCTTCCGAAACCGGAGCATACTGTGAGTATTCAGTGGCTGTGAGAATCCTGTCGAGTTCGGCAATAAGTTCCTCATCCGTTTTCTTCTCCCTGAGTGCAGTGTAGCACTTTTCCCTTGTTATCTCAGATGGTGGCAGGCGGAGCTTGTCTCCCAGGTAACCCCAGAGTGACCTGGCAATCTCTGCATTGACAAGCTCATTCCTGCCACTCTTGAGCAACGCGTTGGCCTTAGCCAGCCGCCTACGTGCATTCTTTGCAGCTTTCCGGTTCCTGAGCCCGGCAATGTCAGCATTGCGCTTCATTTGTTCGCGCCTGAGAAGGATCACTACGGCCGTGACAAAGAGTGCCAGAACAAACCATAGCCAGTACTGCAATTTAGCAATCAGGGGGGCAGCCGTTAATGCCAGCCTGCCGCTGCCGTTACGGATGTAGCGGATATCCTGGCCAAGATACTTCACCTCCTCGCCGGGTATGTAAACCGGTGCAATACCCTCCTCAGAACTGCCGGCGCCGGTCACATTGACGGTAAAGCCTTCCGTTCGTAACGTAACATATTTGCCCTGATCAGGATCAAAGACTGTGTAGGATACAGGAGGTATCTCGAAGGTGCCATTGTTCCTGGGTATGAGGAGGTATTCAAAAACCTTGCTCCCTGATGATGTACCGGAACTGCGCATGGTCACCTTCGGATCATATTTTTCTATCCCCTGAGGGAAGTTGATCACCGGCTCGCCTGCAAGATTCAGGTTACCAGATCCTCTGAGGGTCACCTTTAGGGTGATGGCATCATTAAGCTGAGCCTCTGATGATGACAGGTCTGACTCAAGGGTAAAGGAACCCACCGCACCGTGAAAATCAGTCGGACGCGGCTCCGGGAGGGGCTTTACCCTGATGGTTACCGGACGGGTAGTTATCTTGCGGGGTACAGTAGAGACTGACGAAAAGAAATTATCAAAGAAGGGATCGTCAAAGAATGGATCGTGAACCCTGCTCCTCTCCTGTACCAGAACAGTCATCTCCACGGGGTCAATACGTATCTCTCCAGGTATCTGGGGGTATAGCACAAACCGCTGCACAATACCAGTACCGTACTGAACGCCATCTATCACTTCGCTCTCAAGGCTACGGAGAGGCGGTGTCTCAATATCTTCACGCAGAAAACCCTTGAAATCAGGATATTTCAGCTCCTGGATGCCTGACAGATTGATGCGGGTGTAAAGTTTCAGTGTTACCGTAATCGGTTCACCGGCATATACCTCCCGGTCAGTTAGCAAAAGCCTCATTGATACCTCGGATCCGGAGGATGGGGTATCTCCGGTACCCGCTGCCTGGCCCTGGCTCTGAGGCTGTCGTGCTGCCGGAACCTGACTCTGCGGGCCATCTGTGATCACTATCTGCCTCTCCGGTGAGCTGACAGTAATTTTCTTTGTAGTGAATTGCGCGGGAGGTATGGTATAAGTCCCCTGGACTGAGGCAACCACATAGTAAATCAGTGTTGTAGAAGAAACAGTCTGTATGTCGCCATTGATCCATTGAACGTTGCGGCTGGTTGATTGCTGAGGGCCCTGCACGCTGAACGACTGGTCAAATTTAGGAGGAGTGAACTGGCCGTCAGTGGAGTTAACCGTATATATGATCCTGAAACGTTCACCGGTGGCAGCTGCCTCAGGTGCATCAACGGTAAGGACTATCTCCTGGGTCATCCCCGTAAGGGTAACCAGTAAGCAGATCATTGCCGTTAATATGCTCTTCATCACAGTCAAAATTACCAATTTTTAATTACCCTGACCTTTGCTTTAGCTGCCTTGTCACGCTGCACCTTTTCCTGTGCCTCCTTCTCCTTTGCGGCCAGGGCATCAAGCAAGCGTTTGGCATCTTCCCTGCTCATGGCAGACTCCTGTTGCTGCTGATCCTGATCGTTCTGTTCCTGGTCCTGCTGATCCTGATTGTTCTGTTCCTGGTCCTGCTGATCCTTCTGGTCATTTTCCTGCTGCTCCTGCTGTTTGTCCTGTTGATCCTTATTCTGTTCCTGCTGCTGTTGCTCTTCCTGTTTCTTCAGCTGGTCCTGTGCATAAGCCAGGTTATACTTCGCCTCTATATTATCGGGATTAAGTTTGAGAGAGTTAATATAGGCCTCAATGCTCTCACTGAACTTCTGCTCCCTGAGGAGTGAGTTGCCCAGGTTATAGAACCCTTCAGCCTGCCGGAGCGAGTCTGCCTCACCGGATTGCACCGCCCGGTTGAATTCAGTGGCTGCTTCGCCGTACCTGTTCTGCCTGTAGAGTGCATCACCAAGATTAAAGATGGCATCTTCAGGCGATTTGGACTGTTCTCCGGCACGACGGTACATCCCTTCACTGCCGGCGTACTCACCCTTTTTAAAGAGCCTGTTGCCCTTCCTGATATATTCCCTCTCCTCCTGACCAAAGAGTGAGGGTGAGATTATCAACAGGCATACTGCTGAAACCACGGTTTTATATGCAATGATCCTCCTTCTCATGTCATCTTTCTTTTGTCTCTTTCCCAATGAGGCCAATCCTCCTGAGCAGGTTATTCTTCCTGTCGGCCAGGAGCAGATCGGCAACCAGCAGAATGAAGAGGAGAGCAGCCGGAATGAGGAACTGTTCATTGTACTCCGTGTACATCATGGCATTAATCTCGCTCTTCTTCATTCGCCCAATGTCGTTGAATATCTCATTCAGTCCTATACTGGTGGTGCTTGCCCTTACATACCTCCCGCCGGTAACTGAAGCGATCTCCTGCAGCCCCTTCTCATTGAGTTTGGAGACAACCGTGTTCCCCTGGTTATCTTTCAGATAATCAATCCTTCCTCCTGTCCTGACCGGTATTGGAGAACCATCAGGTGAACCTATACCAATTGTATGGATGACTATTCCCTTCTGTGATGCCTCGCGTGCCTTATCCACGGCATTCTCCTCATGGTCCTCCCCGTCAGTTATAATAATCAGAGCCCTGCTCCTGTCGCTCTCAGGTGTGAATGATCTCATGCCCAGATCAATGGCAGCCCCGATCGCAGTTCCCTGCTTTGATACGGCATCCGGTCCCGCCGCGGAGAGAAACATCTTTGCGGAAAGATAGTCATTGGTTACAGGGATCTGGGTGTATGCGTCACCGGCGAAGAGAATCAGTCCTATCCTGTCCTCCCTGAGCTGGTCAACCAGCTGGGTGATTGCCTGTTTGGCCCTTTCCAGCCTGGAGGGTATGATGTCAGCCGCAAGCATTGAGTTGCTGACATCAAGAGCGATAACCACCTCAACACCTTCACGTCTGACCTCTTCGAGCCTTGATCCGAACTGGGGCCTGGCAATGATCAGCACGGCCATGATGAAAGCCAGCAGCCTGATAAAGAACTTGACGGCCATCCTTGCCGGCGAGTAGTCAGGCGAAAGCCTCCTGAGCAGTGCCTCATCACCGAACCGTTCGCGTGCCAGTCTTCTTCTCCTGTTGCCAAGAATCCAAATAACCACCAGTACCGGCACCAGAAGGAGCAGGTAAAGCATGTCAGGCTGTGCAAATCTGAATGTATCCATATCCGGCTATGACATGTTTTTCATGAAGAGGTATCTCAATAACAGCTCCAGGGCGAGGAGGGCAACGGCAGCGAGAGCCCAGGGCATGAAAACCTCCTCGCGCCTGCTGTGTTCCCTGGTCTCTATCCTGGACTTTTCAAGCTTGTCAATCTCATCGTATACCTTTTGCAGGCTGGTGTTGTCCACTGCCCTGAAGTATTCTCCTCCCGTCATTTCAGCAATCCTCTGCAGCAGGGCTTCGTCTATCTCAACCTGCATTTTCTGATACCTCATGCCAAAGGGTGTCTGGACAGGGTAATCAGCATATCCCATACTTCCCACTCCTACTGTATAAACCCTTATGGCAAATGTCTTTGCTATCTCTGCGGCCGTCAAAGGATCAATAGAACCCATATTGTTAACACCGTCAGTCAGCAGTATTATTACCTTACTGATGGCATCAGAGTCCTTGATACGGTTGATGGCCGTGGCCAGGCCCACCCCTATGGCCGTGCCATCCTCAATGATCCCGCTCTTCACCTCCCTGAGGAGGTTAATGAGTACAGCATGATCAGTGGTGAGCGGGCACTGCGTGAAACTCTCGCCGCTGAATACCGTCAGGCCAATCCGGTCATAGGGTCTTCCGCTTATAAACTCCGTGGCCACGTTCTTGGAGGCTTCAAGCCGGTCAGGACTAAAGTCACGCGCCAGCATTGAGCCTGATACGTCAAGCGCCAGGATGATGTCGATCCCCTCAGTGGTGGAACTCTGCCATCTGTCTACGTTCTGAGGCCTGGCTATGACTACTATGACCAGCGCAATGGTTGCCAGCCTCAGGGCAAACAGCAGGTGTCTCAGGTAATGGCGGAACGTTTTTCGTCCCCCGTCAACGAAACCGGCGGTTGAGAGCTTCACCGGTGCATTGAACCGGGCCTGCCGGTAGATATAGTAGGCCAGCAGCATGGGTATGATCAGCATGAACCAGAGGAACCACCCGTTCTCAAAGACGATGTTATTCATGGTCCCCTCCTTTCACTCCTCGGCTGGTGACCTCTGCATGACCTGATTTGCCCGCGACATTCCCTTCGCCTTCAGACGGAGCCATATCGGGTGCTTTTGTGGCCTCCACGAAGGAGAGCGATTTGTCATACACTGTCTGATGTGCAGCACTGTCAGGAATATATTTGGCAAACTTAACCATATCAGAAACCGAAAGCACCTCCTTTACCATGACCATCTGCTCCGAGGTGGTAACGGCTGCCCTGTTTAGCATCCTGACGGTCTCATCGGTGGTCAGCTCGGGCGAACTGATACTGTAACGGTTCTCGAGGTATCTCCGAAGTATATCGGAGAGCCTGGAGTAATACTCCTTTATCTCACCCTTCTGCCATAGTTCAGCAGCCATAAGCGCTTTCAGGTCACGCAGTGCGATCACATGAGCAGGTTCAGGCGGAGCAGCAGGCCTGACAAACTTCCTCAGCGGATTCCTGGGCAGGAACCGTGCCAGAAGATAGATGACAACCGCTGAAATAATGGCAATTATTATCCACGGTAATATCTCAGCAAATGTTACAGGCGCACCCCGTGGGGGAACAATGTCAAAAATGACATCAGTACTGTCCGGCGGAGCAACATCAGGTCTCAAAACCCTTATAAAGGAATAGTCAGAATAAAACCTCACCAGGCTGTCTCCCTCTGCTATCTCCGCATAGAACGGAGGGATAGTGTATGATCCGGAATCAAATGATGTCACCAGGTACCTGTCAGTTATCTGAAGCCGGTTGTCAGGCATTACAGCTGTATCTCGCAGACTCCTGCGAAGGATGACAATCCTGCCTGCAAGGGTATCGGCAGCACTGCTCAGCTTTGCATTTACTCCGGCAGGCAATGATGCCGTGACTGTGAAGCCTGTCTGGTCACCAATAAGAATGACGGTGGTGTCAGGAGCAGACTTAACTGTTATCTCCTGGCCATTCAGTACCAGTGTAAGCAATAATGTGATGACAGATGTACAGAATACCCTTCTCATTTCCCTACCTGTGCCTGAACAATGATATAAGTGGTTTGATATAATCCTCTCCGGTATTTACAGATGCCACATCCACCCCGCAGTTGACAAAGGCACTGCTCACAGTCTCATCATGTTTCTTCCAGTGTCCGGCATACTCATCCCTGACAGCTGCCGACGAGGTGTCAATCCATATCTCCTTTCCCGATTCAGGATCTGTGACCTTTATAAATCCGATATCAGGCAGTTCCTTCTCTCGCCTGTCACTGACACGCACTGCCACCACATCATGTTTTCCTGCCGCAATGCGCAGGGAATCAGTGAACGTAGGTGCCATGAAATCGGAAAGAATGAAGGCTGTGCAACGCTTCCTGATAACATTGGTCAGGTATCTTAGTGGCTCTGACAGCGATGTGCCTGATCCCTGCGGCTCGTAACTGAGCATCTCCCTGATGATCCTGAGCATATGGCCTCTGCCTTTCTTTGGAGGAATATACTTCTCAACCCTGTCTGAAAAGAGCATCAGCCCTACCTTGTCATTATTAACGATAACCGAATATGCCAGCACTGCCGCTATTTCAGTCATCATCTCCCGTTTGGTTGAGGTTATTGTCCCGAAGTCACCTGACCGGCTCACGTCAACAAGCAGCATGACAGTCAGTTCCCTCTCTTCCTCAAAGATCTTGACATAGGGGTGGCCGAACCGGGCTGTTACATTCCAGTCAATACTGCGAATATCATCTCCGAACTGGTACTCACGCACCTCGCTGAAGGCCATGCCCCTGCCTCGGAAAGCGCTGTGGTACTTCCCCGCAAAGATCTGGTGCGTAAGCCCCCTCGATCTTATCTCTATCTTCCTGACCTTTTTAAGCAGCTCTGTCGTTTCCACTCTTTGCCCTGTCTATTGCCCGCTGATGAGTAATTGTAAAAAAATACTCCTCCTGTTTCAGCTTCACATCAATCTCCTCATTTCCGGTCCGGTAGTTCCAGCGGTTTTCACCCTTTGCCCGGTATCTGTCATTGAGTTCCTTCAGCCTGGTATGGTAGCTGCTGCTGCCACAGGTTATCCTGACCCCATTACATTGTCCCCTGCTGTCAAGGAAGATCAGCCATGTCTCGTTACCGTCTGCTGAATAATATTTGAGGTACCTGAAGTAATCATTGCGTACCATATTTTCACAGACCATCCCCGGCTTCTCACTTGACATGTTTTCCCTTATGTTCTTTTCGGTCATACCGATGAACTCCTGTGCTCCGGCAGGCGTCAG
>Ga0123334_1007080_pt1 | contig 10138 bp, 9 predicted proteins | sample BiotimSIPDNA_FD_89706 | JGI IMG/M metagenome (GOLD analysis project Ga0123334, IMG submission 89706) | Anaerobic biogas reactor microbial communites from Washington, USA - Biogas_R1 time_0 SIP DNA | ecosystem: Engineered > Bioreactor > Anaerobic > Unclassified | place: Washington, USA | collected... | reverse complement strand
CTCCTCGGACAGCGCCAGTTGTCTTGCCGCCCGAAAAACTCTGGTTGGGCAGGTGTGCTGCTAGACGCGGGTTTCCTGCAAATTGTCCCAGCGGAGCGCCGGGGTGTGTACTGACCCATTACTTTCACCGCCTACAGGTTAAACGTGATTGCATTTTGCAGGCTTCAGGCTCGCTTTGGGAGCATTTTCACAACAATCGGAAGAACCAGATTTTATTCTGTCCGCCAAAAGATGAAGGTGCTCTTTGATTTCGCATTCCCAGAGTACAATCACCTTCCAGCCGGCCGCTTCAAGCGCTGCCCGGTTCCTCGCGTCCCGCTCCACGTTCCGTTGGAATTTCGCTGTCCAGAACTCCACATTGGATTTAGGCATAGTAGCGGTCTTGCATCCCTCGTGCCGATGCCAAAAGCAACCGTGGACTAAGACAACCGTATGCCATTTACGCAGGACAATGTCCGGATGCCCCGGCAATTTTGGATCATGCAGACGATAACGGAAGCCTAGAGCATGCAAATGCCGCCGAACCACCAGCTCCGGCTTGGTATTCTTCGACCGAATCCGGCTCATAACCGCACTGCGCTGCTCAGAAGTAAGGGTGTCCATGAAAATTTATTTCCATTCCCAACCAATATCGATGCGTCATTTTCAAAAACGACAAGGTAAAAACAGCAGAAAAGGGGTCAATTATATTACGTGCCCTATCTTTTTCCGCTTTATCTGCACCGCGTTTGATTGAATCTGCAAGTGTTGCAAAAGCTTCTAAAAGTTTTTCGTCAGATATCCGGGGCAGAAAAGTTATTTTATCACTCCTATTCAATCCAGCTTGTTAAGCATCCTTACAAGAGCACTTCCCATTGCGTATGCTAAATTTACCGGAACCGCATTTCCTATTTGTTTATATATGCTTCCTATTTTCCCTTGGAATTCCCAATCATCCGGGAAGGTTTGTATTCTGGCATATTCGCGTGTTGTCAACGGGCGCGTTTCTTCCGGATGACAGCGCTCTGTCTGCTTTTGGGCAGGGGCGCATGTTAACGTTAGACTCGGTTCATCCCAGGAAAGCCTTCTGGCCATTCCTGTTTTTCCCCCACCCAGATAAAACGACCTCTTCATGTATTCTTTTTGGATTTTCAACGGCAAATCTCTCCAATATCCCCCCTGGGGAACTAAGGACAATATTTCCTGTTTTCTTTTAGGATATTTTTGTCCGGGTGAATCAGGGACATCGGTAGGATACAGGTCGCCAGCCTTCAAGGCATCTCTTACCGTTAAAATACGTTTGTATGGAGAAGGCCATTCAAATTGAAGTTTATCAGTTAGGTCGTTCCTGATCCCAACCAGAAATAGACGTTCTCTTTTTTGTGGAACCATGTAGAATATAGCCTTCAAGAATTGCGGCTCGACAAGAGTATATCCAAGTTCGCTGATGACATCTTTTATTGTTGCCAGGGTTCTTCCTTCATCATGCTCAAGTAAACCTCTGACATTTTCACCGAGAAAAATCTTGGGTTGTACTTCCTTGACCACTCTGGCAAACTCAAAAAAAAGTGTTCCGCGCGTATCTTCAAAACCGAGCTTTTTCCCGGCGTATGAAAAAGCTTGACATGGAAAGCCCCCTGAAACCATATCCACTTTGCCCTTATACTGGTCAAAGGAAATTTGAGCCACATCACCTTCCAAAACATTCCATTGAGGGCGGTTTTTGCGAAGAGTATCACAAGCATCAGGCATAATTTCATTCAAGGCAACATGTTCAAATCCTGCCTTCTCCAAGCCTAATGCCAAGCCGCCTGCTCCGGCAAATAATTCTATGCTTGTATACTTTCTTTTAGGTTTTGTTTTCATCTCATCATCCCACCGTGTATTGAACATCTGTCTTGCCTCATCAAAAACAAGCAATTGATCCCGGTGGTAAACTCTATAATTGCTAACAGGATGATGAATAGGAATAAGCTTTCCATTGGCGTTCCATCGCTCCAAGGTCTCTTTTGAGACAGAGAGTATATCCGCCACCTCGGTAACACTGAAATATTCGCTATAATTGGAACTTTTCATTTTATTCTTGGCTTATAAATTACATGGGCAATGTGCGAAATCTTCTGATAGAAGTAAACATTTGGCAAAGTACATCTGAATCTTTATTTCAAAAAATTTCTAAGTTCTATCGAAACGAGGAGATTCAGATACAAGAAAAAATTAGCATGAATTTGGTGTTTTGCAACTCCGTGGACACATTTCCCTTGAGCGCAAGGGAGTCGGCCAGCCATTGATAATGGCCATCCTGACAGCACGTTTCCAGTGCTTATGCCGCTCCGCTGCTGTGGATGGTGTCTACGTCTCTTTGCGCCGACGGCGTGACCGTAGAATGCAGCATGCGTGCCTATTCCCGATGCCCTCAGGCCAAAAACGCGGCATATCTTGAGCTGAACGCTTACCTTACCGCGGCAATGCCAAACAGCGCTGCGTTAGCCCCTAAGGCAGCGGCTTGCAAATCGGGCTGACCAGACGCTGGTTGCAGATTTTGCCTAAGCGCTTCAGCGAACAAGTCAAAGCTGGCGGCAATCTGACCGCCAAAGACGATTTTTTCCGGATTGAAGCGCTGGCACCAGGGGGTCAGGACCTTGCCAAGATCAGCGCCGAACTGCTCATAGACTTGGGTGGCCTGCTTATCCCCGCATTTGGCTGCCTCGGCAATGCCCTTGGCGCCACCAGCAAAATCATAGCGCGGATTCAACTTTTGGTATGCTGCGATCAGCGCCCGCGCCGAGACAAAATCCTCGACGATGCCATCGCGGTATGGCTTATTCCAGACACTGACTTCCGTTGCCGGACTGCCCATTTCGTTATTGAAGAATTTGCCATCGGCACAGAAAGAGACTCCGATGCCGGTTCCCAGGGTGACGCCAGCAATTCGGTTGCAGCCCTGCCCTGCCCCGAGCCACATTTCGCCAGCCAGAAACGAATTGGCATCATGCCGGAACCAAAACGGGATGCCAGCGATCTCCGGCAAAAGCTTCGCCAAGCTGTCTTTCAGACTGATGCCATAAAGGCAGGCAAACTTGTGCTTCATCAGGCTGATGCCACGCTCATAATCAAAAGGGCCTGGAGTCGATACGCCAATACCGCCAATGACTTTCCCACGCGACAGCGCGTGCCGGATCAGCTCCGTGTATGTCGCCAGAACGGCTTCCAAGGTTCCATCTGAACAGACCGGATACTGGGCAAACGATCCGGACACAACGCCGCCTGACGCATCAATCAGCGCCGATTTGAAACTGGTGCCGCCTGCATCAATAGCCAGGACAGCGCCAGACCTTGCATTGTCATCCTGCGTATTCATTCAAACGAACTCGGTAAAGTTTTTCTTCAGGCAGGTTTTGTGCACACAGACCGGCTGGTCGCCGAGGTTTTCGATGACGTATTCACCCATGTTGGTCGGCACGACGACCATATCCAGGTAATTCTGCTCAAAGCGGTATTCCGGATTGGCTTTCGAGTAAACCACGACGCGTTCGCCATCCACCAGATTCAGGACATGAAAGACGCCGTCAGTATTGCCTTCAATCCGCTTTTCGAATTCATAGCGGTACAAGTTGAAATACAGCAGGTCATGTTCACCTACCACATACTCAGCCCAGCCTTCGCCGGAACGCAATTTGCGGGGCTTCTGCACCAGATTTTCCTTCACCCACGATGACGTCCGGCTCGTTTCCAGCGTGCGTTCGCCGTGATACGTATGAATCGGGCGCGGAATGCCATCCAAGTCCGGACGCAGATAGTCGTACATTTTGAAAGTATAGGAACCCACGGTCAGGCTGCCAATCTCCAGGATAAGCTGATTGCGCCCAGAGGAATGGATGGTTCCTGCTGGCAACAGGAACTGCATGCCGGGCTTAGATTCTTCAAAATGCACATATTTTTCGTAATCGACCGGTGAGTAGTCCTTTTCCGAGCGCTTGGCTGCGGCGATGAATTCCGCCGGGTCTTCTCCTTCCCGCAGTCCTACGAAGGTGCGAGCGCCATGTCCAGTGGCGATGATATAGTAGCTTTCATCCTGTCGGCCGTGTTCATTGAAGTTCTCTTTGATATACGTTTTGCCGGGATGCAGCTGGATGGACATGTTGCCATTGCTGTGCCAGGTGTCGTCGTAGTTGAAGCGAATCGGGAAATAACCCTTGAAAGTATCAACGCACTGCCGCCCCATCAATGCATCGCCTTCCTTGCAGACAAAGGTGAAAAACGGGATTTCGACTATCGTTTTCCCGGCCTCAATCAGCAGGCTCACTTCGAGCGGAATCAAATCAAAAACCCAGGCGCAATTCTTCATCGCCTCAGGAAGATTGCGCAGTCTCTTGATATAATATCCGCCCCAGACACCTTCGAGGTAGACCGGCTTGCAGCGGAAGGGATACTTGACCAGAGAAGCGCAAATCGCATTAAACACCTCACGCGGAAGCATCTGCGTCTTCACAAGATCATCACTGGCAATGTAGAAGTCAATCAAATCCTGTTTCAGGAGTTTTGCCCGCAGGTGCATAGCCAGCTCGAAGTCATAGTAATAACAGCGCCGCATCATTTCCTTGAAGGGACGCGCAGCCGCATCGCCAAGATTCCGGTAGCCACCCCGTTTAATCCTCAAAATGGCCTGTTTTGGAGTGACATCCAGATAGACTGCGATGCCGCAGATTTCCCGCAACTCATCCGAACAGGCTCCAGCCCCAAACACAAGATGCACGCCAGCGCTGCCTGAAATCTTCTCTTTTAGCGCTTTGAGTTTGCCGGAATCAAACAAAGTTTCGTAGCCGCCCTCAAAAAGCTTGCCGAACAGAAGCACCGGGTCCTTTTCCAGGTCCTGCTCTAGGTTGTCCGCCAGCATCGCATCAAGCTCCTGGGAACTCTTGTAGCAGGCTGACAGATCACTGATTGTAACTGGAATAAGTTGCTTCTTCAAAGCGCCGCTCAGCAGGTTGACCAAGGCACGCCAGTCTGCCCCGACATAGCCATCAAGACAAACCGTCACACCAGGCGCTGTCTGCAAGCGCTGCCGGATTTCCTTGACCAGCCGCTCGCTGACCGGTTGGATGCCGGAAATCACACCCTCGGCAACCTGCGCCGGCAATTTCGGACGGTTGACCGGATTGAGGTCCTCATACGGATACGGATTGAACATAAAACTCATCGCGAAATACTCCCTGTTTTCGGTTAAAATGCGTAAAACTCAAAAGCATTGAGCCTGGCGAACAGCTCCAATTGCGCCCGCACATCCCCTTCAACCGCCGCAAAGTGCTGGGTTGCACCGACCCGGAGGATGTTTTCAAACAACTCACTGACCGAACCTTCTGTACGGAAATCAGCATGCGAATAACTGCACAAGGCATGTTCACCAGGCAGCGCCTCTGCCGTGAAACAGACGATTTTGAAATTGTCCTTGCCTTGAGAAAAATGCGCGAGCGTCTTCAACCCCGCCGGGATGCGATACCAGGCAAAGGGCGCACCAGCGTATTTGAAGGAAGTTTTGGCAAAACGGGTGTCTCGGGAAATCCGCACATGATCGGCAAAGCGCTCGTCCGTGTAATCATGCGGACCGGCATGACCAGCGGAAAAGGTGTTGCCGCCCTGCTCGACATAAAACGGCTCGACGTAATTGATGTGCTTGCCAGTCAGTTGCCTGAGGATATAAAAGATAACGCCGGCGCCAATATCTCCTTCCGGAGTCAGGATCGCATCATGCGCATGGAAAGTTGGCGGATAAAAGCCGGGACGCAGCCCGATGGTGTGAAACAGCTCGTGGTCAACATCGTTAAAAATAAGTGCGTCAAGCTCATATTGATCGCGCAAGGCGCCTAGCGCCAGCGAAGCTCGGGCTGACTCCCGGAACAGTCGCGCATCGACATCCGGCTCGACAAAGTAGCGCGAGGAGAGCTCCGCTACCCAGGCATCAGCGGCATCGTCGCTGATTGCATCTGTGGCTGCCTTCAGCGACGCATAGCTGATGAAGTCCAGCTCTGGGCCAATGCGGGAAAAGACTTTGTAGGGATCAATGTAGGTTGAACACATGATCCGATTGTAAACCGGCAGCAATCCGAAGCGCGCCCGACGCAGCTGCGCCTTGGTGTATGATGCCGAAATAAAAGTTTCCAGGCGGCTTTGGACATCGGCGAAGTTTCCGACAATCACCTCGACTTTCCGTCCCAGGCGCGGGATGGAGCCAGACCCCTCAAGGCTGCCGACCAGTCCGCCCTGGGCAAGGAATTCGATAAAGTCATTCTCATCCCGCGTATCGCTGTAGGGCATTTTGTCTCGTGTCGGCAAGTACAAGGCCAGGGGAATATCGAACATATCGCGCAAGAACGCGATCCAGGGGGAGTCTTCGCTCCAGGACAAAAACGTGCAGATAACGCAATCGACTTTTTCCTGCATGAAAAACAGGATTGCCTTTTCCATGTCTTCCCGCTCGTAGGCAACGCCTGGGAAAGCACATTCGGCCAACTCGCCCAGTTGAGCAGTCAATTCCGCCCCAAAACGCCCCCTGCGCTCTTCATACGTGCCGTCTTCACAACCAGCACCGAGCTGGCGAAAACGACGGCAGCCCACCAGCAAAACACCGACTTTCGGCTTATGCCTTTTCATCACGTTTCCCCCTGACTTTATTCTTGCTAATCATATCATGCGTGCGCAGAATATATTCTTCAGCGCGTTCCAGGTCTTCTGAAACCAGGCTGATAACCAAAAAGTCAAGCACAAAATACTGTGCAATCCGCGAAGTCATGGCGCCTAGGCGAAAAATCTTTTCCTCAGAGGCCGTAAGCAGGTTGACATCTGCCAGCTTCGCCAGCTTTGAGTCAGGATAATTGCTTACCGCTATCACCGGAACTTTCTTCTTCGCGGCAATTTCGGCCATTTCGCAGACATGACTGGTTTCTCCGCTGAAGGAGATGGCCAGCACTGCATCGTCAGGATGGCACAGGCCAAGAAAAATCCTGGCGAATTCGGCGTCCTGATGAAAGATGACCTTGAAGCCAAGCCGTATCAGCTTGATCTGGATGTCCTCCGCAACAATCCCGGACATGCCCGCAGCCAGCAGATAAATCGTCTTTGCGCCGGACAATATCTGCACTGCCCGGGAAACAGCTTCCTCTTCCAGCAGCCCGATAGTGTCATAAAGCGTTTTGACATTGTTGTCCAGAAAACCCTTCTTCAGGCCAGCAAAGGTATCTTCTGACGCCGACTTCACTTTCACCGGCATGAACTCGGCGGCCAGGGACTGCTTCAAATCCGAAAAGCCGCTGTAGCCAAGCTTCTGACAGAAACGGATCACCAGCGCATCGTCGCAATTGCAGAGTTCAGCAATATCACGCACCTTGTTCCGGATGATCCGAGTCGGGTCTGCCAAGATGCAATCCGCGATGTCACGGTACTTGCCGCTCAACTTCGAATGCAGCCGCTGAATCTGTAAAATGCACCTGGGAGTAATGTTCATAGCCGCCGCCCTAGTCAATTTTATTGAAACGATTTCTAAATATAGTCATCTAATATGAGAATGCAAGCTGCTTGCGATGGGATAGGAGGCACTAAAACGAATTCTGTCAAAGTCCAAGATTGAACCTTACAATTTGTCGCGATATATTTCAATTCTTCCGGGGTCTACGCTGGTTAGGCGTTCATCACCTCCCCGCAAGCAGACGACATTATCCCGAAAATCACCGTAAACAGCCACATCTAACTTCGCGTAACCCATAACCTCAATTCCATCTGAAAGTAGCCAAAAGGGAAAAGATGACTCAACGCATATTGGTATTGGGAGCAACTGGCGCCATGGGACAATACCTCGTCCCGAGCCTAGCCAAAAAAGGCTATCAAATCGACACGGTTGCGCTGAACGATGCACCTTGGACGTTTCCCAACGTGACCCACGTCAAGGCCGACGCCAAGGACCAGGCCTTCTTCTTGGAGTTGATGTCCCGCAAATACGATGCGATGGTTGACTTCATGACGTATCCGACCAGCCAAATCGCGGCGTACTTGCCCCTGGCATTGAAAAACGTAGGCCAGTACATATTTTTGTCATCTTGCCGAGTCTATGCTGACTTGGAGCATCCAATCAAGGAATCGTCGCCTCGATTGATTGATGTGTCCGACGATCCTTGGTTGCTGGCCTCTGACGACTATTGCATCTACAAGGCTCGCGCAGAGAATGCGTTGCGCGCATCTGGATTTAACCATTGGACGATTGTGCGCCCGGCGACGACGTTTTCCCATAAACGTTTCCAGCTAGTCACCTTGGAGGCGGCTTTGACGGTTCGTCGAGCACGTGAAGGGAAGCCGGTGGTGGTGCCCATCGAGGCCAAGGACAAGCACGCCACCTTGAGCTGGGGCGGCGATGTCGCGGAAATGATTTCCGGGCTTGTCTTCAACCCCAAGGCGATGGCCGAGGACTTCAACGTCTGCTCGTCAGAACACCATACCTGGGGTGAAATCGCAGAGTACTACTACGACATCTGCAACCTCAACGCCGTCTGGGTTCCCAAGGAAGACTACTACAACATCCTCGGTGCTCACGAGTTCAATCCAGGACTCAGGTGGCAGCTCGAATACGCAAGGCTCTTCCAAAGAATTTCAGACAACTCGAAGGTCTTGGCGGCTACTGGACTCAAGCAGGAAAACTTCAGAACACTTTACGACGGGCTGAAACACGAAATCCAAAGGTTCCCTGAACTGTCCAATATGCAAGAATGGCCAAAGTCCGCCACCTACGACCGAATGGATAACTACCTGAAGGATCGAAAGCTATGAGAAAATCTTTCGCAAAGCACGACCAGCCGCTGCTCATCGGAGTCGTCAGGGAGCGAACAGCCAGGGACGCCATCGCCAAAATCATGAGTTGCAAGACCCACGGCGCCACGGGAATTGACCTGCATCTCTCCTGCATGGACGAAAGTGCCAGAACCATTGACCAGCTGCGAGGCGTGGTTAACGCCTGCCCGCTCCCAATACTCGCACTGAACTACAACCATTCCTACGATTGGAAAGATACGCAAGCCCCGGAGGAAGAACGAATAAACCTGCTGATGAACGCCATCCACGCCGGCGCCGCAGCCATCGACCTCCAGGGGTACTCATTCCATCAGCCATCAAAACACAATTTCTGCGGAACAGACGACTTCTCGTTCACCAAGGGAAATCCCAAGGAAATCGTCACGGATCAAGCCGTCATTGACAAGCAGCGAAAGCTTATTGACGAAGTCCATGACCTGGGAGCAGAAGTCCTGATTTCCACCCATCCAGGCGTTTTTCTCGACTGCCAGCAAGTCTTGGACCTAGCACGCTTCCTCGAACAAAGGCAGCCCGACATGATCAAAATCGTCGCCCCGTGCCAAAACCATCTCCAACTGGCAGAGGCCATCAAGACGCAAATCGTGCTGGAGCAGGCAATCAAGACTCCCGTGCACTACCATGTCAGCGGAAAGGCGGGACGGCTCTCCAGAATCATCAACCCGCTCCTCGGTGGGCACCTGATCTTCTGCTCAGATGGCTTCACCCCAAACGCAAACTTCGAACAATCCGACCTCGCAACCACAAAAATCGCCCTGGATGCCCTGAATAATATCCTCCTGTAGGATATGAACCGGCGCATACGGATTTCCTCTCAGTGGCGAATTGACATGGCGAGCCTCGGGATTACTTTCACGGAATTGCGATATTCACCCAAAATTAAAAATCAGGAGCGAAAAATGAGGTATTTGTGGTTGCTTGTCGTCTGCATGAGTGCATTGGCATTTGCGCTTGAGCCGTTGGTGCTGGTGGATTTCGAGACCTTGGAGGGAGTGACAAAGACTGGTCAGCAATCGTCATTCAAATTGATTGATCAAGCCGCTGTCGGTTCAGGGGCGATTGAGGTCACGCTGCCTGGCACGGTAGCTTGCCGTCTTCCCTTTGACATTCCCGAGAAGCAGAGTTGGAATGAGTATCAGGGGATATCGTTTCAAGTAAAGGGCGACGGCTCTGACGTCTGGATGCCCATATCTCTTGTCAGCACCCAGGGTTCGTACAGCTACGTCTATTTTGTGCCGCTGACATCGACTTCATGGACAACGTACAAGGTTGGTTGGGATGAGTTCATTCCAGAGTCCGCTGTTGG
>Ga0123334_1007074_pt1 | contig 10146 bp, 11 predicted proteins | sample BiotimSIPDNA_FD_89706 | JGI IMG/M metagenome (GOLD analysis project Ga0123334, IMG submission 89706) | Anaerobic biogas reactor microbial communites from Washington, USA - Biogas_R1 time_0 SIP DNA | ecosystem: Engineered > Bioreactor > Anaerobic > Unclassified | place: Washington, USA... | reverse complement strand
TCCGGTGGCAATGGCGAAGGGGATCACCTGTACCCATCCCGAACACAGAAGTTAAGCCCTTCAGCGCCGATGGTACTTGGCTGGAAACGGCCCGGGAGAGTAGGTCGCCGCCGGTCTCCAACAAAAGTTCCCCACATATGATGGGGAACTTTTTCTGTCTGATTGATGTACATCATAGTTAAACTGTGATAGGATAAGGTAACGGACGAGAGGGATCATATGATTCGAACTGGCAGAGTTGTACAAACGGACAAGGATGTCCTGAAAGTTTGCTTTAGTCGGCTGGACGCCTGCGGATCCTGCGGGATGTGCGGCGGCGGCCGGGATGATGCGATGGTGTCCATCCGCGGCGATGCCCGGGTGGGGGACATGGTGGAAGTGGATATGCCCGATGCCCAGGTGCTGAAGGTGTCCGCCATTGCCTATGTCATCCCGCTATTGGGGCTGCTGCTGGGCCTGTGGCTGGGCTCCCTGCTGTTTCAAAGCCAGGAGCTGCTGGTCTTTGGCACGGGCATTTTGATGCTGGCCCTGGCCTATGCCGGCGTCAAGGCCTTTGATGCCAGGGCGGCCCTGCATCCCCGCTGGCAGCCCCGGCTGATCCGGGTGCTGGGTCCAGAAGAAACACAGGATCCGGACAGGAACGGCCAGTAAACAGGGTATCATCACAACAACGAAACAAAATTGGATAGCATTCCAATTTCTATTGCTTATGTAACATTATTTCAAGGAGGATCATGTGGCAACAAAAGACAAACTGAAAATATTGCCGCTTGGCGGCATCGATGAAATCGGCAAGAACATCACCGTGTTTGAGTACGGGGAAGACATCATCGTCATGGACTGCGGGTCCATCTTCCCCAAGGAGGACATGCTGGGGATTGATCTGGTCATTCCGGACATCAGCTATCTCATCGCCAACAAGCACCGGGTGCGCGGCTTTGTGTTCACCCACGGGCATGAGGACCACATCGGCGCCACGCCCTATGTGCTGGACAAAATCCAGGCGCCCATCTACGGCTCCCGGCTCACCCTGGCGCTGATTGAAAGCAAAATGCGGGAGCACCGCATCACCAAGTACGAGGCCCACGAGGTGGAGCCCCGGCAGACGGTGAAGCTGGGCAATTTCTCGGTCCAGTTCATCCGGGTCAACCACTCCATCGCCGGTGCCTTCGCCCTGGCCATCACCTGCCCGGCGGGCACCGTGGTGGCAACCGGGGACTTCAAGATTGACTTCACCCCGGCCACCGGCGAAATCACGGACCTGAGCACCCTGGCCGCCATCGGCGAGCGGGGCTGCCTGGCCCTGCTGTCCGACAGCACCAACGTGGAGCGCCCAGGCTACACCATGAGCGAGCGCAAGGTGGCGGAGACCTTCAACCAGCAGATTTCCTCTGCCAGGGGCCGGGTCATCATCGCCATGTTCGCCAGCAACATCCACAGGGTACAGCAGGTGGTGGACTGTGCGGTGGGCTTTGGCCGCAAAGTGTGCTTCATCGGCCGCAGCATGATCAATGTCAGCACCGTGGCCATGGAGCTGGGCTATTTGAACATCCCCCGGGACAACCTGATTGAAATGGACGACCTGGACCGCTTCCGGGACGACCAGATCCTGGTGATCACCACCGGCTCCCAGGGTGAGCCCATGAGCGGGCTGACCCGCATGGCCTTCGCCGAGCACCGCAGGCTGCAGATCAAGCAGTCCGACAAGGTGATTATCTCCGCCACCCCCATCCCCGGCAACGAGATCTTCGTGTCCCGGGTCATCAACCAGCTGTACCGCTGCGGGGCCGAGGTAATCTACGACGCCCTGGCGGAGGTACACGTCTCCGGCCATGCCCGGCAGGAGGAATTGAAGCTGATGCAGGCCCTGGTGCGTCCCCGCTACTTCATCCCCGTCCACGGCGAGTACCGGATGCTCTGGCAGCATGCCGAGCTGGCTGAAAGCATGGGGATGCCCCGGGAGAACATCGTCCTGCCCGAAACCGGCCAGATCATCGCCATGAACGAGCAGAGCATCAGTATCGACGGCGTGGTGCCCACCGGCACCATCTTAATTGACGGCCTGGGCATCGGGGACGTGGGCAACGTGGTCCTCAGGGACCGCAAGCACCTGAGCCAGGAGGGCCTCATCATCGTGGCCATGGCCTTTGACCGCACCCACAACACGCTGATTTCAGGACCGGACATCATCTCCCGCGGCTTTGTGTTTGTCAGGGAGAATGAGGACATCATCGAGGAATCCCGGGAAGTGGTCCGCCGCATCATCGATTCCTACCAGCAGATCTCCGGCTCCGACTGGCCCACCATCAAAAACCGGATCAAGGACGACCTGCGCCGCTTCCTCCACGAAAAGATCAAGCGCAACCCCATGATTTTGCCCGTGATTGTTGATTTGGGCTGATTGTGCTAAAATTGACCTGCCGCGGTGTAGGCCGATGGGCCTGGACCGCGGCATTTTTCATGAGGAAGGATGCTGTATGAATTACGACGCAGCCAATGCGCTGGCGCGGCAGATCCGCGAATCCGACGAGGTGCGGGAGTACAACCGGCTCAAGGAAATCGTGGAGGAAAGCGACACCACCCGGGCGCTGATCAAAGAATACAAACGCCTGCAGATGGCGGTGCAGATGGCTGCCATGTCCGGCCAAAGCCTGCCGGGGGAGGAGTTGAGCCGCTTTCAGCAGATCTCGTCCCTCCTGTATGCGGGCACGGACACCTCCCAGTTTCTGATGGCCGAGATGCGCCTGCAGCAGGCGCTGGCAGATATCTACAACATCATTGCCAAGGCGGCGGGCATCACCCTGGAATTGCCCGGGATTGAATAAGCCATGAAATGGAACCGTCAGGAAGACTACACCCATGACCAGCTGGTGGAGGACCGGGAGTACGGGCTGTACTGGTACAGCTGGCTCTGGGGCCTCGTCCGGCCTGTGTTGGTGTTTGTCTGCTCCCTGCTGCTGCTCATCGGCCTGATTTCCTATGGCTGGGGCAAGATCAGCGCCCAGTATATCGACCCGGTGGACCGGGACGACACCACCCCCATCACCTTTTCCGTGGCGCCGGGGGACAGCCTAACCCGGGTGTCCAATAACCTGAAGAATCAGAACCTGATCAGGGACCGCTCGGTGTTCAAGTATTTTGCGGACTTCATGGGCTTTGGCCAGAAAATTCAGTCAGGGGAATACACCCTGTCCCGCAGCATGACCATCAACCAGATTGCGGATCAGTTGACCAGCGGGGACGGCAAGCCCATCGTCAGGAACATCACCGTGATTCCGGGCTGGACCATTGAGCAGATTGCCGACTACCTGCTGAAGGAAAATGCCATCAAGGACCGGGACCTCTTCCTGCAAAAAGCCAGAAGCGGGGCAGAATTTGCTGCCTATTACTACATCAACGACGTCCTGACTGGCGGCAATGCCCAGGTCCGCAAATATGCGCTGGAGGGCTACCTGGCCCCGGACACCTATGAAATCTATACCGACGCCAGCATGGATGACATCATCAAAAAGCTGCTGTCCCAGACGGAGGCCGTTTTCAAGGAGCCCCTCCATGCCCGGGCGGAGGAAATCGGCATGACCATGGACCAGGTGATGACGCTGGCTTCTCTGATCGAAAAAGAAGCCAAGACGGCAGACTTCAACCGGGTGTCCGCAGTCTTCCACAGCCGGCTCAAGCAGAATATCGCCCTGGGCAGCGACGTCACCATCAAGTATGTGACGGGGACGGCCCGCATGGCTTTGAACCGGGAGGACCTGGCCCTGCAATCCCCCTACAACACCTACACCAACAAGGGCCTGCCGCCGGGGCCCATCTGCAGCCCCTCCCCGGCCGCCATCCTGGCCGCTCTCTACCCGGACGAGCCCTTCATGGCGGAAGGCTATCTCTACTTCTGCTCCAAGGACCCGGGCACCGGTGAACTGCATTTTTCCAAAACCCTGGCAGAGCATGAATACGCCGTCAGCGTGTACGCCCCCCTCTGGGAGGCCTACGACCGGCGGACCAACGCCCAGTGACGGCTGTGGCGCAGCGGGTGCAGTTTGGCCCTGCCGGCAATTCGGACAGCTTTTATGCAGCCGGCTTCAGCCAGACGGTGCAGGCCTTTTCCTGGCTGAAGGAGGCCTTTGGCCTCGGCGCCTTTGAAATTCCCTTTGGCCGCGGCATCAGCATGTCAGACACCACGGCTCAGGCCATCGGGGAGGCGGCCGCCCGGGAAGGGGTCCGCCTCAGCGCCCATGCGCCTTATTACATCAACCTGGCCAACCCCAGCCCCGCCATGGCGGAGAAAAGCGTTCAGTATATTGTGAACACCGCCCGGTTGTTGTCGCTCATGGGCGGCGACCGGGTGGTGGTGCATGTGGGTTCCCCCAAGGACCAGAGCCGGGAGACGGCCATGGCCCTGTGTGGGGAGCGGCTGCGCATGGCCCGCAGCGCCCTGGTTGATCAGGGGCATCCCCAGATCCGGCTGTGTCTTGAGACCATGGGCCGGGAAAGCGTCATCGGCACCCTGGAGGAAATCATGGCCCTAACCCAGGTGGACGACAGCTTCCTGCCCTGCATTGATTTTGCCCATCTCCATGCAGCAGGGGGCGGCACCATCAACGATGCAGCGGATTTCCAGCGGGTGCTGGACCGGATCGAAGAGGCCCTGGGCCTGGACCGGGCAAGGCAGATGCACATGCATTTCTCCCGGATTGAGTATGGCAAGAAGGGGGAGATCCGCCACCGCATTTTTGCAGAGATCGAGTACGGCCCGGAGTTTTCCCAGCTGGCGCCCCTGCTGGCTCAGCGGGGATATCACGGCATCGTCATCTGCGAAAGCCGGGGCACCCAGGCGGAGGACGCGGCTCTGATGCAGCAGATCTACCTGTCAAGCCTGGCCGGATGAGGGAAAGCGAGGCCGCCAACCGCTTTTTGTAGCCAAGGAAAGCGGCTTGTGCTATAATTTTCCATGGATTTAAGACAAGGAGCGCACACAAACGATGAAAAGGGTCCAGGAACTGATCAGGCGGACTGACCTGAAGGCGGATGCTGCCATCGTGGTTCACAAGCCGTCCAACATGTTTTATATGAGCGGATACACCGGGGAGGGGCTCATGCTCATCACCCGGAACACCAGCGCCATCGTAACGGATTTCCGCTATGTGGAGCAGGCCCAGGCCCAGGCTCCCGGTTTTTCTGTCCACGCCATCACCAACGAGGTCAACCACGCCCAGATGACCGCGGGGCTGCTGAACCAGGAAGGCATCAAGACCGCGCTGTACGAGGATGATTTCGTCACCGTGCGGGCGGCCCGGCAGCTGGAGGAGGCACTGGGCGGGATCGCGCTGGAAAGCCTCAACAACCAGCCGGAAGCCCTGCGGCAAATCAAGGACGACGAAGAGATCGCCCTGATTGAAAAGGCCTGCGCCATCTCCAGTGCCGCCTTTGCGTACATCTGCACCGTGATCAGGCCCGGGATGACCGAAATGCAGATCAAGCGCCTGCTGGAAGACCACCTGCTGGACAACGGGGCCGAAGGCACCGCCTTTGACACCATCGTGGCCTCCGGTGAAAACGGGTCCCTGCCCCATGCCATCCCGGGGGACCGGGTGGTGCGGCAGGGGGACATGATCACCCTGGATTTCGGCGCCAAATACCGGGGCTATTGCTCCGACATGACCCGCACCATCGCAGTGGGCCAGCCCAGTGAAAAAATGCTGGAGGTATTTCACATCGTGCTGCAGGCCCAGAAGGCCAGCCAGGATGCCCTGTCCCCCGGCAAGTCCTGCCGGGAGGTGGACGCCATCGCCCGGCAGATCATCGCGGATGCGGGCTACGGCGCATATTTCGGCCATGGCCTGGGCCATGCGGTGGGCATCGACGTGCACGAAAACCCGCGCCTCTCTCCCAAAAGCGATGACACCCTGGCCCCAGGCCATGTGGTCACCGTGGAGCCGGGGATTTACCTGCCCGGCATCGGCGGGGTGAGGATTGAAAACAGCTGTGTCATCACGGCAGAGGGTGCCCGGTCCCTGGTGGACGCGGACAGGGAACTGATCACATTATAAGACGGATTGATGAAAGTGGAGGAAGAGACATGGTAAACGCAGGCGATTTCAAACGTGGCATCACGGTGGAGCTGGACGACAGCGTCTGGACCATAGTGGATTTTCAGCATGTGAAGCCGGGGAAGGGCGCGGCCTTTGTCCGGGCCAAGATCAAAAACATCATGAACGGCACGGTGGTGGAGCGCACCTTCAACCCCTCTGACAAAATGCCCCGGGCCATCATTGAAACCAAGGAGATGCAGTACCTGTACAACGACGGGGACCTGTATTACTTCATGGATCCGGACACCTACGAGCAGATGCCCCTCAACTACTCCCAGGTGGAGGAAGCCATCCAGTTCGTGAAGGAAAACATGTCTGTCAACATCCGCTTCTACAAGGGCGCCGCCTTCTCGGTGGAAGCCCCCAACTTTGTGGACCTGGAAATCGCCAAGACGGAGCCCGGCTTCAAGGGGGACACGGCCTCCAACACCTACAAGCCCGCCACCACGGAAACCGGTTTTGAACTGATGGTGCCCCTGTTCATCAACATCGGGGATGTGGTGAAGGTGGACACCCGGACGGGTGAATACCTGTCCCGCGCCTAAGGCATACTGCAAAGGAGGACATGATGAGCGAACTGTCTAAAAAGGTTGAATATCTCAAGGGCCTGGCCGACGGCATGAACCTGAGGGAAGACAAGCAGGACCAGAAGCTGCTGCTGAAGATCCTGGAAGTGCTGGAGGAAATCTCCCTGGAGATCGAAGACATCCAGGAAGTCCAGGACGAGATGAACGAATACCTGGAGAACATGGACGAGGACCTGGCCGAATTGGAAGACGCCGTCTTTGAGGACGAGGACTTCATGGTGGACGACCTGGAGGACTACGAAGGCCTGGGCGGGGACTCCGTGGTGGAGTATGAATGCCCCCACTGCGGCTACAAGACCCGCTTTGACATCACCGATTTTGATTTCGACGAGGACTACCTCTGCCCTGAGTGCGAGCAGCCCTTCTTCCCCGATCACGAGGAGGATGAGGATGACGACGAAGACGACGAGGAGCCCAAGCGCTAAGCGGTTTTGAAACAAAACCAGGGGTTGCCTCCAGGGTTTTTCAGGGAGGCAACCTTTTGCTGTCCCTCCCGTTCTGAAACCGGACGCCTGTGAAAACACGGCAGAAGAACCATGACAAAGACACCGCAAAAAAACAGCCCCATGAGCCCGTCCAAGGTCCTGGCCCTGGGCTTTTTGGCCATCATTGCCTGCGGCACCCTGCTGCTGTATCTGCCGGTTTCAGCGGCGGGCCAGCCCATCACCCTCCTGCAGGCCGCCTTCACCGCCACCAGCGCGGTGTGCGTCACGGGGCTGGCGGTGGTGGACACCGCCAGCAGCTACAGCCTCTTTGGCCAGGTGGTCATCCTGTGCCTGATTCAGCTGGGCGGCCTGGGCTTCATGATGTTTGCCACCTCGGTGCTGGTGCTGACCAAGCGCCGCATCTCCCTGCGCAACCGGATTTTGCTTCATGAAACCATGAGCATGCCGGGTCTGTCCGGCACTGTGCGCAGCGTGCTGCGCTTCATGGCTCTGGTGTTTGCCATCGAGCTGCTGGGGGCCATCCTCCTGTCCATCCAGTTCATCCCGCAGTTTGGTGTATCAACCGGCCTGTACTACGGCGTGTTTCATGCCATCAGCGCCTTTTGCAACGCCGGCTTCGACCTGTTCGGGGCAGCAGGCAGCCTGAACGCCTTTCACCACAGCCCCCTGGTGCTGCTCACCGTCTCCGGGCTCATCATCCTGGGGGGCCTGGGCTTTGCGGTGATTGCGGACCTTTTGAGCCATACCGGCCAGTTTAAGAAGCTGCAGATGCACACCCGGGTGGTGGTGGCGATGACGGCAGCCCTGCTCATCGGGGGCACCCTGTTTTTTGCGGCGGCCGAATGGAACAACCCAGCCACCCTGAACCAGCCCGGCGCCAGCGTGCCCAGCAAGCTGATCAACGCCTGGTTCCAGTCCGTCACCACCAGGACTGCCGGCTTTTCCACCATGGACCAAAGCGCCCTGCGGGATGGCAGCAAGCTGATGACCATTGTGCTGATGTTTATCGGCGCCTCCCCTGCCTCCACCGGCGGCGGTATCAAAACCAGCACCCTGTTTGTGCTGCTGGTGCTGGTGCGCAGCGTCTTCCTGGGCAGCAGCGATGTGAACACCTTCCGCCGACGGCTGCCCCTGGTCCTCATCCGCACGGCGCTGAGCATCTTTGTCATCAGCCTGTCCCTGTTGGTGGTGGGGGCGGTGATGCTGTCCTTCACCGAGGAAGCCCGGCACCTCAACCTGCTGGACCTGCTCTTTGAGGAGGCCTCCGCCCTGGCCACGGTGGGCCTGTCCACCCGGGGCACGGCCCGGTTCACCGGCGCATCCCAGGTCTGGCTGATGCTGTTGATGTATGCCGGCCGGGTGGGCCCCCTCACCATGATGCTCAGCCTGCAAAGCCGCCACGCAGGCAAGCTTCCCGGCGTGCGCTTCCCGGAGGAAGGCATCCTGGTGGGCTGATGCGGAAAAGGAACCCGCGGCATGATGGCGGGTGCAACGGCTTGTTTTATAGCTACACCGACTGTTGATAGGAGAGACACATGGCAGACCACAAAATCAAGCAATATGTCATCTTCGGCATGGGGCGCTTTGGTTCCGCCCTGGCCCGGAAGCTTTGTGAAATGGGGCATGAGGTGCTGGCGGTGGACTCGGAGGAGGACCGGGTGGCGGCCATCACCCCCTATGTGACCAACGCCATCCAGATTGCCACCAACGACGAGGAAAGCCTGCGCTCACTGGGGGTGCGCAATTTTGACGCCGCCGTGGTGGCCATCGGGGACGATTTACACAACTCCATCCTCATCACCGTGATGTGCAAGGAGCTGGGGGCGAAATACCTGATTGCCAAGGCCTCCGACGCCATCCACGCCAAGGTGCTCATGAAGCTGGGGGTGGACCGGGTGGTCTTCCCGGAGCGGGACATGGGGGAGCGCATCGCCCATTCCCTGATCAACCCCCATGTGCTGGACCTGATCAACCTGCGCAGCGACCACCTGATTGCCTACATCACCTGCCCCAGGGACTGGGCCAGGCGCAGCGTGAAGGATGTGGACGTGCGCAGGCGCTACGGCGTGTCTGTCCTGGCCATCTACCGCAAGGAGGAGATGCTGATGGACCTGTCGGGGGATACCGTCTTTGAGCCGGGGGACAGCCTCCTGGTGCTGGGGCACAAGGAAAAGGTGGAGGAAGTGGAGGAATTGGACTGATGAAAGGCCCCATCCTGGTGTTCGATACCGAAGCCACCGCCCTGGAGCCCGGGCAGATCTGCCAGCTGGCCTATTTGCTGGAGGAGGGGAACGGGCTGGTGCGGGCCTGCAACTACTTTTTCTCGGTGGATGATATGTCAGAAGGCGCCCAGGAGGTGCACGGCTTCTCCATGGAGATGCTGGAAGAATTGTCCGGCGGAAAATATTTTGAGGACATTGCGGCAGATTTCTTGCCCGATTTCAATGGCGCCAGCCTGCTGGTGGGCCACAACGTGGCAGCAGACGAGCGCTATTTGCGGGTGGAGATGGAGCGGGCCGGCCTCAAGCTCCGGAAAATCCCCACCTTCTGCACCATGAACTATGCGTCGGGCCTGATGAACCTGGCCCGCAAGGTGGTCACCGGGCGGCCCAAGCCCCCCAGGCTTTTGGAACTGGCCGCTTACTACGGCGTCACGGAAGAGGAGGCGGCCGGGCGCACCCGGGCGTGGTTTCAGACGGAAGACCTGAGATTGCATGATGCCCGCTTTGATACGGTGCTCACCTACCTGTGCTTCAAACGCGCCATTGAGACGGGGGATCTGCGGGGGATTTAGCATCCGCCGGCTGCCAGTGTTTCTAAATTATGAAGGATTATTGCGAATCGCTTGCAATTATTCTGGTTATTTCATATAATTAAACGGTAAATATGCAAATGTTTTTGTAAAAAGGAAGGATGGACCGCGGTGGCCAAGCGAATACTGTTGGTGGATGACGAACCCCTGTTGATTAAGGGCTTGAAGTTCACACTTGAGAAAGATGGATATGAGACGCTCACCGCCTA
>Ga0123334_1007070_pt1 | contig 10147 bp, 10 predicted proteins | sample BiotimSIPDNA_FD_89706 | JGI IMG/M metagenome (GOLD analysis project Ga0123334, IMG submission 89706) | Anaerobic biogas reactor microbial communites from Washington, USA - Biogas_R1 time_0 SIP DNA | ecosystem: Engineered > Bioreactor > Anaerobic > Unclassified | place: Washington, USA... | reverse complement strand
TGCAATAAGCCAAAAAATGAGAGAGCTGGGCAAAATCGAAAATCCCATAAATGACTCATTGGCAGTGTGGGAATTTGCGAAAGTCATTCAAAAAGGTGACATCGTTTTTGCCAAAAATGGAATGCTCGAAATAATCGGTCGTGGAATTGTTGAATCCGAATACGAATTTGATTCAGACCGTGATGAATATAAGCATATACGAAAAATAATTTGGACAAATAAAGGGGTTTGGTCGCACCCTGATGGTAAAGCTCCCGTGAAAACGCTGACCAAGCTAGAAAAAAACACTAACTCCATTCGGTTGTTAGAGGAGCTGTTTAAAGGGGAAGATAAATCTGAAGAGGAAACTGCTCTTGTTACATATTCAAGGAAAGATTTTTTGGCTGAAGTTTTCATGGAGGACACCGAATATGATCGATTAGTAAGACTGATCGAAACTAAGAAGAATGTCATTTTGCAGGGGCCTCCCGGTGTTGGAAAAACCTTTGCCTCGAAGCGGCTGGCCTATTCCATCATGGGTAAAAAAGATGAAAAACGAGTCATGATGGTACAGTTTCACCAGAACTATAGCTACGAAGACTTTATTATGGGCTTTCGCCCCTCCAAGGAGAGTTTTGAGCTTAACTATGGCCCTTTCTATGAATTTTGCCAAACGGCCAAAGATCATACAGACCAAAAATATTTCTTCATAATTGATGAAATCAATCGAGGAAATCTAAGTAAGATTTTTGGCGAGCTGCTGATGCTCATTGAAAACGATAAGCGAGACCAAAAACTTCGTTTGCTCTATGAAAATGAACTCTTTTCTGTTCCTCCTAACGTACATCTCATCGGCTTGATGAATACCGCGGACCGCAGTCTGGCTCTGATCGATTATGCCTTGAGGAGAAGGTTTGCCTTCTACGAGATGAAACCTGCTTTTGACTCAGGTGGATTCAATAAATTAATAGAGAAATTCCACGGCACAAAATTTCAAGGCCTAATTGAAAAAGTAATCAAACTCAATGATGCCATAAGCAAGGACGAAAATCTGGGAGAGGGCTTCAGGATCGGGCATAGCTATTTTTGCCCGGACGATGATATCGGGGCGGACAAAATCAACGTCTGGCTGAAGTCCGTTGTTGAGTTTGAGCTACTCCCGTTGCTCAACGAATATTGGTTTGATGAAAAAGGTAAAATTCAGAACTGGAAAGATAATCTACATAATGCCCTTAAATGATCCCGATAAAAAACATCTATTACATGCTCGCCTATGCCTTTCAAGTGTTGCAGGCCGGCGGCTATAAGGACATTAAAGTCGAAAAGTTCGAGCATCTTCATAATCTGCTGGCGGCTATCTTGGCAAAAGGAATAGCCAATCAAATAAAGCGAGGTCTGGGAAGAGAGTATTTGGCAACGGTGGAGGTGCTGAATTCTCCGCGCGGGAAATTTGATATTTCCGCATCCGCCAAGATGGAGAACTATCTGAAAAAGAAGCTTGTTTGTCATTACGACGAGTATTCTAAAAACACCTATATGAACCAGGTGCTAAAAACAATTGCCTCTCTTTTGCTCCGCTCAAACGATGTCGAATCAGAACAAAAAAGAGCGCTGCAAAGAGTCCTGTTCTTTTTTCACGAGGTGGAGCTTCTCAACCCAAAAATGATTCAATGGTCGAACATAAAATATCATCGAAATAACGCCACCTATCGAATGCTCATTGAGATTTGCAAAATGGCGCAGGAGTCATTGCTTCCAACAGTGCAGGAGGGGCCGAGAAGATTTAAGCAATTTGAAGAGGAGTACATGCCTCGACTTTTTGAAAAATTCGTCCTTGAGTACTACCGAAAACATTATCCAAATGTTGAGGCATCAAGTACTTGGATAAAGTGGAGCATAGACGATGGTGATGATAAATATTTTCCAACCATGAAAACGGATATTACTTTGGAGTATAATGCAAAAACCCTCATTATTGACACCAAGTATTATAACAACATCTTAATAGCTAACCCACTGTTTGACAAACGCACCATTCATACAGGGAACATGTACCAGATTTTTTCGTACGTAATGAATAAAGCCGCTCAGTCTACCAACGAAGTCAGTGGCCTTCTCCTCTATGCAAAAACTGATGAAGAAACTTTTCCCGATAGCTGCTGCACGATAATTGGAAACAAAATAAGCGTGAAGACATTGGACTTAAACCAGGATTTCCGTTCTATCCAAGAGCAGTTGAACGGCATTTTAAAAGAGTGGGATGATTCTCTAATTTTTCCCTACGGTTAGGTCAGCCTCTTCTTTCTCGGGCAGGGGGATGGCCATGGCCTGGAAAAAGGCGACCGAGTTGAGCAGGCATTGGGTTTGGGCTTGCGCGAGGTCCATCCGGCTCAGGAGTCGCTCTTGCCGTTCCAGAAGGAGCTCGTAGTAGCTGGCCGCGCCGAGGCTCTGACGCCGCTCCATCGTTTCGAGCCAGGCACCTTTGGCCCGATCGGCCGCCGCAAAAGCCTCCAGCCGCTCCGAATCATTTTCCACCCTCTTCAGAATATCAGCCACGTTGCGAAGCGCCTCAAGCACCACATGCTGGTAATTGGCTGCGGCCGCATCGAAAGCGGCCAGAGCAGCCCGTTTTTCCGCAGGCAAGGCAGGGTCAAAGAGCGGCTGGGTGATCTGCCCCATCAGGTTCCAGATGATCGAAGAGCCGCCAAAGAGCTCTTCAGGCGTCAGGGCCTGGGTGGCAAGGCCGGCGCTCAGGGTGAGCTGCGGATAGAGTCTGGAGATGGCGACTCCGTACTCCGCATTGGCGGCATGGAGCAGCGCTTCGGCTCCGAGGATATCCGGCCGCGCATGGACGAGCTCCGAGGGAATCAAAAGCGGCAACTGCGGCGGCAGGGTGAAATCTTCCAGCCGGAAATCGGGTACGGGACGCTCGGCAGGCGCTCGACCAAGCAGAACCGCCAGGAGGTGCCCGTTTTGCTGAATCTGGTTGCGCAGGAGCGGCAGCTCTGCGCGCGTCTGTTCCAGCCGTGTTTGCTGGGAGAGCTCTTCATCGGGCTGGACATGACCCAGCCGGATGCGCTCAGCGGTGAGAGCGAGCTGCTCTTCCTGAACTTGGAGGATGTTTTCCATCACTTCGAGCTGCCGTTGCAGACCGGCCCTCTCCATGGCCGTAGCGAGGATATCGGCCGCCAGCGTCAGTCGCGCTCCCTCCAGCCGGTATTGCTCGTAATCACTGCGGGCGGCCAAGGCCTCCAGCGCGCGGCGATTGCCACCGGCCAGGTCAAAGCTGTATTGAGCCCCCAGACCGGCACGCAGGATGTTGAACTCTCGCGGGCTGCTCGATTGCCCCATGGTGATGGGATTAAAGCGCTGGCGTTGAGCGCCCAGGTCGGCGCTGATTTTCGGATAGTAGGTCGTGCCAGCCTTTGCGGAGTAGAGCTCCCGGGCCTGGCGCAGGGTCGCTTCGGCGGCAATGAGGGTCGGGTTGCGCTCCAAAGCCTCGCTGATAAGGGCGCTTAGCTCTTCATTGCAGAGAGACTGCCAGCCTTCTTTGCCAAAGGCCGAGAGCTCGATGAACTCCTGGGTCTGCCCGGCCGGCTGCTTCAGTGGCTCGGCGCTATAGCCGCTTACTTCCGGAGCCGCAGGCCGTTGGAATTGCGGTCCCGCTTTGCATCCCGCCAGCACCAGCGCCACAAACACGGGCCAGGCGTATTGCAGATAGCGGGCTAAACTGTTGTTCTTCATAAATACTCCTATAAATTCTTTCTCTGATTTTTCGTTCGGAAGGGATGGGCTTCCCTCCCCTTTGTGTTCATGTTGTCAGCAGACGCCCCTCGCCGTTTTGCTCATAAGTCACGCCGTCACGGATTTGGTAAATACGCTTGAAGGTGGGGATAATCTTTTCGTCGTGAGTGACGACAATGATAGCGGTCTCAAATTTGCGGGCCATATCGTTGAGGATTCGGATAACGGCCAGAGCGCGCTCACTATCAAGCGGCGCCGTCGGTTCATCAGCCAGGATGACAGGCGGCTGATTGACCAGCCCGCGGGCAATCGCCACCCGCTGCTGCTCTCCGCCCGAAAGCCGCGAAGGCATCGCCTGGGCACGATGCAGCACGTCCAGCTCTTTCAGCAACTGCCGGGCTCTGGCACGCGCCTCGGCGTTGGGAATGCCAGCAAGCATCGGCAAAAGAGCGACATTATCGGTCACGTCCAGGAAGGAAATCAGATAAGGCGCTTGAAAGACGAAGCCGATCCGGTCCCGCCGTAGCGCTCGCAGGTCTCTGATTTTCCAGCCGTTATCGTAAATTACCTCCTGGCCCAGTGTCATTTTGCCGGCGGTCGGTTCAATGACCGCTCCCAGACACTTGAGGAGCGTTGTTTTGCCGGAGCCCGAGGGACCGATCAAGCCGACCACTTCCCCGGGAGCCACGAGCATATCTACCGATTTCAAGGCATCCACGGCAGTCTCGCCGCTTCCGTAGCGTTTCTTCAATCCTTCAATCCGAATTCCAGAGCTCTTCATCCTATCCTCCTATGGCATCGGCCGGGTCCACCGCCAGCGCGGCACGTATGGCGATCGTACTTGAAATAATGCAGATAACGACCACCGCGAAAAACCCAAACACCGAATCCAGCGGCTGCAGAAGTACATACTTGGGGAAAATCGGCGCCATCAGCAACGTGGCCGAAATTTTGCCCACCACAAAACCGATCAGCCCCAATGCAATTGATTGCTGCATGATGAGGCCGACAATTGTCCTGTTCTTCGTACCAATCAGCTTCAAGACCGCAATTTCTCGGATTTTCCCGAGCGTCAGCGTATAGATAATAAAAGCGACAATGGCCGAGCTCACCAGCGAAAGAATCACGAGGAACATGAATATCTGGCGAGCGGAAGTGGCGATGAGTTTACCAACCAGGATTTCCTCCATCTGGCTGCGGGTATAGACGGTCAGCCGTTTCCAGCGGCTAATCATACGAGCGACATCCTCGGGCAGGTAATCTTTTTCCACCTGCACCAAAACCGCATTCACGTAGGGGTTGACGCTCTGCGAGGCGTTGACCGATTCAGGCAGCCCGGGCACGCCCGGCAGGTTGAAGGCAGGGTTCTGGGCCGTACGGCGACGTTGCTCAAGTATGGCGTCGTTATCTTTCAAAAACTGGGCCTCCTGTGCATCCTTTAGCGGGATGAACACCATCGGGTCGCCGCTGGAAGAGACCATCCGGCGAGTCAGCCCCACCACGGTGTATTGGTTGCGCCGTATCTGGATGCGGTCCCCCAATTTAAAGCCCGAGGCGATATCGGCAACGGCCTCATAGTGGCTGCGGGATATCTGCCGCCCTGCAACCAGATAAGGCGGCCAGCCCGGAGTCCCAGGCTCCCCGGGCATGACTCCGGCAACCATCGCCCGCACGTCGTCTCCATCCCGGTTAACCTGCATGATGAGATAAGTGATGTTGGCAGCCGCTTTCACCCCCGGCATGGCGAGAATTCCGCGCCAGTGGTCGTCATAAATACTCGAGGGCTCCGCATACGGTCCCAAGGTGTCTTTCTGGACGACCCAGAGATCGGCGCCACTGTTATCCAGAAGAACTTTGGCATCATCCACCATCCCGCGGTAAATTCCCGCCATGGAGAGTGTAATACCGATTAAAAGCCCCAGCCCCATTCCGGTGAAGACGAACTTCCCCCAGGAGTGCAGGATGTCGCGTCCGGCCAGACTGATCATGGCTTGACCCCCGGTATTTTCTCCACGACGTGGATGCGGCTACGCTCCGTTAAGGCATTAGCGCTATAGATGACCAGCCGGTCCGCCACTTTGAGCCCCTCTTTTACCTGTACCGATCCTTCCAGATCGGACGCACCCAACACGACTGGGGTATACTCCAAAGCGCCATCACGGACCCGCCAGACACCCAGGGTTCCATTTTTCCTGAGAACGGCCGAGCTGGGAATAAGAGGAGCTGGCGGCAGTTTGGGCAAAGCCAGAGTGACCTCCGCCAGTTCGCCAATCGGCGGCAGAGGCTCGGGCAACTCTTCGAAAACGACCTTGGCCAATGTCTCTTCAGTAACCGCGTCGGCCAGAGGCTCCACTCTTAAAACGTGCCCCATCTGCTCCACCCCTCTTTGTGAGCGCAGGAGTATCCGTGCCTCAAGTCCGGCAGCCAATCCCTGGGCACGAATTTGGTCAAAGCGGACATTGACCCAGAGCGAGCGTGGGTCAACAATCTCCACGACCGCCTGGCCTGCGACAAGAGTCGTCCCGGGCTCGGCATTGCGCGCAACGATCCATCCATCCACGGGAGCCAGCAGGAGCAGATTGCGCCTCTGAGCTTCCAACGCTTTTTGCTCCGCAATCGCTCGTGAAAGTTCTTCCCTGGCTACGGCCAAGCCGGCCTCGGCAATTTGGAGCTCCTGCCGCCGCGTGGTTGCCAGCTCTTCACTGGTCGAGCGTGCTTTGAGAAGCTCTTCGTAACGCACCGCCTGTGTCAAGGCGTATTCTTTGCGCGCCTCCGTCTCGCTGAGCTGAGCCTCAGCCCGCTTCACCTGCGCTTTCTGAGCTCCAAGCCGCTCATCCAGATCGACAGGGTCCATCTCTCCCAGAGTTTCGCCGGCCTTGACATGGTCACCGACATCAACTCCCAGCTTCAGAATTCGCCCTGCATAAGTGGGGCCGATTTTGTAAGTGTAGCGCGCCTCTACCGTCCCGATTCCAAAGAGAGCCGGTGAGAGCTCTCGGTTCTCTACAGGGGCCAGCACTACCGGCACCGGAGCCAGTGGCCCAGAGCTCAGGCTTACATAAACCAAAAGGGCTAAGAGCGGCCCCAGAACGGCAATGAGTGCCACGGTTCGCTTTTGGAAAAACCGTCTTTTCATGAAGCACTCCTGATTCCCCGCTCATAGACCGCATAGACCTTCGACGCATTGCGGCGGATATGATTCACGTCTCCGACAATGAGCGATTGCATCACCAGCCCCTGAATCATCCCAAGAAAAAGCGTAGCCGCAGCCTTGCTATTCAGTTCAGGGTCCAGCTCTCCGCAAGCTTTCCCCTTTTCCAGCAAACGCTTGATGCGCTCTTCATAGCGTTGCACCAGGGTCAGAACCATCCGTTTGGGAGCCGTTTCCCCCGCCCTCTGCAATTCCTCAAATAGCAGGTGGGGAATGCCCGGATGCTCCGTTATAAAACCTGCATGCGCCATGAACATGCCTTGCAGCGCCGCCAAAGGGGATGGCTCCCCGGCTAGCGCCTTTTCAATGCGCGAAATAAGCCGCTCAGAGACCCACCCCATCACAGCTTCCAGTATTGCCTCTTTGTTTGGGAAATGCCGGAAAATGGCTCCCTGTGTAAGCCCCATCCGCTCGGCAATGGCAGCAGTCGTGATCTGACTTGGATTCTGCTCTGCAGCCAGTGCTATCACAGCTTCTACCGTTACGGCTCGGCGCTCGCTGGCCGAAAGATATTTACTTGTTGAACTCATATTGACTCCTCAAAGATAGTCATCAATTACTATCTTTGCCCTAGATTCTCTACTTGTCAAATCGTTTTCCAATTTTTTTCTTCAACCCTTCTTTCTAGTCCTTCAACCTCTCAGGCAGGGTTTCAACAAAGGCTTTGATCTGATCCCGCACTTTTCGATAGCAGTCCAGTTGTTCCTCTTCGGATGCACCCTGCTTTGCCAGCTCCCTTGCCTTTTTGGGCGGATCGTCGAATCCGACATGGATAACCTTGCAGTTCTCTGGGAAAACCGGACAAGTTTCGTTCGCATGGCCGCAGACCGTGACTACCACATCGAGTTTGACCTTCTTGAATTCCCTGATGTGCTGGGATTTATGACCAGAGATATCCACTCCGGCCTCAGCCATCACTTTTACGGCGTTGAGGTTAAGAGCGTGTGTTTCGATTCCGGCCGAATACGCCTCAATCAGATCTCTTTTCAGATGGCGCGCCCAGCCCTCAGCCATCTGGCTGCGGCATGAGTTGCCGGTACACAGGAAGAGCACTTTCAGCTTTTTAATCATGGCGTATCGGCTCGTTCTCCAAGTACTTCAACGATTGGTGAGCAGTAAATTTTTAATTTCTTCGGCAGATGGGACCCTGCCGGTTACTTGCACAACTCCATTCACTGCCAGGGCAGGAGTCATCATTACGCCAAAAGCCATGATCTGATTGATCTTTGTGATTTTTTCCAGTTCGTAGTTCAACTGAAGCTCTTTAGCTGCCGCCTCCGTCACTTCAGCCAACTTCTTACACTTGGGGCATCCGGTGCCCAGAATTTGAATTTTCATCATATTATTCTATTCTCCTTTTTATCCAAAAAATGTTCCGAATATCATTCCACTCAAAGTAGCCATCACAATCACCAAAGCACTAAAGACGAGAGTCTTCTTCAACCCCATAATACCACGCAAAACTAATATGCTCGGCAAACTCAAAGCAGGTCCGGCCAAGAGCAGCGCCAGGGCAGGCCCTTTGCCCATTCCATTGCTGATCAACCCCTGCAAGATAGGTACCTCTGTCAACGTCGCAAAATACATAAAGGCTCCCGCAAAGGAGGCAAAGAAATTGGAAGTCAGTGAATTGCCGCCAACAGCCCACGCAACCCACTCTGAAGGGATCAGCCCTTCCTGTCCAGCACGCCCCAAGAGCGCCCCCGCAATCAGGACTCCCAGCAGAAGCAACGGCAGTATCTGCCTGGCAAATCCCCACGATGAAGCAAACCACTCGGAAGTTATCCCCTTATCAGTGCTCGTAAAGAAAGATAAGCCTGCAACCCCAATAAAAAAAACAAGCAAAGGTTGGCCAGGAAAAATAAACGCAAAAACAGCGGTCGCCAGCGCAACCAACCCTACTTTCCACCAGACCAATTCAAACCAGCATACCAACATCACCCCCAGGGCAACCGCGAAAAACGAACTGCCCATCCATTTATAGCTATAAACAATTGCCCAAATACCGGTCATTTCATCCGGTTTGCCCCAGTTGGCCAGCACCAGAATCCCTACCATTGAAGCAAAATAAAGAGCGTTCTTCCAAAGCGGCAAGCTGGATTCTTCTTCGGGAATTAGCATTTGGATAGAGGCTTTCTCTTTTTCTTCCTTCCTGAAAATAAGATGCATCAGCGCCCCAATAACGATACTGAAAAGAACAGCTCCGACCGCTCTGGCTATACCGAGCTCCACTCCAAGCACCCGAGCCGTCAGCACAATAGCCAGCACATTGATCGCCGGTCCCGAGTAAAGAAAAGCCGAGGCTGGTCCCAACCCTGCACCCATCCGATAGATTCCGGCAAAAAGTGGCAGAACCGTGCAAGAGCAGACCGCCAGCAGGGTCCCCGACACGGAGGCAACTCCATAGGCCAATATTTTGTTAGCGCCAGCCCCAAGATATTTCATGACCGATGCCTGGCTGATAAAAACAGAGATCGCCCCGGCAATGAAAAAAGCAGGTATCAGGCAGAGCAATACATGCTCCCGCGCATACCATTTGGTCAGGTGAAGCGCCTCCATTATGGCATTTTCAAATCTGGCCGAATCCAGTGGCAGATAAAAAAAGGTCAAAAACACGCCGGCTATTATTGCCAGTTTTTTCCACTCAGTTCGCCAGTTCATAACAATCATTCGTGCTCACTTTGCCATTTAACCAAATATTGATTAAAAAAAACTCTCTATCTAAAATCCAAACTCACTTCAGAAGCGTTAGCTGTTCCCTGGCCTGCGACTCGATAACCGTCTCCACACAGCTCATGAACTTGATAACGCAAGGAACCTTGAGTCGATAATAGACCTGCTTGCCCCGTTTGTCATCCTCCACAATCCCCGCCTGCCTCAACAGCATCAGGTGTCTGGAAATAGTTGAAGGATCCACGTCCACCACATCGGCAAACTCACAAACGCAGCGCTCTCCGGCCGCCAGCTCCTCCACTATCCAGAGCCGTGTGGGGTGAGCCAGCGCCTTAAGCACCCTCGCCTTGGCTGCATAGATCAATTTCTCTTTTTCAGTCATACCCGCATATCCATGCACATCTCTACATATGTACACGTGACAAGGTAACCCAATATAAAAGGTGCGTCAAATTTTTTTTACATACCTCATGTTTTACAGACCCGCATGAGGAGGGAGAGTGTGTTTGTGAGATTTTTTCTCTCAAAGATTGACAAAAC
>Ga0123334_1007067_pt1 | contig 10152 bp, 4 predicted proteins | sample BiotimSIPDNA_FD_89706 | JGI IMG/M metagenome (GOLD analysis project Ga0123334, IMG submission 89706) | Anaerobic biogas reactor microbial communites from Washington, USA - Biogas_R1 time_0 SIP DNA | ecosystem: Engineered > Bioreactor > Anaerobic > Unclassified | place: Washington, USA | collected... | reverse complement strand
TACTTCTTGGTCATAACAACCTCAAATCGTGCACTGGCTGAATCAGCCGGAAACGTTGTTGAGGCAGCCAGGCGATACCCATCCTCATAAGGCTCGGCGTACAGGTATTTGCCATTCAGACATTGCAACAGGTAGTAGCGGTCAGGCTCAGGCGTGAACAAAGCCTTAGGGTCGTCTACAAGCGAGCGAATGTATTGATCCACAAAATCATAGCGATCGTCCATATACCCCCTGAGAAAGGCCACTTCGGCCTCATACGTATATCGGGGGGTCAACTCATTGTAAACCACAGTGCCTAGCACAGGCCATACCGAATTTGAGAAGTTACGTTCCTGTGAAGCGTCCAGCGTGGTCGCCAGACTGTCAATGACATGTAGCAATTTATTTTCCAGGCCTGGATAGATATCATACCATTCAATACAAATGGTCCGACGTACCTCAGGTATGCTTAAGATTTTTTCTATCATCGACCTGACACTTCCATTTGAAAAGCACTTCACCATGATTGACTCATTCCGACCGTCGTTGGCCACCGAATAGATGCGGTTGCAATTGCCAAAAGAAATATCGTTGTCCCAAAGCGGACCGAAATAGAACTTGTCGTCGTTGCGGTTCTTTTTTACATAAATGCTCCATATGCCATCCGGATTGGCCGTGAGTTCAAACGCAATATACCACCGGGCAAACGACTTCAAGTCCAGGTATTTGGTCAGTTTTGACGTATCGGTGACTCCTACTACGAAATTTTTGACAGCCGATTCGAAAGCCGAATAATGGGCACTGATGTAATCCATCTGAAAATGATTCATGTCGTCATTATCCGGGTATTTGACCGTGACTTTAGATGAATAGCCACCCCATCCCGTAAACCATATTGGATTACCCTCTTGAGTTGTATCGGTTTCATTATTGGCAAAGCCGTCAATCTCCAACAAATACCCTCCGGAAATATCGGGCAGCGCCGTGTTTTCGAAGGTGAGTTTTTCCAGATCCACCCTATTTTTGTTACGTTCCACCTGATCGGTGGCCATGTAATTGCCGATGTATTTACCATTCAACACCACATCAAGGTAGCGGTATGCTGGCGTGTAGTACATCTGACATGCCTTACCTATTTCGAAGGCCAGTGCATTTCGCATCAACGTCTTGTCCGCATGATTGGCCAGCAGCACCCAGGCGTTGTCTTTGGCCGGCATGCCCATGAAATGGAAATCATCCCTGAGTTTCAGACGGTAAGGTTTCTTGGCCATTCCCCAGGAGGAATTGCCCCGTCCCTTGATTTGAGCGGTATCGTTGTAGAGTCCCGTCGTATCGGTGGCAGTCATTTCCAGCACGGCCTCCACATAGTATTCCTTAGAAGTAATGCTTTGGTTGTTCTTGGTGGTAATGTATAGCGAGGGTAAGTTGGTCAACTGATTGACAGCGGCCTTTACGCCTAAAATAGTCAGAAAAAAGACAAAAAAGCTTAGGCAAAAGACGAACAGACGGGATGGTTTCATGCGTAGACTCAATGGAAGGTTACCTACAAAGATACGGCGAAAGTGGCGTATGAACGGGGAAAGAACTGCCAATATGGGAGAAAAATCATTCGCCCTTTTTTATACCTTTGCAATCAAACCTTAGCTACAACTACGATGAAGCCAAACCGCGGCCTGTTACTCGTTACGAGTCTTATATGTGCCTTGACCCTTTCGGCACAATCCATGCGAACCACCGATAAAGGAGTGTATATCAGCCTCAAACCCATGGACATTGAATGTCGGTTTTTTGGGCCCGACGTGGTTCAGATCCTGAAAACGCCGGTCAACCGGCCATCCATCCGCAAGAGCCTCACTATTACGCAATTGCCACAGAGGCCCGACATTCAGACCAAGGAAACCAGCGCCTACTTCCAGATTCAGACAAGTGGATTACAACTCATCGTAGATAAAACCACAGGCACGATTACTTTCAATAACAAAGAGGGCAAACGCCTCATCAACGAACGTCCCAACACCACCTTGGTGTCGCTGAACGACTACACCACTGATACCACCTTCCAGGTGAGGCAAGCCTTTGTCCTTGCCAAAGACGAAGCCATTTATGGCCTTGGACAACACCAGAATGGCAAACTTAACCTTCGCAATCAACGCATCCGGCTGCGACAGGACAACATGAAAATTTGCATCCCCTACTTCCTGTCCAACAAAGGCTACGCTCTGTATTGGGATAACTACTCACCCACCGTGTTTGCTGACAACGTGAACGAGACGCAATTTGATTCCGAAGTGGGCGAATGTGTGGATTACTACGTCATGACTGGCCCCGACCTCCCAACCGTAGCCGCACGCATGCGCACCCTTACCGGCAAGGCACCCCTTCCTCCCCTCTGGTCTCTGGGCTTTTTCCAATCCAAGGAACGCTACAGAACACAGGAAGAACCTGTCGAAGTCGTCAAGCGCTACAGAGACTTAAAAATACCCCTTGACGTCGTCATCCAGGATTGGCAATACTGGGGCAATGACAGCAATTGGAACGCCATGCGTTTCGACAACCCGGCCTTCAATCAACCGCAGGCGATGATCGACCAGGTACACGCCCAAAACGCCCGGATGCTGATTTCCGTCTGGGCTTCCTTCGGGCCCAAAACGCTCCAATACGCTGAAATGAAACCCAAAGGCATGTTGCTTGACATCGATACCTGGCCCCGCAACCAAGGTGTCATGCCCTACGACCCCTTCAATCCAGCAGCCAGAGACATATATTGGAAACACCTCAACGAAAACATCTTCGCCCTGGGCATGGACGGTTGGTGGCTCGATTCCACCGAACCCGACCATTTCAACATGGGCCAAAAAGAATACAACCAAAACTGCCACCTGGGCACTTTCAGAGGCTACTGCAACGCCTTTCCTCTGATGACCACAGGCGGTGTGTACGACCACCAACGTGCCGTCACTACCGACAAGCGCGTGGTCATTCTCACCCGCTCTGCCTTTGCCGGTCAACAACGCTACGGCACCTTTGTCTGGTCGGGCGACGTCACCTCCAGCTGGGAAAACCTGGCCAATCAGATCCCAGCCGCCCTCAACCTCAGCCTCTGCGGCATTCCCTATTGGAACAGCGACATCGGGGGCTTCTTCTCCAACAGGTATTTCAGGGGCGGTGTCAACAACAAGACTTTCCACGAACTCTATGTTCGCTGGATGCAGTTTGCCGCCTTCACCCCCATGATGCGTTCCCATGGCACCGACACGCCCAGAGAAATCTACCAGTTTGGTCAACCCGGCGATTGGTCGTTCGATGCCCAGGCCCGCATGCTCAAACTTCGGTACCGCCTCCTACCCTACCTTTACGCAACGGCCTGGCAGGTGACCAACCAAGACGCCAGTTTCATGCGTCCCCTGATTTTCGACTACCCCGATGACAAAGCCCTGCTCAACCTGACCGACCAGTACCTCTTTGGCTCCTCCCTCATGGTGGCTCCCGTTTTAAACGCTCAATACGTAAAAGCAGCGGACAACACCTACACCGAAACGTTTGACCAGCCCGGATCCCGGCAAGTGTACTTGCCAGCCAACAGCCGATGGATAGATTTCTGGACGGGAGAAACCCTCGAAGGTGGGCAAACGGTGACAAAAGCCACCCCCATCGACCTTATTCCTCTCTACGTTAAAGCAGGGAGCATCATTCCTTGGGGTCCTGATGTACAGTACGCCACAGAAAAGAATTGGAAAACGCTGGAAATCCGTATTTACCCCGGTGCTGATGGTCAATTCACCCTTTATGAAGATGAAAACGACAGCTATAACTACGAAAAGGGTGCCCACAGCACCATCACCTTCAACTGGAACGAAGCCACACGAACGCTGACCCTCAGTCATCGCGAAGGCAAGTTTAAGAGCATGCAGAAAAAGCGCCACTTCAACATCGTGCTGGTGCAACCATCATCCAATCCGGCCGACGCAGGAGCCACCAGCATTGCCCAAGCAATCACCTACAAAGGAAAAACCAAAACGGTCGTTTTATAACACTGATCAAACATCAGCAGCCATCTCGGGCGAAACTATCTCAATGGGAATACGCACATAAAACGTACTCCCCTTGCCTTCTTCGCTTTCAACAGTGATCTCTCCACCAAGCAACTCGACAAAGGCTTTGGTGATGGCCAGGCCCAAACCTGCCCCTTCAAAGGTGGATTTCCGGTGGCTGTCCACTTGTATAAAGCGTTCAAAGATGGCTAGCTGTTTTTCATAAGGGATACCAATACCGCTATCAACAACAGTGAAAAACAACTCCCCGTTGTTGATTGAGCAGTCGAAAGCTACAAATCCCTTCTGCGTGTATTTCAGGGCATTCTTGACCAAATTGGTCACGATGGAGTAGAGCTTATCTTTATCCGTGCGAACGAAGGAGACATCAGGCATCAGTAGGGTTGGACGCTTGAATTCCAACCCTTTGATAAGAGCGTCCTGCCTGAAAAGGCCGAAACAATTGAGCATCACCTCATTCAAATCAAACACCGACGGATTGACGACCACCTGTCCCGATTCAATTTTGGAGACATCCACTATATCGTTGAGCGTCGATAACAATCGGTCACCGTTTTTACGAACGATGTCCAGGTACTCGCTTTTCTCAGCCGCCGTCAAGTTTTCTTCCTGCAGCAAGGAGATAAAGCCGATAATGCTATTCATGGGCGTTCGAATTTCATGGCTCATATTGGCCAGAAACGCAGACTTCAACCGATCGCTCTCTTCGGCTTTCATCCTGGCTGCTTGCAATTCTTCTTTTTGCCTTACTTCCTGGGTGATATCCTGAATCATGATCAAACGACTGCCACGGACAGCCTGAATAGGGGTTCGGTTAATGCGGTACACCACTTTATCGTCGAAAACACTGACCATAGTTGAATCCGTCGCCTCTTTATCAAGCATGGCTTCAACCAGACGTATGGCGTCCTCACACCCTGAGTTGTCTATTTCAGATAAAGCCTGCTCCAACGTCATGCCAAGCAGGTCCTCCTTTTCCAGCCTCAAATAAGCTTTCGCTTGTTGATTGATATCCTGAAGCCTGTCTCTGTTATCCAAAGCCACCACACCGATGGGAAGTGTCTCCATCAATGTTTCTCTAGCTACTGGCATCATATTGAGCAGTCGGCCTTTCAATAAAGCCCAGACAAAGATACTGGCACTGATGGATGTGCTGATGGTGGTCAGTTCCAGCCCTTCGATGGGGCTGATGTTCATCAAATAAATGATACTGGCCGCCCAAGGTAATAATCCGGCCAGCAAAATGAGAAATCCTTGACGTCTGTAACGGGTATACTGTTTGTTCGCCGCACTAAAACGCAGCAGTTTGAAGGTGGCTAGAAACAATAAGACATAGTTGTACATGGCGTAGCCCACCCAGAACCAAAAACCATGGTGATAGACCATCATGTTGGTTTCCGGGTTGATGTCCGAATAGCTACTCCACAAAAGATGGTGATCGCCGTTTGTAAAAGCCATACCCAACGAGACCAATGGAAAAACAAACAGGAACCAGGCAGCCCTTAGTTCACTGAGCCTGGTCATCGAGGTAAAACGAAGGGCAAAAAGAAAATAAAAGACTGGGATGAAAACGCCGCCAATGTACGACAACTGCGACCAGAACACCTTGCCGGCCTGAGTCGTACTGGCAGCTTCGAAAGTGAGGAAAAAGGCACAGACTGCCGCCGAAAAGCACAACAAAGCCAATTCAATAGCCCCCACCAAGGCTCTTCGCCTCAAGGCCAGCAAGCCTGCGACAAACGTGACAACGGCTGTAAACAGGTAAATCAAGCAGTAGATGGTTATTTCCATACAGTCCTATGCTGTTGTTTAGTCTATGAAAACAGGACAGCAGGCAAATGTAGTTTTTTTTTCCTTAGCGGTTGATTTGGTTGTTGGGAATTGTACCTTTATGACAGAAAAAAAACACCTCATCATGGATTCCAAATGGCGTAAACTGGCCCTGGTCGCTCAACGAACGGAGCTGACCGAGCATCTTATCTACACTAAATTAGCCAACCGCATCAACGATGCCGATAACGCAGCCATTCTGAGACGCATCGGGCAGCAGGAATTGGAACATGCCACGTATTGGGCCGGACAAACCGGTGTCGACGTAAAGCCCTACCGCTGGAAACTGTGGCGCACCACCTTTCTGGCCAGGATTCTTGGAATTACCTTCGTACTTAAACAAATGGAAAAACGCGAGGGAACAGGCTCAAAACTCTACGAAAAACTCGCCGATTCCTTTCCGGAGACCAAACAGTTTTCCAAGGAAGAGGGTGAACACGAACAGGCCATCTTAAAGATGTTGGACGAAGAACGCTTACGCTACGTCGGCTCCATCGTGCTGGGGCTCAACGATGCTCTGGTTGAACTGACCGGCGCGTTGGCTGGTTTCACCCTGGCCTTGGGTGAAACAAAAATCATCTCACTCGTAGGATTGGTCACCGGCATCTCAGCCGCCTTGTCCATGGCGGCCTCCGAATACCTTTCCTCGAAAGCCGATGGTGACAGCAAGGCAGGCACTTCGGCCGTCTATACGGGTTTTACGTATTTGATAACCGTCATCCTGCTTATCCTGCCATTCTTACTACTGAGCAACAAGTTCCTGGCCCTGGGTATCACCCTGGGCATCGTCATCCTGATTATCTACGTGTTCAATTACTACCTGGCCGTAGCCAAGGACTTGAACTTCAAGGCCCGTTTCCTGGAAATGGCACTCATCAGCCTAGGTGTGGCAGGCTTCTCTTTTCTGGTCGGATTTGTCCTCAAGCAATTGTTGGGCGTTGACATCTAAACCAACTCAACGCTCCAGAATCAACTTGCCCGTCTTGCGGACAGCGCCGTTCACGCTGACCTTATACAAGTAGACGGAAGCATTGCCACCCAGTTCATCCGCACTGATCTGGTGTTCCTGGATGCCTGCCGTCGCAGCCATCTCGTGGTTATACACCACGCGGCCCATAATGTCGTAGATGGCAATGCGGACCTTGCTTGCTGTACCCAGGTTATACCTGAAAGTGACCTCAGACGTGAAAGGATTGGGCGTGGTGATGAGGTCCATGGGTAATGTTGGCGCCGTCACATTGGTCGGCAGTTCTTCCAGAACTTGTATCTGGCTGTCCATCCAACTGATTCGGTCGTTCAACCAGGTTTTCAGGTAATTGATTTCATTGGCGTACGTGCCCCCCACATAGTTGTTGGGCCACAAATAGGTATTCAAGATGTTCCAGGTTTGGAAATTTCGCTTCTGGGCATCGTAAATCACTGTGGCACAAGAGTCGATAAACTGACCCAAGTAAGAGGCATTCAGATACTTGTTCGTCCATCTGTTCCAGCTTTTCTTCAATTCGGAGTTGAAGTAGGGATCCAACCTGAATTTATCCCACCAGAAGGGCATGGCATAGTCATCTCCTCCGTCCATTCCTTCGACCACCCAGCCCGCCGTATTGCCAGCCTGAAAGAAATTGGCGTTGCCAAAACTGATGTCGTAGTCCCAATAGGGGCCCATCTTGATCTTGCCGCCTTTGCTGTCCTTGTCCTTGTGCAGGAAGGTGCTGATGCGGTAACCGTCTAGGTTGCGGGATAGCTCGGTGAGGATATAATAATCTACGAACGATTGAAAATCAACGTATTGATAGTAGCCTTTGCCGCTATCGGTATATTCATTGCTGTATACCGCATCTTCAAACGCCGTGAAGTGTTGCCTGGCATAGGTGCGTTGTTCGAGGTTAAGATCATCGCCATCAGGGTAGTGGTGAATAAAGTTCACGTTGTACTTCTTTTCAGGCGTTTTGTAAGGGGAAATCCAATAGTGAATGCCGTTGACATCGGTCGATTCTGGCCTATCCAACTTCATGATGTAGCCCCCCGTAATCTGGTCGCCAGAAGCTTCTTCCGGTTTGAGTTTGGCCAGATCCAGCCGGTTCTTGTCCACCTTGATCTTTTCCACCAACACGTACACGCCTTGGTGATTACCATTCAGGTAAAGTTCGAAAAAGCGGGTTCGGGGCGACCAAGTGCCTGTCAAGTTGCCCAGATGATAAGCCAGCACATTGCGCATCAATGACTTATCAGGATAAGGTCCATGAAAGACCCAGTCGTTTTCTTTGGGCATACCCAGCAAGGATACATTCAAGTCCTCCCCGAGTTCGTCCCAGGTCTCCACCGTGTAGCTTTTCTTGGCAAAACCAGCTGAGGAATTACCCCTTATCTTGATGCCCACCTTGCCGTTGTATTCATAGATAGTGTCTGTAAGAGCGTTGAAACCGGTGGGACTGTTGAGTACCGTCATGTCAACCATGATTTTTTCAGCCTGCCCTATGGATTGCCCCCCTGTATTGAGCATAATCAAGGGCAACTCACTGACACCCAAATCGACGGGTTCCATAAACCAGGAAGGAACGGGCTGGTAAGGATTTCCGGATGCTTTAACCCTGGTGTGCAGAAAGACCCTGGCAGAAAGGTCGGTGCTTGACAAGTTCAGGTTGAGGACATGCACCGCCAGCGTGTTTGTGCCGTTGACCAGCATGGACGTATTCAGCACTGTCCGTTCAGGAGAGCCGCCCTTATACAGTTGTGCCTCTCTATCGGTAGATACACGGCCGTTGTATGGTTGGTAAGGCCCGGAAATGTTGTTGGAATTGGCCACAGGCTGTCCGTTCAGGTACACCACATAGGCGTCGTCGTAATCAATATCCAACACCAGCCTATCCAATTCACTCACGTCGTTAACCGTAAACTGACGGCGCAGGTAAATGGAGTTACAGACCGAGACCACGGTATTATCATCATTGTCTGCGTACCCAAACCCGCCCATTCCTTTGAGCCAGGTTGAGGCATTAAAGGTGGGTTGATACCAATCGGCCGGAGGTTCAGACTTGGCCGCCAGGTAGCTGAAGGTGTCTGATTCCAATACGAGTGAACGCCATTGCTTGGCCGCCTTGGCCAAGACTATCACTGCAAACATTTTTTTCACTGTTATCCCGCCAGTTATTGTGATGGTCGCTGTCAAGAGTACATCCTTGTCGTACACCTCCAAACGATTGACCGTGCCATCGGTTGCCACCACCTCGGGTAGACTTGAATCCCATGATACCGGGAAACTGTTGGTACCCGTGACCGTAGGTAAGGTCAGATTATCGGTCACATTAGTGAGGTCGCCGGTCAATGTCAAACTGTTATAGGCCGCCACCATCTCAGCAGTGAAGCCATAACACTCCATAATCTCGGTTTCGGACAAGGGCCTGTAATAAAGAACAAACTCATCAATCAGCCCATTCAGACCCGGATCAGGCCATTGAGACTTTCCCAGGTAGTTTTGTGTCGTTGAAGCCAACATGGCAGGGCTGACAGTGATCGATTGATTGATCCCGACCTGTTCTCCGTTGATATAGAACTTCCCCACACCCTGTTTCAGATTAGTGTCCCAGGTAAAGGTTATTGCCACATGTGTCCAGGTATTCGTGGGAATATTGACATTGGCATCAATAATTTGCTCCCCACCAGTGAATGGCTTAATGGCAAAGCGGGGTGTCCCATTGCCAGACATAGGCGTGAGAAACATGTATTCGTCGGTTCCAGAACCAAAGTCAAAAATCCTTGACCAAGTAGCGGTGGAGGATAAATTGACCCAGGTTGATAGGGTAAAGTTGGTAATATTGTTCAAAATACCTTGAGGTAACAGAACACAATCGTTGACACCGGTAAGTCGGACTGCTTTGCCATCTTTACCATCCTCAACGGTCACGTTACCAACCAACTGAGCGGTTTTTCCATTGCCAGACAGATCAGAAACATCTACGCCTGAAATGGATTCAAAATTATAATACACTACTTGACCATAACTCGGAATAGCCTTTATCAGCTGGATGGGCATAGTTAGGGATATCAGCAGCAGTGCTGCCAATGCGAAGGAACGTGTTTTGAGTGGCATCATGAGTAAAAAAAGGTTAACCCGGCGTCCAGCGCTACCGGAATGAGCCCACAAAGAAAATGAAATTAGCCCGTTTTTCCTATCACCAGTAAAAACCTGTGTTTGACTCATGCGTAGAGTAAGGATAGCCTGTAGAGGAAGAACTCAACATCGATGACTCCACGCAATTGCGCCCTAAAGGCTTTGATCTTGGCGTTCAGCGAT
>Ga0123334_1007064_pt1 | contig 10158 bp, 6 predicted proteins | sample BiotimSIPDNA_FD_89706 | JGI IMG/M metagenome (GOLD analysis project Ga0123334, IMG submission 89706) | Anaerobic biogas reactor microbial communites from Washington, USA - Biogas_R1 time_0 SIP DNA | ecosystem: Engineered > Bioreactor > Anaerobic > Unclassified | place: Washington, USA | collected... | reverse complement strand
CACTCATGCCTCAATTATTGATGAAGATGGAAATCCGTTCAGGAATGAGGACCATCCTTACTACAGAGTATTTGACCAACCCAATCGGTCTCGCTATGAATGGTTGAGGTACTTCTTCTATCACGGTAATGGCTTATGCCACCCAAGTATTCTCATAAGAAAAGAATACATTGATGTATATGAAAGTTTCCATGGCATCATCCAATTGCCAGACTTTGAGAGTTGGATCCGGCTTTGTTTGAGATCTGAAATTTACGTTATCCCAGAAAAATTAGTACGTTTTAGAGTAAGGGATAATGAAGGCAATACTAGTGGCAACCGACAAGACACAAGAATTAGAATCCAATTTGAACTTTTACAGTTGTTAAATTTCTACCGATCGATTTCTACCGTTGAGCTATTAGTCAGAATATTTCCTGAGGCTGTAAAATATATCAATGATCAGCATCCGGATGTTCTATTTGCCCTAGGCATGTTGGCTGTTGAAAAGGGTAGTAATCAAGTTACAAATCTGTTCGGACTAACCCTGTTATTTGAAGCCTTAAATGATCCTCAACGCGCGAGGGATCTCAAGAAATTCAACAATTTTGGTGAAAAAGATTTTGTAATTCTTACCGGAAAATACGATGTGTTTTCGGTTGAAACAGTATCCAATCTTAACTTGATAATAGCTGAGGAGAGAGCCAATGCTGAGCAGGCGGGTCAGAAACTCGAGATGGAACTTGCCACGGAGAAGGCCAATGCTGAGCAGGCGATTCAGAAGCTGGAGATAGAACTTGCCATGGAGAAAGCTGACGCTGAACAGACTGTTCAAAATCTGCGGAAAAACTTTTTAACTGAACAGGCGGTTTCAAAATCAAGAATTAACAGTCTTGAGCAAAAAATTGAAGATTTTAGTCGGGAATTTGCAGAGAAGGCTGAAGTGTATGAATCAGAACAAAAGAGATTAAATGAGAAAAATAGTCAACTTGAACAAGAGAAAGTATTAGTAGAATCTCAAAAAGCCGAATTGGAAAAAGCTTTTGCCTTTGCCAAAAAAGAAATTGTAGATTACTATACTAGCACCAGTTGGAAAATGACCAGACCATTTCGATGGATTAGCAAAAAGCTCAGGGGGTAACCGTGTTTAAGTTCCTTCGTAAAGTTAAAGATTATTTAGCATTGAAACACAGCGGACTCTTTGACGAGGAGTATTACTGCCTTCAGTATCCAGACGTTAGACAAGCAGACGCAAATCCATTGTGGCATTTTGTGAGTGTTGGTTGGAAGGAAGGTCGCAATCCCTCCAATAAATTTAACACCAATTATTACCTGGAAAATTATCCAGATGTTAAGTTAAGTGAACAAAACCCTCTTAAACATTTCTTACTTTTTGGTCATAGAGAAAATCGCCTGACAACTCTTGCTGACGATGAACAGTTAAGTTTTGAGGCGAAAAAAGTGCTTGTGGATGAAAAGCCAGATCCTAAGCCGTTAATTTCTGACAATTCTTCAAAAACAACTTTAACTAATAATCTAAAAGATAGTATTACGTTAATTTCTACAGATCAAACCTCAAAAAATTTAAACCTGGAAAACCCAATCGATATAATCATCCCTGTATATAACGGATTCCAGTTTCTTCCAGCCTTATTTGAATCTATTATAGAAAACACAAGAACTCCCTATAGACTAATTATTGTCGATGATAAGAGTACCGACTTAAGGGTCGTTGAGATGCTTAATACGATCAAAGAAGAACTTCCTCAAACGATTTTAATAACTCATGAAAATAATCAAGGCTTTGTTGCTTCTATAAACGAGGCGGCATTATATACGAATGATCACTTTGTGATTCTTAATACTGATACAGAAGTTCCTCGAGACTGGTTATCTAGGCTCACATCTTACCTTTATAAATTTGATGATATTGCTTCTGTAACCCCTATGACGAATGCCGGTACAATTTGCAGCTTCCCAGCACCTGGGCAAGACAACGAACTATATTTAGGTCACGATGTAAATTTTATTGATGAGGTATTTGAACAAGTCGACACAACTAACATTATTGAATTACCAACAGGGGTCGGTTTTTGCATGGCAATCAACAGAAAAGTGTGGGAAAGGATAGGACCTTTCAATGTTGAGGTTTTTGGTCAAGGGTATGGTGAGGAGAATGATTGGTGTAGAAAAGCAGTTGAGAATGGATATCGAAATATCCTTGCGCCAAATTTATTTATTTTCCACAAGCACGGAGGTTCTTTTTTACCAGAGGAGAAAAAAGAACTTTCTCAAACAAATCTTCAGAAGGTTGTGAAATTACATCCAGATTATCTGTTTTCTGTTGCGGAATTTTCAGCTAAAGATCCCATTAAACCAATCCGAAATATTGTTGAACTTCTGCTGATGATCAAGGATAAACCGGAATATTCTATACTAATAGTGGATCATGAACTCGGTGGCGGTGCGTTTTATTACCGAGAGAAGCTCGTACAAAAACGTTTATTGCTTGGACACCTTGTATTTATTTTCACATATAATTTTAAAGCTAACATCTATAGACTTCAGGTAAATTATAAGAATTACTCAACAGAATTCCTCCTTGATGACTTTTCAGATTTGGAGATTTTAAGAGAGCGGCTTCAAATCGATAAGGTAATTGTCAATAATTTTGTAAGTTACCCTGACCCATTGGCGTTCGTCAGTAAATTGAAACATTTCGTCAGTATAATCGGGGCGGATCTGGAGATTTTATTGCATGATTATTATTTATTATGTCCATCTGTGAATTTATTGAATCAAAATGGAGAATTTTGCGATCTTCCGGAGGAAACGGTTTGCAATCAATGTCTAATGACAAATGAATACGTTTCGTTCAATGGAATTAAAAATATTGAGATTTGGCGAAAATATATGGGCAGTCTGTTGAACAGCGCTAATAAAGTTGTAGTCTTTTCCCACTCATCGCTTCAATTATTGTTGAAAACATACGAGTTAGATAAAAGAATGATTGAAGTTGTTCCACATGTAATGGAAATCTCCTTCCCGTATTTGCCAAAAGTTGATTTTGGTAATCCACTGACCATTGGAATAGTTGGGGTGTTAACCTACAGCAAAGGAAATTCCATAATAAGCCAAATTGCAGACGAACTTAAGCAATTAATGCCAAATGCACGAATTGTAATTATTGGTGAATCGCAACCAGAAATAAATAAAGACAATGTTATTTTGACAGGTAAATACAAAGTAGAAGAATTACCGAAAATACTCGAGTTTTATAAAGTAAATATGTGTTTATTTTCTTCCATATGGCCTGAGACATTCTCTTATGTGACTAGCGAATTGATGCTACTTCAGATGCCAATTGCTTGCTTCAATCTTGGGGCACAGGCAGAAAAGATTCAAAACTATTCTCTGGGCAAGGTGATATCGAAAATTGAACCAGGCATCGCAGCCAGCGAGCTAATCGACTTCTTTCTGTCGCTGAAGAACCAAAAAAAAATAGTAGAACCTGTTGTATTGCATAGTGACAAATTTGAGAGTAAAAACCTTACTGAAGAAATCAAAGAGGTGAGTTTATTTTCTACACATCGCTTTGACCCTTGTGGCCACTTACGTGTTTGGGGCCCATTGGAGGCAAACCAAATCAAGGTAACTGAGGGAGGTCTAGATTCTGTAAAAATTTGTGAAATTGTTGATAAGTCTGATTTAGTTGTTATCCAAAGAGGTTATCCTAAACACTACAGACAATACACAAAAATTCGTGAAATTGCTCGAAAAAATAAAACCCCACTTGTATTTGAGATTGATGACTATCTATTTAACCTTGGAGCTTTACATCCTGAAGTAGGAAGACCTACTTATTCAGATGCATTATTCCCTATGCTTGAGGCAATTGAGCAAGCAGATCTTGTAACAGTAAGTACGGAGCCAATAAAAAAGAATTTACAAGCTTATAACCAGAACATCAAGGTGCTTCCAAACTTTCTTGACGATACCTATTGGGAAATTAAGGAACCAAAACAGATAGCAGAGCAAACTGATGTTTTGTCGATTGGATATATGGGAGGATTCACTCATGGACCGGATCTTGACATGGTTACACCAGTACTCCATAAAATATTGGACAAGTATAGTGACCGTATAGAACTAAAATTTTTCGGTTTCAAACCTCCTTTATCCCTTCGGTTTCTAAAACAAGTTAGATGGATCCGGGCTCAATCATTCAATTACATTGAGTTTTCAAAATGGTTTCAGAACCAGACCGCTGATGTATTTATTGCCCCATTGTTTGACTCAGAATTTAATCGATGCAAAAGTGCTATAAAATATCTGGAATATAGCTCGTTAGGCGTACCTGGGATTTATAGCGATTTAGAACCTTACCGTAATGTAATACGAAATGGGGAAAATGGCCTATTAGCTAAAGCTCCTGAGGACTTTTTTGAGTTGTTGGAAGAATTGATACAAAATAAATCATTACGTCTCTATGTTGCACAAAAAGCAGTTCAAGATATAAAGACGAACTGGCTCCTATCAAAGAATAAAGATATGTGGGTTAAGGCTTACCTTAATGCAAAGACCTTAGTAAAGACTAATATTGATCAAGACAGCGTAATAAAGGAAAGCAATACACAGATGTTTATGCGAGTAAAGGATTGAAAATACGATCATTGAAGCATTGATCTTTAATCGTCATTAAAATATTTATGCTTCATCTGTTATAAGCAACCACTAAATCCTTTGATGGAATGAGGTTATTACAATATGGAGGAAGGATTAATCTTTTGGTAGATATTAATACTATAGAAGAGCAGACTGTTTTTGAAAGTAATAGTCCTATAACTAAATGGATATTTCCATTTGCTCTCACTATGATCCTGGTTATTTTAGTCATATTACGATTAAACGGTTCATCAGCTGCAATTTACGATATCATTTTCAACGGTTCCAACTCGGGCGATCCAAATCTCATTATTGGACACCCCCGGGTTATTAGAGGGGATGAGTGGATGGTGCAGACTCCATGGATGATTTCTCAGGTTCTGACGCGTTCAACAGATTTGAATTTAGATATCGGAAGTGGCATTGATTTCTCTACCGTAAATCTCCCAATGCTTGACTGGACGTTGATTTTCAGGCCATTATTTTGGGGTTTCTATGTGCTACCATTAGAATACGGGTTTTCCTTTTATTGGTGGGGTAAAGCCTTCTTATTAGTTCTAGCTTCCTATTTTCTTGCTCTGAAGTTGACCAAAGAAAAAATCTTGGTTAGTAGTTTTCTGGCCTTAGGATTCTTATTTTCACCCTTTTTTCAATGGTGGTACTCTACAACTGCGATTGAAATGGTTGCTTATGCAAGCTTTTTGCTATTGTTATTGTTCAATATTACCGATCAGGAGATGACAATTAGGACAATCTTTCGATCGGCAGGAATAGTTTACTTTGTTTTTGCGTTGTTTTTGTTACTCTATCCAGCATTCCAGATACCAGTTTTGTTTGTTACATTGTTCACATTTATTGGATATATTATTCAAAAAAAAATAGCTTTACGTCAAACGGATAATCAAAAAAAATTTTTCTTAATATTTCTTTCTGTGATAATTATTGCAGGACTATGTTTTGTTTTTTATAAAGAAAATCAAAACCCCATTGAAACTGTTCGTAATACAGTCTATCCAGGAGAACGGTTTGAAACTGGTGGAGGTACTAGCTTGTTACGGTTTCTCACTGGCTTTTATGATCGACAGTTGTTATTGGATGGGAGGGAGCTCTTACCTGGACAACCCGGGAATCAAAGTGAGTTCTCGTCATTTTTCTTTGTTTCTATTGTTTTAACGCCATGGTTGATCGCTGAGCTGTTTTTTATTTGGCGGGATACCAAAAATTTCAACTTTCTATTATTCTTGTTACTCATTATTGAATCCATTTTTATTGTTTGGGCTGCATTTGGTTTCCCAGAATGGTTAGCAAAGTATTCACTGTTCAATCTATCTCCTCCTAATCGAACCCAGATAGGATTGGGATGGCTTAATTTTTTGATCACATGTGTTCTAATCGGAAATTTTCCCCTTAACGAAACCCAATCAGAGCCTATGGCATTAATGTATTCGGTAGTTTGTTTCACAGATTTTGTAATTCTGGGATATTACTTCCGGTCATTAAGTGTCAGTTTCCTTGGCTCTAGAAAATTAATTTTCTTCATTGCTTTTTCAATTAGCTTGATGGTTTACATGCTAATTCGAAGAAAAGGTGTCGTGTTTTCTTTGTGTTTACTGCTGTTTTCGCTTTGGTCTTCGATTAGTGTAAATCCACTTTATAAAGGATTGGGCCCTTATTTTGATCAGGAAATTAGCAATGTTATTCAGGAACGAGAGACTTTGCCAAACCAAAAGTGGGTAGTATTTGGAAATTGGACAATTCCTAATTACATTCTCGCAAATGGAGGAAGAATCTATAATGGAACTTTCTTTTATCCTGATATGTCCTATTTAGTAGAACTGGACCCTGAGAGAAAGTATGATTCTGTTTATAATAGGTATAGCCATATCCGTTTCATACACACAGACACAAGCAAAACTCCGGAATTTGTATTACTTCATCCAGATTCTTATTCGATCACGGTTGATCCCTGTTCGCCAATTTTTGACGAATTAGGCATCAATAACTTTGTTTTCAACGAATCTGTAAATTATTCTTGTTTGCAGGGATATGCTGAAATTATTGAACCCAATATGAGTTTCTTTTTCTACTATAATGATTTAACTGAATGAATCTACTTGAGCTTAAATAGAATAACCAGGCGTATGATCCCTAAAAGGGGCAATCCAACTATAAATAATAATAACTCTGCAATATGAGAGACGAAACCGCCAACTTGCTCAAAGGATTCTTTATTGATTACAAAACACGCTCCACTAAAAGCTGTGATCGGAGTATTCGGTTCTCTCTTTAGTAAGGCTGAATATTCTGATAGATAGGTAAACCAGAGAGATAAACCCGATTGCCAATGGATTCAACAGGTTTAGGTTGAATCGTGTGCCGAATCACAGGACTCACTGTTGCTGTGTCTGGAGAACGATGAAGGCAATTCAATAATGGCTCTAGCCAACCATAGCTAACATACATATCCGGGGTTAATAAATGCCAGTACTTGTCCTGAAGCCTGGTTTGCACCGAGGTTGTTTGCTGAAGCAAAACCAAAATTTTCATTATTTTTAATAAGTTAAACTTGTGGGAATTCGTTCAGAATGATACTGATTATTTTATCGGTTGAGGTGTTATCGCATACAATCATTTGGGGAGTCATATGAGTAAAAGAACACAAAGAACTCAAATACCTGCGAATTGTGTCTGCGCCAATGTAAGAGACGATGATAGTTGAAGCTGTCAAGGGTTAATGCATTATGCAAATACCGTTATCACTTTTCAATAAAGTCTTTAGGGATGTTCTGGGTGTCCAACACAACAGCCTCAAGCAACAGTTGAATACCAAGGAAAATTGGTAAAACTGCGATCATGACCGTGCCAGTGGACGCTGTGGTGTTTACCAGGGAGGCAATCCTCCATTGAACCGCACCCCAGATAAATCCGAAAAGTAAGCTTATAGTTCCAATTACCAAAAAAACCGATACAGCGTTGAAATCTTGCATAAAGTAAGTCAAATGGATGCGATTAAACAAAGTAGCTATCATCTTTGGAGGAAATTGGAATAAAACCTTACTTTCAGATAAATAGCTGGTCTCACCTTTGTAAATGGCATGCATACTGATATCCTTGACTGGTGCTTGGATTAGGTAAAGTGATGCAAGCAGGCTGGTTTCAAAGTAGTATGTCTCGTCCAACTGATCTAAATCAATCAACTCCAATGCTTGGCGTGAGATGGCTGTAAAACCATTTGTAGGATCAAAAATATGCCAGTAGCCAGTTGCAATCTTGCTTAAGAACGACATAAAAAAATTGCCAACTCTCCTCACTGTGGGCATGGACATCAATTGTTTTGTATGTAAGAAGCGATTGCCTTTAGTGTAATTGGCTTCCTTGGAGATTATCGGATCAAGCAAACGATTGATCTGATTTGGGTCCATCTGCCCATCGCTATCCACTTTTACAAAAATATCGGAGTCACCCTTCAGCCCTTCAGCGTATCCACTCTTCATTGCGCCACCCACGCCACGGTTCTTTTCGTGATTCACTACTGTCAGACGAGGATCTTTTAAATTTAGAAGTATTGAGTGAGTGTCATCCTTACTTTTTTCATTGACCACAACAATACGATCAACCCAATCAGGTAAAGTGGAAATAACGCTATGAATTGTTTTCGATGCGTTAAAAGTAGGAATAACAACACATATTTTAGCCTTATCGTACATAGATTAACCCTCCAAATGAGCAGTGGACAAATTATAGCCCAATTAATAGTGGTAAAAATAGTAATAATTCTAGTGTGAAGTCCTCGAAACCTATGAATTATTCATGCTTGTGCATTATGGCTCATAATTCAAAAAATTAAACAAGTTTCCAAGCACAATTACACTGGATGGAAAACCGTATAATTTTTTAATCTTAAAATCGATTTGACTTGCGAGTTCCTTTAGTTGATTTGCGTCCACCCATGTTATACTAAAGATTACCATTGATTGCAATAAGTGTTTCTATTATAACTTTTCAAAAAGGGAACGAATAATTTTTTTACACTTTCCAACTAAGACCTAATTTTGTTATGGAGTAATATGATACAAATAATATCTCTTATTGTCATTTTTGGGGTTTTATCTGCGGCATCAATCGTTCTTTCTGGGAATCGCGGTTTAATATCTGGAGACATCTCGGGAAAAAATTTTCTTCAATTACTCCTTGATATTCGTTTTATACTTGCCATGATATTGGCTGTTGGTTCACGTTTCACCTTCATATTTATCAATAATTCATTACTAAAGTTTCCCAATTTAGCAAATAATTCGACTACTATAACAACTTTTGTTACAGCTTCAAGCTATGTATTTATCATCGCGGCCAACTTTTTGTTCTTAAATGAGAGATTAACAGTTCAACAAGCCGTGGGTGCCACGTTGGTGATGATTGGTATTATTGTGATGATGAGATAAATTCAAAAGATTTATTCAAATGATTATTACAATAATCTAACACGCTGAAGTGTAAAGTCTCGAAAAACAAAGAAAGTAAATGTTTTATATAAAGTATGAATAAATTAACATATCAACCATTAGAATATATTAAAGTAACCCGACCTGTTTCCAGGATCGATTATGTTGTTGATAATTGTCGAAGCAAGAGAGTCTTAGATCTTGGTTGTTGGGATGAAACTGCATTGTATAAAAAAGAGACTCCGTTCTGGTTGCATGATCGTATTAAAAAAGTTGCAAAAAGTGTGATCGGAATTGATAGCTCACCATCGTTACCAAACGGTGGAATTCATCTGGGAAACTCAACAATTCTTAAGGGAAGTGTTACTGATAAGCAATTGATATCGAAATTTGATATTGATGTTATTGTGGCTGGCGAATTGATAGAGCATTTACCCAACACATTCGAATTCTTCCTTTTGTTGAAAGAAGTTCATCCCGGCAAGCGATTTTTGTGTACTACTCCTAATGCAACAAGTCTTAGCAACATAATTCTCGGAATTTTTAAGAGAGAATCGACTCATCAAGACCATTTAAGCATCTATTCATATAAAACCTTAAACACCATTTGTAAAAAGGCTAATGTATCTTCATACGAATTATTTCCGTACTATGTAAAATATTCAGAGATGAGAACACAATCTAAAGGTTATAAAAAATTGCTCGTTCAATTTGCTGAAAAATCTATTAATATAGCTGAGACTATTTCCCCCCTTCTTTCAGGTGGCTTTATTATTGATGCAATTCTCTAGTTTTACAAATAATATCGAATGTTTAATAATAAATAATTAATCTATTGTGTGTTGGTTCAACTATAAAACCTCAACAAGGAAATATTCAAGAAGAATGAAGCAATTAAAGACATTAAATTATAATTGGATTCTTTTTATTATTTTAGGGTTTTTTGGCGCTTGTGTAAGAGCAACATGATAATGTCCTAAAGTAGCAAAATAGAAATGTCCTAATTACTATTAGGAGCTATGAAAAGGACTATCGAAATGAGCAATGAAGAACTACTCCGAAAAAGTGTCCT
>Ga0123334_1007056_pt1 | contig 10172 bp, 9 predicted proteins | sample BiotimSIPDNA_FD_89706 | JGI IMG/M metagenome (GOLD analysis project Ga0123334, IMG submission 89706) | Anaerobic biogas reactor microbial communites from Washington, USA - Biogas_R1 time_0 SIP DNA | ecosystem: Engineered > Bioreactor > Anaerobic > Unclassified | place: Washington, USA | collected... | reverse complement strand
TATAACGTCGACCTGACAGACTTTTTCACATTTACCGCAGCCGATACAGTCATCCGCATTTAGCACCGGCAGAAAACCGGTGGTCTCCACCGGATGCAGGCTGCCGAATTTTCTGGCGGCCACCAGCGCTTCACAGCAGCAGCCGCAGCAATTGCAGATGAAGGACACGTGGTTGCGGACATTTTCCCCGCACTGAACCAGATTATAGTCATAGGCCTTGTGAAGCAGCTCAAGGCACTCGGAGGCATCGACCCGGCGGGCATGCTGGTGGCGTATCAATGAATCAGCCACATTGCCGAAGGACATGCAGATATCGTCAATCGGAGCATCGCAGCTTTTTCCCATGTGCTGCATCTTGTGGCGGCAGTAACACATGCTGACCCCTATGTGTTTGGCAGTCCTGATAATGTGGCTGGCTCTTTCGAAATTCAGGATGTGAACTGCATTCCCGGCCTCCAGTACGCTCTCGTTGACGAACACTCTTCCCAGGCGGGTTTCGGTACTGAAGAACAGTTCTTTGATAAAATCCTCTTCCACATTCATATATTGATAGAAGAGTTCAGCCAGCAGATGCTGATCGATGTCATGCCTGGTACGCATCATGGAAAACTCCAGGAATCCTGCCATGGGCGGAGGCAGCATATAGCTGGTCTTTCCCTTGTTTTGGTAATCCAGCAGGATACATCTGGACGCCAGGCCGTTTAAAATCTTAGCCGCTTCTGCTTCAGACATGTGCCATATGGCGGCAGCCTTGCGGGCCGTGAAAGGTTTGATCGGCAATTGTGCAACCAGCGCCGCTTCCTTTTCCGAAAACAGGATGGCCAGGATCTTATATAAGGTTTCCGAAGCCGGCGCCCCCTGGGGTAAACGATTCAGCCGTTCTTCCAGCAATTTGTACGAAGATTTCGATGAAATATGGGACATGCCTTCACCTCCGGCATTTATTTCTATGCAATATCATCCCCGTTTTTTCACTTATTATATACGTGTGACATGATTCTGTCGCGGGGACGGGGTTGTTGACAACATTTTGGTTCGGGAGCATGATACGCTCCCCTGCAACACTTGAGCGTTAATTCTCTGCAAAGCAGCGGGTCGACAGAGTCGTCGACCCCTACGTTGCTTGAACCCTAACTACTAACCAATTTAAAATGTTGTCAACACCCCCGTCCCCGCGACAACCCGTATATATAAAAAAGCAAAGGGAAAACTAAGTTTTGTATTCGAATCAAGGGTCGATCCCTGCAGAGCCCTGATACAAACTGAAAGGAGAAGCAGATATGTTTAAACATGAAAAGAATTTATTACATGAAGTGAAAGTAGATTCCCCGAATGCCAATTACGCAGCAATGATGCAGGAGCAATTAGGCGGTCCCCATGGTGAATTAAAGGCGGCAATGCAGTATATGTCGCAGAGTTTCCGCATCAAAGACCCGGCCATCAAGGATCTGTTTTTGGATATTGCTGCGGAAGAGCTCAGCCATATGGAAATGGTGGCCACCATGGTCAACCTGCTCAATGGTCATAATCTTGACGCCCAGAATGCCACCATCGGCAACATTCAGGCTCATGTGTCCACAGGACTGACGCCTGCCTTGACCAATGCTTCAGGTTTTCCATGGACAGCTGCATATATAGAAGAAACCGGCGATCTGGCAGCAGATATACTTTCGGATATCTCCGCCGAGCAAAGAGCCAAGGTGGTCTACGAATATCTGTATCGCCAGATCAATGACAAAGGGGTCCGGAATACGATAGATTTCCTATTGAATCGGGAGGAAGCACATAACACCATGTTCAGGGAAGCTTTCAACCGCATTCAGGATACCGGCTCTTTACAGAACTGGGGTGTTACCCAGGATTCCAAATTGTATTTTGACCTTTCAACACCCGGCAAGTATTTTGGAGAACTCAATACGCCAACCCCGCCCAATAATTTTAATACCCAGAAAACCAACTAGCTTATAATAAGGCTGCCACTGATATTTTTCAGTGGCAGTATTATTATGCCCAATTGCATCCTGTCATTGAGATGCCGTTGATAGAATGATAAAGTGCCCTTGTACCAAGGGCTCAGCTGATATGTTTAAGCTTTGGCTTAATATGCTTGATATTTGTTTACATATATTGGAAAAGACATTTCTTAAAGGATATCCCAATCACCCGCAAATTGTATATAATGCTAATAAAACCGCCGGCTTTGTCCAGTGATTTTTGTCGCGTGCCTGATCCGGATGACAAGGAGGAACAAATGAAAATATTGATCATACAGCATGTGGCCTGTGAAGGGCCGGGACTGCTGGGAGATAAGCTCAGAAATGACGGCTGGGAAACGGATATCCGCTGCATGGACATCCCCGGAACCAGCTTGCCCGTTCACCTGGACTCTTACCAGGCCCTACTGATCCTGGGCGGGCCCATGGGCGCCTACGAAGAAAATATTTATCCCTACCTTTATCAAGTGGAGGAACTGATCAGGGAAGCTGCCGCCAAAAATATCCCCGCCGCCGGGATCTGTCTGGGTGCCCAGCTCATCGCCCGGGCCCTGGGAGCAGAAGTCTTCCCTAACCCGCAAAAAGAAATCGGCTGGTCCGAGATCAATATCAACAAAGAAGGAAAAAGCACCCGGCTGTTCCATAACCTGCCCGATACTCTGCCGGTATTCCAGTGGCACGGGGACACCTTCTCCCTGCCTGAAGGAGCCAGGCTGCTGGCATCAGGCGAGATATGCAGAAATCAAACCTTTTTATACGGCGAAAATATCTGGGCTCTGCAGTTCCATCCGGAAATCACCCCGGAAATGATCAAACACTGGTCTGAAGCCTACGAAGATGAGCTAAATGAATTCGCCGGACCGGGAGCTGCTTCCAGACTGCAGGAAGATACCCGGGACCGCTGGGACGGCATGCACGTATGGCGGACGCAGATGCTTAAAAACTTAGCAGCCGTCCTGAAGGGTGAAGGGTAAGCTTCCTTCAGCTATTTCAACCCTGTTTTTACCGCTTTGTTTCGCCATATAAAGTGATTTATCCGCAAGGAAATAGTAGTTTTCTGAGTCTTGTCCGTCATTGACACTCAGTAAAGATACACCGAAGCTGCAAGTAATTTGTAATGTGATGGAGCCTACGATAAATTTCTCTTCCATAATTAATTTTCTTAGTCTTTCAGCAAAGACAGCCCCTCCTTCCAAAGAAGTTTTAGGCATGAGGATAATAAATTCTTCGCCGCCAAATCTGGATACCGTGTCAGATTTTCTAATATTACTGTTTAACAGACCGGCCAGCTGCCTGAGTATTTCGTCACCTACCGGATGACCATATGTATCATTAATGCTTTTAAAATCATCAATATCCAGCATTATAACCACTGATTCATGACCGTGGCGATGCATGGAAGCCAGCTCCTGCTCGATCAGCTTTTCAAACAAACGCCGGTTAGGCAGGTCAGTAAGCGAATCATAATAGGCCATCTGTTCCAATTGTTTTTGCTGCATTTCTATGCGCCGCTTTTGGGTTATATTGGTGTAACTATAATTCCACAGAATAATGCTGAGCAAGAGACCAATTCCAATCGCAGTAATTCCGTTGACTCTGTTGGAAAGCAGCATTTCCTGGTTGGTTATGGTCAACGCTATGAGAAAATAATAAGCAAGGTATGTGGCTGAATATATGATAAAGGAAATCAATGGTCTGATCAAAAAAACCGTTCCGCAGACAATGCAGGTCAATAAAAAAGGTGTGATATTATACGTTACCAGTTGATCGATCGTGACTATGGCGACACCAGCAGCCATGATCACGATCACACTAAGGTATTGCAATACGAACACGGCTGTATTTGGTTCTGTTCTTTTTCTCAGTTTCAGAGTTGCCAGGAAAAAACCGATCATAAAAAGAAGCAGTATAAAATGAGAGGCAATAATCCCCTGGCTCCATACCCTCAAAATCTGTGTGTCATGGGATGCGGAGGAAGTAATTATAAAAATATTGATAATACGTAGTGGTATGGCAATAATGGCTAAATAAAAAAGCCGATGGGTATTAATAAGTGCTGATTCACCTAAAACGCTGTTATTGTTTTGAAAAGTTTTCAGGAGTTTTTCTCTGATTGGCGGCAAAGACCACTTTTTTTTCTTCATGCGTCTGTCGCTCCCAATTCTTCACAATAGCATTCTGTATCGTTATTCTAAACGAATTTCGCCGCAGTTGATAGCTGAATATTTCAGCTGCACTAAAACGTACGGGGGAATTTTGGCGATTGCGGAAATGAGGCGGGGTAAGAGGGGCCGTACCGGGGAAGCGGGCGTATTAAAAATGGTCAATACTTTCTCGACGGCAATGTTATCGAATTAATCGTGTGATTCCATACCTTCTTGGGGCATAAGATTTATTAAGCGCTTTTTTATTTCTAATAAATCACACGATACTACATTCCAAACAATACTCAGATCGACTCCCATATAATCATGGATCAATACATCACGCGTTCCGGCCATTTCCTTCCATGGAATGTCCGGATACTTGTCACGTAATCCTGGTGAGATTCGTTTTGCAGCCTCCCCAATGATTTCAATATTTCGAATAACTGCATCCTGAATCAGGCGTGAATTTAAAAACTCTTCGCGTCCATCGATGGTGTACTCTTCAATTTGTCTGATACATTCCAGGATATGAATTAGATAAACGCGGTCGTCTTTCATAGAGGGATGGCCTCCTTTATCACCCGGGAGGCGATCAGTCTATGCATTGCTTTTTCAGTAACCAGATCAACTTCATGGCCAAGCAGTTCTTCCAGTTCGAGCTTCAGCCTGACCAAATCAAAAAGAGAACGGTCTGCTTCAAAATCCACGAGAAGATCGATATCGCTCTCCGGTCTCTCTTCCCCGCGGGAAATAGAGCCGAATACTCTTATATTACTGGCTCCATGCTTCTGAGCGACTTTCATTATTTGTTCACGCTCTTTTCTTAGATCATCTAAGGTAATACTCATTTTTACCACCTCGTCTGGACGACTGTCTTTAACCATAGCTGGTGAGTTTAACATTATCTTGCTTTCATTGTTCCCTTTAAGCATATCATCAAAAAGTCTTTTGATAAATTACTTTTTCCATATTATTCCACATAGTTGATTATTATACCGACAATGATCCACAAAAGGAAGAAGCTTGGCAGATATTTGCAGGCGCAATAAACGAAGGTAACCCGGATTACGAAAAGATAAGCAATGAAGATCACTCCCTGGTGTCACAGTACTCGCTCTAAGATTTCTGCAGGGTCAATAAAAACCCTTCCTGGCAGCACTGCCCGGACCGGGCAGGGAATGATTCCCTTAAGGAGAATTAAACAACAGAGACTAACTATATGAAGTCAAGATCTTTATAGAAAAAGATAATAAAAAATTACCTCAAAATATCAAGGGTGAAATGAACATGCTGACGCGCGCCCTTTTGAATCAAGTGCGTAGAAGGCTGACTATTAGGCTTAGGAGTAAATAAGCAGTTTATGCTTGTTGAGGCATAAACGCCTGGTTTGATCTAAGAAGCATATAAACAACTCTAACCAGCTTTTTGGCAACATGGGAAAGGGCAACAAAATGATGCTTACCTTCGGCTTTCTTTTTGGCATAATAGCGGCCGAAAGTTTCATCACGGTAAGCTGCTAGCCGGGCAGCCTGAAGTAATGCCCAACGCAAATAGGCGCTGCCATGCTTAACCATCGGAGTCTTGTTGGCAGTAAACTTACCGGACTGATAAGTTGAAGGTTCTAATCCGGCAAAAGCCAACAACTTCCCGTGATTAGCAAAATTATTGGCATTGCCTATTTCGGCGACAATGATCGCGCCTAAGATGTAGCCGATACCAGGAATGGTGAGTATGGGAGAATTAAGCTCCTTCATCAGTGCTTTGATTTCTTTGTCTAAGACGTCGATTTCAGACTGGATGTTTTGGATAATGCGAATGGTTTGCTGCAATTCCAACCCAGTAGCGCAGCTGTCTAACCCTATGGAATTCGCAGCCATGGCACGAATTTCAAGCGCTTTATCCTTACCGTAGCGGCCATGAGAATTATCCGATAAAAGCTTTATCAGGCTTGTCAGATGGGTGCTCGCAATTGACTTTGCTGTAGGGGATCTCAAGAGCAAGGCATATGTAGATTTTTGATTTACCGAATAAACGGCAGAAGGCAGTTCAGGGAAAAGGATGGTGATCAGCCGGGAAACCGATAGTTTTAGCTTGGAGCGCAGGGCAACAAGACGATGGCGGTTACGGGTTAGTGTTTTCAACTCAGAAATCTGGTATACTGGCATTTGATAGGGCTTTGAATTATCTGAAAACAGTATGCCCGCCAAAAACTTGCTATCAGATTTATCCGTCTTGGTTTTGCGAAGCGACTGGGCTTTGCGCATCAGTTGAATACTGAGCGGATTAAAAATCTTAACGCACAGACGTTTTTGCAAGAGAAAATTGGCAATGTTCGTACTGTAGTGACCGGTTGATTCAAGCCCTATTTTTACATCTTCCAGGCTGCCAAAAGAAGATATCGTACTGATAAGGCAATCAAAACCAACACGGTCATTTGAAAAGGTGAAGCAAGCAAGTTCTTCACCAGTGGAGCTAAGAATGCAGCAGTCGTGCTTGTCTTTGGCAACGTCAATGCCGACGAACAACATGAAAAACACCTCATTTCCAAGAATATGACGCTGTTTTTACCCACAGAGATTACGCACCTGAGCCTTGTCCGAGATAAAACGTCGAGCGTTATCTAACTAATCACAAATTAAGCGCAATGCTGTGGTTGTATCCTCACAAGTAAACAGTCGGGAAAATCCCGCCGTAGGTGTAACAACCAAGCCACAGCGTCTGCAGATAGTATAGGGTTATCTAAGATATTAAAGAAAGGAAAATGTATGATGTTCCCTATGTAATTCATCATACAAGGTGCAAATATGAAATTGTGGGGCGGAAGATTTTCCCGGGAAAGTGATCAGCTGACTGAAGATTTCAATGCTTCTATTTCCTTTGACAACCGCATGTATAAGCAGGATATCACCGGCAGTATAGCCCACGCTCGTATGCTGGCCAAACAAGAGATCATTTCCGCCGAGGAAAGAGATTTGATCGTAAAAGGTTTACAGGAGATCCTGCAGGAACTGGAAACGGGGCAAATTGAATTTACCGTTGAAGCGGAAGATATACATATGAATATTGAGACTTTCCTGACGGCTAAGATCGGAACTGCAGGCAAAAAGCTCCATACAGCCCGCAGCAGAAATGACCAGGTAGCATTGGATTTAAGAATGTATCTGAAAGATGAAATGAATGAGATCAAAAAATTGATTTGGGATTTGCAGGAAACTTTGCTTATGCTGGCAGAGGAACATATACATACCATCATGCCAGGGTATACCCATCTGCAGAAAGCACAGCCAATTACATTGGCCCACCATTTAATGGCTTATTTTGAAATGTTGAAGCGCGACAGCGGACGTCTGGAAGATTGCTACCATAGAACCAATGTAATGCCCCTTGGCTCAGGGGCTTTAGCGGGAACCGGCTTTGATCTGGACCGGGAGTTTGTCAAAGATGAATTGGGGTTTGCAGCTACGACTTTAAACAGTTTAGATGGTGTAAGCGATCGTGATTTTGCCATCGAGTTCAGCAGTTTCGCCAGTATATTGATGATGCATTTATCGCGTCTGGCTGAGGAAATTATTTTATGGTCTACCCAGGAATTTGCTTTTATTGAGTTGGATGACGCCTTTGCAACCGGATCCAGTATCATGCCGCAAAAGAAAAATCCTGATCTGGCAGAACTGATCAGAGGAAAGACCGGTCGTGTCTACGGGGATTTAATCACACTTCTGACCATCATGAAAGCACTGCCTTTAGCTTATAACAAAGACATGCAGGAAGATAAGGAAGCCCTTTTTGATGCAGTAGATACCGTGAAAAAATCCTTGATGGTCATGACCCCCATGTTAAAAACTGCGAACTTTCATGCAGACAAAATGGCGGAAGCAGCCAAAGGGGGGTTCACCAATGCCACCGATCTGGCAGACTATTTAGCTGCCAAAGGCGTACCTTTTCGGGATGCTCATGCCATCGTGGGCAGGGCAGTGTTATATTGCTCCGGGGAAGGTAAGTCACTGGATGAGATTCCGCTAGAACGCTATAAGGAATTTTCCGCGTTGATTGAAGAAGATATTTACCAATACATTGCAGTGCAAAGTTGTGCCGCCCGCCGCAAAGTAACAGGCGGACCGGCCCCTAAAACGGTCAGAAAGGCCATTGATGCAGGTAAAGTGTGGATGCAGAACAACCGAAAAGATTGGCAAAATGCAGGAGATGCTCCGCGATAAATTGCCAACCTCCAAGTTGATTTATGAATAAACGATTGTGCAGCAGTTTGAATCGGCAGACTGAAAGGCTGAGTTTTATACTCAGCCTTTGTTGTTACTAAATTTCCTGAATGCAAATCGCCAGCAGGCCTGGACCGGTATGCACCCCTAAGGCAGGGCTGATCTCGGAAATAACAAAATCTTTTATATTGGGCAAGTCCTTTAAACGATTGACCAATGCATCGAATTCAGAACCGGAACCTCCATTTAAAACAGCCAGTCTGATTTGCTGATCTTTTACTTTATCTTCTACGATCTGAATTAGTTTTTCAATGGACTTGCGCCTGCCTTTGGCTTTGCAGAAGGTAAAATATTTTCCATCCGGATCAACTGAAATGATGGGTTTTAAGTGTAAAAACTGACCCAGCATACTGGCTACGGCACCGATACGGCCGCCGCGGCGCAAGTATTCCAAAGTTTCGATCACATAAAAACCATGGACTTTTGGTCTGATATTTTGCAGGTTTTCTGCTGCTTTTTCCAATGAAAATCCGCTGGCGATGTTGCGGGCTGCTTCCAAAACCATCCACCCGGAAGCCATAGATAAGGTTTTGGTATCAATAGTTTTGATAACCAGACCTTCAAAATTTTTAGCTATCATTTTGACTGTATCATAAGTTCCGGAAAGATTGCTTGACAGATGAACGGCCAGGACCTGGGTAAAACCTTCCTGTCGCACTTTTTCAAACAGGTTTTTAATTTCCTGCGGAGAAGGCATGGAAGTTGTGGGAATTCTGGCCGGCATATCCCGGTATACTTCTTCCGGTTGGATATCAACCCGGTCCGAATATTCCCCTTCAGGATAAATAACCTTTAAAGGCAATACTCTAATATCATATTTTTCAGCCAGTTCAAGCGGCAAGTCGCAGCCACTGTCTGTGATGATGGCAATTTTCTCGTTCAAACCTGATCGCCCCTTTTGTAAGTAGTGTAAACCCATTTTCAGGAATCCAATAGATATTTTTATTGTAAGGTATATTTATTAATTAAGCAAAAATACAAATAGAATTTGACATTATCCAAACAGAATAGTAAGATTTTTTAATGTAAAGTAAATTACCTTGACGGAGAACATAATGCTGTGTTGGAAAAAATAGAGCATATCATATTACTATTTGATTTTTACGGGCCTTTGCTCACGGAAAAACAGCAAAGGGCCATTAATCTGCATTATGAAAACGATTTTTCATTTTCTGAAATTGCTCAACATTTACATATCTCCCGCCAGGCAGTATATGATTTATTAAAACGAGCTGTAACCTTACTGGAAGAATATGAAGCACGACTGCATCTGGTTGAGAAATTCTCACGCACACAGCAAGAACTGAAATCAGTATATATGCTGCTGAACAAAGGGGAGGAACTGGACCGTAGAGACATTGCGCAAGCGGTCAATATTATCAGAACAACATTGGAGTCGGATTAAAGGAGAGCATTAAGAATGGCATTTGAAGGCTTATCTGATCGATTACAGGATATTTTAAAAAAAATACGCGGTAAAGGGAAGATCACCGAAGAAGATGTGAAAGTTGCCATGCGGGAAGTGCGCATGGCGCTGCTCGAAGCAGACGTCAACTTCAAGGTGGTTAAAGATTTTACCAACAAAGTCCGGGAAAGAGCTGTGGGTAAAGAAGTTCTGCAGAGCCTTACTCCCGGCCAGCAGATTGTAAAAATAGTCCATGATGAGATGACACAATTAATGGGCGGCTCGGAAAGCAAACTGCAGATGTCTACCCGGCCGCCAACCGTGATCATGGCAGTTGGTTTACAGGGAG
>Ga0123334_1007053_pt1 | contig 10176 bp, 10 predicted proteins | sample BiotimSIPDNA_FD_89706 | JGI IMG/M metagenome (GOLD analysis project Ga0123334, IMG submission 89706) | Anaerobic biogas reactor microbial communites from Washington, USA - Biogas_R1 time_0 SIP DNA | ecosystem: Engineered > Bioreactor > Anaerobic > Unclassified | place: Washington, USA... | reverse complement strand
TGTCTTGTCCGACATTTTTTGGTACGATAAGACAACGGTGGTGCTGAGTGCCTGTATACCGGATAAAAGTCCTCACAAAACCGTGCGGATATCCGCACGGTTTTTTGCCGGGAAACACGTCGCGCGGCATGGTCAACCGTGCCCTTAAGTCAGTTATACGATTTTGAGGCAGGCAATATGAAACAAGGACGTATGTCGCTTATTTTCGGCGGCGATATCAGTGTCGGGGAGGACCCGTTCAAGTATTTCTCCGGCGTTATTCCCATGCTGGAGGCTGCGGATGTCCGTATGGCCCAGCTTGAAACACCCTATGTGAAAACCGTATCCGAATTTGCAGGCGTCCACATGACGACCGCCGCTCTGGCCCCGCTCACAGGTCATTTTGACCTGATGACAGTATGCGGCAATCATTTTTACGATCTGGGAGAAACGGGCGTAAAGGATACTCTTGAATGGCTGGACGAGCATAAAATAGCCCATGCCGGCGGCGGCAACGATTATAAATCCGCAAAAGAACCCGCTTTTTTTGAAAAAAACAGGGTGAGGTTCGGCGTTCTCGGCTACAACGCGCTGGGCCCCAAGAGCTCTTTCGCGAACGAAACAAAAGGCGGCTGCGCATCTGTGAACTTCACTCGCGCCATGATACCCGTCGGGGAAGACGTCTCAAGACACGAGAACGACACGTATGACTACAAAAAACCGATACATATCGATTCTGACGTCAACATTTGCAATTTTCCGGACGCTTCCTCCCTGATGAGCATGCAGAGCGATATCTCCGCCCTGAGGCCGCACTGCGACGTCCTTATCGTCTATTTTCACAAAGGGATGGTACACAAGCCCGTGGAAGTGGCCGACCATGAGCGCATGATGTGCCGCATGGCGATAGACGCGGGAGCCGACGTCGTTTTCTCATCCCACTCGCATCTGCTGCGCGGCTGTGAGGTCTACAAAGGCAAAACCATCTACCACGGACTGAACAATTTCGTAATGTGGGCTCCGGGCCTGTCACCGTTTTATAAGGGGAAAAAAACAAAGACCACCGAATTTTCAAGCGGCGGCGGCGAAGAATGGGTAAAAAAGAGAGTGGAGCGTTTCGGGTTCATACCGGACATCGAATATCCGACATACCCGTTCCACCCAGACTCGATCTACACGATCGCCGCAAAATGCGTGATCGAAGACGGTATGATAGCCGAAACGAGATATATCCCGCTGCTTGTAAATAAAGAAGGCATTACAAACGTCGTCGGGCGCTTGGACGGCGGTCAGGCGGTTTTTGATTACATGGTGAAGATCACCGAGGGAGCCGGCCTCAACGTGCGCTACGAGTGGGACGGCGACGAAGTCCTTATCATTGAGAAATAGTTTGGCCGACCGCCCGGAGCGCAGCCGTCAGATCTATCCGGCAAGCTCCAATACTTTAACACACGAGGTGGAATTGTGTTCCGAAAACTCCTGACAAAAAAGTTTTTCAAAGACAATCCGGGTCGGGAACACTCTGTTCAGCAATTTGTGTACAGCGTGTTTTTATCCAAGGGTATGGAAAAGGCTGCCGGTGAGATTCTGGAGAAGTACGGGTTACTTGACGACGACCGTCGGGAGACCATCGCCCGCGAAAAGAACATGATCCTTTCGGAGAAGGATCCCGGAGCGATTTTTCAACTCCTGCGCAAAAATGTGGACGGAGTGAACCGCGCCGTGCTCGTTGACAGGGCGCTCGAGTTCGAAGACGAGATCCTTCCCATGGTGGTCGGGAAGCTCGTCCGCAGCGGTCACGACACTTTTATCGATAACGCGGTCCGGCTGCTGGCATGGAGTGAAAAGGATTACTCCCCGCTGCTGTTTGAACGGTTTGAGGAGATCCGAAGTCCTTATGTGCGGTCGATCGTATGCATCATTCTGGGACTTCGCGGAAAGGAAGATATCATCCCGTGGATGATGGACAGATACTTTGAAATGAAGAGGAGCTATCCCGAAGAAACCTATGACGAGGGTCCCCTGATAGCCCTGCAAGAGCTCGACGCCCGCTTTTATGCCGATTGATGTCCCCGGCGTGTATTTCATAACCGGTTTGCCTGTGTTAATAAGGGCTCCGCTGAAATTCCGGCGGAGCCCTTTTGTCGAATGACGGAAAAATCGGCGGCAGACAGATGGAAAAATCCCTGACATTACCACTACCAAAGGAACCACCGTTATTGTGAAACTGCCGAAAAAACGGTGACAATAAGTTGCACAGCGCGATATCTCCGCTCATAAATAGCATTACAGGCTGCGGCAAAAAAGTCGCAGATATCTCGTTTATGTCTTAATTACTTGCATTACTACGACACATATTGGTATAATCAGACAACGGTAGGCTTGAGCGCCCGTTTTCAGATACAGCCATGATAAACCGTGCGGAATGTCTGCGCGGTTCTTTTTGAGCATACATAAACCGGGAAAGATCGATTATACCGAAAAATCCAAGAGTTTGGCCGACGCATCTCAAGCACCTGAAATACCCCAGCCACCCGGAGCTACTATACCCGCAGCGACCACGCTCAAAAACGACGAGCAGATTTTGTGCCCCATATGCGGTGCCGTTATGGTCCGCCGAACGGCAACAAGAGGAAAAAACGCCGGCAATGAATTTTACGGCTGCTCCAACTTTCCCAAGTGCCGCAGCATCATTGCGATCCAGTAAGCCAAGCCGCAAACCTTCAATGAATGGAGGCGTCTTTCGCGGAGATCGATCGCGGGTTATAATAAGAGCAATCTAAAAATGCCCTTTTCCGACCGAAGAGGAGAGAATGAATCATGAGAAAACGTTTTGATAGCCGGATCGCCGTGATCACGGGCGGTATGCACGGGATCGGCAAGGCGATCGCCGAACGGTTTACGGAGGAAGGCGCGACAGCACTCGTGATCGACCGCACGGAAGGCGGTTATTACCAGGGGGATATCTCAAAGAAAGACGTCCTGGAGGCGTTTGCCGCCAAGGTGATCGGGCAATACGGTCATATCGATTACCTGATAAACAATGCCCCGCCGCTGATGAAAGGGATCGATGAGTGCAGCTACGAGGAGTTTGAGCTGGCGCTGAAAGTCGGCGTTGCGGCGCCGTTTTATCTGTCGAAGCTGTTTGCCCCGTATTTCAGCGCCGGCGCATGCATTGTCAATATATCTTCGTCAAGGGACAGGATGAGCCAGCCGCAGACGGAGTCCTACAGCGCGGCAAAAGGCGGTATCTCCGCTCTGACGCATGCCACGGCAAGTTCCTTTTCGGGCAGGGTGCGCGTGAACTCAGTGTCCCCCGGGTGGATCGATACGGAATACCGGGTATATTCGGGACCCGATGCCGACCAGCATCCGGCAGGCCGGGTCGGCAACCCGGACGACATAGCCGGGGCGGTCCTGTTTTTATGCAGCGATGAGGCCGGGTTTATCGACGGGGAGGATATCTGCATCGACGGCGGCATGACGAGGCAGATGATCTACCACAACGATTGCGGATGGTCTTACGATAAGAACAAAAGCTGAACGCGAGGGCAAAATCCGGTTTGTGAATATCTCATTTATTTGAACCGATCACGGGAGCTTTGATGAAAATACTTATAGATGCCGACGGCTGCCCTGTGGTGGATATCGCCGTGCGGCTGGCGAAGGAAAACGGCGTTGACTGTTATATTCTCTGCGACACCTCCCACGTTTTCGAAAAAACCGGGGCGACCACGATGGTTTTTTCCAAAGGCGCGGACAGTGTGGATTTTGCGCTGGTCAACCGCGTATCGGCCGGCGATATCGTCATCACTCAGGACTACGGGCTCGCGGCCATGTGCCTCTCAAAAAACGCCGTCGTTATCGATCAGGACGGCATGGAATATACCGCACAGAACATCGATCCCCTGCTTAACGCCCGCCATACGGCCCGCAGGATTCGCAGCTCCGGCGGGCGGCTGAAGGGCCCGAAGAAGCGGTCCGCGGCTCAGGACGAACGATTCAAAGCAAAGCTTGCCGCCCTGCTGTATAATAGGAGCATCACGTGAGGCCGGGGGAAGAAAGATAAATGCTGTTATCGGCGGAGCATATTTATAAGAATTACGGAACCAGGCAGCTGCTCGACGACGTCAACCTGACCCTGAACGAGAGGGAACGGATCGGCATCATCGGCATAAACGGCACGGGCAAAAGCACGCTGCTAAAAATACTCGCGGGCAGGGAGACGCCGGACACCGGCACGGTCACTGTCCGGAGAAACGGGCAGATAAGCTATCTCCCGCAAAACCCTGATATGAACGACGATCTGACGGTCGTAGAGCAGATATTTGCGGAATGCTCGCCGCAATTCCGTGAGATACACGAGTACGAAGTGATCGCAATGCTCACGCGCCTCGGCATAACGGAGTATGATGCCAAGATCGGCACGCTCTCCGGCGGGCAGCAAAAACGGGTGGCGCTCGCTGCCGCGCTTATCCATCCGTCCGACATCCTGATACTCGACGAGCCGACAAACCATCTCGACAGCGATATGGTGGAATGGCTCGAGCAGCGGCTCATCCGCTTTACGGGCGGCCTCATCATGGTGACCCACGACCGCTATTTCCTTGAGAGGGTCGTCAACAACATCACAGAGCTGTCTCACGCCAGGCTTTATTCGTATGAAGCCAATTATTCAAAATACCTGGAGCTCAAAGCGCAGCGCGAGGACGAAACCCAGGCGTGGGAGAGGAAAAGACAGTCGATCCTGCGCAGGGAGTACCAGTGGATCATGCGCGGCGCCAGGGCGCGAAGCACGAAAAACCGCGACCGCATCGAAAGGTACTACGCGCTTAAAGATCAGCAGGCGCCGGTTTCGGACAACACCGTTGCGATGGCGGCCATATCAAGCCGCCTGGGAAAGCAGCTGATCGAGCTCAAGGGCATCTCAAAAAAGTTCGGCGATACCTGCGTTATCGACAACTTTTCCTACAACATCCGGCGTGACGACCGCATCGGTATCGTCGGAAGAAACGGCGTAGGAAAATCGACGCTGCTGAATGTTATCGCCGGGCGTCTACAGCCGGATTCGGGCAATGTGGAAGTGGGCTCCACAGTCAGGATCGGGTATTTCATGCAGGAGAACAGGGAGCTGGAGAGCGGTAAGCGTGTCCGTGACTTTATCAGCGAGATCGCGGGCGAAGTGAAGACAAAAGAGGGGACGTTCACCGCTTCGCAGATGCTGGAGAGGTTTTTATTCACCCCGGACCTTCAATATGCAGCAATAGGGAGCCTCAGCGGCGGTGAAAAGCGCAGGCTCTATCTTTTGAGCATCCTGATCGCCGCGCCGAATATCCTGCTGCTCGACGAGCCCACAAACGATCTGGACATTGAGACGCTGACGATCTTTGAGGATTATCTGGAATCGTTCCCCGGCGCCGTCATCACGGCCTCCCATGACCGGTATTTCCTTGATAAGACAGCAAGCTCTATCTTCGAGGTGAAGGACGGCGGGAAGATCACGGCTTATTCGGGAAATTATTCTGACTACGCCGAAAAGCGCCCGCCGGACCCGGAGATAAGCGAAAAGAGGGAGGAGCCGCAGGCCGGGCGCGCCGCGCCGGAAAAGGGCGGCACGAAGGAAAAGCAGAAGAAGCTGAAGTTTACCTTCAGGGAGCAGCGGGAGTTCGAGACCATCGACGAAGAGATCTCGGCGCTTGAAGAAAAGATCGCGGAATGCGGCAGAGAGATCGAGAAGGCTGCAAGCGATTATGTGAAACTGATGGAGCTCACGGCGCAGACGGAAAATCTGAAAGCGGAGCTTGAGGCTAAGACCGAGCGCTGGCTCTACCTGAACGAACTGGCCGATCGGATAAACGCACAGAATTAAGAACGCCGATATGCGTTATGTTAACTGCAGGAAGTAACGTCGGATCATAAGTGTAAAGCAGGCCGCCCACCAGAGCCTTCGCCTTTGAGGAGAAGGTGCCGAGCAAAGCGAGGCGGATGAGGTGGCGTAATCGTAATGGACGGAATCCACCTCATCCGGCCGGCTCCGCCGTCCACCTTCCCCTCGGAGGGGAAGGCAGTACCTCATCCGGCCGGCTTCGCCGCCCACACGAGCCTTCTCCCTGAGGAGAAGGTGCCGAGCAAAGCGAGGCGGATGAGGTGGCGTTGAAGGCTTTTGCCGCAGCGACCAAACGGAGATACTATGGAAAGATTCAAAATAAAAAACATACCCGCCGTTGTATACGGCGGCGCGTCGGATAAAGTATACATATACATTCACGGCCGATTCGGGAGCAAGGAAGAAGGGGAAGATCTCGCCGCGCTCGTCTGTCCGCTGGGGTATCAGGTCCTGAGCGTAGACCTGCCGGAGCACGGCGAGCGAAGCTGCGAAACAGGCACTTTCAACCCGTGGAATGCCGTCCCGGAATTAAAGCTCGTTCTGGCCGAAGCAAGAAGAAGATGGGCGCATATATCCGTTCGTGCAAACAGCATCGGCGCCTGGTTCGCGCTGCTGAGCTTTGCCGGTGAGGAGCTCGGCAGGTGCCTTTTCGTGTCGCCGATACTGGACATGGAGAAGATGATCCTCAATATGATGGCGCAGGCCGGTGTAACAGAGGGCCGCCTGAGAGATGAAAGCATCATCCGTACGGACTTCGGGGAGACGCTCTCCCGGGAGTACCTGAGCTTTGTGCGCGGGCACGGGATCACGCGGTGGGATGCGCCCACGTACATTTTATACGGCTCGAAGGACGACCTGACCGATAGGCCCACACTGGAGGCTTTCGCGAAGCGGTTTAGCTGCAGTCTCACCGTGATGGAGGGCGGCGAACATTGGTTCCATACGCCCGGGCAGCTGGAAGCGCTCAGGCGGTGGACAATAGACTCGATCCGGGGCTAAGGCCGGCGCGGCATTTTCCTGCCCCCGGGACATAAATAAATGGAACAAATAATGAATCAAAAAATGCGCCCTCCGGGGCGCGTCGTTTCTGTAACACACTGTACTGCGGGGATATTGTGCGGTAGAATAGTTCTGTTCTCGCTCCGGTATAGGTCACACGCGGAGTGCGCGGTCGGCATGACCGCAGGAGAACAAATCGGATGTGAGCGGCGTGCAAGGTGTCGTATGCGATGCGGCGGGCGTTCCCGTTCCTGAGCCGGATACGCGGGACAACAGGCGCACAGACAGGCATAAAAGGGCGCTTCGCCCAACGGAGAAAGAATGAACAAACTCATTATATTGAAGATCGAAATGTCCTGCGGGGACGTGAATGACTGTATCAGTCCCGCGGTCCTGTGTGACGAAGAAAACCGCGTACTTGTGGACTGCGGATATGTCGGTTCACTGCCGAAGATCGAGGAGGCTCTCCGGCAGAACGGGCTGACCCCCGAAGAGATCACCCACATTATCCTCACGCATCACGACCACGACCATATGGGGGCCGCGGCGGCTTTCAAACAAAAATATCCGGACGTGCTGATATTGGCTTCCGCCGGAGAAGAGCCTTACGTCTCCGGTACCAAAAAATCGCTTCGTCTTGAGCAGGCGGAGCGGCTGCAAAGCGGGCTGCCGGAAGAGGAGAAGGCGTTCGGCGAGGCTTTCTGCGAGCTCCTCCGCTCTGTTGAACCGGTCCCGGTCGATCGGGCGCTTCGGGAGGGTGAGCTGCTGCCTTTTTGCGGAGGATGTCAGGTGCTCGCTACCCCCGGCCATACCCCCGGACATATCTCGCTCTGGCTCAGGGAGTTTGATACCATCATTTCCGGTGACGCCGCAGCGATCGAGCAGAGGCGGCCGGTACTGCCGAACCCCCGATTCACTCTTGACATCAAGAGAGCAGAGGATTCCATGCGGCTTTTGCTCTCCCATCCCGCCAGGTACGTTCTTTGCTATCACGGCGGCCTGTTTGAAAAAGAAAATAATTCCGAGCCTTTGTAACGAACTCCGTTTTTTCGGCATTAACAGTCAGATAAGAAGAAAGGAGGCCGCAGGATGCTGTCGATGGAAGAGACGTACAGAGCCCATTCGCAGACAGTGTACCGCTACCTCCTTTCCCTCACGCGAAACGCGGAGCTTTCCGAAGAGCTGACGCAGGAGACCTTCTATCAGGCGATAAAAAGCGCGGAGCGGTACGACGGCAGCTGCAAGGTGTCGACCTGGCTGTGCGCGATAGCGAAAAACGTGCTGATGAGCTACAGGCGCAAGAACGCGCCGACGCAGCCGCTCGAGGAGATCCCCGGAACGGCGGAATCGCCCGAAGAGGCGGCGCTCGCCGGCGCCGGCCGGATCGGGATCATAAAAAAGCTGCATGCGCTCGACGGAGAACTGCGCGAGGTCATGTACCTGCGGCTTTTCGGCGGCCTGTCCTTCCGGGAGATCGGCGATATCCTCTCCAGAACGGAGAACTGGGCCAGGGTGACCTACTATCGCGGCAAGGAAAAGCTGAAAAAGGAGTTGGAGGCAGATGGATACGAGGCTTGACTGTGAGATCGTCCGCGATCTTCTGCCGTCTTATGTGGACGGCCTGACGAGCGGCGTTACGAACCGGGCGGTCGAAGCGCATATAGAGAGCTGCTCCGGCTGTACGGAGGCCCTCCGGCGCATGAGGGAACCGGAGCGCCGGGGACCTGCGCCCCCTGCCGAGCTTGACTACCTGAAAAAAGTGCGCCGCCGCTCCGGGCGCAAGGCGGTGCTGAGCGCGGCCGGCGCGGCCGTGCTGATATTGGCGCTGATTTGTATATGGCTGTTCGCCCTTGGAAACGAGGCGGGGCCGGCGGGGGTAAACTACAGCGCTTACGCCTCCGGAAACGCCGTATATTTCAGCGGAAGCCTGCCGGACAGCGGGAACGGCGTGTCCCGCGTCACGTTCGCCGAGGAGGAGGGCACGGTGACGGTCCGCCTGTATACGGCGCCGAAGACGTTTTTCAACAGCAGAGAGTTCAGCGGGAAGTACGAGGCGAAGGGCGAGGTAACTCAGATCCGTTTCGGCGGCCTCATCGCGTGGGAAAACGGCACACAGATCAGCCGTCTGACGGCGCAGCTATATGCCGCGAAAAATCCCTACGTCGGCGATATGCCGGCAAACGGCAGGATCGCGGCGATCCTGGGCGTCGGCGACCGGTTTCAAAACTACACGAACGAGCTGCAGACCTCCGAGGAGCCCTACGGCTGGAAGCTGATTCTCGGCGATCCCATCGCAGCGGAAGAAGAGGAGCCGGCCCGCAGCTTCATGAAGGCGAGCTCCTGTGCGATGCTGGCCTTGATAGACAATCTGGGCTATGTGACGTGGGAGTACCGGACCCCGAGCGGGCCGCAGAGCTATACGGTCACGGCTTCGGATGCCTCCGCTTTTGCGGGTACGGACATCAAGCTGTGCGCCGTGACGGCCACGGACCTGCAAAAACTGATGAAGCGCCTGAGCACCGATCGGCCCGGCGTAAACGAGACCCTGCAGGAAGAGGGCACGTTCCGGTTCTCCGTCACGAACAGAAGTGACTCAGACCTTTCCGGCATAGTGATCCGCTATTATCTTGACGGCAACCTGACAGGCACCGCGAGCGGCGGAAACGCGGACGGCTCCGCTTTGGCTCCGGGCGAAACCATTGTGATTGGGTTCGAACCGAAGGATTTTCCCGAAGGAACGGGAGCCGGGAGCTTGTATTCCGGGTTCTCCTTCGATCTGGCCGTGGTAGACAGGGACGGTAGAGAAACGCTCGTCAGGCAGGGCCTGAGCGTCGCCGCAAAATACGCGTGGACTTACTTCTTTACGCTCACCGGCAGCTATGAGGACGGCTTTGTGCTCAACGAGGGATAGTGAATAATTCGAATCTGATGGTGTTTAATGAGAAAAGTAAACGGCAGAACGATCCTGTTGATCGTTGATGTAATAGCAGGTACAGCGACCGGAATACAGTTTTTCGATTGTTATTTGCAGAGCGGATGCAGTTCTGGCGCGGGGGTGGGGCACAGGAACCGGACCGATCGCGCTGCGCCCTCCGTAGCGGAGCTCTGACTGGTAACATACCGGCGTCACGGTGTGCGAGATTTGAGAGAAAAAAATAGAAACGGGCTGCGGTAGAGTAAAGCCGCAGCCCTTAGTATATTTTTTAAGAACACGGGATAACAGCGTATTTGGGCAAAAAGCGCGATACTGAGGTTGCAGTTTATAAAAATAGCCGATTATTGGTCATATGTTCCTGATTATATGTCTCAAT
>Ga0123334_1007049_pt1 | contig 10180 bp, 9 predicted proteins | sample BiotimSIPDNA_FD_89706 | JGI IMG/M metagenome (GOLD analysis project Ga0123334, IMG submission 89706) | Anaerobic biogas reactor microbial communites from Washington, USA - Biogas_R1 time_0 SIP DNA | ecosystem: Engineered > Bioreactor > Anaerobic > Unclassified | place: Washington, USA | collected... | reverse complement strand
TCTCAAGCTGCATGATCTTTCTTGCACTTTCATCCAGTTCCGCCGGCATGCTATCGATCTCTGTCCTTATCATAGAAGCCGCTTCGTCCATCAGATCGATGGCCTTATCCGGAAGGAAGCGATCGCTGATATATCGATCAGATAGAGTAGCGCAGGCGATGAGCGCATTATCTGTGATCCTCACGCCGTGGTGAATCTCAAATCTCTCTTTCAATCCTCTCAGGATGGATATAGTGTCTTCCACTGTGGGCTGATCTACTAAAATCTTCTGGAACCTCCGCTCAAGAGCCGCATCCTTTTCAATATTCTTTCTGTATTCATCCAGAGTCGTTGCACCGATACAATGCAGTTCTCCTCTGGCCAGCTTTGGCTTCAGCAGATTCCCCGCATCCATGGAACCTTCGGCTTTGCCTGCTCCTACAATGTTGTGGATCTCATCGATGAAAAGAATGATCTTGCCTTCTGATTTCTCGATTTCATTGAGGACAGATTTCAGCCTCTCTTCAAATTCCCCTCTAAACTTAGCCCCGGCAATCAACGCTCCCATGTCCAGAGCATATATTGTTTTATCCTTCAACCCTTCGGGCACGTCTCCGTTGAGGATCCTCTGGGCCAGGCCTTCGACAACCGCTGTCTTACCTACGCCCGGCTCACCGATCAGTACCGGGTTGTTCTTCGTCCTTCTGGAGAGGATCTGTATCGTGTGACGGATTTCACTGTCGCGACCGATTACAGGATCCAGCTTGCCTTTTCGGGCCAGGTCAACCAAGTCCCTACCATATTTTTCAAGCGCTTCGTAGTTTTCCTCCGGATTCTGACTGGTCACTCGCTGGTTCCCTCTGACTTTTGTCAAGGCCTGAAGGAAACCTTCTCTTGTTATGTTGTATTTATTCAGGAGCTTAGCAGACGGTGTATTCTTTTCATCCAGCAGAGCCAGATAGAGATGTTCCACGCTAATAAATTCATCCTTGAATTCATTGGCAATCTTCTCAGCATTCATCAGCAGTTGATTCAATCTCCTGCTGGCATACATGGAGTCTCCGCCCCCCTGGACCTTAGGCAGCTTGCTGAGCTCTACCTGAAGATCTCCTATCAGCGCTCCATTATTCACCGACATAAAGTTAAGCAGTTTGGGAATCAGACCCTCTTGTTGCAGCAACAAAGCCATATGAAGATGTTCGCCGTCAATCTGCTGATGGCCTTCTTCCACCCCTATCTTCTGGCAGTCTATGATTGCCCCCTGTGCTTTTTCTGTCATTCTGTCCATGTTCATATGACCACCCCCTCGTGCATGACATGGGTACATCTTTGAATATAACAATTAGTATATACCTTTTTTTGAGAGATATAAACAGCAAATTAGCACTCTGTTGAACAGAGTGCTAAAGCCATGGGGGGCAATTGCTTCTAAGCCAGGCAGCAAGACGGTAGCCGCCATTAAAATTATAATAAGGCTGCGACCTTAACCAGCCTTGTCAATAATAACAAGAAAAATGAGCAAAAAACTGAGTTATGTGTGGATTATTGGGCCATAACCTTGGAGATTTCAATAATTGCTCACCATTTTGAACAGAAAAGACTGCTTCACAACTTTTATCCACACACAACTCCATATTTTGCACAAAATTATTTAATTCCTTAGCATGCCATGAAATGGCATCCTGACGAAGCAGGCATTTCATACGGGACCCCTAACCTATACATTTAGAATAGTATCCCCATTAATGTACTATAGACCCAGCTTACTGCAGGTGTGAGTATTCTTCCTGTAATGTTAAACAGGATCAAAACCATTAGAATGACAAAACCCTTATCGTAAACCCTGTAATAGAACTCTGTGTTCCGAAGATTGAATATCTGTGTGATCACATTGAACCCGTCCAGAGGAGGTATGGGCAACAAATTGAAGACCATCAGAACTATGTTGATAAATATGATCGAAATAAGGATGTCCTGAAGGATCATTCCCAGATCTGAAAGCATAAATCCGATTGCATACTTATAGAGCAGCCATAACAATACCATGAACAAGAAAGCCAGGATCAGATTAAGGGTGACTCCGGCTAAAGCCACCAATAGTTCATCTCTTCTCGGTTTACGAAAATTATTAGGGTTGATCATGACGGGCTTACCCCATCCAAAGCCTATAAAGAGCAATGCGATAAACCCGATTGGATCGATATGGGCTGCAGGGTTTATGGTTACTCTGTTTTGAAGTTTTGGGGTCGGATCGCCGCAGCGATAGGCCACAAAGGCATGAGCGAACTCATGAAAGGAAAGACCTATAATGATACCGGGCAACAGGGTAAGCGTACTCATGAGCCAATCCATAAGGCTGTAATACCGACCATTGGTGATTGCTTGAAATGCTATTAACAGAATCAGGGCAAACGCTATGGGATTCGACAAAAAACGTTTCAATAAAAAACTCCTCTCAAGAACTAATTTATTTATTCTATCACAAGTTAGGAGGGATTGAAATATATTGGTATAAATATGATCCTGAGGTTAGAATCAGGTGAATGAGAGGTGATTAGATCAATATGATACAAGACCGCCAAAGGGCTCCCTTCCCTACAGCGCCTGCAGTCCCCCGGGATTATGTATGCACAGAAATGTACACCATACAGGCAGGCGATACTCTTTATTCCATATCCCAAAGGTACGGTGTTCCTGTATCTGTGTTAATGCAGGTCAATGACATTAAAAATCCTTATGCTCTGAGAATCGACCAGGAGATCTGCATTCCCGGGAACGGCGTTATGAAAAATGGAGCTACACAAAACGGCTCAGTTTGCAGTGGGCTGCTCCACACCATCGCCCCCGGTGACACTCCTTACATGTTGGCAAAGCAATATGAAGTTTCTCTGGAATCCATACTGCAGGCAAATCCCGATATGGACCCTCATAATTTAAGGATCGGAGGGCAGATCTGCATCCCGGGTATAAGTCAAGCTCCTCCAGCGGCTCCCGAACCAGCTCCTATGCCAATGCCGACTCCAACACCGGCTCCCGTTATCCCTGCACCAATTCCGGTTATCCCCAGGCCATCGCCCCCTCCTATGCCGGCTCCGACTCCACCCCCTGCTCCCGTTATTCCTGCACCGATCCCGGTTATCCCCAGGCCGTCACCCCCTCCAATGCCGGCTCCAACTCCTACGCCAATGCCAACTCCGATGCCTATGCCGACTATTCCTCCTATTATTCAGACTCCTTTTCACGAAATGCCAGCCCCGCAGCCTGCTCCGACTCCAGCCCCGCAACCCGCGCCGACGCCAACACCGGCTCCGGCTCCTTTCACACCGGCGGCACCTCCCCCCTCGATACTCCCTGTCAGAGAAGGAGCTGCTTGTACAGGAAAATTTTATACCGTTGTGGAGGGCGATACCCTTTACATGATTGCAAAGAGAAATGAAATTTCTCTGGATGCGTTAATGGAAGCAAATCCCGCGCTGGATCTCTATAATCTGGAGGTGGGTATGAGACTGTGTATCCCCAGTATGGAAAAATCTCCTTGCCCGGCCCCCTGCCCATCACCCAGACGGGAATCTCCAGTAAGAGAAGACTGCTATTTTGTACGGATGGGTGATAATATGGATAAGATATGCGATCACTTTCGCGTTCTTCCCCGAAATTTGATGAAAGCGAACCCGAATCTGACCGTGATCGATTATTCCATCCCCGGTACAAGGATTTGCATCCCCAGCAACTAAAAAACGGGAACGGCTATCGGCCGTTCCCTGTTCTGGCAGAATCTATTGAATATGTTATCGATAAAGCGGGTGAGCCAGACATAGCTCTCTTACGATAGATTTGGCCTTATCGGCAGCACTACTATCGCCGGGGTTATCCAGAACTGCTGTGATAGCCTCGGCAATCTGAATAAACTCCTCCCTGCCAAAGCCTCTGCTGGTAGCCGCAGCAGTACCTATACGGATACCGGAGGTTACAAAAGGTCCGTTGGGATCTCCCGGAACCGTATTTTTATTCGTAGTGATCCCGCATTGATCCAGCAAAACCTCTGCATCCTTGCCAGTGATACCTTTGTTAGTTAAGTTGATCAGCATCAGATGATTGTCCGTTCCACCGGATACAAGGCGGAAACCCCTTGTCTGCAATTCATGGGCCAATGTTCTGCAGTTTTCCAATACCTGTTTTTGGTATTCCACGAACTCCGGTGATGCCGCTTCCCAGAAACATACTGCCTTAGCGGCTATAATGTGCATGAGAGGACCACCTTGCATACCGGGGAAAATAGCTTTATCGATCTGCCTGGCGAATTCTTTCTTTGAAAGAATCGCTCCTCCGCGCGGACCTCTCAACGTTTTGTGAGTAGTAGTGGTAACAACGTGGGCATGCTCTACCGGATTGGGATGAAGACCCGCCGCGACCAGACCGGCAAAGTGTGCCATATCCACCATAAGATAGGCCCCCACTTCGTCTGCGATCTCACGGAAACGTGCCGCGTCAATGATTCTTGGATAAGCACTTGCTCCCGCTACGATCATCTTCGGGCGGTATTTATGAGCAAGATCCCTTACCATATCAAAATCGATATATTCCGTCTGCTGATTCACTCCATATGGTATAAAATTGTAGTTGATTCCTGAGAAATTGACCGGACTACCGTGGGTCAGATGTCCGCCGTTGGACAGATCCATCCCAAGTACTGTGTCTCCGTGCTGAAGAAATGCAGCATATACCGCCAGGTTGGCGCTGGATCCTGAGTGAGGCTGAACATTGGCGTGTTCCGCTTTAAAGAGTGCCTTGACGCGTTCTCTGGCCAGATTCTCAACTTCGTCCACATGCTCACATCCACCATAATATCTTTTGCCGGGATAGCCCTCTGCATATTTATTCGTTAAAGCACTCCCTGATGCCTCCATAACGGCGGCAGAAGTGAAGTTTTCCGATGCAATCAACTCGATGTTATTTTCCTGTCTCGCTATTTCTCTCATGATCATAGCGTTGATTACAGGATCTGTTTTTTCCAGGTTTGTGAAGTACATTTTAAAGCCTTTCTCTCTGAGTCAGAAGTGGGCCCTGCAAATCCATTATTGTATTTGAAGGCAGGGCAATGTTTGTCCGTTCCTACAAAATAATACTATAATACATGTAACATCATTTCACAACACATTTTATTATTCTTGTTTGGTTTTCATCTTTTCATGGTATAATATCCACAACTATTATGTGAGTAGGGTAAATTATAATTCTCTCCATATATGAAAGAGTTGTAATTAAATTAATCTGATTTCAGGAGGTACTAACATGTCAACAAATACTCTTTACCTAACAGCAGATAACTTTGATGAAGAGGTATTAAAGTCTACTGTTCCTGTATTGGTGGATTTTTATGCGGATTGGTGTGGGCCCTGCCAGGCATTAGGTCCGGTCATCGATTCTTTGGCCGATAAATTTCAAGGAAAAGCAAAGGTTTGCAAGATCAACATCGACGATCACAGAAAAGTCGCCCTTACTTATAAAGTAATGAGCATTCCCACCATGTTTTTCTTCAAGGACGGCGAGATCAAAGAAAGGATCACCGGCGGATTACCCGCACCTGTGATCGAAGAGAAGCTTAACGATCTGCTGTAGACAGATCTGACAAATCACCAATATCAGGAGTAGAAGATTGTTTGAATGGATTAGCTTGATACAAATACCTGTGGTGATATATGCGATCAACTTCATGATCGCTTTTGCGATCATTTTTTTGGAACGGAAAAATCCCTCATCCTCTCTTGCATGGATCATGGTGTTGTTCATGCTACCGGGTGTGGGGATTTTTCTTTATCTTCTTATCTCCCAGAACATCTCCCGCCAGAAAATTTTCAGGCTTTCCAGCTACGAGGCTTCCGTGATTGATAGTGCTCTGAAAGATCAGACTCAAAGCGTTCAGAACGGCGAATTTATTTTCAGCAACTGTGAGGCTGAAAAGTGGCAGGATATGGTTTTACTCCATCAGCGCTACTCGAGATCCTTTTATACACAAGATAACAGTATCTCCATATTCACAGACGGGATGCAGAAGTTTGAATCCTTATTCCGTGAAATATCAGAAGCCACTCAATCCATCAACGTGATGTACTTTATCATCAAAAACGATAAGATGGGTAAGACATTCATCAACGCACTTACGGAGAAAGCCCGGGAAGGAGTTGAAGTCCGGCTTCTGGTAGATGCCCTTGGTGGCCGGCGGTTGAATGCCAATGCATTAAAAGATTTTAAAGAAGCCGGCGGAAAATATGCATTTTTCTTTGCACCTAAGCTGAAATTTCTCACCATGAAACTGAATTACCGTAATCACAGAAAACTGGTGATCATTGATGGCAAAATCGGATACTTAGGCGGGTTTAATGTTGCGGATGAATATGTAGGAAGAAGTAAAAAGTTTGGCCATTGGAGGGATACTCATCTGCGGTTGACCGGCAGCTGTGTGCAGGACATGAATGCCCGCTTTCTTTTGGATTGGCGCTCTGCCAGTAAAGAAAATGTTCTATTGGCTTCTGCATATTTTAGCAGCGTTATCGATGAAGGTACATCCGGTATCCAAATCGTCTCCAGCGGTCCCGAATCACGGCGGTCCGAGATTAAACGGGGTTATCTGAAAATGATTTCTTCAGCCAAGAAGAGCATCTATATACAGACGCCATATTTTGTACCGGATAAAAGCATCGTGGAATCATTAAAAAACGCCATATTCTCCGGCGTGGATGTCCGCATCATGATTCCAAATCAGCCGGATCACATGTTCGTTTACTGGGCAACATTAGCTAACGTGGGAGATCTTCTCAAATGCGGGGCCAAGATCTACATCTACGAAAAAGGGTTCCTTCATGCAAAGAACATATGCGCAGACGGGGAAGTGGCTTCAGTGGGGTCAGCGAACTTCGACATGCGCAGCTTTTATTTAAGTTTCGAAGTAAATGCTTTTATCTACGATGGCAATGAGGTTAAGAAGCTGGAAGAAATCTTTGAGAAGGATATGGAGGATTCCAGGGAGCTTACATGGGAAATGTATTGCAAACGCTCATTATGGGTCAAATTCAAAGAGTCAATCTCCCACCTGCTGAGCGATCTGTTATAGAGTTGACTCTTCATTCACTTGAATAATACTCACCTCCCGGGACAAAATATCCGGGAGGTGTTTTATGTTAGGTTCCATTATGAGCATGATAGCCGGTGCAGCCATGAGCTTGCAGGGCGTTATCAATACCCGCTTAAGTGAGAAGATCGGTCTCTATGAGTCCAATGTTTTTGTGCAGGCAACTGCGCTGGCCTTTGGCTTATTGGCTATGTGGTTTCTGGGCAAAGGAGATTTCTCTCAGCTTAACAGTGTGAATAAAATATACTGGTCAGGCGGACTGTTGGGGACGGTCATCATCATAACGGTCATGCTGGCCATCGGCAATCTTAGCCCTACCCACGCCATTGCCATTATCCTGATCTCCCAGCTGCTGGTGGCTGCGATTATCGATGCCTTCGGATGGTTTGGCGCGGAAAGAGTTCCATTTTGCTGGAATAAATGGGTCGGTCTGGGGCTCATGATTGCGGGCGTTATCGCTTTCAAGTGGGAAAAAACAGGTTAAAGCCCGATAAAGGCTTTCAAGTTTTCATACCCGATTTCCCCAAAGGATAGGTTGATGCTTAATGGCTCCCGTCGGAAGCCTGCATACTCAACGTCCCCCGCCAGTATCTGGATGGAGTCTGTGTTGGGGCAAAAGGAAAGGGTGCCTGACAATATCCTGTCCAGCTCCTGCTCCGTTTCTTCCGGCGTCAACCTGTTTCCGTCCCGGTAGATTCCGCCATTTTCGGACACAGTCTTTTCGATGCCCTTCCTGACAAGCGGAATGTAGTCAAATCCCGGTGTGAACATATCGGATAAAACCAGTTCCTTGCCGGACTCCAGATCAAAGGTATTGTATTCCATTGAGAAAAACCAATAGTCTTTTGCTCCGCCGTTCATATGTCTTGTTATAGAAGCATAGGGGCCGACTATAGCCGTGGAAACGCGTTGCTCAAAATACCCGTTTGTTTCCTCGTTCCAATTGACGTCTTCCTCTTTCATGACCCTCTTAAGATTGTCAAGTCTTTCCTTTGGGATGTTTGAAAGATCCATAACCTTTTCCATCAGTTGTTCGGGAAATTGCGGTGATGTTTGCACATAATTATATACATTGACGCCTCCGTCCGTGTATTCCTGCTTTTTTACAGGGACACCAATATAATCGCTGCTCATGAGTTCTCTGACCGGCGGATCATCTGATAAAAAGATATTTTCCTCTTCATTATAAAAGCGTTCCGTTATCGCGACGGATCTATCCAGTTCTCCGTAGGACACATCGATCGTTTGTGCCATAAAATCGGGAAGGTAGAACTCCGGCGTATTATAATCAAAGATCAGGCTTATTCCAAACGGTCTGAGAAGGTACTTCTGATCCGGCGACAGCCCCTTAAAGGACTCCGCAAGTTTCAGCCCATACCAGTGAATGAAGTAACCTTCCTCCTGGGCACTGCTTTCATTCAGTTGCCTGGAAACTGCATCGTTGAGCAATGCCAGATGATCCACATTATCTGCAAAGACGTCTTTCAAAGTGATCTCGTTTCCCGTGTTCAGGTCGAAGTTCAGTGCCTCCTGGGTGAATACGTATCTGGTATTGTGATAGAATCCGGAAGAATCCCTCAGATAGCTGCCACCCTCGTCCGGAGTCTCGGTGGCTCCGGGAAGGGCATAGGTAGCACTCCGGTTGAACCAAACAGATAGAACGTTATTGAAGTTTACCATTTCCGCAATATATATATAGTCCTCAACCAACAGAGCGTTTTCGGGAATGGCAATTCTGATCCCCCGGAAGGGAGGCAGCGACTTGGTTTTAAGCCCTTCGTAAACTTCCTGTATTCTGTCGTTGATTTTGTTCTCAACTTCCTTATCCACAAGACCGGAAATGCGGATCACTTCATGCCTGACCTGTATGCCTCCTTCTTCGTCGGTTCCTTCTGTTATTACCTCCGAGACGATATCCAGGGGGTTTTTCACAGTATATAGGACTTCTACCGGTGCAGTTACCGGCTTTCGGCTGTTGGATGGAACTTCTTGCGCGGTTCCACCTTCTCCATCTGTCTGGAGGCTGCCAGAAGCCGGCGCATTTCCATCGCCGGAAGTTTCGCATCCTGTGAAAGAGAACAGGATAACCAGCGACAGTACCAATGTCAGAATGATGGACAGTTGGAAATTTTTATTATTGCAACGGAACATAACCACTCTCCCCGGCAATTGCCTGGCCTTCTGAAGTGAGGATCCAATCGGCCAACAATCTCGCATTGCTTCCTTCCGGTTCATCGGAGCGAAGTACCATGTAGGTGGTGGAAACAATGGGATATGAGTTGCTCCCTATCGTCTCATCGTTTGGGGCTACCCCGTCTATTGCAAGCAGTTTGATGTGCTCATCTCCCCACATGTTCTTCACGTAATAGTAATAGGAATAGCCTATTGCGGAAACATCGTTGTCATAGAGGGCAACCGCATCTATGATGGAACCCATGTCACCGATCATCAGCTCTTTCGGTGCCTCCATCATGGGAGTATCCTTCATAACCATTTTCAGCATACCGGTCTGGCTGCCGGAGTTTTCCTCTCTCTGGTAAGCAATGATCTCTTTGTCATCTCCTCCAAGCTGATTCCAATTGGTAGTTCTTCCGGAATAGATATCTACGATATCCTGAAAAGCCACCCCGTCCACAGGGTTGCTCTCATTAACAAAGAAGACAAAACCATCTCTGAGCATGGGGATCACTTCCAGCTCCACACCCATTTTTTCAGCGTAAGCCAATTCTCCTTCGGAAGGAGGTGTCACAAATATGATATCCGCATTGCCGTCTATCAGGTTGACATAAGCATTGTGGGTAGTATTATGCAGGATATACTGGCGAGCTTCCTCTATGGGAAGGCCCATGACTGCGGCTCCAATGGCTTCGGAAAACGGTATGGTGAGGGTAGAGCCGTCAACTTTTGGATACTCCTCCGGTGTAAAATGAAGGCTGACCTCCTGAGCATCCCCCTCCGGCCCCTGCTCGGTAAGCGTACAACCTGCAAAGAGCAACAACGCTAATACGAGGATATAAATGAACCCCTTCTTCAATCTCCCGTTTTTCATAATTCCGCCTCCCTATACCTGTG
>Ga0123334_1007047_pt1 | contig 10184 bp, 10 predicted proteins | sample BiotimSIPDNA_FD_89706 | JGI IMG/M metagenome (GOLD analysis project Ga0123334, IMG submission 89706) | Anaerobic biogas reactor microbial communites from Washington, USA - Biogas_R1 time_0 SIP DNA | ecosystem: Engineered > Bioreactor > Anaerobic > Unclassified | place: Washington, USA... | reverse complement strand
GGTAAAATTCCTGCTGACACATGGATCCAGGATATGGAACTCGGTGGCGGAAGAATCATTGGGGAGGCATGTCATTTCATAGACTACCTGACATGGTTGAACGGGAGCCTGCCGGTGAGTGTCTATGCTACTGCCCTACCGGACCCGGAGGCCAGGAATGATACGGTCAATATCAACATCTCTTTCGAAAACGGCTCCACGGGAGTTGTTGCTTATTATGCCAATGGCCCGAAATTGATGCCTAAAGAATATTTGGAAGTGTTCAGGTCAGGTGCCTCCGGCGTTATAGACAACTTCAAAAAGGCTGAATTCTACGGCAGGAAGAAAATGAAGAAGTCGCTCTTCAACCAGGATAAAGGCCAGAAACAGATGGTTGAAGGATTCCTGCAGAGCATTCATGAAGGGAAAGCTCTTATCACATTTGAAGAGATAGCTGCGGTTACAAAGGCATCTTTCGCAGTACTTGAGTCGATCAGGACCGGCTTACCAGTGAAGGTATAAAATTGCCATTTTCTAAAAACTTGACACAGGATAGAACCGGCATTAAAGCTGTAGAAGACTCTCTCGGCTTGCTTGAGAAGTATTGCCGTCTGGAACAGTTTCAGGGCTGGGATCCGTATGATGGCCTCAATTCAAAAGTCTTCAGAAACTTTCCTTTACTGAAAAGAAGTGATCTTGTCAGGCTTGCATGGATTCAGTTGTTTAAAAGAAATCCGGTCAACCTAAGGAGGTTATGCTTTGTTCCTAAAGGGCATAATCCTAAGGGTAACGCTTTATTGATTTCGGGTTACTGTAATCTCTTCAGACGCCAGGCTCTCACAGGTAAAAATCAATCGGGATCCGGGCAGGAGCTTTTACAGATCATTAAAAACCTGGCCGACCGGCTTATCTCCCTGCGTTCTGACAAATGCAGGCATGGGTCAGCATGGGGTTATAACTTCGACTGGCAGGCACGGAGGCTCTTCCTGTTTCCCGAAGGAACCCCTACTGTAGTAGTTACGTCTTTCTGTGCATCGGCACTTTTTGATGCATACGAGGTTACCAGACGCGAAGAGTACCTGTCTGTTGCCCTGTCATCAGCCGACTTTGTAATGAATGACCTTCAACGTACCAAAAAAGAAAATGGGTTCCTTTTCTCATACTCTCCGCTGAATGGTAATAACACCGTCTATAATGCTTCACTGCTGGGCACAAAGCTTCTGAGCCAGTGCTACCATTACACGAAAAACGATTTTTATTTTGCTGCTGCCCGCGAAAGCGCTGTTGCCTGCACTGAGGCCCAGAACGACGATGGCTCCTGGTTCTATGGGGAGCTTCCGGTACAACAGTGGATTGACAGCTTTCACACAGGCTATAATCTCGAGGCACTTGTTACATACCAACAGATGGCAGGCGACACATCATTCTCCGGATCAATTGATAAGGGGTTTGATTTTTACCTGAATAACTTCTTCCTGCCTGACGGTACTCCTAAATATTACCATAACAAAACATATCCTGTTGATATTCACTCTCCGGCTCAGTTCATAGTGGCGCTTTGCAGATCGGGCAAACTTGAGCAACACCGCGAGCTGGCTGACAGAGTCCTTGACTGGACAATCAGGCACATGCAGGATCCATCGGGGTACTTTTATTACCAGAAGCACAGGTTTTATACCAACAAAATATCCTATATGCGCTGGAGCAATGCATTCATGTTCAATGCTCTGTCGCTCTATCTTTTATACTCTTCCAATAAATGAATTCAGTTGACATTAATGGCATAAAGATCTTCTGCCAGTCATCTCGCGGTGAGCTTATTGATCTGGCATTTGCGGATAAAAAGAGCCTCATAGCAGTAAATGCCGAAAAGATTCTTCATGCCAATGACAGGACGAGAGAGCTTTTTTCGCGGAATATTGGCTTCAGTGATGGCGTAGGTGCAGTATGGGCGCTTAAAAGAAAGGGATTCAAAGATGCGGTTAAAATACCGGGATGTGAGTTGTGGCTTGACATAATCGGTTCTTCATACCACGATAAATCCTTCTACCTGGTAGGAGCACAGCAGGATGTGATAGATAACACAGTGGCAAAACTGAACCGGGAATTTCCGGGGATCAGAATAGTCAACTATCGGAACGGATACCTTCGCGATGGAGTAGGCAGGCGGGATCTCATCAATGATATTGTTGTCTGCAAGCCGGACGTGGTTTTTATAGCAATGGGCTCTCCAAAGCAGGAGGATCTGATAGAGGAGATGCAGAAGGCACATCCCGCCGTTTACCTGGGACTGGGAGGCAGCTTCGACGTATATGTGGGTGCAGTGAGACGCGCCCCGGATTGGTGGGTGAATCATAACCTGGAATGGGCATACAGGCTCGTAAAGCAGCCGGCACGGATAGCAAGACAGATTCACCTTGTGAAATTTGCATGGAGACTGATTATTGGCAAGTATTAGCAAGAATAATGGTCCCACATATATACTCTGTCTTAGTTAATAGGCATGCTCCTGATTCATTAATGTTTCAATGACACAGAACCTTCTTTAGAGTGTTGGCAATTATAAATCTCTTTTATAAGCTGAATGAATGACAATACCCTCTCAAATATACCTCTACAGGATCATACATATTGATAATCTGTCTTATGTTTTAAGGGTAAATGAAATTACATGTCCATCACACTGCGAGGCGAATCCTGATTATATTAACATCGGTGACAATTCATTAATTGAACACAGACGGACCATGCCAATGCCATCTGCAACAGAGTGAAGGGTATAGCCGGAGATATCAACAAAAGCATTGAAGTATTTGTAAAAAAAGGAGTGGTATTACTAACTTTATAAGCATGATAACATTCAGAGTCGGAAATATTCTGGAGTCGCAATCGGAAGCTCTTGTAAATACCGTAAATACGGTAGGTATAATGGGTAAGGGTGTTGCTCTGGCATTCCGGAAGACATTTCCTGATGCGATGGAAGAATACCTCAGGGCAGTCCGGGAAAATAAAATCCGGGTCGGAGAAGTCCAGGTTGTGAAAACACGGTACATCACACCCCGGTATATAATTAATTTTCCAACAAAGACTCACTGGCGTTATCCATCGAAAATTGAATATATTGAAACAGGATTATCTGATCTCGTCTTGAAAATTAAAGACTACCAGATCAGGTCAATATCTCTTCCCCCACTGGGATGTGGCAATGGCAAACTTGACTGGAAAATAGTTAAACCCCTCATGATCAGCCGCCTGGGGCAAATTGCAGATAATGTTGAGGTTATTATTTACGAACCGGGCTTTTCGGACCAGGAGGTTGTTCATAAGGAGGAAATCAAATTAACTCCGGCCAGAGCCATGCTTATCTACCTCCTTAAACAATACCAGGTTCTCGGTTATTCTGTAAATCTGCTGGTAGCTCAAAAGCTGGCTTATCTGCTCCAGAGGTTTGGTGAACCTCTGAATCTCGAATTTGAAAAAGGAACATATGGTCCCTATGCTCACAGGCTGTTTCATTTGTTAAAGTACCTCAACGGTTATTTTATCCGCTTCAGAGAGGAGGAGAATACGCCGGGTACCATAATAACAATTGAGGCCGGCAGGTATCCACTGGTTGAGGATTACATTGCTGATGAACTATCAGAAGAGAAGAAAGAACGTCTGCAGAAAGTTCTTAAAGCTATAGAGGGGTTTGAATCCCCATTTGGGCTTGAGCTCCTGGCAACGGTGGATTTCATAGTTCAACAGACGCGCGCCTGGGACTATGAAACGATAATGAAAGATATTTCCAACTGGACCTCCAGGAAGAAGGAGATCATGAAACCTTATCATGTTGCGGTAGCCACAAAGCAGGTGAATACATTTGATTCCTTCTGATGGTACTAAGATTAAGGATTATACTCTTTGGAGTGTTGATTGTCCTTGTTTTTATGTTTATAGGCGGCTGCAGGAAGACCGGTTTGTGGCTTGTCAGGGAGGATGTGCCGATGCATGCTGATGCCATGATACTGTTGATGGGACCTTTCCCGGAAAGGGTGCTTTAGGTTGCAGACCTCTATCACGAGGGCATAACTGACAACCTGATCATCGTCTATGAGAGCATGGGTGCATACCAGGCACTGGAAGAGAGAGGAGCCACTATCATACGCACTACCGAACAGGCCCGCGATGCCGCTGTGGCGCTGGGGGTACCGGACAGCTGCATAACCATGCTGCCGGGAGATGCACGAAGCACCCTCGATGAGGCCCTGGCTGTAAGTGATTACCTGGCCATGCAGCCCGGACCGGACACCCTGATCCTGGTTTCGTCACCCGCTCATATGCGGAGAGCATACATGATATTCAAAACGGTTCTTAAGAGGGCGGACCTCAATACTTATGTCGGATGCAGCCCGAGTAAATACTCATCGTTCAATCCCGACAGGTGGTGGAGGCGGAAGGAAGACATTCAATCCGTCCTTTCGGAATGGATCAAAATACTAAACTTCAAAATAATTGAACAGGGGAAGGCACTTGTTAGCAACTAAATTTTCAAATTATTCCTAAACAACTTATCTTCGTCTCATCATGTCCGAACTGGTAATAACAGGCTGGCCGACCATCCTCCTTGCCTTCGTGAGCTCATCTGCCATCACGTGGTATTACATTCCCAAGATCATCAAGGTAGTCTACAAGAAGCATCTGTCAGACAGACCCGGCAACCATAAAATCCATAAAAAGGACACTCCCACCCTGGGAGGCATCGGCATCTTTGCCGGTTTCATCTTCGGATTCCTGATAGGGGTGAACGGATACATGCATACTGTCTCATACTTCACTGCGGCAGCCCTGATACTCTTCTTCATCGGCCTGAATGACGATCTGCTGAATCTGAATGCATGGAAAAAGTTTCTTGCGGAAATAGTCACGGCATTTATCATTGCCCTCTTTACTGATCTGCACTTTACAAGTTTTCACGGTTTCCTGGGTGTGGGTGAGGTGCCGGCATGGGTTTCTTACCTGACCACTGTCTTCATTATTGTCCTTATCATCAATGCTGTGAACCTGATAGACGGCATTGACGGACTGGCAGCATCCGTGGGGGCCATTGCATCCATCTTTTTTGGTATCTGGTTCTATCTGTCAGGCGATTACGGCTTCACCGCCATGGCAGCCGCCCTGCTCGGCTCGCTGGTAGTCTTCCTGTACTTTAACATCAGCAACGGCAGGATGAAGATATTCATGGGTGATACCGGTTCAATAGTAATCGGCTTCACCCTTGCCGTGATGGCCATCAGGTTCAACGAGCTGGATGCTGCAGGCAGATCTTTCCGTGACCTGGCTTCAACGCCGTCAGTATCAATTGCCGTCCTGATAGTACCCCTGTATGACACACTTCGCGTCATCATGCTTCGTTTCAGGAACCACCAGAATATCTTCAAGGCCGACAACCGCCATATTCATCACCTGATCCTCCGCCTCGGCATCTCTCACAGGATGGCAACACTGTATATAGTTTTATTCAATGCCATGATGATAATCCTTGCCCTGTTGCTTGACGGCATAGGTATTCTGTGGCTGGGGCTTGTTCTGCTTGTAATATGCTCCCTTACCTCATTCCTGCTTATGCATGCCGTGAAGCGCAGGGAAGCTGGTCTGGCCAGGGTCACGGGGCAGCCAGAGATGCATTGAGGTTCTACTCATTCTTTAAGGTCAGCATATCCTGCTGATCATTTACTCCTTCCTTTTCTTGCGGATGCCTGTTATAACCGATATATCTCCTGAAGTGCTCCGGGACCGGCACCGGCTGTCTTCCCGGCAGATCAACGCTCTTTTTGGGGGCAGGATCATGGAGGAGATTCCGGAGGAGAAGGCAGCGTGTCTGGAAAAGGTCGGGGAGTTCATCAGGGTGACGGATGCACTCCGGGAAGCAGACATTGAGTTCATACCTCTGAAGGGTCCGATACTCTCATACAGGCTCTATGGTGATCCATCGGTCAGGTACTTCCATGATCTGGATATCCTGATTGCCCCCACTGAGACAGGCCACGCAAAAACAGTGCTGGAAAACAACGGGTATGTGTCAACCGAAAGGGTATGGCCTGAGGATGAAAACAGACAGAGGCGGTTGCTGAATTATCATCATGATATCATATTCATACACCAGGTTAAACAGATAAAGGTTGAGCTTCACTGGAGGTTAAGGCACAGACAGGGGCTGGATGATAAGAAGGCGGATCTTCTGATAAAACAGAATCTGTCTGAAACAGAATACTACGGCCGTTCATTTAAAGTACTTGACAGCGAGATGGAGCTTTTGTACCTGGTGATGCATGGAGGCTCTCATCAGTGGGGAAGACTCAGCTGGCTCCATGATGTCATTGAATTCATGAAGTTTCATGAGATAAACGAGGCAAAATTCAGGAGGCTGGCGGATGATTTTCATGCCGGTCGATTCATTGCTCTCTGTAATGCAGTCATGACGGAATACTTTCCGGGGGCTGTAACGTTGCCGGGTCACACATCACTGCCGGCTTATATGGTCAGACTGACAGGAGAGAGGATAACAGCCGATGAATATCCGGGTCCGTTCTCTGTAAAAAAGTCAATTCAGAATCTTCGGTTTTCACTGATTGCATATCCGGGGGTTACATATAAGTTTAAGGTTATTGGCAATATTATTTTTAACAGGTGAATAGCAATACAGGCATGTTTTCTGATCAGGGTCCGGGTCATGATAAAGAGTGTCTGCACAAAATGTTCCCGCTGAATGACGCGGTAATAAAAAGAGTTCAGGTTCCCCGGGAGGTTACCAGTCCGCTCTATAGTGACAAATATGTCCGGGTTAACAGTAACTGCTTTGAGTTGAAGGTGCCGGGAACGGGAGCTTTCTTTGCCTGTGATGGTAATATGGCGGAATACAGTATTGAGCCGGGAGCGGACCCGGAGTGGGTGCGGCTCTATCTCAAAGGGCAGGTTTTAGTGGCTTTGCTGCATCAGAGGAAGATTATTAACTTCCACGCGAGCAGCTTTGTTTATTCAGGGCGCGGGGTGATGATACTGGGTGAGACCGGTGCCGGGAAATCGTCATTGACAGCCTCGTTTGCCCTTGAGGGTGCCGGTTTCCTGACCGATGATATCACACCGGTGGTTTATTCTGACGGTGACCCCATGATCTGGTCGCTACACGAGGTGATAAGGATCAGGCGCAGCACTGCTTTACAGCTAAGCATTGATCCCTCGGTATTGCGCGAGGCCGAGGCAGGCACGGGGAAGCAATACATGAAGGTAAAGCATGCCGGGGTTAGTCAGTTCCCGCTTGATGTGATCATTAAGATGGAGGTGGGAGATACCGATGTCCCACTGTTTGACCAGCCGCTGCCGGCTGACAGGTTCTCTTTTCTGCGGAGTGAGATATGTATGTCGGACCTGTTGGCCGGCATGCCTTATACGGAGAGGTCTTACCTGCTTCAGCTGCTACAGATAGTTGAGAAGGTTCATTTTATAAGGGTGATCAGGCCTTCCGAGATCAGGATAAAAGAGCTGCACGCCCTGGTAAGTGAGTATATTCGCACCTCTTTCAGCGGAGGGGTAAGGAGATGAGCCGAAAGCTCCTAAAGTTCACAGAGCTGCCGTTCCGTGAAAAATTACTTTTTCTCGAGGCTTTTCTGCTGCATCTGTGGGTCGGATTGCTGCTGACGATCATTCCTTTCAGTTGGATACCCAGACTGTTTTCCAATCCCGAACATGGGATGTCGGCTAAGGCGACTTCAGTTATAGATAACGGGTCACAAAAAGGAAAGACCGATTCTTTATCCCCTGCTACTGACTCCTTCGTTCTAAATCAAATAAAATCAGCGACCTCGCGCGCTTCTAAATCTTCCCCATGGAAAAACAAATGCCTGATCAGTTCGCTTGCTGCACGCTGCATGCTTAGGCGTCGACACATCAGTTCGCAGCTTTCTTTAGGCGTAGCCAGATCAGGAGATGGCAGGGTAATCGCTCACGCATGGTTAAAATCAGGCGATTGTGAGTTGGTACCACAAAACGGGGAATTCACCGCGCTGTTTCTCTTTTAGCGTTAAAGAACATTAAAAAAATACCTGCCTAATATTCTTTGTAAATTATTTATTTTGTATTACTTTGCATTCGAATAGGCGGAAATGAAAAATTCGGAAACAAAAAAGAAGCCATGGGCTAAGCCCGAGGTGGCTTTGCTGAACATCAAAAAGGATACATTCAGTGGCTCCACATACGGCAATGAAAAAGCCGGTAAGAGCAAAATTCCAACTCCCTGATCAAATCCGGGGACTCCTCTGGTTATATAATATCATTGTTTGAATGATTGCAGGCTTAGTCTGTTTTAATGATTCTGTACCTTCCGTTAATATTTTATTGGACCCCGGAGATAAGGGTGACCTCATCTATCATCCTGTTTCTGCAGTTGGGTTGACAGGTGCCTTCTATATACATCCCGCACTGCCGGCCTTACCGGAAGATCACTATTATGCAGATATAGACCGGGATATCGTTGTACTGATGTCAGGCTCAGTTTACAACAGGACAGAGCTAGACAGAAACACTGATATTCCAGGTCAGCTTGCAGATCCGCAGCTGGTAGCTGATCTATTCCTCCGGGAAGGTCATGGTTTTGTCGAAAAGCTGAACGGTGATTTTGCGATCTTTATCCTGAAACCAGATGAGAAGCAGGCCTTTCTGATCAGGGACCATCTTGGGATCTGTCCTGTGGCATGGGTTACTGAGGGTAAGACACTGTTGTTTTCATCAGACATTACTTCTCTGGCCCGGTACTTTTCGGATGGCAGGAATATTGATAGTGAATTTCTTCTCGGGTATTTCAAGTACACAGACTACCGCAAAACACCGGATGAAAGGATCAGGAAACTTCTTCCCGGCCATATCCTGCATTTCTCCGAGAGGGGTATTGAGCTAAAGAAATACTGGGAGCCTGAAAAAGTTCGTCTTGAAAGGGAAATGTCATATGACTCCATGTTGCATGACCTGAAGGCACTAGTAACGGATGCAGTAAGGATACGCAGTGACGATCGCTATACGGCAGGTGCCCATGTCAGCAGCGGGATAGATTCAGGTATTGTCTCTGCCCTTGCTCGTAAGGAGTATAGCCTTCAGAGCCACTTCTGTGGATTGTCATGGTCGCCTGCCGGTGATTTTGATTTCAGGGTAAAATACGATGAGCGGGAGCTGGTATTGATATCATGCGAGAATGCCGGAATCAGACCTCTGTTTTCCGAAATGGGTGAAGATGAATTCCCGAAGTACATATCGGCGTTCTATCACAACAGGGGTTATTTCTCAGAGGATGAAACATCGGACAGGGCTGTTGCGCTTGGCGTAAACCTCATCTTCAGTGGTTTCGGAGGTGACGAGTTCATCAGTACCGGCCACAGCGGGATCGACCTGGACCTGCTTCGGGGTCTGCGGTTCCGTACTTTCTTTCGCAAAAACAGCATCAAAAGTCCTAAGAAGTTCATAAGACATTTCCTCTTTTTTGTAGTGAATCCTTTGCTTGGTATTCTTGATCGCCGTACAAGGAGGGCCTTCAGGGATGATGCCACTTATTTAAAGAAATCCTATAGGAAAAGCAACAGGGAGGCGTTGCGGAATTTCTATTTTCATAAATCGAGACGTAGGATGCACCTGAATGTATTTGACTTTTACAATATCCCTGAAAGATGCGAGAGCTGGCATATTATGGGTTTCAGGAAAGGGATTTTATACCGATATCCCCTGCTGGATAAGAGGATAGTTGAATACATGCTATCAGTCCCCTCGGAGTTGCTTTGCAGGACTGGCCATTTCCGCCCTTTGCTTCGTGAGATCAGCAAGGGAATCGTTACGGAGGAGGTCCGCCTCAATGAAAGCAAGAATGATCCGGTATACTGGTCATGGATGGATGGGCTTTTTAAAAGCGCAGCGATCAGGGTTATGGATGAAATTAATATATGGCGCGGGAATACTGATCTGGATTTTGTTGACTTCGGTCTTCTGTCGGATGCTGTTGCTGCTTACAGATCGAAATCCGCCCCAGATGACGACATGGTTCTGTTCAGGACACTGGTCTATCTGAAGTCGATACATGAGTTTACGGGGGTGTACAGGCGGCAGATTACAACAGGTGCGGCTTGAAGATGCTAATCCGCCTATGATCCCTTTGATAATCGATCGGGGTCCGTGGACACATATAT
>Ga0123334_1007045_pt1 | contig 10185 bp, 9 predicted proteins | sample BiotimSIPDNA_FD_89706 | JGI IMG/M metagenome (GOLD analysis project Ga0123334, IMG submission 89706) | Anaerobic biogas reactor microbial communites from Washington, USA - Biogas_R1 time_0 SIP DNA | ecosystem: Engineered > Bioreactor > Anaerobic > Unclassified | place: Washington, USA | collected... | reverse complement strand
TTGAAGTGACTGTTTTACACGTAAATCATAAAGGACAAGTTCGTCCAGAAGATGTAAGAGTGGCTTTAAAAAAGACAACGATTATCGTATCGATAATGGCTGTAAATAATGAAGTGGGAAGTCTAAACCCAATCAAAGAAATTGCCGCTATTGTCCATCGGCATTCAAAAGCCGTTTTGCATGTTGATACAACACAAGCCATTGGCAAAATCTCGTTACCTTATCAAGATATAGACATGTTTTGCATTTCCGGTCACAAAATAAACGCACTCAAAGGTAGTGGGGCTCTCATTTTCAAAAAAACAATTGATTTTCTTCCCTTGTTAAGCGGAGGAAATCAAGAATTCGGCTTTAGAAGCTCAACGGTCAGCGTTGCCTTAGCGTATACTTTAGCGATAGCCACTAAAGAAGCTATTCGCGATCAGCAAAAAGTAACCACCCATGTCGCTTCACTATCTTCATATGTTCGTAGTTACTTTGCTAAACAGGACAATATTGTTATCAATAGTCCAGACAGTTCCTCCCCTTACATTTTTAATTTTTCCCTTACCGACAAAAAGGCCAGCGTTGTTGTCGAAGCTCTTTCAAACGAGGGAATTATGATTTCTTCGGTTAGTGCCTGCCATCACAAATTGGCAACCTCTTCATACGTAGTCAAAGCATTAGGACGAAGCGAAGAACTAGCGAATAATACCCTGCGCATTAGTTTTGATAAGATGACGAAACTAGAAGATATACAAACTTTCATTGAAGCCTATGAAGCGGTTATCGTGAGGATAAGAACGTGATATATGAACGTATAATGGTGCGTTTTGGCGAACTATCGACCAAAGGTCGAAATAAGATGGATTTCGTCAAACTGCTTGCCACAAACATTCGAAGAAAACTTGGCGGAACATTCCTTGATTTTCAAATCGAGACACGTTTCGACCACATTTATATTTTGGTTAATGGTAACGATCCTTATGCGATGATTAGTGAGCTTCAAGAAGTTAGCGGCATTAATTCTCTCACCCTTGTGACAAGGCAAGAAAAAAATATTGAAATCATCAAAAAGATAGCTATCGAGATGGTCAAAGACAAAGCGGTTAATACTTTTAAAGTTCGCTCGAAAAGATCGGATAAAACTTTTCCGATTGTTAGTGACGAAATCAATCGAACTGTCGCCAAAGAAATTTTACGCAATACTTCTTTAAGGGTCGATGTTGTTAAACCCGATATAACTGTAGGAATTGAAGTGCGTCACGAAGGAGCCTATTTATTTTTGGAAACCTTCAAGGGAGCGGGAGGCTATCCTCTTGGCATTGGGGGCAGGATTTTAATGATGATGTCAGGTGGGATTGACTCTCCGGTAGCAGCCTATCTACTTATGAAAAGGGGCGTTTTAGTCGAGTGCATTCATTTTGCATCTCCACCTTACACGAGCAGTGCGGTCATTGACAAAGTTAGTGATTTACTTAAAAATCTTTGCTATTACCAAGACACTATTCGCTTACACATTGTTCCTTTTACTAAACTTCAGGAAGCGATTTATGATAATGTCGATTCAAGTTACGCCATTACGGTTATGCGAAGAATGATGTATCGCATCAGTGAGAAAATAGCTAATATTCGCAAATGTCAGGCCATCGCCAATGGTGAATCGATAGGTCAAGTTGCAAGCCAAACACTTCGCTCGATGAGGGTAATTAATGAAGTGACAAATATGCCAGTTATTCGTCCACTTGTCACTTATGATAAAAACGACATTATTAAAATTGCCAAAAAAATCAAAACCTATGATATTTCTATTCGCCCCTATGAAGATTGTTGCACCATTTTTAAACCACAAAACCCCACGACAAAACCTAACTTTAATTCAACCCTTTGGCTTGAGGAAAAGTTAGATTTCGAATCACTTGTTCTTGAAGCGGTAAATGGCACAAAATCGGTCATTATTAGTGCAAATAGCGAAGATTTGTAATTATTTTACTGTAATTTGATATAAAAAAAGGCTGCGTTTTGCAGCCGTTTTCTATGTTCTAACGCTTATTTAGCGCTAGCTTTTTTGCTAACTTCAACCAATTGTTTGAAAGCTTCAAAGTCACTGATTGCGAGTTCTGAAAGCATCTTACGGTTGACTTCAACTTTGGCTAATGACAAGCCATTGATGAAGCGTGAGTAGGAAATATCGCACATTCTGCATGCAGCATTAATGCGTTTAATCCATAATTTTCGGTAGTCTCTTTTAACTTTGCGGCGATCAATATATGCATACATCAATGAATGCATTACTTGTTCTTTAGCAGTCTTAAAAAGTAAGTGTTTACTACCGAAATATCCTTTAGCTCTTTTTAATATTTTTTTACGTCTGGCACGTGTGACGGTGCCACCTTTTACTCTGGCCATTTAGGGCACCTCCTATTTGATGATGAGAAATTTTACGCGTTTCATATCACTATGTGACAATAGCTGAGCCTTTCTCAAGTGGCGTTTTTGTTTGGTTGATTTGCGAGGGGCGAGGTGTGATGTGTACGCTGAATGGCGTTTTGCCTTGCCGCTGCCCGTAACTTTAATGCGTTTCATTAAAGCTCTTTTGCTCTTCATTTTTGGCATGTTGTTTTACTCCTATTTTTTTATCTTTGAGGCGAGAATGGCCGTCATCCAACGACCTTCCAAGACTCCTTCTTTTTCGACGACAGCGTATTCTTCAACAAGACTAATAAATTTGTTGAGAACTTCTTCACCGACTTCTGGATGCGCTAATTGACGACCGCGGAAGCGGACACCAACTTTGACTTTGTTCCCATCTTGGAAAAAGCCAATTGCACCCCTTACTTTGACCATCAAATCATGAACTCCGATCTGTGGTGTCAATTGCACCTCTTTGATTTCGATAATCTTTTGGTTTTTGCGACTTTCCTTTGCGCGCTTTTGTGCTTCGAAGCGATACTTACCGTAGTTTAGTATTTTACATACGGGTGGGTTAGCGCCTGGCGCAACGCACAGTAAGTCCAATTCGTAGCGATTAGCTAGGTCATTAGCAGCCCTTGAGCTCATTTTACCTAATGACTCACCTTCTGGACCGATGACGAGCACCTCCGAAAAACGAATGCGCTCATTGACGAGGTCGGTGTTTGCCTCCGGACGTCTCTGTCCGGGGTTCATGGGATAGTTTGCTATGGTCGATCAACTCCTTTGTTTATTATAAATAAAACGGACGCGAATCAGCGCCCGTTATCTTTGAAACTTTCGTTTTGTAGCATTAACCAATTAACATTGTTAATCTGGTGAGAAGCAGGCGCATCTTCTTTCTACGTTTTTATCTACGTCGGTTAGTTTAGCATCGCTACGCGAAGGTGTCAAGCATAATTAATAGTGACGTTTTGTGTCGATTTCCTCAAGAATGAGTTTGGAGAAATCATCTACCGAAATATTGGTTTGCTTTTCTTGTCCATACAAGCGATAAGTTAGCGTATTGTCGCGAACTTCGTTATCGCCGACAACAAGGGTATAGGGTATTTTTCGTACTTGCGAATTACGTAGTCTGAATCCGACTTTTTCCTCTGAGTCATCAACCGTAATGCGCACGCCTTTATGATGCAATTCGTTAGCAATTTGATGTGCATATTCACTATGTAATGAATTATTAACGGGGATAATGTTAACTTGAACAGGAGCAAGCCAACTTGGAAAGGCGCCACCGTAATGTTCAATCAGGATGCCAATGAAGCGTTCTAAGCTTCCAAATAAAGCGCGATGTAACATAATGGGCCGGACTTTCTCGCCCCGTTGATCAATGTAAGTAATATCAAAACGCTCTGGCAGGTTCATATCAAACTGAATCGTTCCGCATTGCCAAATGCGTCCCATCGAATCTTTGAGTTTAAAATCTAGTTTGGGGCCGTAAAAGGCGCCGTCGCCAACGTTAACAATGTACTCTTTACCGATTGCTTTACAGGCTTGAGCAAGCGCGTGCTCCGAACGATCCCAATTTTCAATTGAACCAATAAACTTTTTCTCAGGACGAGTGCTTAGTTCAATGTGATAACTTAGTCCGAATAACGAATACACTTCATCGTATAATTTTAACATTCTGATGATTTCATCGATTGCCTGATCCTCGCGACAATAAATATGAGCGTCATCTTGAGTAAAAGCACGAACGCGGAACAAACCCGATAAGGCGCCACTTGCTTCATGACGATGGACGAGTCCTAATTCGCCAACCCGAAGAGGTAAATCCTTATATGAGTGAAGTTCGTATTTGTAAGCCAATAAGCTACCAGGACAATTCATTGGCTTAATAGCGAATTCGCGGTCATCAATCTGACTAAAATACATATTTTCGCGATAATTTGTGTAGTGACCACTTGTAATCCAAAGTTCCTTTGAAAGCATGATTGGGGTTTTAATGAAGGTATAACCTTCAAGCTCGTGTTTTTGATACCAGAAATTTTCTAGTTCATTTCGTAAAATCATGCCGTTAGGAAGCCAAAAGGGGAAGCCAGGTCCATACTCGGAAACCATAAAGAGACCAAGTTCTTTTCCGAGCTTGCGGTGATCGCGCTTTTTGCGTTCCTCTAAAATGGCTAAATGCTTAACTAAATCCTCTTTGCTGAAGAAAGAAGTGCCATAAATCCTTGTCAGTTGTTTATTGTCGGAATTTCCGCGCCAATAAGCACCAGCTAAACTAATTAGTTTAAAATGACGAATTAGATTTGTGTTTGCTAGATGCGGTCCCGTGCAAAGATCAAAGAAATCATCCTGTTCATAAATCGATATGTTTTGAGCTATTTCTTTAATGAGTTCAATTTTGTATGGATTATCAGCAAATAGTTTTAAAGCATCATCGAAAGATACTTCACGACGAACGATGCGGTGGTTTTCTTTGGCAATTTTTCTCATTTCGTTTTCGATTGTGGCCAAATCAGCCTCTACAATTGGACTGGCAAAATCAATATCGTAGTAAAAACCTTCCTCAATACTTGGTCCAAAACCAATATGAGCGTCAGGATATAGACGTTTAATGGCATGTGCTAAAAGATGAGAAGTCGAATGATTTAGTAGTTCAATAGCGTCTTTATCGTTTTCGGTCACGATTTCAAATGTTCCTTCTTCTTTAATTGGAGCATGTAAATCAAATAGTTTTCCGTTTAAACGAAAAGCTAATGCTTTTTTGGCTAAACTAATAGCGATTTTGCTTGCGGCTTCAAAACCAGATTGACCGACTTCGATGATTAATTCATCGCCACTTGGCAGGACTAATTTCATAATGATTCTCCTTTGTAATAAAAAACGCCCATCTTAAGGACGCTTTCACGTGGTACCACCCTAATTCATATCTATGATATGCACTCAAAGCTCTTAACGCGAGTTACGTCCAATTTGTCATCGGATGCTCAGAAGTGGTTTCGCATGTCTCTTTCTTGAAGCCTCTCACCAATTGGCTTCTTCTCTGGTTAGAAAGATGAATGCGACATGGCTTCATCGTTGCGAATACAAGTATATTGACTAATTTTAATTAAGTCAATTGTCAAGCGATGTAAAAGCATAACACGCCGCCCCAATTAGACCAGCGTTTTGATCAAAATAACATACTTGTAGATTGAGATCTTGGTGTCGACGAGTTAAATCATTCCAAAAAACTTCTTTTGAATTAAAAACGCCACCAGTAAATGTGTAAATATCCGGATGATAGCGTTCATTAATAAATGTCAAAAAGTCACTCATGATTTGAAGCCATGCCTCATAAACCTTTAAGGCTAGAGCATTTTTATTTTCGACAAGTTTGAAAAATTGATGACTGTATTGAATTTCTAATCCATACATTTTTGCAAGATTTGATAAACCATTACCACTTGCAAAATACTCATAGTATTTATCTTGTCCCTGGAATGTGTAGGGCGTATGTCCGATTTCCAGAGGACTATCTTTTAGGCTATGGTTAACAACTAATGCGCCTCCCAAACCAGTGGAAATAGTAATAAAAAAGACGCGTTGATAGTTTTTGCCGTGACCAAGCATGGCTTCGGCAAAACAGGCCATTTCCGCATCATTTCGAATAAAAACGGGTAGTCCAAATTCCTTGCGAAGTATTTCTCCTAGAGGAATGTCTTGAATGTGAATATTTGGTAAGTCGATAACATGTCCATTATTTCCAATTGGACCAGGAATGCCTAAGGAAATGGCGACTACATTATCGCTATTAGAGCTGATCTCTCTAATTGATTCGACGATTGATGTTACGAATTCGTCTTTCTTATATAAAATAGTGGGATGAGTTAGACTTTTGATAATCTGAAAACTATCGCCTATAAGGGCAAAACGAGAATTTGTTCCGCCGATATCGACACTAATAACAATTCTTTTGTCTTTCATTTTTACCGATTGACCATGCTAATAAGGCCAAATAATTCTTCGTGTGTTTTGCGTGGTAAAGCAAAAGCTTCATCGAAAGTATAGTGGACAATTTTACCATTAGAAATGCCGACGCATACATTGGCAATACCTTCAATCAATACTTCGATGGCATAGACACCCATTCTTGTCGCCAAAATACGATCATAGGCTGATGGTGAACCGCCTCTTTGCAGACGTCCGAGAACTTCTGCTCTCGTTTCAAATCCCGTTTCCTGAGTGACTTTTTCAGCAAAAGAAATAACATTGGGAAATACTTTCTCACTAACGATAATTAAGGAGTGTTTTTTCTTGCCAGTTCCTAATGATTTTATGCGGTTCATTATTTCTGCTTCAGTGTAGGGGTGTTCGGGAGTAATAATCATTTCGACACCTTCTGCAACGCCAGAATAAAGTGCCAAATCGCCACATTTATTACCCATGACCTCAATTATTGTGCATCTTTGATGAGAAGCGGTTGTGTCGCGTAATTTATCGACACACTCACAAATGGTATTAAGAGCCGTATCAAAACCAATCGTAAAATCACTGGATGATAAATCGTTATCGATTGTACCGGGAATACCGACGCAATTTATACCTAATTCTGAGAGCTTTTTGGCCCCCATGTATGTTCCGTCGCCCCCGATTACGATGAGCGTATCAATACCAAAATTGCGCAGTTGTTTAACGCCGATTAAACGAGCAGCCTCATCTTTAAACTCCCGAGAACGAGCGCTTTTGATAATTGTTCCACCCCGATTAATGATATCGCTTACGAAATTACGATCAACTTTCTCGATGTTGCCCTCGATTAGACCTTTGTATCCTTCGTAAATTACGAACATCTCCAAACCATTTTTAATACCGGAACGAACAATGGCACGAATGGCGGCGTTCATTCCTGGGGCATCGCCACCAGACGTAAGTACTCCAACGCGCTTAACCATATTAAACACCTCTTTATTTGCTCATTCATTATATATGAAAATGACTGAAAATTCGAAAAGTATCACTTTGAAAACGATTACATCCTTTTGTGGACAAAAATGCAGTTGCCTATTTTTGCATGATTAAAAAGCCGATAACATCGCAAAACTTGATAAAAAACGGCGGTGGAAAAGTATGCACAAATGTAAAAAAAGAATTGATGGCGTGGGCTTTTTTGGTTTATTTTACCTTTGCTCCATGCTATAATTTGTGGCGTATTAGGAATCAAACATGGATTACATAAGCGAAAAAGATTATTACGAGGTGCGCTTCGCCTCTTTGATAAGTGATATTGACCGCGAGGTCCTCATCGAGCTTTATCAGCCTCTGATTGGCCATAAGAGTTCGGCGATTTATCTAACGCTCTTTTTTGAGAAAATGAAAGCAACTGACATCGACATTTTTGATCACGCGCATCTTTTTGACAAACTCCAGATTTCATCAGGAGAATTTTTCACTGCGCGGCGCGCCTTAGAAGCGGTGGGGTTACTTAGAACCTTCTTTAAAGAAGAAAACGGCATGCGCTATTACATTTATGTCGTCTACGCTCCCAAATCGCCTCGCGAGTATTTTGATGACGTTCTTTTTAAAGGCCTATTAATTAAATATGTGGGCGAAAAAGAGGCAAAACGACTCGCTTTATCATACAAAGTAGACTTTCAGGCAAAAGATTTTAATGATATTACTTCCTCGTTTATCGAGACATTTAATCCCGATTTTGATGACCCAGCATTTCGTAAGGACCTCAAGATTGACGTCAAAGGTCGCAAATCGGGACGGATTGATACATCGTTTGATTTCGATTCCTTTTTCTTGCACATCGAAAAGAGCGGGCAAATTAAGCGCGATTCTTTTTTAAAGAAAGACTTAAAAGAAATTGAACGTCTTGCCGCATTATTTTCCCTTGATGAATATACGATGGCCGAAATTGTTATCGATTCGTACAATCCCGATAATAAAAATCAAAGACTTAATTTTCAATATATTTCTGAACGAGCTAAGGATGAAGTTAAGTTCCCCTTTTTCCATCGCAAAAGAAATGGCCAAAGAAGTGTCATTAATAGCGAAAGCGAATTAGCAAGTAAAGTCAAACTATTAGATTCAATGGCGCCGGGTGAATATTTGCGAATTAAACAAAATAACACTTCACCAAGTCGTTCCGACTTAGATTTAGTCGATGATTTATCTAAAAACTATGGTTTTTCGCACGGTGTGATCAACGCTTTAGTCGACTATGTTCTGGCCAAAGCCGATAATGTCTTATCAAGACGTTATACCGAAAAAATCGCCTCATCGCTTGCTCGAGAAGGAGTGACGACTGCAATTGACACCATGAATTACTTAATAAAAATTAATTCTGCCTGGCGGACGTCAAAACCATCAACTATAAAAAGTGATGCTAACAATGATAAAGTAAAAGAAACCGAGATTAGCGATGAAGAACTAGAAAAAATCCTCGCTTCGATTGAGAGTAAGAAAAAGGATTAACGAGCATGGAAAAAATAAAACTACCACCTTTCGAAAAAACAGAACTCGATCAATATATTGATGAAATGCTCGAGGAACTTCGCAGCGATGTTGAAGTTTACGAGATTATTAAACAAACCTTAAATCCAACTGTCAAAATGGTCCGCGAAAACATTTCAAAGTTTATCGCCTTTAAAGAAGACTATGACTATTGTCGTAAATGTCCAGGTGTCGAAAATTGCCGTAAGGCAACCCCACATTTACAACTTAAACTCGTCAATGACAATGGCATGATTGAACGCGCTTTTACTCCCTGCCATAAAATTCTTAGACGCATTGAAATTGATAGTAAGTATTTATATGCCGACTTTCCGGGTGAGTGGAAAGAATCGTCAACAAAGACACTAGATAAAACTTCAGAGCGGAATCGTGTTATTAAAGTGTTCAGTCAATTATTACAAGGTGGCTCGAATCGCTGGATTTACATTAAAGGCGGCCATCGTGTTGGGAAATCATTTTTACTGGCGACATTCGTCAATGATTTTATCGCTATCAAAAAAGAACCAGTTGCTTTTATTAATTCGACAAATCGCATTAAAGAATTAAATGATTTGGCTTTTAATGAAAAAGAGCGCTTTGCTCGAAGCATCGTCGAACTATCGAACGTCCCATTACTTGTCTTTGATGACTTTGGTAACGAGTATAAGAACGACTATGTTCGCGATACAATTGTTTTGCCAATTTTAATTGAACGCGCCAAAAACAGGCGTATAACTTTTTTTACCAGTGATTTTACGATCAATGAAATCGGACAATTGTATGAGACGAGCAAAGCTGGTGCGATTCGCGCTAAACAACTATCGCGCTTGTTAAAAGAAATGTGCGAAGAAGAATTTGATTTGAGTGGTTTGTCAGTATATTAGCCAATAATTTTTTGAAGTTTGATATGCAAAGCGTCTAAAGTCGAGGAGTTATCAACGACATAAGTCGCTTTTTCTTTATTGTGTTTTGCATCAAAACCAGTGTTGAGAGCTAAAGAAATTTCGACCGGTAAGCGACGGGAAGCCAAACGCTCTTTTTGAATATCTTTTTGAATATCGACATATAGTGTCTCATCGCAATAATCAGCAATCTTTGATTCAAAAAGAAGAGGCATTTCAACAACGATTCTCTGGTCTTTGTTCGTCTTTTTAATTAATTCTAGAACTGTTTGCTCAACTTGAGGGTGCAATAATTTTTCGAGTCTTCGTTTTTTATTTGGATCGGCAATAATGGTGGCAATAATCAAATTTTTGTTGATGTCTAATGTTGAAGTAATGACTTCTTGACCAAACAGTTTAATAATATCCT
>Ga0123334_1007042_pt1 | contig 10189 bp, 6 predicted proteins | sample BiotimSIPDNA_FD_89706 | JGI IMG/M metagenome (GOLD analysis project Ga0123334, IMG submission 89706) | Anaerobic biogas reactor microbial communites from Washington, USA - Biogas_R1 time_0 SIP DNA | ecosystem: Engineered > Bioreactor > Anaerobic > Unclassified | place: Washington, USA | collected... | reverse complement strand
ACACGCATGCTCCGGCGGATTGTGCGCGATGCTCGAGACCGCGGTTATAGTGCCAGCCAGACAATATCCCGCTGGGAATCTGTTCGGGCAGGGGAGAAACAACACATTTTCCCATACCAGGAGAATGCCGATGTGATGTTTAATTCCGCCCTGGTCTACGAGATTTCAACCCTCAAACCAGTTGTGGAACCTCTCCTCCGCCAGGTCCAGTTTGGCAGTGAGGAACACATCGAAGCAAAACGACTGCTGAAATTTTTGGAATGGTTTTTGCCGACCACATCAGAATTCGTGCCGGATAACTCCATTTTACGTGAGTTTCTCGGGGGCTCGATCCTGACAGATTTTTCCATGTGGCATTGATAACTGTATCGATAAAAGCTGAACTGGACATCTGTAACCATTACTAATCAACTAAAAAGGCTGCTCCAACAGGGGCAGCCTTTTTGTGTATTCAGTTGAAACAACTATTTATCGACCATGGTCTTCTTGATCATCACCGATAACCTTCTGATACCTTCGTGGATCGTTTCAGGGTTTGCAGCCGAGAAATTCAGACGCATGGTGTTTACAGGTCCGCCGTTAGGGTAGAAAGGTACGCCCGGAACATAGGCAACTTTCTCCTCCACAGCTTTCGGGAAGAGTTCAAGGGCATCGCAGCCATCGGGCAGACGCAGCCAGAGGAATAAACCACCCCGCGGAACGGTCCATGTGGTCCCTTCGGGCATGAATTCCTCAAAAGCCTGAAGCATGGCATCGCGGCGTTCCTTGTAAACCCGGCGAATCGTCTCAATATGACCCGCGAGCCAATCCCCCGAAGCCAGTTCGTAGGCAATATATTGATCAAATGTCGAACACTGCAGATCGCTGCCTTGTTTTGCCTGGACCATACGTTTCACGACTTCAGCCGGTGCAATCACCCATCCGATCCTCAGACCAGGTGCGAGAATCTTTGAAAATGTGCTTGTGTAGATCACATTTCCAGCAAATTCCCCGTTTGCCTGGTTGTGATAATCAGCATCCAGGGCTGCAATAGACGGAAGCATTTCACCTTCAAAAATTAACTTGCCATAAGGGTCATCTTCGATCAAGGGAACGTTAAATTGGTTTGCCAGCTCAATCAGACGTTTGCGTCGTTCTAAAGACATTGTCACACCCAGCGGGTTGTGGAAGTTGGGTAAAACATACATAAACTTGACGTTTTGTTTTATTTTTTCTTCCAGCGTATCCGTCACCAGTCCATCTTCGTCTGTGTCTACGGTAACATAGGTTGGGCTGTAGCTATTCCATGCCTGGATAGCACCCAGATAGGTAGGAGATTCGGTTAAGACCCGGTCGCCCTGGTTGATAAAGATCCTGCCCACAAAATCCAATGCCTGCTGTGAACCAGTTGTAATCAGGATGTTGTCTTTTGTGATTTTCACACCAGATTTGTTGATGTCGTCTGCAATCCATTGACGCAGCGGGTCGTAACCCTCAGTGGTAGTATATTGCAGGGCTTTTTTGCCGTACAAAGTCAAAACTTTGTCGCAGGCTTTTTTGGTTTCTTCGATCGGAAAGAGTTCGGCAGCAGGGAATCCCCCCCCAAACGAGATCACATCAGGTTGATTTGTGACCTTTAATAGCTCGCGAATAAATGAGCTTTTCATTCTTTGGGTTCGATTTGCGAACCGCAATTCCCAGGGTGTTGACATATATTTCTCCTTTTTTCTTGTTTTTCTATATTTTCAAATACCTACTGACAATCGTTGCGGTACCTGGCAGCGCTACCCTGTCTCCTAAGGTGAGTTGAGCAGGAGGGTTTTGACGCCAGTTTGGTGCGTTTTGGAAAATGAAAATTTTGGTGCCTTCTGTAGCTGCTTTCTTGTCAATAAAAGCCTGACCGGTAAGATAACCTTCGCTGTCGATTGCACAACTGGTAACAAAGCCGATCATGCGACCTTTCATGTCACATACCGGATCACCATGATGAGCCATGCGAACAGCTTTTTCGTCAAAAGTAAATCGTGCCACCACACCGGTACGTTCAGCTTCGCGTTTAACAGTTGCTTCACGTCCGATGAACCAGGCTGAATTCAGTTTGAGGAAAGGCAAAAAACCTGCTTCTGCAATTGTGAGGTTGGTTTCGCCACCCATTTCATGTCCATAAAGGGGCAAACCAGCTTCAGTGCGCAGTGAGTCTCGTGCAGCAAGCCCACAAGGATGCATTCCGAGTGGGGTTCCAACCTCCATGATCGCGTTCCATAAATGAACCACGTCATCAGGATGGACAAAAATCTCAAATGACATCTTTTCGCCAGTGTAGCCAGTGCGGGAGACGATTACATCCACGCCGGCGACCACGCTCTTGCAGAGCTGACTGCGGTCCAATCTCCGGATCTTGCGTTGTTCAGCCGGTTCTGCCAGCTTACAGAGAATATCGCGGCTTATTTGCCCCTGTAATGCGATATCTACCAGCATGTCTTTTCCTTCTTTAGGGTCTCTCAGGTTTCGTAAAATTACGTTACGACCAAAAATCGTCACCCAGGGACGCTCTCGATCAACCAGGACCTCGCCGTCTTTGACAGCATTTAGCCATGCCCAGTCTTTATCCTCATTGGCTGCATTGACAACCAGCAGATATTTTTCTGCTTCTACTCTGTAAATGATCAGGTCATCGATGACGTTGGCATCCGGATCCATGAAGTGAGTATAGACTGACTCTCCAATTTTTCGGAAGAGAACATCATTTCCACAAACTGAATCGAGAAAGACCGCTGCATCAGGACCCTCTGCTAAAAATACACCCATATGAGTTACATCAAACAAAGCGGCAGCCTTGCGGGTTGCGAGGTGTTCCTGCAAAACGGAGGAATACCAGACCGGCATCTCCCAGCCTGCAAAAGGTATCATTTTCGCACCCAGGTCAACGTGTGTTTGATAAAGTTTGGTGCGCTTCAACGGTTGATCAGTCGGTTCAACCCACTTAAACTCGGGTCGTGCTTCCAGCTGAACATCCTTTGGCATCCCAACAAAATATGGTTTGTATAGATCGATACGATCCCCCTCTGGGTTTTCGAAGACTGCATTAGCCTTGTTGATCGATATGGGACCAGGTATTCTCTGGGTCAGGTCTTCGTCATAATAAATGAAACCGGTGGACAAGCCCACAATCCACAGCCCTGCCAGCCCCAGCTTCTCAGCTGGAACGGTCAGATTGTAACGATATGGAGAAATACAGGTGAGGACACCCTCAATATCTCCTGATGTTGTGTGCATCATTGTCAACTGGGAGTCACCTGGCTTCAGGGCTTCGACATCGCTGGTAACAGTCAGGTTTAAGAAAGAGCGAACAGTCTCACCTGTCATTTCGAGAGCACCCAGGCTGGTGGCGGGGTGATCTTCCAGGTAGAAATAGTGTGGGAAACCGTGGAACTGCTCAATCTCATCCATTCCGGGTTTGCTGTCAGCCATTGTTCTTACTTCGCTGTTAATCCGGATGAGTGATTCAAAATCCAGTTTGGCGCGGGTTATGTTACCCGATCGTCCAATCATATGATAGGGTGTAGTTGCCTTGAAAAGTTTGTCTATCAGCTTTGCGATCTGGACCATTTCGCGCTCTTTGAAACCGCGCTGGGTCAGCCAGGTGGTGCCGAGGCGGATGCCGGTTGAGCGTAAGGCAGATTTATCGCCTGGGATAGTATTGCGATTGACCACGATCCCAGCCAGGTCCAAAATTCTGGCACCCAGATCGCCATTGAGTGGAATTCCGTTCGGGCTCTTGTATGATTTACAATCGAGCAACATCATATGGCTGTCGGTGCCGCCATAGGGCACGTTTGCGCCCAACTCCTTGAACGCATCGGACAGGGCTTTGGTGTTTTTTAGGGTTTGTTCCTGGAGCTCGATAAACTGGTTGGTGGTAGCCAACTTAAAGGTAAGCGCCATTGCAGCAATAGTGTTCACATGGGGACCACCTTGCTCACCTGGGAAAATGCCTTTATCGATTTGTTCGCCGAGTTCGCGATCGTGCGTGATGACAACCGCACCACGTGGACCACAAAGCGTCTTATGGGTGGTAAAGCTGACGATATCAGCAATGCCGATTGGAGAAGCCACCTTTTTAGCGGCAATCAAACCAGCGATGTGCGAGATGTCAGCCAACAGCCATGCACCGACTTCGTCCGCAATATCACGGAATTTTTGCCAATCTGGAATCCAGGGATAAGAGGTATAACCAGCAACGATGACTTTTGGCTTCGCATGCTTGGCAATCTTTAGAATTTCATCATAATCCAGGCGTTCGGTAACCGGGTCGACAGTGTAATGGAAAGCATTGTAAAACAACCCTGAACGATTGACAGGAGAACCGTGAGTGAGGTGTCCACCATGCAGCAGATCCATACCCAGGATAGCATCTCCGGGTTGAATCAGAGCTGTGTAAACCGCGGTGTTTGCAGGTGCCCCTGAAAGTGGCTGAACGTTGACCCAAAGGTCGTCTGGAATCAGGTCATTGGCTGCAAAAAGCTCAGCTGCCCGACGGCGTGCCAGGGCTTCAACCATATCGACATACTCGACACCTTTGTAATAGCGCGCATCACTATGCCGGCGATAGCGACCCAGCTGCAAGGCGTAATCCATGATGGTGGCTTCATCCTGATATCTTGTTTCAGGGCGTGGGTAGCCTTCAGCATAGATATTGGTGAAAGGAGATGCCAGCAAATCGCGGACTGCCTTGGGTGCGATGCTTTCGCTGGGGATCATGACAAGGCGGCGTGCCTGACGTTCGGTCTCAAATTCGACCAAACTTGTAACGTTGGGGTCGTAAACTTCAACTCTCTTTTTAAACAGATAATCACTCATGGGTCTACCTCTTTAGATGATTTTTTGCACCAGGGTGGCGTACATTGGGTTTGTAAATAATTTTGTGGGTTAGAAAAATGCGCCAAAACAATAGCTGCCGTATGTTGACAGTAGGTGAAATCGGTCAAAATTCGGTTTTTTGGCATCGTTTTAATTGTACCTTATTACACGGCTGAAATCAGTGGTTTTGTCTATATACACCGGGAGATTATTCTTCATGGTTAATGCATTTTCTATGTAATATAATCACTGCATGGCTGAAGATAAGAAAGTTGACCTGACGGAAGAAGTTGCACTGATCAACGAAGCCCGCACTAATCCTGACGCGTTTGGACTCCTTTATGAACGCTATGTCGGAAAAATTTACAATTATGTTTTCTTCAGGGTTGGAAACGCGAACGATGCCGAAGATTTAACCGCGAAAGTCTTCTTCAAAGCCCTCAATAGTATTGGAACTTACCGACACCTGGGGCTGCCTTTCAGTGCCTGGCTTTACCGGATAGCGCACAACCTGGTGGCGAATCACTACCGCGATCGTGCAAAGGTTACTGAAGTCTCTATAGAAAACCTTGTTATTCCGGATAGCAGCAGAACTTCCAGCCCGGAAGTATACCTTTCAAAAAAACAGGATAATACCTATCTGCTCAGTTTGATCAACGACCTCACCCCACAAAAACGGGAGTTGATCATCTTAAAATTTGTGCAAAAACTCTCCAATGCTGAAATAGCTGTCATTTTTGGCAAGACCGAGGGGGCAATAAAGAGCCTCTACCATCGAACGCTGACAGAATTAAAAGACCGCGCAAAAGGCGATTATGAAACCCGCATCTAATAAACCTTACAGGGGTTAATTAAATAAGGAAGGTAGTAAAATGGAACCTTTAGAACTCCAAAACACTGAACTGAGCGGGATCGAGAAGCAGCTGAATCAACAATTGAGCCATATCACACCTGATGGCAGCTTTGTTGAGGAATTGCGCACTCGTCTTATGTCTTCAGGTATTTTTGAAAAACGCAGCATGATCGATGCGATTGTGGTTGCTTGCCTTGCGATTCTTCTGACCGGGTCGCTTATCCTCGGCATTAGCCGATTCTTCCACTTGAAAAAGAAGAAAGGATAGAGTTACCTCCATCCAATTCTCCATTCAATATTAATAAATCAACCTTCGTTGGTTTCGCGCAGCCAATCTCCGACCATCCAATATTTGAAATCGCGGTGGTGATAGGTATCTACTGCTGCCACGATGGCGTAAAACAAGGCACCAATGGGAATCAAGGTCAAAAGCAGGGCAAATGGGAACCCGCAGAGCCCAACCACAACAAAGGTGAGAATTGCTGAGAGGAACCAGGCGATGCCAGCCAGAATTATGCCTCCAAAAAAGAACACGCCCTGGAAAACCAGTGCTTGCAGAGCTTGATAGGCGACATAACGGGAGCGATCCTTGTAAGCAAAATATATGATCAAAGGAGGTACGAGCCCTAAGAACCCGGTGATAAGGTTTAGAAAAATCCCCAGATGGGCAAACAATGCCAGAGTGGTCTCTTCCGATTGATCGAGATGAGGCTTGGGATTTATTGGGGTGTAATGCACACCGTCCTGGCTATATTCGGTGGTTACAGGTTCGGATTCGAGATAATCATTTTGGTCTGTCATAATAAAACCTCACTTTCTGTTTCAATTATAAACTTGTCTGGTTGCACTGACTATTGTAATGCATGTCGTATCTTAGCCGCCTTTTCTCATTTCATCAGTTACAAATCTTTTTTCTTACTTGTATCCATATGATAAAATCCCCTTATGCTGCCAAAAGTTGTTTTTATGGGATCACCCGAATTTGCTTTGCCGATATTAGAAGCGTTGAACGGTGCTTATAATGTTGCCGCCGTGATCACTCAGCCCGACCGCCCTGCTGGCAGAGGTCGCAAACCCCAGCCATGCGCTGTCAAACAACTGGCTGAAAAACTGAAAATTCCTGTCTTTCAACCTGAATCCCTGCGAAAATTATCAGCCGTTACCGAGCTGGCTGCCTTTGCTCCGGATTTAATTGTAGTGGCAGCCTATGGGCAAATTTTGCCAAAAGCCATCCTTGAAATGCCAAAGTTTGGCTGCCTGAACGTTCACGCTTCATTGCTGCCTGCCTGGCGTGGGGCATCTCCGATTCAGGCTGCAATCGCAAATGGCGATGAACATACTGGCATCACAATCATGCTTATGGATGAGGGCATGGATACCGGGGCTATCCTGGCACAACGAAAAATACCAATTCGACCTGGGACTACGGCGATTGAACTTTCTGACCAGTTGGCTCACTTGGGCGCGAAGACGTTGACAGAAGTCTTGCCTGCATATCTGCGAGGCACACTTGCTGCCGTCCCACAAGATGATTCCAAAAAGAGCCTGGCACCTAAACTAACCAAACAGGATAGCCATCTCGATTTTATTCTTCCTGCTCAGACGCTGCTAAATCAGATCAACGCTTATCAACCCTGGCCTGGCGCACTATATGAATGGAATGGCAAGCGCCTCAAAATTATCGAAGCCCATGTTCATCCGACCTTTGAATGTGACCCCAGCGGACGTTTTGTGATGAATGGAAACCCTGCTATTTGTACAAGCAACGGTTTGTTAGTTTTGGATGTGGTCCAGCCAGAAGGCAAGAAACCCATGCCTGGCAAGGCTTTTCTTAACGGTCAGCCCGATTGGTTGGAAAACAAAGAGTAAGTTGTCATCGAGACGGACATTCGCATCGGCGGGTTGACCCCACAATAGTCACAAAATCAATTCATTTCTTCATTATCCGGGAAAAAGGCTTTCTTCCACTCATATAGCTTGTTCAATGCCTGGATAGGGGTAAGAGATTCGAGGTCGATATTTTTAAAGGCATCCATGAGCGGGTTATTCTCGGGGAACAAGCGCAGCTGCTCTTTATCCTCTTTCGCATCGGGCAGTGTCGTCCCCGCTGTTGCTTCAAGCTGCTTCAAAATCTCGTTCGCTCTGGCTATCACGGTAGCTGGCAGCCCTGCCATCTGTGCTACATGGATACCATAAGAGCGATCTGCCGCCCCCGGCACGATCTTGTGGAGGAAGACAACCTCCCCATCAGACTCGGTAACTGCAACATTATAGTTGCGCACACCAGGATATAGCTCTGCCAACTCGGTCAGCTCATGAAAATGAGTGGCGAACAAGGTGTAAGGTTTCAGCTTTGGGTGGCTGTGGAGATACTCGATGATCGCCCAGGCGATCGACAAACCGTCATAAGTGCTGGTCCCGCGACCGATCTCGTCTAAAATCAACAGGCTGCGCGGGGTAGCGTTATTCAGGATATTGGCGGTCTCGAGCATCTCAACCATAAAGGTCGATTGCCCTTGATGGATGGCATCCTGGGCGCCAATTCGCGTGAATACACGATCCACAATGCCGATTTCCGCCTTGTCTGCTGGAACAAAGCTGCCGATTTGTGCCATCAGGACGATTAATACCACCTGGCGTAAAAAGGTCGACTTACCGCTCATGTTTGGACCGGTGATCAGGCGGATGATCTCCCCTTCTTCAAAAACCGTGTCGTTGGCGATATAGCGGGTCTGGCTGTTTTGGTGTTCAACGACCGGATGGCGCCCTTCCTGGATGCTAATCCCTCTATCAGTTTTCAGAACTGGTCGGGTGTAATTGTTGAGCGCGGCAACATCAGCGAGGGCAAGGATGCAATCCAGACGGGCAATTATTTGTGAGTTTTCCAGCAATTGAACGGCAGATTTACCCAGCTGTGCACAGACTTGTTTAAAAACCTTTAACTCAATCTCGTGGATTTGTGTTTCAGCATTCAAAACCAACGATTCATACTCCTTCAGCTCGGGGGTAATGAATCGCTCGCTGTTTACCAGTGTCTGTTTTCGCAGGTAGTCTTCAGGGGCTTTGTCTGATAATCCGCGTGAAATTTCGATGTAATAGCCAAAAACCTTGTTGAAGCCAACCTTCAGCGTTTTTATTCCGGTTCGTTGTCTTTCACTTGATTCCAACCCGTTTATCCATTCCCGGGCGTGCCTGGAAGATGAAACAACCTGGTCCAGCTCTTCTGAGAACCCTTCGCGGATTAAACCTACCGAATTCAATGTCGCCGGGGGATCGTCCGATATCGATTTTTCGAGCAAATCGAGTTCACTTTCAAAACTCTGCCAGCCATCCAGCAGCGATTGCAAAGCCGGGTGGTCATGTTTCAATAGCGGTAAGATTTGAGGGATGGTCTTCAGGTCTTCCCTGAGTGCTACAAGATCGTTGGGTCTCGCAGCTCCGGATACTACCCGGTTAACCAATCTTTCAAGATCGTGCAGCTGCTTCAAGAATTCGCTAACTTCCTTACGTTCGACGCCCCGGTCAAAAAAATAGCTGACCGCATCGAGGCGTTGATTAATCCGTTCCACATCCAACAGAGGTTTGTTTACCCAGTTGCGCAATAAGCGTTTTCCCATGGGTGTGCGGGTCCGGTCCAAAACCCCAAGCAGAGAGCCTTCGGTTTTGTTTTCCCGTAAGGTTTCGGTCAGTTCGAGGTTCCGCCGTGTTTCAGCATCCAGAACCATAAAATCAGAAAGACTGTATGTACTGAAACGCAAATCAATATTGAGCAGGCTCTTTTGGGTTTCTTGCAGGAACTTCAGCAAAGCACCGGTAGCACGAACCGCCAGTGGGTAGGGTTTCAGTCCCAAACCCTCGATGTTGCTGAGATTGAATTGAGAGCGGATTATCGCTGCGGCACGTCCGGGCTCAAAATACCAGTTGGGAATGCGCGTAAGGTTAAATTCTTTCGCCAATTTATCTTCCGCCAGGTCAGAAAGGAGCACTTCTGCCGGGCGAAGGCGCTGCAGCTCCGCGCGCAATTGCCCTTCAACATTTCCTTCAGCCAGGTCTGTGGCTGCAAGTTCACCGGTGCTGATGTCTACATAGCAAAAACCGGCTTTGCCTTCCTGGATCGTAAAACACGCCAGGTAATTATTGCGACCACTGGGGAGAAGATTTGGCTCAACCAAAGTGCCAGGCGTGACAACTCTGATCACCTCGCGAGGAAAGAGCCCCTTGTCAGGCTGCTCGCCAACCTGTTCGCAGATAGCGACGTGATAACCCTTTTCGATCAGCCTGCCGAGATAATTGTCGACTGCATGGAAAGGAATCCCTGCCATCGGGACGCGAACACCCTTCGCAACAGGTCGTGAAGTCAGGACAATATCCAGCGCTTCTGCTGTTTTGCGGGCATCGTCATCAAAAGTTTCATAAAAATCGCCCAGCCTGAAGAATACGATCGCGTCCGGATAATCTTTTTTGATTTCCAGATATTGCTGTCGTAAGGGTGTGATT
>Ga0123334_1007037_pt1 | contig 10193 bp, 10 predicted proteins | sample BiotimSIPDNA_FD_89706 | JGI IMG/M metagenome (GOLD analysis project Ga0123334, IMG submission 89706) | Anaerobic biogas reactor microbial communites from Washington, USA - Biogas_R1 time_0 SIP DNA | ecosystem: Engineered > Bioreactor > Anaerobic > Unclassified | place: Washington, USA... | reverse complement strand
GCGCCCGACGATCGTGTTCTACGAGCAAGGACTGAGACGCCCGGACATCGAAACCGCGATGCGTCTGGCTCGCGCGCTGGAGTGCACCGTCGACGACCTGTACAGCTTCCAGTCGGCGTAGTGGAGCGTCAGCATCGTCGCACACATCCCGACGTAGGGGTATCTTTGCCCGTGGTGCCGCAAGGCACTGCGAGAACAACAGAAAGGAGAATCAACATGGACGACCGAGCGGAAAAATACGAAGCTGCCGGACACCGGACATACGGATATGTCCGCCGGTATGTGCAGATCGCGGCCACCGTCGTTGCCGTAGGCTTGGCAATGTACACGATGGCGCGCCTGATCGTCGAGCGGACGGCAGATGCAGCAGTGCTGCTGGGATGCGCGCTGGTGCTCTCACTGATCAACACCAACCAAAAAAGGAAGCCGAAAACAAAGGAAAAGAAGGAGGATTCGACACATGCTTGACATCAACGTCCGCATCACCGCCCCGGAACTATGCGACGCGCTCAACAACCTCGCCCGCGCACTCGCCGCCGGACCCGTCACCGCCACTCCGGAGATCGTCCAGACAGCATCCGAACCCAAACATCTAAGCGAGACCGCGCCCTGGCCGCCCGCTGACCCTGCGCCAATCCCGACACCTCCCACACCGAAGCGCACGCCTCTGCCGACGGCAGCTCCTCCCGCGTATACCCTCGCACAGATCCAGACCGCGTGTGCGCCGCTGCTCGACGCCGGCATGTTCGATCAGCTCAGCGCGCTCAACCAGCAGTTCGGCATCCCGTCTCTGATGCAGCTCCCGGAAGCTCAGTACGGCGCGTACGTCACTGCGCTGCGCGGACTGGGGGCACGCATATGACCGCTCCTGCATCAACGGAGAAACGTGCACACGCCCTTCTGTCCGCATCCTCGGCACATCGCTGGCTGCACTGCACCGCTGCGCCGCGCCTCGAGGCGACGTTCCCGTATGAAGAGAGCGATTACGCCCGCGAAGGTACGCTCGCGCACTCTGTTGCCGAGATCTCACTGCGCTGCGTCCTCGGACAGATCGACCAAGCGACGCTCACGCAAGGGATGCGAAGCCTAAAAGAAGACCCGATGTTTACCGCCGATATGGTCCGCTACGTCGAGCAGTACACCGACTTCGTGCAGAGCACGATCCTGGCGTTCCCCGACCCGCCGTATACCGTCGTGGAACAGCGCCTGGACTTCTCGCACATCGTCCCCGACGGGTTCGGCACCGGAGACTGTGTCGTGATCGGCGGCGACGTGCTCCACATCATCGATTTCAAGTACGGTCAAGGCGTGGAGGTTGACGCGGAAGACAACCCGCAGATGATGCTCTACGCGCTCGGAGCGATGCAGCGATACGCGACTCTGTTCGAGATCCACACCGTCCGCATGACCATATTTCAGCCGCGGCGCGACCACGTAAGCACGCATGAGATGCCGGCAGACAAGCTACTCGAATGGGGCGAGAATACCGTCAAGCCCACAGCGTGGCGAGCCTACACAGGCAACGGAACCTTCGATCCGGGCGAGTGGTGCCGATTCTGTCGCGCACGACACTGCTGCCGCGCACGAGCCGAACACAACCTCGCACTCTCCGGCATGGCGCAGAAAGGGAACCCCGACACCCTGACCAACGACGAGATCGCCCGCGTGCTCGACGAAGCATCAAACCTCGCCGACTGGGTCAAGGATCTGCAGGCCTATGTACTCGCACAGCTCTGTAAGGGCGAGAAGCTGCCCGGCTGGAAGCTCGTTGAGAAGAGCACCAACCGTGCGTTCACGGATCAGGCAGCAGCATTCGAAGCGGTCAAGAACGCGGGATATGACGAAGCACTGCTATACGAACGCAAGCCGCTGACCCTGGCAGGCGTTGAAAAACTCATTGGCAAAAAGACATTCGCAACCGTCTGCGCGCCATACGTTTTCAAACCAAAAGGTGAGCCGATACTCGCACGCGCAAGCGACAAGCGGCCAGAAATGATCCTGAAACTCGACGCGAAAGACATATTCAAGCCTGCATCGGAGAGCTCTCCGGTGACAGAATAACCCTACGGGGTAAACACGTAAAGGAGACACGACAATGGACAATCAGAACACATCCGTCACCACCGGCGAGGTGCGCATCAGCTACGAGCACCTCATGAAGCCCTACGCGATGAGACCCGACGCGGAAGCGAAATACTCCGCGACGCTGCTCATCCCCAAGACCGACGTCACCACCAAAGCTGCCATCGACGCAGCCATTCGCGCCGCGACCGACATCGGCGTCAACGCGAAGTGGAACGGTCAGCGCCCTGTACAGGTGCCGCAGCCCGTCTGGGACGGAGACGGACTCCGCCAGAACGGAGACCGCTTCGGACCCGAGTGCGCCGGCCACTGGGTCGTCACCGCGTCCGCCAAACAGAAGCAAGACGTCGTCGATATCGATGGTAACATCATCCTCGACACGTCGGAGGTGTACTCCGGCATGTACGCCCGTGCGTATATCACGTTCTTCGCATACAACAACGCGGGCAAACGCGGCATTGGCTGCGGCCTTGGTCCCGTCCAGAAGCTGCGCGACGGCGAACCACTCGACGGACGTGTCAGCGCGCAGGACGTATTTGGCGGACGTAACGCGATCTCCACGCCCGCACCCTATAACGCACCTGCACAGGCAAGCTACGCGGCACCCGCACAGGCAAGCTATGCCGCGCCGGCAACACGCATCAACCCCATCACCGGCCAACCTGTCAGAGCTTCATGACGTGAAACTCTACATCGACCTCGAGACCTACTCCTCTGAGGACATCAAGTCGGCGGGACTGTACAGATATGTGCAGTCCCCCGACCATCGAATCCTGTTGATGTCCTACGCGATAGACGACGGAGAGGTACAGATCATCGATTTCACACGCGGCGAAACGATTCCCTCGCACATTTACGAAGCGCTCATGGATACTAACGTTGAGAAACACGCATACAACGCTGCGTTTGAGTGGTACTGCTTATCCACGCATCTCAAGCTGCCCGACCCGCTCGCATGGCTCCCGCAATGGCGATGTACGATGGTTCACGCGCTGTACTGCGGCTACATGGCCGCGCTAAGCACAACCGCCGAAGCTCTCGGGCTCCCCGTAGACAAGCAGAAGGACCTGAAGGGTAATGCGCTGATCAAGCTGTTCTGTACACCCTATAAGAACGGCGCTCCGGTATCCCCGAAGCTCGAGCCGGAAAAGTGGGAGCTGTTCCGCGCGTACAATATGCAGGATGTTGTCGCCGAGCGTGCGGTTGAGGATCTGCTCACGTCTCAGCCAGTGCCGGACGCCGAGTGGGAACTGTGGCGGGTCGACATCGCGATCAACCTGCGCGGCGTGCGGCTCGACACCTCGCTCATCGATGCCGCGCTCGACGTCTACGCGCAGACCGCCGAAGAGCTGACACAGGAGGCGACAGAACTCTCCGGGCTGGACAATCCTGCCTCTGTGCGGCAGCTCACAGAGTGGCTGTCCGACGAACTGCAGGAGGAAGTGAGCAGCCTGCGTAAGGCCGACGTTGCCGAACTGCTCGAAAGTGATCTCCCGGATCGCGCGCGGCGGATGCTGGAGATCAGGCAGGCTCTCGCGAAGTCGTCCGTAGCGAAGTATGCCGCCATGCGCGCCTGCATCGGCACCGACGGCCGCGCGCGAGGTCTGCTGATGTTCTACGGCGCGTCACGTACAGGGCGCTGGGCGGGACGGCTCGTGCAGGCGCAGAACCTTCCGCGCAACTACCTCAAGACTCTCGACATCGCACGCACCTTCACCATCCGACGCAACATAAACGCGCTGCACTTCCTCTACGGCAACGTCCCCGACACGCTCTCTCAGCTTATACGCACAGCGTTCATCCCGTCTGCAAGCAACACTTTCATTGTAGCAGACTTCTCCGCGATTGAAGCGCGTGTGATCGCGTGGCTCGCCGGGGAGCGATGGGTGCAGGATGTGTTCGCCACACACGGGAAGATCTACGAAGCGTGTGCCGCGCAGATGTTCGGTGTAGATATCGCTACCATCGCCAAAGGTCAGCCGAACTATGCACTGCGGCAGCGCGGTAAGGTCGCGACTCTCGCGCTCGGATACCAGGGCGGTGTCAACTCTCTGATCCAGATGGGCGCGCTCAACTACGGTGTCACGCAGGACGAGTTACCTGACATCGTCCGGCGATGGCGAGACACGAACAGGCGGATCGTAGACCTGTGGTATGCGGTCGAAAATGCGGCGCTCGAAACGGTACGCACCGGCGCGATGTCCGCCGTAAACCCGGCAAGAAACGCGTACGGCGTCCTGTTTGCGATAGAGGGCGCGGAGAGCGGCAGCCCGCGCTGGCTTACAATCCGGCTGCCTTCGGGACGCAAACTATACTACGCAGAACCGACGATCGGCGTCAACCGATTCGGAAGCGAAAGCATCCACTATCGAGACGTCAGCAAGAACTCCCGCAAGTTTACTGATCAGGAAACCTACGGCGGACGGCTTGTCGAGAACATCGTCCAAGCGACAGCTCGAGACTGCCTCGCTGTGGCGATCTCGCGATTGGAGGCCGCCGGATATCCGATAGTCATGCATATACATGACGAAGTCGTCATCGACTCCAACGCTCGGGACCCAGACGCCGCGCTGGCGGACGTCCGCGAGATCATGGGACTGCCGATCCCATGGGCGCCGGAGCTGCAGCTTCGTGCGGATGGGTTTACCAGCGATTATTATATGAAGGATTAGGAGTGATTCCTGTGCGCAACGACCGCGTCATAACCATATCGGTCGGCACGTCCAGACGCGCGACACAGTGGCCTGCCGCGACCCTGCGCTGGTCAGATCTATGTGAGCGCCTGCGGACGCCCACCAGAACGACAGAGACACTCGACCAGTATCTCGCGCTCACGCGTGCGCAGCAGGACGCGCTCAAGGACGTCGGCGGGTTCGTCGGCGGCGAGATCAGAGACGGCGGACGCCGCAAGGCCGGCGCTGTGATGGGCCGTGACGTGCTCGCGCTCGACCTGGACACGATCCCCGCCGGAGGGACGGACGACGTCCTGCGGGCGGTGGAAGCTCTGGGAGCGGGTGCCTGTGTATATTCTACGCGCAAGCACCATCCGGCGGCGCCGCGTCTGCGCGTCCTGCTGCCCACTGATCGCACCATCACGCCAGACGAATACGAACCAATCCTGCGGCAGATCGCGAAGCTGCTGGACCCGTCGATGCGCATGTGCGACCCGTCGACGTTCGAGGTTACGAGACTGATGTACTGGCCGTCATGCAGCTCAGACAGCGCGTATGTGTTTCGTGCGTTCGACCTGCCGTTTGTCAGCGCGTCCGGCGTGCTGGGCATGTACCAGGACTGGCGGGACACGTCTGCCTGGCCGCAGTGCCCGGGCGTTGCAGCACAAGTCACGCGAGAGCGCGCGAAGGCCGGAGACCCGACCCAGAAGCGCGGGATTGTCGGCGCGTTCTGCCGTGAATACGACGTCTACCGCGCGATGTCAGAGCTGCTGCCGGGCGTCTACGAGGACACTGCCATGCCGGACAGGTACACCTATGCCGGCGGCTCTACTACCGGAGGCGCGGTGGTCTACGACAACGGGCAGTTCCTCTATTCACACCACGCGACCGACCCGACGTCCGGCCGCCTGGTCAACTCATTCGACCTCGTCCGGTTGCACCTGTACGGAGACGAGGATGACGCGGCAGACGTGAACACACCGGTCAACCGGCTGCCGTCCTACACGCATATGTGCAGCTATGCGCGCAGTATTAAGACGGTGCTTGCCAACCTGCAGGCCGAGAGCCTTGCACAAGCACGGCAGGTATTCGCGACGCCGGTAGACGGCGGAGTGAACGACACCACCGACGGCGACAACGTGCGTGATGTACTGGCAATGCTGGATGTCGGGGAGAACGGCAAAGCGAAGAAACTCTTGAACAACGTGCTGCTGATCCTCCAGCACGACAACGCGCTGCGCGGGAAGTTCGGCATCGATGAGTTCGCGTCGCGCGGCATGGTGCTCGGCAGGCTGCCGTGGAAGCAGACCGACGAGCGCCGGATGTGGAGCGACGCGGACGACGCCGGCTTGCGGTGGTATCTGGAGGTGACCTACGGCCTGTCGGCGAAAGATAAAATACTCGACGGAGTGATCCTAATCGCACAGGAGAACTCCTACAACGGGCCGCGAGAATACCTCAGCGCACTCACATGGGACGATACGCCAAGACTTGACACTGTGTTCACGGATTACCTCGGCGCGATCGACAACATATACACACGTCAGGTGGCTCGCAAGAGCTTCGTTGCCGCTGTCGCGCGTATCTTCCAACCGAGCGCCAAGTACGATTACATGCCCATCCTGTACGGCGCACAGGGCATCGGCAAGTCAACGTTTTTACGGACGATTGGCAAAGCGTGGTTCTCTGACAGCCTGCGGGATTTCTCCGGCAAGGATGCACGGGAGCTGCTGCAAGGGTCGTGGATCATCGAGATCGCGGAACTGGACGCGTTCAACCGAACGGAAATGAGCGCGATCAAAAACTTCCTGTCCCAGCAGGAAGACATCTACAGGGAACCGTACGGCAAGCACCCGAATTTGTACCCACGCCGTTGCGTGTTCTTCGGAACGACGAACGATCCTGAATACCTGCGCGACGGCAGCGGTGAGCGTCGCTTCTGGCCTGTGGACGTCGGGCTGATCGCGCCATGCCGAAGCGTGTTCACCGATCTGCCGGACGACCTTGACCAGATATGGGCAGAGGCCGTCGTACGGTTCCAAGAGGGAGAGTACATCGGTGGATTGACGGGCGACGCGCTGGAGCAGCACGCAGACACCGTAGCCGCGCACAAGCTCGTGAACGCGAAGGCGGGACTGGTGCAGGAATTCTTAGACAAGCCGGTGCCAAAGGACTGGGCACGCAGGGACATTGCGTCCAGGCGGCAGTACTGGGGAGCCGGATTCCCGACAAACGAAGAGGCCGCGGAGCGGCGGGAGCGCGTGTGTGCGATGGAGATTTGGTGCGAGTGTTTCAAGCAGGACGAGGCCAGAATGCGGCGCACAGACTCGTTAGAAATCAACAGTATCATGGACGGAATCCCAGGATGGATCAAAAAAGAAACCACCTGTCGGTATGGTCCGTATGGCATGCAGAGGGGATACGAACGCGCAGAAAAGGCGTAACATTCCCCGAAACATTCCCGAAACATTGTCGGAGAATGTTACGAAACAAACTTTTTAATGTTTCGCCAATGTTACGCTTGAATGTTTCGGTAAAATAGTTCCTGATATATTGAAAACGGGCGCGAATACGCAACAAACGCAAACCAAAAATACGACAAACGTCATTATTATTACTGCCTGAAACATGAAACATTCTATAACAATATTATTAAAACAGGGGCGTTAGAGGAATTTAGGCGCGCCTAACGCACGCTCAAAGCGCGCCTAACGCGCCTAAATTAAAAAAAACGTACGCGCGCGCGCGCGCGAGGATTGTTTCGGGGCGCTCCAGGCGAGGGATGACAGGCACGAGACAGGAGGACGAAATGGCTCAAGAATCGAAGATTGAAGAGTACCTGCGGAAGCAGGTTCGTACACGCGGCGGACGCGCTTACAAATTCATCAGCCCGGGAAACTCAGGTGTGCCAGACCGGCTGGTTTGTTTGCCGTACGGTACTGTGGTATTTGTCGAGTTGAAAGCACCAGGGCGCAAACTGACACCGTTGCAGGAGGCAAAGTGTCGAGAGCTGTTGGGTTTGCGGCAGCGCGTGTTTGTGTGCGACACGAAGGAGTCGGTGGACGAGTTCATGCGCGAAGTGTTCGGGGAGGCCGGCGTATGAAGCGTTTCGAACCACATCCGTATCAAGCTTATTGCATTGACCGGCTTGTACACGATCCTGCTGTGGGCTTGTTCCTGGACATGGGGCTGGGGAAGACGGTGATCACGCTGACTGCGGTGACGGAGTTGCGGTACAATCGCTTCGCGGTGCGCCGGTGTCTGATTGTCGCGCCAAAGAAAGTCGCGGAAGCGACGTGGAGTAGGGAGGCGGCGAAGTGGGAACACCTGCAGGCGCTGCGGATCGTGACCGTCCTCGGAACCCTGAAACGGCGTATCCGGGCACTGAATACGCCGGGTGATGTGTACGTCATCAATCGCGACAATGTACGGTGGCTTGTGGACTACTACAAGAACGCTTGGCCGTTCGACATGGTAGTGCTGGACGAGAGCACGAGCTTCAAGAGCCACGATACTAGCAGATTCAAGGCGTTGGCGTGGATCCGTCCGCACGTGACGCGGATGGTGCTGCTGACGGGGACGCCTGCACCGAACGGCTTGTTGGATCTCTGGACGCAGATCTATCTACTTGACGGAGGGGACCGTTTAGGGAGGCACTTCACGCACTATCGTGAACGCTATTTTGAGCCGGATCGGCGCGGGAGAGATCGTGTGTATAGCTACGCGCCGAAGGAAGGAGCGGAGGAGGCGATCTGGGGGAAGCTTGCTGATATCTGTGTAAGCATGGTGGCGGAGGACTACCTGCAGCTGCCGGAGTGCGTGACAGAAGATGTCCCGGTGGAGCTGGACGTGAAGGCGCGGACGGCATACGACACGATGGAGCGGGAGATGCTGCTGCAGGTTGACGAGGACATGATCGACGCGGCATCTGCTGCCGCGTTGAGCAATAAGCTACTGCAGTTGTGCAACGGTGCGATGTACACCGACACGCACGAAGTCGTGCCGATCCACGACTGCAAGCTTGAGATGCTATGCGAGCTGGTCGGAGAGCTGTGTGGGCGTCCGGCTCTGGTGTTCTATAATTTCAGGTTCGACATCTCGCGCATCATCGAAGCGCTTGCGCCGTTTAAGCTGCGCATCCGCGTGCTGGACGGTCCTGCAGACGAACAAGCGTGGAACGAGCGGGAGGTTGACATCCTGCTGGCGCATCCGGCCAGCTGCGCGTACGGACTGAATCTGCAGGACGGCGGGAATCACGTGATCTGGTTCGGGTTGAACTGGTCCTTGGAATTATATCAGCAGGCTAACCGGCGGCTGTGGCGTCAAGGACAGACAGAGCGCGTGATCATTCATCGGCTCGTGGTAGTCGGAGGGCGAGATGAAGACGTAGCGGAAGCGTTGAGCGACAAGGCCGCGACGCAGGACAGGCTGATCAGCAGCTTGAAGGCTCGCATCGGGCGTGTGAAATCAGAGAATCCCGTATCCCAGACAGGTAAGTAAGGGGGAAGTAACACTTGGGCAAGTACGATGAAACGAAAGCTTATCTTCGAAGAGCGCGGACGCTGGACATCCGCATCACCGCGCTGCAGGAGACGCGTGACAGGCTGTGGAAGATGGCGTTATCTGCGTCCGCGCCAACGTACGGAACGTGGACACCGCGCGGCTCGGAGATATCGAACCCGACGGAGTCGCGATATCTCCGCGTCGCAGCATTGGATGACCGCATCAACGCGGAGATAGATAAGCTCGTTGATACGAAGGTCGAGATACTTGACGCGATAGCGAAAGTTAACGATGATACGCTGCAGACGCTGCTCACACTCTACTACATCGAATGCGTGCCAACGTGGGAGGACGTGGCGGATCGTATGCACTACAGCCACGCACATGTAACGAAGACCCTGCACCCTGCTGCGTTATGCGCAATTTCGTGCGTGCTGAAAAACATCCTATAAAATCCTAACTTGACTTATGATATAATGCTAGTGTGGAAGCTTGCGAATATGCGCAGGCTTTCGCGTGGGTGGGACTAACGCTGCAATTATATGCGATGGGTGGGTGCGCGCAGCGTTCATCGTATACGGTTCATCTCAGCGGCAAGGGGGACGGATTCGATGAGAAAGACTGATCCGTTCTATTTAACCAGGGCGTGGCGGCACCTGCGCGCCGAAGTGTTGGCAAGCGATCACTACGAGTGCCAGCAATGCAAGGCACGAGGATACTATAAGCGAGCGACGCACGTACATCACGTACTGCACTATGACAAGCATCCGCAATATGGTCTGGTAAAGATTGTAAACGGCAAACGTAACTTAATCTCGTTGTGCTTTGAGTGCCATGCGGACATACACAAATATGGCACGGGCGCGAAAAAAGAGCCCCTGACAGAAGAACGGTGGTAGCGCAAACGCGATATGTGTGGCACGGGGAGAGTTCGTC
>Ga0123334_1007036_pt1 | contig 10197 bp, 4 predicted proteins | sample BiotimSIPDNA_FD_89706 | JGI IMG/M metagenome (GOLD analysis project Ga0123334, IMG submission 89706) | Anaerobic biogas reactor microbial communites from Washington, USA - Biogas_R1 time_0 SIP DNA | ecosystem: Engineered > Bioreactor > Anaerobic > Unclassified | place: Washington, USA | collected... | reverse complement strand
CAATTCCGGATGCACAAGGATACTATAACTCACACAGCGGGTATTGGGATGAAATTGTGTGGGGGGCATGCTGGCTCTATCTTGCTACTGAAGATGAAACCTACCTTCAGAAAGCCATAAAAGACTATGATTCTTTAAAAACAGAGCCTCAGATACAGGATAAATCATACAAATGGACAATTGCATGGGATGACAAAGGCTATGGATGCTATGTGCTTATGGCACAGATTACCGGTGAGGAAAGATATCATAAGGATGCACAGCGCTGGTTAGACTACTGGACTGTTGGCTACAATAGCGAAAAAATTAAATATACTCCAGGAGGCCTTGCATGGCTCGACCAATGGGGTTCATGTCGTTACGCAGCCAATACATCATTTGTTGCGATGGTATATAGTGATAAACTTGATAATGCTGAATTGAAAAAAAGGTACCATGACTTTGCAGTTAGTCAAGCTAATTACATCCTTGGCGACAATCCAAATAAACGTAGTATGGTGGTGGGATTTGGTGTAAATCCTCCGGTACGTCCTCATCATCGTACCTGTGAAGGTCAGTATCCCGGTGATGCAGGAGATACAATTGCTTCAATTCATACTTTGTATGGAGCACTTGTTGGTGGTCCTGGAAATGATGACACCTATAAAGACGAACGCAATAATTATTTCAACAACGAGGTTGCAACCGATTATAACGCTGCTTTTACAGGACTTATGGCCCGCATGTATCAGGAATTCGGTGGTGAACCGCTTGCAACATTCCCTCCGCCAACAAAGAAACTGGCTGAGTTCTGGGTCGAAACATCAGGCAACTCAGGTGGAAGCCGTTATTCAGAAATCCGCAGCGTTGTTAAAAATATGTCAAAATACCCTGCACGTTCGGTATCAACACTCAAATTCCGCTACTATGTTGATATTTCTGAAGTGCTTTCTGCTGGACTTGAACCAAGTGCAGTCACTGTTTCAACAAATTACACTCAGGGAAAAGTTAAACTTAATCAAATTAAGCAGGTTGAAGGTTCTGTTTACTATGCAGAAATCGATCTGACAGGTGAAGATCTCTATCCTGGAACCCATAATTCTTTTATGCGCGAGATACAGTTTAAAATCGGACTTTCAGATAATGCCCCCGAAGGCGCCTGGAATCCTGCTAACGACTGGTCATTCAATAGCATGGGCAGCGGATATGATAAGATTGCACAGAATGATCATATTCCTGTCTACATTGACGACGAACAAGTCTTCGGTGCTGAATATAACAAGGAGCCATTCGACCCTACACCAGTTATAAGCTGTCCGCAGATTTCCGGCCAGCGTTCTGGTGTTGCCCGTGCTTCACTTTCCCTCAGTAAGGGTAGCACTCAGCTCTTCGTGCGTGAAAATGGAAATCGTATCAGTCAGGTTGAGCTCTGTAATCTGAGTGGCAGAGTAATTGGTCGCTATGCACTCTCAACGCTTCCAGCACGAATTGATCTGGCACCGGTTCCGTCAGGGCTTTACGTTGCGCGGGTACGCTATACCGATGGTTCTGTTTCACAGCAGCCGTTAACTATTCAACGATAACACATATCACAAGACTCATCCATTTCCGGATGGGTCAATCAATATTCACACTGTTTTGCTCACATAATTCCGGTGAGCAAAACAGTGTTTTTTACCGTTCGGCGTATATGATACTACCCATCAGCGCGCCCATCTCTTCAGGCATCTCCAACGGTTTCACGCAGGATGGATGTATTCTTTTTAATTTAATTAAAATTACACCTATCTCCTGCTGAAGGGCGAGCAATCGGCACTAATGCTGCATTTCGTTATCTCATTCTCCAATGAGAACGTAATTTTCAGAATATTAGTAATTGTCAGGCTAATGTATCAGATTGTGCGTATACTATAAGATATCACAATTACTCAATACATCATTGACAATTGATAGATGCCTGACATTTTAAAGTTTTATGTTAAATTATACTATCATCACGAGGGGGAATCGCAACGATGCTACAGTATAAGAGAAGTGTTATTTTTTCGTTTGTTTTAGTTTCCATCATATTCTTTCAACATTCTTCGGCAGATGTTGCTCCAGTTTCTGTAAATGTAGACCACGGCTTCTTTGATTCACCATTCAGTGTTACATTATCCACAGAAACTGCAGGTGCTACCATTAAGTATACGCTTGATTGCAGCAATCCGCTATCATCGCCATCAGCGATCTCCATTGAGTCACCGGGTTCAGTAATGATTGATCCGTCCAGCGAAACAGGACGGGCTGTTACTCCTGCGGTTGTCCTTCGCGCCGCAGCAGTAAATCAACAGGATGAGACAGGTCCGGTACTTACAAAGACCTATATTTTCTTAAACAGTGTTGGATCACAAACAACTCCCGGTGGGAATTGGCCAAAACCAAACCCGGATCCATCAGCGACACGTCCCGGTTTTGGTACCGGTTTTGTAATGGGACAGATTTACGATTACGCCATGGATCCGGATGTTGTCGATGACCCGCGTTACAAAGACCTTGTTGATGATGCCCTGATTGCCATCCCTACAGTATCTGTCGTCTCCGATCCGGACAGCCTGTTTGACAACACTCGTGGTATTTATCAAAATGCTCTGAAAACGGGTAGAGAATGGGAACGTGAGGGTTCGGTGGAATTGATTCTGCCAGACAAAGCAGACGGATTCTCAGTCCCCTGCGGTGTCAGAATCCGGGGAGGATGGAGCAGACACGAAGATTGCCCCAAACACTCATTCCGACTCTATTTTCGTTCAGAATATGGCCTTTCAAAACTGGAATATCCTCTTTTCGGTGATGAGGGAACGTCCTCATTTGATAAAATCAGCCTCGCTACAGCTCAAAACTATTCATGGAGCTACTATGGGAAAGAGGGTGCGCATAACACCATGATTAAAGATATCTTTTGCAGGGATGTTCAGAAAGATATGGGTCACAATTACACCAGAAGCAGATTCTACCATCTCTATCTTGATGGAATGTACTGGGGGATCTATTATACGCAGGAAGAATCTGACAGACGGTATGCTGAAACCTATATGGGCGGGGATGAACTGGATTATGATGTTATAAGTACCGTAAACGACTATACTGCCGGGTCTGATCGCGATAAGACTGTCGAAGCATCCGATGGTACTATGGATGCTGCAGAACGACTATGGGAAAAAACGCTTGCCGGATTTGCAAGCAACGAAGACTACTACAAGGTTCAGGGACTGGAAGCAGATGGCAAAACAAGAAATCCACAGTATGAACGTCTGCTTGATATTGACAATCTGATAGACTATCTGCTGATAACATTTTATACCGGCAATTACGATTCTCCAACGTATGCATTTTCGGAACCCCAGCGCACCAATAACCTGAAGGCAATTTACAACAAGGCAAAACCTGACGGATTTAAATGGTTAAGCTATGACGGTGAACACACGATGGTTGACTTACAGATAAATATGAGAGACAAGCTGGTAAAAGCCATTGATGTTGACCGGACAGGGCCATTTGATCTGTCTGATGAGTTACGTTTTTTCAATCCACAGAGGATTCATCAGGCACTCTGTGCCAACAGTGATTACAGGACGCGTTTTGCAGACCGTGTTTACAAACATTTTTTCAACAATGGTGTCTTTACTCCTGAACAATCAATCGCACGCTATAAAGTCCGGGCAAAGCAGATTGAAATGGCAATAATTGCGGAATCGGCCCGCTGGGGAGATTCAAAAAGGGATACAGCGCGTACAAAAGATGATGACTGGATACCGGCTCTTAATAGAATCTATGACGACTATATGCCATTACGTACAGATGTCGTTATCGGTCAATTCAAAGCCGGCAACCTGTATCCATCAATTGAACCGCCGGTATTTAGTTCAAATCAGGAAATTCAGGGGTCAACAATTACCACTTCAAACGAGGTTACACTCACCATAAAGAACACAAACACAAGCGGCAATCTGATTTATACAACTGATGGATCCGATCCCCGTTTGCCCGGTGGAAACGTCTCGGATGCTGCAACTCAGGGTGATTTGTCTGCTTCATTGACCGTTACGACATCAACATTTGTCAAAGCACGGGTAAAAGACGGTGATGTGTGGAGCGCTCTGCAGGAACTCTATATCGCTTTCCCGCAGGATTTTAGTACGCTCAAAGTTACCGAGATACATTACAAGCCACTCGGTGATGGAACTGATGGCAGTGGAGGCAGTTACGAATTCATCGAATTGAAAAACACTGGTACAGTACCACTCAATCTCACCGGGCTCAGCTTCAGTGATGGTATTGACTTCACATTTGAAAATGGAACGATTATCGAAGCAGGTGGATGTATCGTGGTGGCATCAAATGCAGCGAAGTTTACAGAAAGGTATGAATTCAATCCGGCCGGCGAATTCAGCGGACAGCTTGCCAATGATGGAGAAACAGTTACTCTGACCGACAATTCCGGAAATGTCATTGTATCAATTACCTATGATGATAAAGCGCCATGGCCTGTTGAAGCGGATAAAAACGGTAATTCACTGGTTCCCACTGATGCTGTTAAGAAGCAGGATCAGAATGATCCCGCAAATTGGATATCGTCAAGTGATGTACATGGATCTCCGGGCAGAGATGATTCAAAATCAATCGGTGCATCTGTTCGTCACAAACGCTCTGGTTCTTATTCAGCTGCAGTCTGCCATGTTGGCAATTTCAGATTCGAACTGCCTTTTTCAGGTGATTATCAGGTCAGTGTAATGAATCTTCAGGGAAAAACGGTTGTTCAATTCCCTGAAAAAGGACGGGCAGTATACAATTGGCGTCCTAATGGCAAAGGTGTGTTTGTTGTAGTATTCAAGAATCTGTCAGGTTTACAGCTTGCAAAAAAAATCCATGTCCTTCGTTAACTATTAAAATGTAAATTAACTACTTTATAATATAATGAAAATAAACCAGATATTCTTATGGGAAATTACTTACTGCCAAATAAACGTGTTTACACGGGAATTTCTACCCGTGTAAACAATTGGTAATTAAACAGAGGTCTTAACGAAGAGAAAACTTGTAAATCGTTGATGACTCGAATGTTTCGCCTGGTCGTAATACGGTATTTGGAAATTGCGGTTTATTTGGAGAATCAGGAAAGTGCTGTGTTTCAAAACAAAAACCACTTCGTGCAATATATGGTTTTCCACTTTTGCCAACAAGTGCATCCTTAAGATTATTTCCAGTATAAAACTGCACACCAGGCTCAGTGGTAAATACTTCCATAAAGCGACCGCTTGATGGATCGTGTGCTGTTGCGGCAAGTGACAACTCACCATCGCGTTCTTTTTTTAATACCCAGTTATGATCATACCCATTGCCAAGAACGAGCTGATCATGAATATTATTAATTCCCGCACCAATTGTAATCGGTTTGCGGAAATCAAACGGGGTATTTTCGACACTCATGAATTCCCCTGTCGGTATCTGCAAAAAATCTGATGGTGTAAAGTAATCCGCATTGATCATCACAACTGTGTCAAGTACAGATTCTGAACCTTCACCACTAAGGTTAAAATAGGCATGATTAGTAAGATTTACAACTGTTGGTTTATCAGTTGTTGCACGATAAGATATCCTGAACTCATTATTATCTGTCAGAGAGTAGATGACTGTCGTCGTGAGCGTTCCGCCAAAGCCTCCCTCACCATCCGGACTTATATACGTAAGTACAACACTCTCGCAAGTATCAATCAGTGATGTCATCGGGTCCCACACGACCTTGTCAAATCCACGGATTCCACTATGTAAACAGTTTTGTCCATTGTTTTTTTCCAGTTTGTACACGATGTCATCAAGGGTATATACTCCTCCGCCGATCCGGTTTGCAAATCGCCCTACAACGCCGCCCATAAACGGATTACATTCAAAATAGGTATCATTACGATACTTATCAAGCGTATCAAACCCCAGCACGATATCTGCTGGAACACCATTTATATCCGGATATTTCAGTGAAACTACTGTCGCACCATAATTACTGACACATAATTCCATACCTGATTTATTTGTCAGATAATAAAAATAAACCTTTTTGTCGTCAACTTCACCGACAAGTTGTCTGGTCAAACACTTCTGTTTATCAACACACATACATTCACTCACAGTTTTCCCCCGGGATGACATTACCGTAACATTTACAACGTAGTATTCATGCTGTCAGGAAACAGCGCAGCTTCCCGCAAGCAGGAATATCTGAGTGCATTCTTAAACTCTCTGCCAGCTTCCAGCCGGAAGGCATATACAGTTACATGCCCTGATGGACGTATTTGATATAATACGCCACACCCAAACTGTCAGTTGCAGGAATGCACAATTATAACAACCAATAAATAATTATGAATTTTTTCCTTTACGTGACCACTGATCCAGCGCAACAGCAAGGACAAGCACTGAACCGAGAATAATTTTTTGTGTCTGTGCGACAATTCCGATCATTGACATACCGTTTTTTATTGACGCCATAATAAGAGCACCGAGGACCGACATACCGATAACGCCGCTGCCACCCATCAGACTTGCACCTCCTATAACACATGCCGCAATAGCTTCAAGCTCCTTAAGATCACCAATATCCGGTGCCGCAGCACTCAGTTCAGAAATGGTAATGATGCCACAAATTGCTGCCAGCATAGTCATAAGCCCGAAGACAAGTATTGTATTTTTAGCAATCGATATTCCAGAATATTGTGCGGCCTGTTTATTGCCGCCAATCGCATAGACATAATGTCCAAACGGTGTTTTTCCTGCAATAAAGCTAAAAATGACTGCTGCAATAAGAAGTACAATAGCCTGAATCGGAATTCCATCCCCACTGACAAGGGTCATAACTATGGTCAACGATATCAGACTGATAATAACGATTTTTAATATGTCAATCCATCCTGGTGTGTGCATTGGAAGGTTTGCTTTGGCTAATCGATTCCTGTTAATGATAGTTACGGCGATAACAGACAAAATGATAATTGCTAACAAAATGTAACTTAGGTAGTCGGGTGTATAGGCCTGAGCAATTGCCTTGATCCATGGTGTACGAACGGGGATCGACTGGCGGGCGACGTATTGTGTAACACCACGATAGGCAATGAGTCCGCCAAGTGTTACAACAAATGCTGGTATGTTAAGATAATGTACCAGTGCACCATGAATACAACCGACAAGAAAACCAGCAATCAATATGAGCGACACTGCTAAAATCGGATCCATTTGCATTTGTGTTATAAGCATCGCTGTAACAGCGCCAAACATTCCAAGTGCTGCACCAACAGAGAGATCGATGTGCCCGGCAACAATTATGAATGTCATCCCGACAGAAAGAATTGCCACAACCGTTACCTGACGAAACAGGTTGGCAATATTTTCGGCGTGAAAGATAAAACCGCCCGATAAAATATTAAAAACGACAAGAATAAATACAAGCAGCACAAGCATAAACAGTACGCGTTTATTGGTTGCATTCCAAAGTTCAGTAAGTTGTGTATTCATGTAAAGACCCTTATGTAAAGTTTTGAGTTATTTGTATTACGTCAAATATTATGCGCCTACACCAGCAGCAATTCCAAGTACTTCCTCTTCATTTGTCGTACCATGCATATATTCTGCCTTGATACCACCACCCTGTAAAACAAGTACCCGATGTGCCACACCTAATACTTCGGGAAGTTCCGATGAGACAAACACTATGCCGATTCCCTCTGCCGCCAGTTGATGAATGAGTGCATAGATTTCCTGTTTTGCACCGACATCCACACCTCTGGTTGGATCGTCAAGAAGAATCAATTTCGGATTAACCATCAGAAATCGCGATAAAATGACCTTCTGCTGATTTCCACCTGACAGATTAGCAATTTTAAACGTAAGAGAGGGTGTTTTGATCTTTAATTTATCAACATACATACTGCATTCGCGAAGAGCCTGGGGAATGTCAACAATCCCATTGCTGCAGAATCGGCCGAGAGCTGCGGCGGTCATATTTCTTTCAACGTTTGCCGGTGTGATAAGCCCGAACTTTTTTCTGTCTTCAGTAACAAGAACGACACCATTATTAATTGACGATGACGGAGTTGTCGGGGTATAGGGACTACCGTTCAAAAACATCTTTCCTGTAAACGTTCCTCTGAAAACGCCATATATCAGACTGAACAATGCAGTTCGTCCTGCACCGAGAAGCCCTGCAATCCCAAGCACCTCACCACGTTTACAGTCAAGCGAAATATTTCTGAGAATATCTTTTCCACGATGTTTCAGTGTTACATTATCAAGCTTGAGTAACACATCGTCGGTACATTTTCTTTGTACCGGATACACTTTATCAAGGCTTCGCCCTATCATATCTCTGACAATAGCTGGCATATCAATGTTTTCTTTTGTAAAATGTGATATTGACTTGCCATTTCTTAAAACGGTTACTTTATCAGCAAGTTGACGGATCTCGTTTAACTTGTGAGAAATGTAAATAACCGCAATTCCTTCTGCCTTCAGTGATTCAATAAGAGAAAACAGAATTTCAACTTCCTGCTCAGGAAGAGCCGCCGTTGGTTCATCAAAAATCATGATACGGGCTTTTTAGAAAGCGCCTTTGCAATCTCTACAATTTGCTGCTGCCCTATAGTAAGATCAGATACTATCGTTTCCGGCCGAATGCTTGTCTGCAGTTTCTTTAAAATCTCCGCTGACCGTTTATACATTGTAATCGAATCAAGAAGCCCCATAATTTTCGGTTCATGCCCAAGAAATATGTTATGCGCAACTGATAAATTATTCGCAAGCGACATTTCCTGATATATTACCTGAATCGCTGCATCGGAACTATCCTTTACAGAGTGAAATCTGACAACAGCATTGTCGAGAAGCATCTCTCCCTTGTAAAGACTACAAGGCCATACACCGGCTATGACTTTGATAAGCGTTGATTTTCCAGCCCCGTTTTCACCGCATAAGGCATGAATTTCACCACTTTCAAAATCAATCGAAACGTCATCAAGCGCCCGGACACCCGGGAATTCGATAGTAAGGTTTTTTAAAGAAAGTAGAGCCATAGATTGTTCTTTCTACTTTTGTTAATAGTTTTAACAGTATAGAATCTTCTGCTTTTGATAATCAACAGCAGTTTCATGACAATCCGGGATAGTCGTATCTATTCGTGAATCCAGCAGCACAGCCTTCCAATAACCCATCCTGATCCCCATAAAATTGTATTGTATACCAAAAAGGTTCCTGTATCCTGCATATTGAATATAATATAGAGCTCCTTTGAGTCAATGATTTGTTTATTTTTATAGTGATTTAACATATGATATATTAATATATCATCACCTTGATTGCAGTAACCAAATCAAACGACATATATAATAATTACACTTTATGTATTGACATTACAAATGCTGCATTTATTTTTCTTTACATAACCATGCGCAGAAACCTTTACAGGAATCTGTAATTTTACAAACAACCATATGTACCTGTTTAACAATATGGTAACTTCAAATCTATCAACCAGGAGGTATAATGAAGTTTTTGTTGTCATTAGTACTATGCGGTGCATTGTGCTTAGGAAGTGTCGGTTGTTCAAAAAAGGAAAGTGCAAAGAAAGCTGACGACGGAAAGTTGTTAATTGGGCTTTCCCTTGCAGATTTGAAAGAAGAGCGTTGGCAGCGTGATCGCCAGATGTTTGTTGATGAGGCAGCAAGACTGGGTGCCGAAGTACTTGTTCAGGATGCATCTGGAGATCCGAATACACAAATCCAGCAATGTGAGAATCTTCTTGTTCGCGGTGTAAAGGTTCTTGTTGTTATTCCGAAAAATGCAGATGCAGCATCTCCAATTGTTGAGAAAGCCCGCGCTAAAGGTGTCAAAGTGCTTTGCTATGACCGCCTTATAACGAATTCAGAACCTGATCTGTATGTTTCCTTTGACAATGTACGCGTCGGAGAAATTCAGGCTGCTGAAATTCTTAAAATGGTACCGAAGGGGAATTACCTTGAGCTTAAGGGTGATCCGGGAGACAAGAATGCCGACATGGTTCATCAGGGCCACATGAATATCTTACAGCCAGCTATCGATGCCGGTAAAATTAAAATCGTTCTGAGCCAGGCTTGTGACAAGTGGCAGGGAAGCGAAGCAAAGAGAATTACCGAAGATGCCCTTACCCGTTTCAAACTT
>Ga0123334_1007032_pt1 | contig 10204 bp, 8 predicted proteins | sample BiotimSIPDNA_FD_89706 | JGI IMG/M metagenome (GOLD analysis project Ga0123334, IMG submission 89706) | Anaerobic biogas reactor microbial communites from Washington, USA - Biogas_R1 time_0 SIP DNA | ecosystem: Engineered > Bioreactor > Anaerobic > Unclassified | place: Washington, USA | collected... | reverse complement strand
CTTCGCCTTGAATAATTGTTCCATCAACACAAATTCTATCGCCTCTTTCTAAAAACAAAATGTCGTCCAAAACAATATCGTTCTCTTTTATTTCGAACACTGTTTCGTTTCTAATGACTTTGGTTTTTCTTTGAATATTAAGTTTATATACTTCGCCGCGTGCCTTTAAATCGATACTTAAACCCACTAAGGAATTTAGCAAAAACATGATGGCAAAATATATCCCAAAATAAGAACCTAAGAAAAGCATCGTGCTAGACACAACCACAAGTATTAAGTTGTAGGTATTAAAGATGTTTGATAACACAATTTCAATGGTGGATTTATCAAATATCTTGTGGCTTTTATTGGTTTGTTTTTGTTTTTTTCTTTGTCTTACTTGGCGTAGAGAAAGACCGACCTTATAAGACGGATTAAAGCGATCAATTTTTGAGGAACGATTAGTATGCATATACTCACATACATGATAAAAAAACTTGGCTTACAAACCAAGTTTAATTTTATCGAGTGGTTCTTTTGTTCTTAAAGTATTGTCTAATAATTTGCGCGCATTCTACTCCAAGAATTCCTCTTACAATTTCAGGATGATGGTTGATATTATCAGCCTCAAGAATATTGATTGAACTACCAAACGCACCGCCCTTGCTATCAGGGGCACCATAAATAACTTTACTGATTCGCGATTGAATAATTGCGCCACCGCACATGATACATGGCTCGATAGTAACATATAGTTCGCAGTCCAATAATTGCCAGTCACCAATGACTTCACTGGCTTGTTTGATGGCTAGAATTTCAGCATGGCCAAGAGGGTTGTTTGTTTTATCGCGTTGGTTGTGAGCTGAAGCAATGACTTCATCATGATAAACAATCACACAGCCAATAGGAACCTCATCTTCTAAAGCGGCCAACTGTGCTTCTTGCAAAGCTAATTTCATATATTTGTCATAACGTTCCATAAAAGTAATGAACCACCGCACATGAATATTGTACTTAAGGCTGCTACATTCCTGTCCTGACCTGGTTCGCAAACATTCATCGCGATGGCAAAGATGATTATATCATTTCTAAGATTGATTATAAAGTGGTGGACATTTATTATTGATAGCCAAAATAGAGTGTTTTTTCTGATGATTAAAACAATCAAAAAAGCACGTTGATATTGTGGGTTATTTATATTTGGGGTTATATGAAAAAATGCCGCCATCGTTGGCGACATTTATTGTTTGTTTTATCGATCTTACTTTTTGATTGGTTTGAGCACTTCTAAGCCACCCATCCATGGTCTTAAAACCGGAGGAATAATGACCGAACCATCTGCTTGTTGGAATTGTTCAAGGATTGCTGGAAAAACACGAGAAGTAGCTAAACCTGAAGCGTTAAGGGTATGAACAAATCTAGTTTTGCCAGTCGCTGCGTCGCGATAACGGCACATTGATCTTCTGGCTTGGTAGTCCCTTGCATTACTAGCAGAACTAACTTCCTTATAAATACCCATACTTGGTAAATATACTTCGATATCATATGTTTTTGCCATTGAATGAGATATGTCTCCCGCTGCTAATTTACTTATTTGGAAATGTAAACCAAGTCCTTCAACTAGCGCGGCAGCCTTATTCACCAACTCTTCAAAAGCGGCATCACTATCTTCGGGTTTGGTGTATTGAACCATTTCAACTTTATTAAATTGATAACCGCGAATCATTCCTCTTTCTTCGGTGCGATAACTACCTGCTTCACTACGATAGCAAGGAGTATAGGCGAATAGTTTCTTTGGAAGTTCTTCTTCTTTTAAAATCTCATTGCGATAGATATTAACTAAAGCGGTTTCGGCAGTTGGAAGGAGGAATCTTTTTGGCTCCATTCCTTCAAGCCAGAAAACGTCACTTCTAAATTTTGGAAACTGTCCAGCGCCAAAGCCTGTATCTTCATTAAGAAGATGAGGAGGTAGGATAAATGTATAACCATCTTTTAAGTGAGTAGTCACAAAATAATTTAAGAGAGCCCATTCGAGTTGTGCTCCTAAATTTGTATAAATCCAAGCACCGCGTCCAGCGATTTTTGCTGCTCTATCATAATCTACTAAACCTAAAGAAGTTGCTAATTCAACATGATCTTTAAGTGGGAAAGCAAATTCTGGTTTTTTGTTGACAACTTTAATAGCGACGTTATTTTCTTTTCCGCCAGCCACCAAATCATCATCTGGAAGATTTGGCAAATCAGCAAGGAAAGCGAAAATTTTATTATCAATTTCTTTTAATTCCACTTCGCTTGCTTCGTTGGAGGCCGCAATGTCTTTTACTTTTGCAAAAATTTTGCTGACATCTTCACCGGCTTTTTTTGCAGCAGGAACACTTGCGGACAATTTGTTCATTTCCGCTTTGTTACCTTCGACTACTTGTAATAATTCTTTTTTTCTTTTATCCCAAGCTAATAATTCAGTAAAATCGACATCCCACATTTTCTTTTTAAGCGCAGATTTTACATATTCAGGATTTTCACGAATTAAATTCATGTCTAACATATAGTTTTACTCCTCTTTTATCTTCTTATTAACGCGCTATAAATCGTTAATAATTTTGTTCCATATTGTTGCAAATTGTAAGTGGAAACTTTTTCATATGCTTGTGCTGTGGTGGGGGTCAATTTTCCATCGAGGTATTCCCCCACTAAAGCGGTTAGTGTTTCAGAATATTCAGCGATATATCCTGTCTTCTCGTTTTTAATAAAATCGGGAAAAATCGCGCTTTTTCTGACTATTAGTTGGCAGTTCGCCGCCATTGCCTCCTCAAGAGAAAGTAGGCCAGCAAGACGATAACCCGGATACATGAATATCGCTGCGTTTAGCAACATGCTGCGATAAATATCATCGTGAGTTATCGATATGAAATGGACATTTTTTGGTACTTTTTTGCTTATTCTATTTATTAATTTAGGTGAAGTTTCAGGTCCGACGAAATAAACTATGACGTCATCTCTAGATTTTGCCACATCAAGAAGGGCACCAATTCCTTCCATTTTGGATGAATATTCGCCAAGCGCCAAAATAAGTTTCTTGTTTTTGTCTTCCCTAAAGTAACGGTAGAATAGTTCTTTCTCATCACTTCTTGAAAAACTGAATCTCGCTAGATTGACACCTGGAACAACAACTTCAACCGGTCTAATAACCCCATTTTCGACAAGAAACTTTTTTGCGGCGTTTGAGGGCACTAAAACCATGGATGCTTTGTTCATCATTCTGAGTGCTTTTTGTTTTAATTGCGGCACCTTTTTGCCATCTTTGCTGCGGCGATAGATAATGAAGCGGGATGAAGGATCGTTTTCTCCAAACAAAGCAGAAACGACAACGGGCACTCCTTTTTCTAGGGCGATGTTTATTTTACCTTCGTCATCTGGTGACATGAAGTGAGCAATATCATAATAATCATACAAGTTAGAGGTGTATTGAATATCTGCTACTTCGAGTGCGCCTTTAATGGTTTTGCGCATTCTGGCACCCTCAAAAACGTCACGCTTAGCATTTGGTTGAAAATAAACTAAAACTTTCATATTTATTCGTTATTATCACCCTCAACATTATCTTCCAAATTGATGTCTTCTACAAATTCATCGCAGTTTTCTACTTCTAGATCGCATTCTTCTTCGTAAGGAACAACAGCGATAGAAGATACTTTTTGACGACCTTCAAGATTCAAAATTTTAACACCTTGCGTGTTGCGTGAAGATTGACGTACTTCGGTTAAGTGCGTTCTGATAACAATGCCATAGTTGGTAATGACCATTAAATCATCATCAGAGTTAACGGTGCGAATGGCAACAATGCGGCCAATCTTATCGGTGGATTTAAGTGTCGAAACACCCTTTGCACCTCTTTGAGTAACGCGATATTCAGAGAAGTGAGTCATTTTACCATAACCCTTGTCGGTCACGACTAAGACTAAATCACCTTCATAAGCGACGGTCACACCCACTGCTTCGGCCCCTTCAGGTAAATCAATACCGATAACACCGGAAGCGGTGCGACCCATTGGACGGACGTCTTCTACTGCGAAATTAACCATTTTCCCTTCGCTAGAAGCAATACCGACAATAGTATCAATATAATAGTTATCAATTTCTTCTTCTTTTGGATTTTCAACAAGTGTAAAGACAGCTTCGTTGTTTTCATCCATCGCCATTGTGTAGTACTTGCGATTTTCAACAAGTGGAGCGGAGGCTTTCATCTTGTTTTGAATTTCTTTAACTTCGAGCAAGTTATCGCCCTCTCTTAGAGTAATAGCGATTTTACCGTTTTGTCTTACAGATTCAAATTCAGAAATCGCTGTTCTTTTTACCAAACCATTTTTGGTAAAGAACATTAAATAGCGGTGTTCTAAATAAGCGTCAACAGAAATGATGGATTTAACGTTTTCACCTTTTTCAATGTTGATGAGGTTGATGACTGGAATACCCTTACCGGTTCTTTGATATTCAGGAATTTGATAACCACGAATACGATAGACTTTACCTAAGTCTGTAAAGAACAACAAGTCAGTATGAGTTTTGGAATAAACCATTAAATCAACTACGTCATTTTCATTTAAAGAAGCACCGCGCACACCGCGACCACCACGGTGTTGGGCTTTAAAGGCATCTGCAGAAAGACGTTTGACATAACCGCCTCTTGATAAGGTAATGACGATGTCTTCTTGCGGAATTAAATCTTCATCATCAATATTAGCGGCAATGTTTGAAATTTCCGTTTTTCTTTCATCGCCGAATTTAGCTTTAATTTCTTCTAACTCTTTAATAACGATTTCAATTTCATTTTCTCTAGAAGAAAGAATGCGTTTGTATTCGTTAATATTGATTTCAAGTTGCGCGCGTTCTGCGATTAATTTATCAGTTTCAATACCAGTTAATCTACGTAAGCTCATCGCCAAAATTGCGTTAACTTGTAGTTCAGAAAAACCGTATTTGCTCATGAGCTTTTTAGTTGCTTCTTCAGGGGTTTTGCTGCCTTTAATGATGTCGACAATATCATCGATATTGTCATGGCAAATAATCAAACCACTGACGATATGATCGCGAGCTTCATCTTTTTCTAATAAAAATTGCGTTCTTCTTTCCACAACATTAACTTGGAAATCCAAATATTGTTGGAGAAGTGTTGGTAAAGAACAAACTTTTGGAGCGTTATCAACCAAACAAAGATTAATAATACCAAAACTGACTTGTAAATTAGTCATTTTGAATAACTGATTTAATAAAACTTCAGGAATTGTATCTCTTTTTACTTCTATAACGACACGAATACCATCTTTGTTAGACTCATCGCGAATATCAGAAATACCTTCGATGATTTTATCTCTAACCAAGTTAGCGATATTTTCAATCATGTTCGCTTTGTTAACGCCATAAGGAATTTCATCAATAACAATACGTTTTAAACCGTGTTCGCCACGTTCTTCAATGTGGTGTTTTGAACGGATGGCAAAACTGCCAGTACCTTTTTCATAGGCTCCGCGGATGCCGCCTCTTCCTAAAATAATGGCCCCAGTAGGGAAGTCTGGACCTTTGATATAATCCATTAATTCTTCAACAGAAATTTCAGGGTTACGAGCGATAGCGATGACGCCATCAATTACTTCTGATAAGTTGTGAGGAGGAATATTTGTGGCCATACCAACAGCAATACCGCTGCTACCATTGATTAATAAGTTTGGAATGCGACTTGGCAAGACGGTTGGTTCTTGATCAACGCCGTCATAATTGTCTTTAAAATCGACAACATTGCAATTAATGTCGCGTACCATTTCAAGAGCTAATTTAGCCATTCTAGCTTCGGTATAACGATAGGCCGCTGGTTCATCACCATCAACACTACCGAAGTTACCATGACCTTCAACCAGCATATAACGCATGGCAAAAGGTTGTGCTAACCTAGCCAAAGCGCCATAAATGGCGGAGTCACCGTGCGGGTGATATTTACCCATGACTTCACCAACAATACGGGCACACTTTTTAAATGGTTTATCAGGTGTATTTCCAGTTTCCGCCATGGAATAAACAATACGGCGGTGAACTGGTTTCATACCATCTCTTACATCAGGGATGGCACGAGCAACGATAACACTCATTGCATAGTCAAGGAATGATTCTTGGACTAAAGGAACGGTATCAACGTCAGTTAAACCAGAAGCAATACCTTCTTCTAATTCAACTTCATTTTCAGGAGAGACAACTTCTTCTACTTCCTCAGCGGCATTGCTTTCTTCCGCTAAAACTTTCTTTTCTTCATCAAACATGATTGTTACCACTCCTTTCCTTAAATATCGAGGTTCTTCACAAATTTCGCGTTAGTGTGAATGAACTCTTTGCGTGGTTCCACATCATCACCCATTAAATCGGTGAAGATTTGTTCTGCTTTGATTGCGTCTTTGAGAGTGACTCTAATCATTTTGCGGTGGGCGGGATCCATGGTTGTATCCCATAGTTGTTCTGCATCCATTTCACCAAGACCTTTATAGCGTTGGAGTGGATAACCTGGTTTTAATTTTAATTTTTGTTTAATGTTTTCTAATTGAGCATCGTTGTAGGCATAGTATTGCTTACCGTGGTATTCCACTTTGTAAAGTGGAGGTTGAGCGATGTATACATAGCCATTAGCAATTAATGGTCTCATGAAACGATAGAAGAATGTTAAGAGCAAAATACGAATATGGCTGCCATCAACATCAGCGTCGGTCATGATAACGACTTTGTGATATCTAATTTTAGTGACGTCGAATTCAGGATCAATACCACCACCGATTGCAGTAATCATATTGCCAATTTCCGCATTAGCAAAAATTCGCTTCGCTTGTGCTTTTTCGACGTTCAATATTTTTCCACGAAGTGGAAGGATAGCTTGTGTCTCACGGTTTCTTCCGTTTTTTGCACTACCACCAGCAGAATTACCTTCGACGATATATAATTCACATTCTTCTGGATTTTTAGAAGAGCAATCAGCTAATTTACCAGGTAAGGTATTGAGTTCTAATCCGCCCTTACGACGAATTTCCTCTCTAGCTTTACGAGCTGCCAAACGCGCATTGGCCGCGGTGGCAATTTTTTCCATGATAATGCGAGCTAGTTTTGGATTTTCTAAAAAGAAACGATTTAATTGGTCTCCAACCACTTGAGAAACAATTCTTCTCACTTCGGAGTTGCCCAACTTTGTTTTGGTTTGACCTTCGAATTGTGGGTTTGGGTGTTTTACAGAAATAACACAAGTCAAACCTTCGGTGATGTCATCGAATGTGTAATCATCATCGCCATCTTTTAGAAATTTATATTCTTTTGCGTAGCCATTGACAACACGTCTCATTGCATCTCTAAAACCAATTTCGTGCATGCCACCTTCGTGCGTATGGACATTGTTACAGAACGAGTAAACATTAGATGAATAACCATCGTCATATTGCATAGCAACTTCAACATAGATATGGGCTTCTTTGCCGTTATCTAACGGGATAGCTGTATTGCCTTCGCAGTACATGACTTCGTCAAATAATTTACTTTTGTGGTTGTTGATGAAAAGGACATATTCCTTAATACCACCCGCATAACAAAATTCTTCACGAATGTGATCAGCTTCTCTTCTATCTTCAACAATAATTTTAATACCGCGATTTAAATAAGCGACTTGTCTCATTCTGTCGCGAATAATTTCATATTCAAATTTCGTGGTGTCGGTGAAAATGGTGGAATCTGGTTTAAAAGTAACAGTGGTGCCGTTTTTATCTGGATCGCAATCACCAATTTTTTGTAGGTGTTCAACAATTTTGCCACCGTTTTGGAATTTGATGTAGTAAATGCCACCGTTTTTATGGACGGTAACTTCGCACCATTCGGACAAAGCATTAACAACCGAAGCACCGACGCCATGTAAACCGCCAGATACTTTGTAACCGCCACCTTCACCGAATTTTCCACCAGCATGTAAAACTGTATAAACAGTTTCAACACCGGATAAGCCTGATTTTTTAACAACATCAACAGGAATACCACGTCCATTATCAATAACGGTAATGGTGTCGCCTTCATTAATTGCCACCGTCACTTCAGTACAGTAGCCTGCAAGCGCTTCATCAATCGCATTATCAACAATTTCCCAAACAAGGTGATGTAACCCAGCACTCGAAGTAGTGCCGATATACATACCAGGTCTTTTTCTTACGGCTTCAAGCCCTTCTAAGACCTGAATATTTTCCGCATCATATTTAGAGTCAGCTTTTTCTAGTTGCGCTTCCTCTTTGTTCATTTCGGAAACCTTAATTTCTGGAGCCTTATTAACTTCAGCAACTTTGATTTCTTCCATTACTTCTTTCTTTTCTTCTGCCATTAGACGACCTCCTTTGTCTCTGGTTTTATTAATAAGTGATTGCAGTCAGGAATATCTAATTTTGTTCCTGTAATAAACACTTGATTAAATTTTCTTAAGAATTTAATTAATTTTTCTTGATGTGTTTGATCTAGTTCACTCATCACGTCATCAAGCACAACGATGGGTTTTTTATCTTTATCTTCGATTAAGAAATAGGGGCTAAGTTTGAGTGCTAGTGCAGCGATGCGATTTTCTCCTTGAGAGCCAAACGTAGCAATATCGCGGCCGTTATAACTCATTGATAGGTCTTCGCGGTGGATACCAATCGAAGTCATCTTGCGTTTGATATCGTTTTCCTCTGCTTTTTCAAATGCGTTTTTTGCATTTTCACTAAAATTAGCGTCATAAGGAACAAACGAATAGTACTTTAATTCGAATGTCCCCTTTTCACCAGTCAAAGAACGGGTGATTTTGTTTAGGATATTATTAATATCCTGCACATACATTTGTCGATAGGAGATGATAGACCCCGATAGTTTGACCATCAATTCGGTCGTTACATCAAGCAAGGTTCGATTAATTTTTTCGCTTTTAAGCAAATTGTTTCTTTCTCTAAGCACTTTGTCATAGCGAGATAAATAATCCAAATAAACCATGCTTTTCTTTGAAATTGATATGTCAATAAAACTTCGTCTGTCTTTTGGCGGGCCACTGAACAATGACACATCCTTGGGTTGAAACAATATTACATTGACACACTTGGCTAAGTCAGAGAGTTTTGCAATGTTCTTACCATTTATGGTAATCATTCTCCCTAACTTTGTGATAATCACTTTGATTTTGCGGGTTAAATCGCCCTCTGTGATTATCGCCTCGATTTCTGAGCGATCGGTGTTTTTTTGAATGAGACTGACATCCTCGTCGGTCCTAAAGCTATGGCCGAGCGATAAATAATAAATTGCTTCAGCGACATTGGTTTTTCCAATGGCATTAGGGCCAGATAATGCATTCAATTTACTTGAGAAATCAAACGAGAGAAATGTATGATTACGGAAGTTTTTAAGTGTGATTTTTTTAATGAGCATGTTAGTCGATTAAAAAAAACAAATTGAGGACGCGAACTTTGTCGCCGTGATATAGTTTGCGGCCTCGACGATTATCTGGTTCTCCGTTGACTAGAACGGGGTTTTCACTTAGGAAATATTTTGCTTGCCCACCAGTGTCGATAACGCCACCAATTTTAAGCAGACTACCTAACGTGATAAAAACTTCGCCTTCTCTCAATTTAATAATTTTTTCTGTCACAAAAACTCCTATAATTACATTATAAACCATAACAACAAAAAAGGGAATAAAATATTCCCTTGATTTGCTTTATCTTAAAATGGTGTTTTTTCGATTAATAAGTCCTCACAGGAGTGACAATTTGCACTACCGAACCATCTGAAGCATTTTCGATGATAAACGGCTTCATTTCGCCCACAAATGCAAAAGTTACATCGGTGCAACCAAGCGCTTTAACAGCATCAATAACAAAAGAGCTATTGAAGGAGACGCGAAGTTTTTGCCCGATATATTTGAAGATATCAATTTTTTCAACAGCAGAACCTACTTGGCTGGACTTAGCAGAAATTTCAACACCGTCTTCGCTCATCATTAAATCAACAATGTTTTCACGATCGATAGACAAAATGTTGGCACGATCGATGGCTTTCATCAAATCATTAGCGTTTACTTCCAATGAATAATTGGTCATTTTGGGAACGATATTTTTGGTGTTTGGGTAGTCACCAGAAATCAATCTCGTGGCAACAATGGTGGTGCCGATGGTGAACAGTGCTTTTTTATCGCTGATAG
>Ga0123334_1007031_pt1 | contig 10204 bp, 9 predicted proteins | sample BiotimSIPDNA_FD_89706 | JGI IMG/M metagenome (GOLD analysis project Ga0123334, IMG submission 89706) | Anaerobic biogas reactor microbial communites from Washington, USA - Biogas_R1 time_0 SIP DNA | ecosystem: Engineered > Bioreactor > Anaerobic > Unclassified | place: Washington, USA | collected... | reverse complement strand
TAGATCACAGAAAGGCTCTTCTCGAATACCATCGATATAAATAATCTTTGCTTTTAAGCGAGTTAAAACTTTTTCATCTTTTCCCATGCGATCTAAACTCCACAAACTAGGAATCGTTCGCAAAAGTTCTGCAAAGGCTTTATCTCCATCTAAAGCAGGTAATAAAGAATCATTACGTGCATTCTTTTCTTGTAAAAGAGAAGAGTATTCTGTAGAAATATCAGGATTATTAAATAAAGAACGCTCTACAGCTCCCACATAACACGTAAAAAAAGCTAAAATCCATACAAAATGACGCATACTTTTAACGTCTCCATTTTTTTTGCAAAGTCATCATACCAAGGTTTATTAAATACAAAAATACACTCAATAAAATAATGACAGGGCCTACAGTAAAGTTGATTTTAAAAGCAAGAAACAAGCCGCTGATCACAAGAATTAAAGATAAACCGACTGAAATCATAATCATGTGTTTTAATTGATTAACATGAGATTCTGCTACATAAGCAGGAATCGTAAGAAGAGCAATGACTAAAATCAAGCCAACCGCTTGCACCGCCATCACGACAGTAAATGTGATTAAAACAATTAAAAGCAAGTAAAGAGGAAATACACGCACCCCTTTCACTTGAGCAAATTCAGGATCATAAGATAAAAGTAAAAAGTCACGATAATAAAATAAAGTAAGAGAGACAATCAAGAAAAGTAACATAAACATTATAACAATAAGAGAGGAAGGCACAGTTAAAATACTTCCAAATAAAAAACTCATCATATCACTTGCATAACCAGGAGTCAAGTCAGTTAAGACAACACCTAAGGCCATACCAAAGGCCCAAATCACTCCTATTAATGTATCCGATCGAGTTCGATTCTTCCAAGTTAAAACTCCCATCAATAAAGCACAAGCAAGGGCAAACCCAAGAGCACCAAGCATAGGAGAAAAGCCGAAAAAGCAAGCTAAGCCAACGCCACCATAAGAAGCATGAGCAACGCCTCCCGATAAACCAGTGAGCTTATTCACCACCACAAAAGAGCCCATAATACCGCAAGCAATAGCGACTAACAAACCTGCGATAAAGGCATTTTGCATAAAATCAAACGACATCATTTCTAAAAACATTATAAAATTTCTCCATGTTGCCGAGTCACGTTTAAGATATGATCTTCTAGTGCTTTAGGGATATCACAAATTCCTTTTCCAGAAGTATTCAATAAAGCTAGACTAAGAACATTATGCAAAGCAAGAGACGCATCAATAAATTTTAAGTGCGTAGGTTCTTCGAGTAAAAAGTTTAAAGGTTTTTTTTCATTTAATACCATCGAATCTGAAATTAAAGGACCGTACTCATCTTCTACACCCATATTAGCAAAAATAGCCTTCGAATTTAAGAGGGCTAAAACCCATGATGGACGATCTAAAGCGTTTTTTATCCCTGTAGCGGAGACAATATAATCAGCTTCTTTAATTTTTGAAACGACTCCTTCATCATTTTTTAAATCTACCACAGAAGTCATCCCTTTTTCCAAAAGAGCATTCTCATATAAACTTAAATCAGTAACGACACTCGTTTTGATACCAAGAGAAAGGGCATTCATGATAATACCCATCCCCACTTTTCCACTCCCAAAGACAAGAAGTTTTTTTTGATCCCAAGAAGAAAAGCCTAGTTGATGCATGGCTCGAAAATAACTTTCTCCAGTCCCTAGAGAAGTCTCTATTTTTTTTATCTCACTAGAGTCTGCGACAAATACAGGCTTTTCTGATTTTTCATAAATGGAAACGCCTGATCGAGTCAATTCAACAAAGCCATATTTAGACTCTAGAAAAGCAAACTGAGCGGCACAATCTAAAACAAGATCCCACGTTTGTGGCACTTCTTCTGGAGAATAAACAGAAAGGCCTGATTCCTTGATTGTTTTCACAATCAATTCATCATGAGGCATTTTTTTTGAAAGCCCCACCGAAAGAGAGGCGCCTGCAGCAAGAAGAGCATCATACTTCACTAGCGTATTTCTAAAAATCGGAGAAGCATCTAATACGCGAAGGCCTTTCAGAGGTTTCGTTTTAGACCATGTTTCCATTTGATCAAAAAGGGCTGGATACTCCACTGGTTTGTAATAAGAATCAATAATTTTCTTAAACATGTGGATCCTCCAATAATAATTTTAAAGACTGCAAATGATCTAATTGATAATCTACCCAATCTGGTTTTTGTTGAGTGGCATTTACGAAAATAGTGGTCCAGCCTCTTTCATGAGCTTCCTGCAAATTGCGAATAGAATCCTCTAAAAAAATGATCTGCGAAGGATTTTCATCAAAGCTATTAATCGACGCCTTTTTTAAGAATGCTTCCATTTTATCATAAGCATCTACAGAAGGTTTCCCTTTCCAGTCTAACTTTTTCAAATCCATAACGCCATCAAAACAATCCGCTATATCCATCGAAGATAAACCCGCATCACTCCAATCCTTGCGAGCATTAGTAAACACATACTTTTTCCCTTTTATACTCTCAAGCAAAATTCTTTTTTGAGGTGCTTTTTTAGGAAAAATTAAACCATCATTCAAATGGATAAAATCAAAAAAATCGTTCGGGTCCACTTGGTATTCTGCATGTAGCCCCGCTAAGGTGGTTCCATAATCCACCCAATATTTTTTTCGAATTTCTGAAGCCTGTTCTAAAGAGACACCAGTCGTTCTTTTGACAAATAAAGTAATACGATGGTCTAATGAATCTAGTACATGACGTTCCTCTTCTCCATAAAGAGTTAAATCATAATCAAACAACCAGATTTTTGATTCTTCATTTATAATCACAACGTATTTACCAAGCCGCCAATTTGTCGTGCCAAATATATGGCATAATTATCAGTCATACCACTTACAAAATCTAAAACTTGATGATATGCTTCTACACTAGAAACCGATTGCCCAATTTTTGCTTGCCCAATCAAACGCACAATTCGATCAGCACGATAAGAGTTTTTTCCATAAAGACGGAATTCATAAACTCCCGAAATAAAAGCATCTAATACCGTACTGAGTGTAGTGTAGCTACCCACTTCTAACTCGGTCTTACGACGGTCAGGGTATATGCGTTCACGCCCTAATCTTTTGGCAATGCGTATTCCTTCCATGGTCTCTGATCTTGATAAATCAATAAGACTCTTGTCTAGCTTTCCAGCCATAATTTCGTCATAATGATTTACAAAAACTTGGGCGATATCATCAATTAGATTCTGGATCGCATGGCCGCGAATACTCGATAAAAAATCTCTAAAGTTCTGCCCATTTTCTTCAAACTCTTTATCCACATTTACTTCATCTCCACAGAGATAAATAAACATAGAACGCACTTCAGCAAAACTTAAAATGCCAAGTTCGATCGCATCTTCCACGTCTAAAATAGAATAACAGATATCATCTGCCGCTTCTAATAAAAAGCTGAGTGGATGACGAACCCAGCGCCCTGTTTCTATTTCTGGTAAACCAAGAACATTCGCTGTTTCGCGATACAAATCGCTTTCTGTAGAAAAAATACTCGTTGGAGTGCCAAAACTAGCAAGACGCGGGTACTTGATCATCGAGCCAATTGTCGCGTAAGTGAGGCGCATTCCACCATCTAAAAAATGATATTCTAATTTTGATAAAATACGATGCCCTTGAGCATTGCCATCAAAATTTTCAAAATCCTTCATTTCTTTATCGGAAAGATCTTTGAGAGGAGCGGAAGCTCTATTCTTTCGAAACCACTCACGAATCGCCGCTTCTCCAGCATGACCAAAAGGAGGATTTCCAATATCATGCGCTAAGCAGGCCGATTGCAAAATCATCCCAAAATGATATTCATTAAAATGTTTTGGTAAATGCTGCTTAATTAAATGAAAAACAGTAATAGCAAGGCTTCGCCCCACACTAGAGACTTCAATACTATGCGTTAAACGACTATGAACATGGTCATTCACAGAAAATGGGTGAACTTGAGTTTTTCGACCTAAACGTCTAAAAGCTGTGGAAAAAACAATACGATCATAATCTCGATGAAATTCCGAACGATTCGGATCACGTACCGCTGGATGAGCGTAACGCGTAGCAGAAAGAAGAGAGTCCCAATATAACATAAGTCAAATTTAAATTATTCTATAGGCGTGTGATTTCGACGACGCTGAATCCAAGCCAAAAAGAAGATCAGTAAAGCATCTGCAATAATAAAATAGAAAAGGGAAAGTCCAATTCCTCTTTGAGAACCATAACTATGTAAACCTATTCCTAAAAGATTGACTCCAAACCAGCAAAGGGCGACAATAATGATATTCCATGAGGAGAAAAAAACAAAGCCTTCAGGCGTTAAAAAACGACCAGCTTTCGCATGCAGAGAAATCATCGCCCAAATCACCACAAAAAGAGCGGCACATTCTTTAGGATCCCAACCCCAGAAGCGTCCCCAAGCTAAATCAGCCCATATGCCTCCTAAAAGAATCCCAATCAAAGTAAAGCTCACCCCAAAAACTAAAATCCCGTATAGCATACGCAGGTTTTGCTGTGATGGCTTAAGCATACATAAATGAGCCCATAAGCCAGATAAAATCATCCCACTATAACCAAGTGCAATCGTAAACACATGAGTGGTTAGCCAGAAAGAGGAGTTTAGTAAAGGCGGCAAGACACGAAATGAATCCCCTTGTACAAGCGCATTTTGTGCAAAAAACAAAAGAATAAACATCAAGAGACTTGAAGGGATCAAAGCAAAAGTCAACCATTTTTTTAAAAAAGAGATACCTAAAATTAAGGAGATAAAGACTAGAACTAAAAGCACCACTTCATATAAGCTCCCGAGAGGCGGGGCCTGCATAATATAAGAACGTAGCCCTAAAGTAATCGTTAAAAGAAAACCAGCAAGTCCAAGCAAAATAAATTCTGAAAATTGAATCCAAGGCTTTTGAAAAACGCGATGAATCAAACCCAAGAAGATGGCAAGCCCCAAAAGGATTAAGGCTTTTTGAGGGAGATTCAAACGATGATAATAAATTTCTGCACGTAATCTGAAACTATTCTCTTCTATCGGCAGAGAATAAGAAGGAATCGCTTTCCCATGCCATAAGTAATCCCAAGCAGAAACAAGCCCGTCTTTTTCAGAACTCGGATAAATACGAAGCGGCGATTCTTGCATTCCAATAAATGTTTGAAAGAGTATAGAATCTCGCCACCACAAAGCAGAATCAGAACAAGAAGCGGAATCAAGTTCTCTTATTTTTGTTAAAAGTTCCTGAGGAGAATACATGTTTTTTGAACTCTCTAGCCCAAGCTCTGATTTTAACGAATCGGAATCAATTTGTATTAGAGGGCGTTTATAATCTAAGGCATGTGCTAATGATTCGTAAGAGCGCATCTCGCGATAAAGTTTTTTTAATTCTAACGTCACAGGATGATCATCTTTTCGCTCATTATATTGTTCTAAAAGAAATCTACTCGATTTAAGATTTGAGTAACTATGATAACGCTTTTTAGAATCTAGGTGTAAAAGTTCTGCGACTTCTGCTCTATTGATCTTAAACAGTTCAAATTCATTTGTAGAAGCAGGATCTTGTATAATTTTTAGAATCAGTTCTTTCGCTGATAAGCCTTGAAAAGAAGATTTCCCATTGAAACTAAATAAAATATCTCGGCTAAAAGAATCAAAAGGCTTGATCCGGCCTTGGTCGTATATGCCTTCACTCCAAAGTAAAGAAATAAAAAAAAGAGTAAAAATAACGACTTTTTTCATGACTTTTTCCTTGGGCAAAAAATAAGATAATGAAAAGCAAAACCAGCGAGCATTAAAATCGTAAACAGATACGGGACACTATCAAAAAAGTCTTTTCGTGCCTGAAAAAGAACGATCTGTTGATCATCAAAGGAATCAATCACAGAAGTAAAATAGATGCTATAATGACTCGATTTATAAGGAACATTTAAGGCAATTCGACGAGGGAACGTTTCTCTCCCTGACATAATAATCACATCTGCACCCGTCTGATCTGCAGAAACCACCTGAATTTCAAAAGGCATCTTTTCTCTAATATTGGAAAGGCGAAGCGATTCTCCTCCCGTAAGCACATAAGGACGGCGTTCATTTAAACCTAAAAGGACTTTTTCTTCATGAAGAAATTCCCTATGTTTTATATGAAGTATTACACCAGGAAAAAGCACCGATTCTTTTTGGCTTTTACATTCAAAGCCTTGGAATCCGCTTGCATTTTTTAAAATCTTGTGATCTTCTTCCACTTTCACAATAGGAGACCCTTCTTCGCAAGACTTGATGATCTTAAAATCATAAGGCCCTAATTGAAAAGCCCCTAATTTTCCCCACGGTGGTAAAGATACACTTAAAGAATCGTTTAGAACCACTTCGTATTCATCAGAAGAATGTTCAAAAACAACTGGGATTTCCCCTCCCACAAGGCCATACCCTTTCATAGACACTCTTGAAAAGCTGCCTAATAAGCCTCCTAAAATCAATACTAAAAGAGCAAAATGCATTAAGTAAAGCCCAATCGATTTTTTTTGACGAGGAATTCGATAGAGCATTGATAAAACCAAATGAATAGCACTTACTACAAGTAAAGAATAAAGACCTGGTAATGGAATAACATCAAAGACCCAAATAAAATACGAATCAAAAAAACGTTCTGTCGCTAATTCCACTCCGACTTTTGATTGGTATAAAATGCCCCAAAAAAGTAACAACGCTAAAAAAGCAAGTAACACGATCGTGACTTGTAAACTAGCCGCTCTTTTTAGATTTTTTGTCCCCTTAAACATAGACAAAATGTTCTCTCGTCAACGTAGACTCTCCATCAAAACGATAAGCCACTAATTTTCCATTCTTTTTATAAGAGGCAACACTATAATCTAAGCAGCACACATTTGGCTTTAAAAGACGTACTTCTCCAGTAAACCAATAGTGACCAAAAAAGACAGGGCGTTCTGACTCATGATAGTAATTCCATTTTCTGATCTCAGAGGGAACTTCAACATCTAATATTTCATTTTCTGGCTGCATAAAAAGTTCTGCAGAAGACGCTGTTGCTGGATTTTCCCACCAACAAACTCTTGTTCGCGTTCTTAAAACGCCTTCAGAATCTCGATAAGAAATCCCTTTCGGTAAAGCCATCTCTGGCCCTTTCAGTAGTAGCTCAACTGGCTTATAGAGAGGATCATTTTTATCAATCATCCGTTTTAATATTTCTTCATTTTGAACGCTATTGCAATTTTCTTTTTTTAATATGTCCACATAAGACGAATCAAAACATGCATGTTGTGCTCTAAAAAGATCCGTTTCAATATAAAGTGGTAGCGTATATAAAAAGCGAAGCATCTCCATAAATTCTAAATCATGATGCTGGTAAGAACACAACGTCTCTGTGTGGATCAAAATTTTATTGATTGAGTGTTCTCTTAAATAGCCTCCTTCTGCACGAGGAGTCCAAAAGCAAAGCGTATTAAATTCATGATTTCCAATTAACGCTTCTGCTTCCCCTGCTTCTACCATCGAACGAACTAAACGAATCACACTCCGTGCATCTGGGCCACGATCCAAATAATCCCCTAAGAAAATAACTCGACGCGAAGGGTGTTTATAAACTCCATTTTTTTTGGTATAGCCGAGTTTTTCTAATAACGCAATTAAGCGATCATAATGGCCGTGAATATCACCAATAAAATCAATCATAAAAAGCCTCTAAAAATAGATTTGATAAAAACAAAAGTGGCAAGTATTGGCGATATATGCCAATTTTAACAACGTACGACCTGCAAAATATCAAAGTATTTTTGTCCATGAATGAATTTTTAGTGATTCCCATAAGATTAAAGGTACAAAAAAGCCTTCCCCCAATCAGGGAAGGCCTTTCTATCGAACGCACAAAGGGAATCTAAAAACAATGTGATTCGATGAAGCTCAAAAAGGATTCCATCATGCAAAGAAAAATCTTATTCTGACTTCACCCTTTTAAGAGTCATTCTCTCAGAAATTAACATTATTTTTGTATAAAACAAGAGGGAAAGAGCGTTCTTACTACACCAATCCATTATATTACAATTTGTAATAAACATCTATATTTTCAATCACTTTCCTTAAAAGATTCTAGTCTCTTCAACTCATTTCCTATCTTTATAGTATGAAAATTGGAAAATACTATACTGCTGTAGTGGAATCAGAAATGCCTCAGGGCTATTACGTCATCGTAAATGACGAAAGAATATTACTCCCTGGAAATAAGGCACCTAAAGGTATCGCTCTAGGAGATAGTTTAACCGTCTTTATCTATACGGATAGTGAAGACCGATTAATAGCCACCACACAAACGCCCAAAGTCACCGCAAATCACTTTGCCGTACTTGAAGTCAAAGATGTTAATAATGTGGGCGCCTTTTTAGATTGGGGTTTAGATAAAGATTTATTCTTACCCTACAAGCAACAATTGGGAGAGCTTGAAGTTGGCGATCGCTGTGTAGTGTATGTTTTAGAAGACGAAAGAAGCGGACGCTTAGTGGCCACCGAAAAAATTAAAAGCTTTATTGATACCGATATTCATTCTCTACGAAATGGCGAAAAGGTCGAACTAGCGGTCTATGACGTTTGCGAAGAGTATGTTGATTGCCTAATTAACTTTCGCTACACTGGGCGTTATTACAATACACAAAATAGGCCTCAACATCTTTATATTGGAGATGTTATCACAGGGTATATTCAAAATATCAGAGAAGATGGTAAAGTCTCTTTAAGCTTAAAGCCTGTTGGGTATAAAGCGATGATGGATCAAAGCGAACAAATACTACAACTTCTTAAAGAAGAAAATGGCTTTTTACCTTATGGTGATTTTTCTTCCCCTGAAGAGATTCTAGAAAAGTTTGATCTATCTAAAAAAGCATTTAAGAAAATCATTGGTGGTCTATTTAAGAAAGGGCTCATCAAATTCCATGATGATGGAATTTCTCTTAAATAATTAACACAACGAACTTAGGCGAAGTATTTTGCCAAGTTTGCAGAAAATCATGAATTAATCGGACAATCACGACAAGCGTCTAAAGTATTATCTTTTTTCGAGAAGAACTGTTCTACTTTGACAATTTCTTTTTCTAGTGAAGAATTTCCATTAAAAATATTTTCCGTTTCTATAGCATCTGCAGGACAGCCTTTCAAATGGCCATCGGGCCAGAGATAATATGTATTCGTCACAAAACGACAGGGAAGATGACGCCTACTCGCTGTCCATTTTGAAACCGCATCTCGGAAATAATAAAAACGATTTCGCCATAATTTACTGTTTTGAAAAACAGACCAAATCTTTTCTTTACTAATCGTTCTTGGGTAATCTAATAAAACCCCGCTCCCTTTTAATATATCCGCTACTTCTTCTAAAACTTGCTTTACCTTTTTTAAAACAAGAGGATCTTCTAACGAGAGCTGCTGTTGTTTTAAATCTTCATGACCCATATGATTGAGCCACTGAATATTAAAAGCAGAGGCTTTTATTTTTTTAAGCCAACGAGCAATTTCTGGAAGCCCGTCTAAAGTGTCCTTCATGGCAATCGCTGTGACAATCAAATGAGGCGGCTTTTTAGATAACAAACGTTCTTCTGCAAAGGCTTCAATAGAATCGAATACTTTCTGGAACTGCGTAGTAGAAACACCACACCAACTTGTATAGATTTCTGGAGAGAGAGAATCCATAGAAACAAAAATACGATCTATAGAAGAATCTAAAATAATCTTTCGATTAGCCTGATTCAAAAGTAGACCGTTGGTCACCATCGAAACATCTGGTGTTTTCACATTTATAGAAAGCGAATTTAAGATTTGTTCCAATTGAGGATTTAATAAAGGTTCCCCTGCACAGCTCAAAAAAAGAGACCAACACTTTTTTTCAGCATTTTGAAAAAGAGTATCAATCTCATTAATTGGAATAGAAACTTTTGAAGAAATAGGTAAATCTGAATTATCACAATAACGGCATTTGAAGTTGCACCGCGTATCAAGATCAATTCGAAGATCTACCCTTTTTTCAAATAAATTAAACAATTTTATTTTGCACGTTCTAAATAAGAACCATCACGCGTATCCACGCGAATCTTGGTGCCTTGTTCAATAAATAGAGGGATCATCACTTCAGCACCTGTTTCTAAAATCGCAGGACGCATCACGTTACCACTAGTATT
>Ga0123334_1007029_pt1 | contig 10207 bp, 6 predicted proteins | sample BiotimSIPDNA_FD_89706 | JGI IMG/M metagenome (GOLD analysis project Ga0123334, IMG submission 89706) | Anaerobic biogas reactor microbial communites from Washington, USA - Biogas_R1 time_0 SIP DNA | ecosystem: Engineered > Bioreactor > Anaerobic > Unclassified | place: Washington, USA | collected... | reverse complement strand
TTTTCCTGTTTGCTGTACTTTTTGTGCTGGCCCTGGTGGTCGGTGTAACCATCGATGCCTTGAAAATCAAGGTGAAACGTCCTGTTGACATGAATCATCACCTTGCCGTTCACGAGCACGAGGCGCTAAGCCTGAAAGGCGCCCTGAAAGAGTGGCGCTCCAATTTCAAGCCTGTGAGCTTTACCAGGGTGTTGCTGATTACAGGCTTGTCGCTCATCTTGCTGGCCATGGCAACCGGTTACTTCGAACACGATCATCACGACGAAGCTCTCTCGGCCACCGCCGTCATACCTTTTGATGAAGCCTGGTTCAATAACCTCTTTATTATCATGGGGTTGTTTGTGCTGGTCACGTTCTTTATCGTCAACGACCATTTTCTGGAGGAACACTTATGGCGGCATATCATCAAGCAACACGTGCCCAAAATTGCCTTGTGGACCTTTGGTGCCCTTTTGCTCATCCATTTTGTCATGCATTCGGTCGATATGCAAGCCTGGGTCAGGGAAAACGCCTTCTGGATGTTGCTGTTGGCGGTGTTGATTGGGTTGATTCCCGAATCGGGGCCACACTTGGTGTTCATTACCTTGTTTCTCACTGGTGGCATACCGTTCAGCATTCTCCTGGCCAATTCCATCACTCAGGATGGACACGCCTCCCTGCCTTTGCTTGCTGAATCTAAGCGCGGCTTCATAACCACCAAGGCTATCAACCTCGCGGTTGGCCTTCTGGTCGGAGGCGCCGGTTTGCTACTAGGCTTCTGACGGCGTGCCCACCTCACATCAACCGATGTCAAATAGTCAACGTATTCCAATGAAAACCATTATCAACACCCCACATGCCCCTGCTGCCATCGGGCCCTACAGTCAAGCCGTCAAGCAGGGCAATCAATTGTTCGTGTCCGGTCAATTACCCATCAATCCAGCCAGCGGACAGATAGAAGCTGCTGACATTCAGGGTCAAACCAAACAGGTGTTCAGCAATCTGAAAGCCATCATAGAGGCGGCAGGGTTCACGATGGGGGATGTGGTCAAGACCACTGTCCTGTTGGCCGATATGGGTTTGTTTGCCGGCATGAACGACGTGTACGCCACTCAATTCGATGGCGATTACCCAGCCAGGGCTGCGTTTGCCGTCAAGGAGCTGCCCAAGCAGGCCTTGGTCGAAATTGAGGCGATAGCCATCAAGGGCTGATTTGTATCAGTCTGAATAACAGTACTGAAAGAAGGACGTCGGCTTTTATCTAGCCTCCAGCAAAACAACGTTTTCCACGTGTTGCGTGTGGGGAAAGAGGTCGACAGGCTGAACACAGACCACTCGATACGCTTCATCCAACAGCGCCAGGTCCCTGGCTTGAGTAGCCGGGTTGCAACTCACGTACACGATGCGTTTGGGGGCGGCCATCAAGATGGTTTTTACCACATCTTCGTGCATGCCAGCCCTGGGTGGATCGGTTACGATCACATCGGGACGGCCGTGGGTTTCCACAAAGGCGGGTGTCAACACATCTTTCATGTCACCGGCAAAAAAGCGGGTGTTGTCCAGGTTATTGAGGGCTGCGTTGACCAAAGCATCATCAATAGCTTCCTGCACATATTCCACACCAATCACCAGCTTGCAGGATTTTGCGAGAAACTGAGCGATGGTACCGGTGCCTGTGTATAAGTCGTAAACCAGCTCAGTACCGGTCAGGCCGGCTAGTTTTCTGGCTACCTGGTACAACACGTAGGCTTGTTCGGAATTCGTCTGGTAAAAGGACTTGGGACCTACCTTGAAGGACAAATCCTCCATGCTTTCCATCATGTGGTCCTTGCCATTGAACAGTTCAACCGTTTGGTCGCCTAAGCTGTCGTTGCACTTTTCATTGATCACATACATCAATGAAGTGATGCTGGGAAAGGTGTCACTCAGGTGTTGAAGCAATGCTTCACGTTCTTGCTTCAAATCCTTATAAAACACAACGATAACCATAAGCTCTCCTGTTGTGGATGAACGAATGATCAGGTTACGCATCAGTCCATCCTGTTGCCTGAGGTTGAAGAATGGGTAATCGTGTGCTTCGCAAAACGATTTGACGGTACGTCGTATTTCATTGGAAGGTTCGGCCTGGAGCCAACAGGTGTCAATGTCAAGCACCTTGTCGAACATACCCGGAATGTGGAATCCCAGCGCGTTGCGATCGGTGATGGTTTCGCCTGAATTCATTTCCTCCTTGCTCATCCATCTGGCATTGGAAAAAGTGAATTCCAACTTGTTACGGTAGTGGCGGGTAGCGTTGGATCCCAGGATGGGGTAGGTGGCCTCCACCGTGTCGTTTGTGTCCATCAGGTTATTGGAGCGGAGAGGCGGCAATGCCACCTTACCAATGCGCTCCAGTGCATCGTACACTTGTTGCTGTTTGTGTTTCAGCTGGGCGGAGTAGGGCAGATGTTGCCACTTGCATCCCCCACAAACTCCGAAATGCGCACAGAAAGGCGTTTCACGTTGTGGTGAAGGCGTAATCATTCGGGCGATGTACCCTTCAGCGTATTGCTTCTTTTTTTTGTTCAGTTGGATATCTACTACGTCGCCAGGGGCTGCAAAAGGCACAAATACGACCAGGTCGTCGACTTTGGCCAACGCTTTGCCTTCAGCGGCCACATCAAGGATGGTCACAGCTTCGAGCAACGGAAGTTGTTTTTTCTTGCGGTTCAAAGGAATGATGTTAAATGAGGGTATGAATTGACCCGCAAAAGTACGAATAGTTATGGATTTAACCGTCTACAAATGCCTTTAAAAAATATAGGTCCCCCGTTTTCAATATTGAATTGAAATGGTTATTTTTGCACATCATACATAGCAAAATCTACCATTCATTTATAATTAAACACAATTCACAGGATGACAACAAAACGAGTGTACACCTTTGGCAACGGAAAAGCCGAAGGTAAGGCGACCATGAAAAACCTCCTTGGTGGTAAAGGTGCCAATCTGGCTGAAATGAACCTGATTGGAGTGCCTGTTCCTCCGGGCTTTACCATTACAACCGATGTCTGTTCCGAATACTTCGAATTGGGCAAGGAAAAAGTGATCGAGCTGCTTAAGGATGAAGTGATGCCTGCTATTAAAGGTGTTGAGACCTTGATGAAATCCACTTTTGGTGATGTGGAAAATCCCTTGTTGGTATCTGTTCGTTCAGGTGCCAGGGCCTCCATGCCCGGTATGATGGATACCATCCTGAACCTCGGTTTGAACGATGCCGTGGTGGAAGGCCTGGCTCGCAAAACGGGCAACCCCCGTTTCGCCTGGGACTCCTACAGACGTTTCGTTCAGATGTACGGTGATGTCGTCCTGGGTATGAAACCTGTCAACAAAAACGATATCGATCCCTTTGAAGAAATCATTGAACACGTCAAAGAAGCCAAGGGTGTCAAACTTGACACGGAATTGAGCGTTGAAGACCTCAAAGAACTGGTTAAACGCTTTAAACAAGCCGTCAAAAAACAAACCGGCAAAGATTTCCCGGAAAACTCATACGATCAACTCTGGGGTGCTGTTTGCTCCGTTTTCGACAGCTGGATGAATGATAGAGCTATCCTGTACCGCAAGATGGAAGGCATCCCCGCCGAATGGGGTACCGCTGTCAATGTTCAGGCCATGGTCTTTGGCAACATGGGCGAAACATCCGCTACCGGCGTTTGCTTCTCCCGCGACGCTGCCACAGGCGAGGATATGTTCATCGGCGAATACTTGATCAACGCCCAGGGCGAAGACGTAGTAGCCGGTATCCGCACCCCCCAACAGATCACCAAAGTCGGTTCTCAGCGTTGGGCTGTATTGGCCGGTATCAGCGAAGCCGACAGGTTGGCCAAGTATCCCTCCATGGAAGAAGCCATGCCTGAAATCTATGCAGAGTTGAATGCTTTGCAACAAAAGCTGGAGGATCACTACAAGGATATGCAGGATATGGAATTCACCGTACAGGAAGGCAAGCTCTGGTTCTTGCAGACCCGTAGCGGCAAGCGTACCGGTGCTGCCATGGTTAAGATTGCCATGGATATGTTGCACCAAGGTGTCATTGATGAAAAGACTGCCCTGTTACGCATCGATCCGCTTAAATTGGACGAACTCCTGCACCCTATCTTCGATAAGACTGCCCTCAAGAACGCCACTGTGCTTGCCAAAGGTTTGGCAGCCTCTCCTGGCGCCGCATCTGGTAAGATCGTTTTCAATGCCGATGACGCCACTGTTTGGGCCTCCAAGGGTGAAAAGGTCATTATGGTTCGTATTGAAACATCCCCCGAAGACTTGGCTGGTATGGCCGCTGCTCAAGGTATCCTGACAGCTCGTGGTGGTATGACTTCTCACGCAGCCGTTGTTGCCCGTGGTATGGGTAAGTGCTGTGTTTCCGGTGCCGGCAGTCTTAAGATTGACTATGCTACCAAAACCATCGAAGTAGGCAACATCACGTTGAAAGAAGGTGACTCTATCTCCTTGAACGGTTCTACCGGTGACATTTTTGTTGGCTCCGTGGCTACGAAAGAAGCCGAAGTGGACAATGACTTCGCAGAATTGATGGCGCTGTCCGACAAATACACCCGCATGAACGTGCGTACCAACGCTGACACCCCGCATGATGCCGTAGTGGCCCGAAAATTTGGCGCCAGTGGTATCGGTCTGTGCCGCACCGAGCACATGTTCTTTGATGGTGAAAAGATCAAGGCCATGCGTGAAATGATTCTCGCAGAAGACATTGAAGGCCGCCGCACTGCTTTGGCAAAAATTCTGCCTTATCAGAAAGCCGACTTCAAGGGTATCTTCAAGGCTATGCACGACCTGCCTGTGACTGTCCGTCTACTGGATCCCCCCTTGCATGAATTCGTTCCCCACGAAGAAAAGGAACAAGCAGAATTGGCCAAGGTGATGGGTATTTCCCTGAAGACCATCCAACAGCGTGTCAACGCATTGCACGAAGCCAACCCGATGTTGGGTCACCGTGGTTGTCGTTTGGGTAATACCTATCCTGAAATTACCGAGATGCAAACCAAGGCCATCCTGGGAGCAGCCCTCGAATTGCAGGCCGAAGGTATTGTCGCCATCCCTGAAATCATGGTACCTCTGACCGGTATTCTGTATGAATTCCTCGAACAGGAAAAAGTAATCCGTAACACGGCTGAAGCACTGTTTGCAGAAACAGGACGTCGCATCGACTATAAAGTCGGTACGATGATTGAAATCCCCCGTGCTGCCTTGACTGCCAACCGCATCGCTACCGCTGCCGAGTTCTTCTCCTTCGGTACCAATGACTTGACTCAGATGACGTTTGGTTATAGCCGCGACGACATCGCTTCCTTCTTGCCGGTATACCTGGAAAAGAAGATTCTGAAAACAGACCCCTTCCAGGTGCTCGATCAGAAAGGTGTTGGCCAACTCATCCAAATGGCAGTCGACAGAGGCCGTTCCGTTCGTCCAGAACTGAAATGCGGTATCTGCGGTGAACACGGTGGTGAACCCTCATCCGTTGAGTTCTGTCACCGCACAGGCTTGAATTACGTCAGCTGTTCGCCCTTCCGCGTGCCCATCGCCCGTGTATCGGCAGCACAAGCTGCGCTTCGCTAAGCCGTCTATTGGTAAAAAGCCCGCTTTTTCCAACTACTAACCGATTAAAACGGGGCTGTTTCAAGGGAAGCAGCCTCGTTTTTTCGGCTAAAAACTTGGCGGTCACAACTTATTTAAGTAATATCGCAACATCAACCGCTGTTTATCCTATCAACACGTGAAAAACAAAGACCTTCTTGACGAAGTCGCTCAACGATCCGGACTGCCTTCCGACGTTACAGCAGCCTTGGCCGACCGTCTGATTACATTGATTACCAATCATCTGTCACTCGATGAGCCCGTATCCATACAGGGTTTCGGTACCTTTGAGGTAAAAAAACGCAAGGAACGTCTGACCGTTAATCCAACGACAGGGGCCAAGTGGTTGATACCGCCCAAGTGGGTCCCGGCCTTCAAAGTAGGCCCCACGCTTAAGGAAAAAATCAAACAACTTAATGCCTGATGCCCCCATTGACCATGCAAAAGAAACGTTTGTTACAAGATTTGGTAGATGGACTGGTCGTCGAAGGTGATTTGAAGAAAAAAGACGCCGAAGAATTTGTCCGGCATTTTTTCAAAGTCATCGAAGAAGGGTTGTTAGCCGATCGCTTGGTTAAAGTCAATGGATTGGGTGTCTTTAAGCTAATTGAAGTAGAAGCCAGGAGTAGTGTAGATGTCAACACCGGAGAACCTTTTCTCATCAAGGAACACCTCAAGTTGAGTTTCATCCCTGACACACCCCTCAAAGAGAAAATCAACAAGCCCTTTGAGTCATACGAGCCTGTACAGACAACATCAGAACCCATCAATATGAAGGAAACAATCCCTGACAACCAGACGGACACACCCTCCGTCAACGAAGAGCCACAAGCGCCAACAGCGCCCCAAAAGCCGCTCGATCTGGGACTTGATGAAGAGGATCCCTTTGAACCAAAGGAAGGCGAGGAGCGACAACCCACCATTCAGGAAATGTTGGCCGCCTTGAAAGAAGAAAACGAGCGTCAAACCCCGACCGAATCCGGGAAAAGAAACCGATCCATCGTTGTCATCATATTGATAGCGTTGGGATTGCTCTTTTTGGCAGGACTGATTTATTGGTCCATGGAATCAAATCGTAAAGCCAGGCAGGAGAGGGCCTTAAAAGAAGCCATGATGGAACAGCTAGCCGTGGAAGTGGAGCCATTAACCGGCCAACCCACTCAAGACGCCCTGGACAGCCTTTCCATCCTTGCAGCACAGGAAAACGCAGCCGCTGTCAAACAACCTTCGCAACCCTCTACCGCCAAACCAGTCGAGAAGCCGGTTGTAAAGCCTGCCCCCAAGCCTACTGCCACTACAGCCAAGCCTGCTGCCACTACAGCCAAGCCCGCTACCACGACAGCCAAACCTGCTGCCACAACGCCTAAAGCTGTCAGTACAACCACCAAGCCAACGACAACCGCTTCCAAACCCGTAATGACTACACCCAAAACAACAACAACGTCCACTACTACCAAGACAACCTCCAGACCTTCAGAAGTGACGGTGAAAACCGGAGACAGGTTGACCCTGCTGTCTGAAAAGTACTATGGACACAAAGTATTCTGGGTTTACATCTACTTGGAAAACAAAGCCAAAATAGCCGATCCCAACAATGTGACAGCTGGCACGACGATTGTCTTGCCAAAAGCACATCCAACGATGATGGATCCAACCAATGCAGAAGCTGTAAAAAAGGCTGAGGGTATCCAACAGCGCATTCTCGCCCAATTCTGACCGCTGATTGTCTTGTAAAACCAACAAAAGGTCGAGCAAACAGTCCCCCAATCAGATTAACCATACCGGGGAGTTGTCTCAGGACAACTTCCCGTTTTTTAAAAGGCCTTGAAACAGTCTTGGCTTAATTATTTTTAACGGGCTAAACAGTCCATTATACCGCTTTGAACGTTACTTTTGCAATCAATTGAATAAAAACGTATCACCAAAATTATATGCACGTATGAGTCAAACCGTAGACATCCGGGAATTAAACGAGCTGATTGAACGAAAAAGCGCGTTCGTGGAAACCATCAACAGGGGTATGGATCAAGTGATTGTCGGGCAAAAGCACCTTGTCGAGTCGTTACTCATCGGTTTGCTATCCGATGGCCATATCTTGCTCGAAGGTGTTCCAGGATTGGCCAAAACATTGGCTATCAAGAGTCTGTCATCTTTGATCGATGCCAAATTCAGTCGTATTCAGTTTACACCCGACCTATTGCCTGCCGATGTGATCGGAACCATGATTTACAGTCAGAAAGACGAAGCATTCTCGGTAAAGAAAGGCCCTATTTTCGCCAACTTCATTTTGGCCGATGAAATCAACCGAGCCCCAGCCAAGGTGCAAAGTGCCTTGTTGGAAGCCATGCAAGAACGTCAGGTGACCATCAGCAACCAAACCTTTATGCTCGATGCCCCTTTCCTGGTTATGGCCACGCAAAACCCCATCGAACAAGAAGGAACGTATCCACTTCCTGAAGCCCAGGTAGACCGTTTCATGCTCAAGGTCATTATCGGCTATCCCAAGAAAGACGAAGAAGCCAGAATTATTCGCCAGAACATTGGTGAAGCCAAGTCGGCCATCAAACCAGTGCTGAAACCGAACGAAATCCTGGAAGCCCGTCAAGTGGTCAGGCAGGTATATATGGACGAAAAGATTGAACGTTACATCGTTGACATTGTCTTCGCCACACGCTATCCCGATGAATATGGCCTCAAGAACCTGAAAGAGATGATTGCCTTCGGTGGTTCACCCCGTGCATCCATCAATCTGGCCCTGGCCGCCCGGTCCTACGCGTTCATCAAACGCAGGGGTTATGTCATTCCCGAAGACGTCAGGGCAGTTTGCCACGACGTTCTCCGTCACCGTATCGGGCTAAGCTACGAAGCCGAAGCCAACAACCTGACCAGCGAAGAAATCATCAGCGACATCCTCAACGCCGTCGAAGTACCTTAATCGGGCCGTATGGAAACCAGTGAACTCTTAAAACGGGTACGGAAAATTGAGATCAAGACCCGTGGATTGTCCAGCAATATTTTTGCCGGCCAATACCATACGGCGTTCAAGGGGAGGGGTATGGCCTTTTCTGAGGTCAGGGAATACCAGTTTGGCGATGATATTCGCAACATCGACTGGAATGTTACCGCCCGCTTCAATCACCCCTACGTCAAGGTTTTTGAAGAAGAACGGGAGATGACCGTGATGTTGTTGATTGATGTGTCAGGCAGCCGTGCGTTTGGTACACACAACCAACTCAAGCAACATGTCATGGCTGAGATTGCCGCCACGTTGGCGTATTCGGCCATACAAAACAACGATAAAATCGGTGTGATCTTCTATTCAGACACGTTGGAGAAGTTTATTCCACCTCAAAAAGGGAAGAAACACATACTGTACATCATCCGGGAACTTATCGAGTTCCAACCCAAAAGCTTGGGAACCGACCTGGGTGGCGCATTAAAGTACCTCACGAGTGTGATTAAGAAACGTTGTACCACCTTTGTCATCTCCGACTTCATCGATGTCAAGGATTTTCAAACCGATTTGACCATAGCCAACCGCAAACACGATGTGGTGGCCATTCAACTCTACGACAAGCGCGAAACCGAGCTGCCATCGGTAGGGTTGCTGACGGTCAAAGACGCCGAGACGGGGCAGGAACGCCTGCTGGACACCACTTCCAACGCCGTTAGAAAGGCTTGGAAAACATGGTGGTTGCAACACAATCAACGCTTGCAGGATGTCTTCAAGAAAAGCCAGGTGGACGCAGTATCTGTCTCCACCGACGAAGATTACGTCAAGGCATTGATAAACTTGTTTAATCTACGCAGTTAAGGATGAATGTGAAACGATACCCATTATACCTGTTGTTTGGAGGTTTCCTGCTGACGGCACCTGCCTTAAAGGCTCAATCCGTCACGCTCAACGCCGCCATCGATTCGGTCACCATGCCCATTGGGCAGCAAACGCTGCTGCACCTCACATTGACTGGCCCTTCCAACCAAGCGTATACCTTTCCCACGTTTGCCGGTGACAGTGTCGTCAATGGAGTGGAAGTACTCGAACGTAAACCGTTGGATACCTTGGAGATGGATGGGGCGTACATCAAATTGAAGGCCGATTTCCTGATCACCTCCTTCGATTCTGGCCTCTATTACATACCACCCATCAAGGTGCTGGCCGGCGTCGATTCGGTATTCAGCAACGAGTTGGCCATCAAGATTCTAACCTACGATGTGGATACTGCCAACTACCAGTTGTTCGACATCAAAGGGGTCCAGAAACCGCCCTTTGTGTTGGCCGATTACCTCTGGATAATACTGCTGGTATTGTTGGTCGCTGTCCTCGGAATAGGAGGGTGGTGGTTCTACAAACGGTATAAACAACGTAAAGCGAACCAGCATGAAGAAGCGGTGATGGCCAGTCTGCCACCTCATGTCGCCGCCATCATGGCCTTGGACAAACTTAAAACGGAAAAACCCTGGATGGCCGGACGTAACAAGGAATTTTTCACCCGGTTGTCCGACATCTTACGCCAATACATTGATCGCCGTTTCCAGGTCAATGCACCTGAAATGACAACCAGCGATATCCTGGAACTGTTCCGCAGGGATA
>Ga0123334_1007028_pt1 | contig 10207 bp, 7 predicted proteins | sample BiotimSIPDNA_FD_89706 | JGI IMG/M metagenome (GOLD analysis project Ga0123334, IMG submission 89706) | Anaerobic biogas reactor microbial communites from Washington, USA - Biogas_R1 time_0 SIP DNA | ecosystem: Engineered > Bioreactor > Anaerobic > Unclassified | place: Washington, USA | collected... | reverse complement strand
GTAGGCCTGATATAATAAGCTGGCATTCATATCTGATATGGTTGGGGAACCACAAAGATAATGATTTGTCAGCTTTTCATATGATAGGAAACTACAAAACCAACGCAATTCGGGGATGAACCTCATATTGTTGGGAGGTGTCTTCTCCACAATATCTATTGGTACATCTCTATTTTCTTGAGAGTTTGATTCTGCAAAGATACATGTTTGTTTCTCATCAAACGAAGCAGTCGTGTGTAATCTTGGGTGTATTGTATTGGTCACAAAAAAACATCAACTCCAGACTTTCACAGAGTTGATGTTTTCTTTTGTGCGCCTAACAGGACTCGAACCTGCACATCGGAAGATACTAGATCCTAAGTCTAGCGCGTCTACCAATTCCGCCACAGGCGCATTTTCATTTGCAAAGGTACGAAAAATAATTGAACATTGAGACCATAGAGCAGTTTTTCTCTCTAAGAAGCATCTTTTTCTGTGTCGCAGACAGAAATCTCCATAGAAAAAGTGAGATCTTCCTATGTATAAAGCGAAGAGGGAATCCTTTTTTCCATCCTGCGTTATCGGTTGTTTTTCAGATATTCTCGTGCCCTCTCTATATAAGTATCTTTCTTTTGCACAAGGTCAGTGCCCGACATTTCGACAACTATGTCTGGATCAATGCCAAACTCCGTATGGTTCATTTCCTGGTCATAATAGACCACAGCACTGTATCTAACAGACCATCCATTGGGCAGTTCGCTATTGAAGGGCATGCCCGAACCTCCACCCGTTCTGTCGCCCATCACTGTGACCTTAGGACACAGCTTCATACACTTCACAAAGTCATTGGCAGAGGAGTACACAGCCCTGTTGGTCAGCACGACCACGGGTTTTTGCCAGCGAATGCCATCTGAGGCAGGCTCTAAGTATTCAGGTTTGGGAGAAGAGAAATCAGAGCGTCCTTTTCCTGTCTTGTGCGAGACATAGCCCACCAGCAACTTTTCATTGGTGAAATGCGAAGCCAAGGTCTTTGCTTTGGTGAGAGCACCTCCTCCATTTCCCCGCACATCAATGATGAGACCATTGCAAGTGGCAAGGGAATGCAACATGGCACTCACGTTGCCATCGCCTATGCCATCCTCAAAACTCTCACATCTCACATAACCAATATTATCAGGCAACACCACATACTTCAGTCCGGAGGCTATCCGATAGCCATGTCCCAGATAAAGCTTAGCGATGCTGTCATTATAGTTTTCGGGATAATCCTCATAGAAACTCCAGTTGCGACCGAAGTCGAAGGCTGCACTGAGGTTTACATGTCCGTCTTGCAGTTCGGCCAACATCTCGCAGAGCACCTCAAAGAGCTGGTCGTCCGTCATCCTCTCATGAATCTTATAAGCATAACGAGCATGTATCTCATCCCAATCCACCCCCAGCACATCCTTCTTGTAGTCGAAGAAGCAATAGTGCTCATTCATGATGCGCCACAATGCCTCATAGTTGCCCAGCTTTGAGTTGTCGTAGTAGTCTTCCTTCACGCAGGAAGAGAAAGACAACAGGGAGAGGGCCACCATCAGCAGGTTTATCAGCATCCGGTTTTTCGATATAGAGAAAAGTTTCATCGGCGATAGAAGTATTTGTTGAAGCCAATCATGAAGTCGTATGAATAACTATGGTACTTCAGGTGATTGAACATCGACTGATTAAACTGAGCCACACAGCCCACACGAATCGTGTAACGCTTGATGGGAACATCAAGAGTGAGTCTATGACGCATGGAAGGCATGTTGCCAGGATGGGCAAACACGACATTGCGGTCATAGTCACCCAAGTAGAAAGCCTCGTAGTAGCTCTGTCCATAGTTGGGCGAGAATGCCACACCCACGAGAGGAACACTCACCTGATAGCGCCACAGGAAGCGGTGGCGTGCGATAGGCATTTCATAAGTAACCATTCCACTCGCATCCAGCATCATCTCCATCTTTGCCTGAGCAGGGTTGTTACCACTGCGATCTATACAGACAGCGCCCAGATAGCCCGAAGCAGCCACACCTGCAGCCACATTGAGGCTGGAAGCAGACCTTTCCAGAGGATTGACCACATTTCCCTCAGCAAAATTGTAGAACCATCCTTGCGAATAACGAATGCCACCCGCATATTCCGTATGATTGCCTGTACGATTCTCGTTGATGGCAACATTGAAGTCTATGAATGACTGGTTAGACACCCTACCCTGCCACAACTTCGTCATGCGCATCGTTTCGCGTTGCAGTCTGATTTCTGTGCCTATATAATCATAAGGAGAAAGATATGTGTCCAGCACAGTAGAAGAGCCTGCACCTACCATTGAGGAATGTAGCACTTCTTTATTGGGCTCTACACAAAAGCAGTTCAATGTATCCATTGGCAATGCCTTCGCTTCACTGTTCTCCTGACCATAAACACAAAGGTTCGGCAACAGCATGCCTGCTATTGCCAAACCTTTATATATATATGAGAGATTTCTTCTCATGCGGGATTTGGGTTAGTGTTTAGCGAGAATTAGAAGAGTTTGAGTTGTCCGTTGATTTCATCACGAATATCTTCATCGCTCTTTCCCTCATCAGGATCAACAATTTCCTCCTGTTCCCCTTCGTCGAAAGAATCCTCTTCATTCTCTTCTTCTGGGTCAGGGAATCGCGTGGGTTGCAGTTCCTTCACCTGATCAAGCGCATAGGTTGTGAGTCGCTTTCCTTTTGCCTTGATTCCCTTCACGGAGATATATTCCTCTGCATCCAATTCTTGTGGACCTCGGAAGGTGTCTGGTTCGTTGAAGGTCAATTCCAGCCTTGGGAAAGGTGTATCAACCAAAAGAATCAGCGTGCTGTCGGCATTCTCTCCGAGGAAACTTTGCTTCTTCTTTGAGTCCTCAAACATAAAGCGCTTGATGTAAGGCTGGTTCTGGTTGTCAGCATCCCAAAGAACTGCTGTCCATACTTTCTTTGCCCTGAACTTCTCTATCTTGAGGATGTTTTCCTCAAAGTGGTTGTTGCAGTCGAAGTTTGTCAGATAATACTCGCCAGACTTGAGTATGACGAGAATCTGGTCGTTATTCTGGAATTCGCCCAAGAACAACCCATGCTCATCATAATTGATTCGCTGCACATCTGCATCCCACCAAACCTTGCGTCCACCCAGTGTGCTACCGCCATGTGCTTTAAGTTGAATGCGGAAGATCTCTTGCTTTGTCAGCTGATTGCCACGAGCCGTACGCCCCTTGATGTCAATATCACTGAAGTCTTTCTCAAATACCAGTTTCTTAAGTTTCTCTTGAGGCTTCAAGGTCACCTTGATGATTTCAGCCTCACCATTGCTGTTGGCAGAGAACCAAGTGACCTTAGACTTTGGTGTGCCCATGGTCAAGTCGTACTCACGATCACGTGTCACACTGGGCACATTGAATCGCTTGATGTAGGTCACACCCGACTTGCCATCCTTGTAGGTAGCATTATAGATGGTGCGCGTGTCGTTCTTCTTGAACACCGCCACATGCATGATTTCCACCTTACGCTTCTCGACCTTGCTGCGTTCAGTCTCTCCCACAAACACCTTGTCAGCCACCTTGATGACCTTGTACGTTCCATCTTTATAGAAGATGATGATGTCGTCAATGTCGGAGCAATTGCACACAAATTCATCCTTCTTCAAACTTGTGCCGATGAAGCCTTCTGCCCTATTGATGTAGAGTTTCTGATTTGCCTCTGCCACCGTAGCGGCCTGAATCGTGTCAAAGTTTCGTATCTCGGTGAGACGCGGATGCTCTGCCCCATATTTCTTTTTTAAGAAGCGGAACCACTCTGCAGTCACCTCCACGAGATTATTGAGGTCACGCTCTATCTGCTCGAGTTCAGCCTTCAACTTTGCCATAAGTTCATCAGCCTTCTCCTTGTTGAATCTCAAGATGCGAGCCATTCTGATCTCCATCAGGCGCAGAATATCATCCTTTGTCACCTCACGCACAAACTGAGGATAGAACGGTTTCAAGCGTTCATCCACATAGGCACAGGCAGCATCCATTGTCTTAGCGTTCTCAAATTCCTTTGCCTTATAGATGCGTTCTTCAATGAAGATTTTTTCGAGCGACGCAAAGTGCAACTGTTCGAGAAGCTCGTCTCGGCGAATTTCCAATTCTCTACGGATGAGGTACTTGGTATAGTCCACACTCTTCTTCAGCACATCACTCACCGTGAGGAACTTCGGCATGCGTTCATCAATCACACAGCAGTTTGGCGAGATGCTGATTTCACAGTCCGTGAAAGCATAAAGCGCATCTATCGTCTTGTCGCTTGATGTGCCTGGCATCAGATGAACTAAGATTTCCACACCAGCCGCAGTCATGTCTTCCACCTTACGAGCCTTGATCTTGCCCTTCTCTATTGCCTTGAGAATAGAATCTATGAACTGGCTTGGTTTGGAAGGAGATCCTGTGGTCTTGCCATAGGGAATCTCCGTGATGGCAAGTGTCTTGCTATCACGTTTCTCTATTTTAGCACGCACTCTCACCGAGCCGCCACGCTGACCATCATTGTATTTCGACACATCAATGTAACCACCCGTCTGGAAGTCTGGATAGACCTGAAACGGCTTGTTGTGCAAGTAATGAACCGCCGCATCACAGAGTTCATTGAAGTTGTGAGGAAGTATCTTAGAGTTCAAACCAACCGCAATACCTTCCACTCCCTGAGCGAGGAGGAGCGGGAACTTGACAGGCAAGGAGATTGGTTCCTTGTTGCGACCATCGTATGACATCTTCCATTCGGTGGTCTTAGGATTAAACAACACATCGAGAGCAAACTTGGAGAGTCTCGCCTCAATGTAACGGGCAGCAGCAGAGTCGTCTCCCGTGAGGATATTGCCCCAGTTACCCTGACAGTCGATGAGCAGGTTCTTCTGTCCCATCTGCACCAGCGCATCCTTGATAGAGGCATCTCCATGAGGGTGGAACTGCATGGTATGACCCACAATATTAGCCACCTTGTTGTAGCGTCCGTCATCCATTCTCTTCATGGAGTGGAGAATGCGTCGCTGCACAGGCTTCAAGCCATCCATGATGTGCGGAACGGCACGTTCCAGGATGACATAAGAGGCATAATCCAGAAACCAGTTCTGATACATGCCACTCAGGTGGTGGGTTATACTGTCTTTCATGGCAGAAGGATCATAGTCGCTCTTAGGAGGCAAACCAGATTTGGAAGAAGAGGAAGTCTGTTCCTCTTCTTCCATTCCCTCGTTCATGAGTTCGTCGTTGTCGTTGTATTCTTCGCTCATTATATAAGTTAAAAACTAAAATCTAAAAACTAAAAGTGAGAGTATGCATGATCAGGAAGAAAAGAATTCTTCACTTTTCACTTGCTTTGAAGATACTGGATTCTCACTTTGTGAGTTCAAGTGTATCCAAAGCAATCAACAGCTCTTCATCAGTTGGGATGCAGCAAACAGTGACCTTAGAGTCATCGGTAGAGAGGATGGCCTCCTTTGCTCGACATGCCTTGTTCTTGGCTTCATCAAGTTTCACGCCCATAAACTCCAGTCCCTTGGTAGCACCTTCACGCACCTCATACTGATTCTCGCCTGCGCCACCTGTGAAGAGAATAATGTCCACACCACCCATAGCCGCCGCATACTCACCAATATACTTCCTGATGCGGTAGCAATACATGTCCTTAGCGAGACGAGCCTTGTCATCACCTGCTGCTATGCGAGCCAAAATGTCTCGGAAGTCGGAAGCACCCTCGCTCACGCCCTGTAGACCTGATTCCTTGTTGAGCAAATTGCTGATACCCTTTGTGTCAAGACCTTTCTTGTCCATGATGAAAGTCACAGCACCTGCATCAATGTCACCTGAACGAGTTCCCATGATAAGACCCTCAAGTGGAGTGAGACCCATAGAGGTGTCCACACACTTGCCATCCTTCACCGCTGCAATAGAAGCACCATTGCCGATGTGGCAAGTGATGATCTTCTTGCCCTCAGGCTTCACACCAAGAAACTCACACACACGCTGGCTCACATATCTGTGGCTCATGCCGTGAAATCCATAGCGACGCACACCATACTGCTTATATAGTTCATACGGGAGCGCATACATGTAGGCATAGTCTGGCATGGTCTGATGGAAAGCAGTGTCAAAAACACCCACCTGTGGGATGTTTGGCAAGAGAGCCTTCACTGCATTCACCCCCTTGATGTTGGCAGGATTGTGGAGAGGAGCCAAGTCGTTGCAGGCAGTAAAAGCCTCCATCACCTCTGGTGTGAGGAGCACAGACTTGTTGAACTTCTCCCCGCCATGCACCATTCTGTGCCCCACAGCACTCAGTTCTTCAAGGCTCTCAAGCACAGCATATTCACCTCGAGTGAGTATCTCGAAAATATACTGCACACCTGCGGTATGCTCTGCGACAAACCTCTTCATCTCATGCTTCTCGCCATTCAACTTCACTGTGATGAAAGAATCAGGAGTACTGATTTTCTCTATACCACCACTTGTTATCACGCTCTTATCATCCATGTTGTAGAGCGCATATTTGATAGAACTGCTGCCACAGTTCAACACAAGAATCTTTTTCATGTTCTTTCCTATTACCCTAAAAATCCTTCCCTAATCATTATTTAGCATCCTGTGCCTGACAAGAAGTGATAGCCACCATCTTGTAGATGTCGTCCACAGAACATCCTCTTGAAAGGTCGTTCACAGGACGAGCTATGCCCTGAAGGATAGGACCTATAGCGTCAGCACCACCCAAACGCTCCACCAGCTTGTAGCTGATGTTGCCCACTTCAAGACAAGGAACTACAAGCACATTAGCCTTACCGGCAATCTCACTGCCAGGAGCCTTTTTCTTTCCCACAGAAGGAACGAGCGCTGTATCTGCCTGAAGTTCGCCATCAATCTTGAGTCCAGGCTCCATCTCCTGAGCCAGGCGAGTAGCCTCAACCACCTTATCTACCACCTCATGCTTTGCGCTACCCTTGGTGGAGAAGGAAAGCATCGCCACTCGTGGGTCATCAAAAGCAGCCAGGCTTCTGGCTGTCTGGGCTGTGCACACTGCTATCTGAGCCAACTGGGCAGCATCAGGCACTGGAGTCACAGCCACATCACCTATCACGAGCACGCCTTCCTCGCCATACTGAGTGGCTGGAGTGATCAGCAACATAGCACCGCTCACACAAGTGATGCCTGGAGCACACTTGATGATCTGGAGTGCGGGGCGAAGCGTGTCACTTGTGGTAGAGAGCGCACCACTAATCTGTCCATCAGCATCCCCACTCTTGATGATCAGACATCCAAAGTAGAGAGGATTCAACACCAACCTGCGCGCCTCCTCAATGGTCATGCCCTTCTTCTTTCTCAGTTCATAAAGCAACTGAGCATACTCCTCTGTCTTGTCCGAAAGGGCTGGGTCAATAATCGTCGCCTTCCCAATGTTCTTAAGCCCCAGCTTATCAGCCTGAGCATAAATCTCCTCCTTGTTGCCAATGAGGATAATATCAGCGATGTCGTCAGCAATACTCTTGTCGGCGGCTGTCAAAGTGCGCTCTTCCAGAGACTCTGGGAGCACAATGCGTTGCTTATTAGCTTTAGCGCGCGCAATAATACCTTCAATTAAAGTCATCTTATCTTTTGTTTGTTTGATTGAGTCTATTTGTTCTTTCATTAAATATAGTTGCATGAATAGATTGCAAAGATACAAAATTTCAGCGAGATAAAGAAAGGAGAAAAAGAAAAAAGGGACTTCCATGCCCAAAACCGACCGCAACATTCCAAAACGCAGTGTTCTCGTGACAGTTTTCCCTGTTCTTCTATAATGCACATATAAATCTTTTTGTTTCTCAGAAATGTGTGAAAGCCACCACCATCTACAATTATTTACATAATTACTTGTCCATTACAAAAACAATCAGTACATTTGCAACGTTCATTCCACCCAACGCCCTCAAAAGGACTTGTATAGATTCCTATTTGCAGGAGATATTTGCAAGGAATGGCACTACATAATAAAAGCGTCATCGATGCTTTGTCAATTGGCTGATAGAACCTAGGAAATTCCATCAGAGAGGTCAATGACAATGTGGAAAGTGACTGCTACGGGTATGGGACATCTATATCCCGGGGTGTGTGAAGAGGGTATATTATACCCTCATGCACACTTCTCTGGGAAGATGTGTCATCAATTAACGTGGGCAGACACTCTACTCGTCACTTCTCGGGTTTTCCTAGGACCTTATCAGCAGACAGTAGAGATGGATACCCACGTTTCTATTATGTGGTGAACATCTTCGTCTAAATCTAAAGTCTGACAGGGTATCTATAGACATGAATATTTGTTTTCATGCAAAACGTGAAGGTTAGCATCATTGTGCCTGTGTATAATGCCGATAAATATTTGAACAAATGTCTCAAATCAATCGTATCGCAGACCTACAAAAACATTGAGATTATAGCAATAAATGATGGCTCTCAAGACTCTTCTTTAGCCATCCTTCAGGAATCCGCACAAAAGGACTCTCGCATCAAGATTATTAACAAGTCCAATGAAGGGCTTTCTTTTGCACATCGTGATGGACTCAGCAAAGTATCGGGAGAATACGTTGTTTTTGTTGATGCAGATGACGAATTAACCCATGATGCCATATCAGTAATGCTTGAAATTGCAGAAACCAATCATGTCGAAGTCGTTGTCACAAACCATGTTCGCACATATGGAGTGTATCAAAAAAAGGGATTTATGCCCTCCAACTTCCCGTTAGACCAAGTAGTTGAGACTCCAGAACTTTTTGATCAATATTATGTATCCTTCTTTGGAAAGAACATCATTCCTGTGAACATGTGGGGAAAACTTTACAAAATGAGTGCCATAAAGGAGGCAATGACCCACACTGAACTGTTCTCTGACACCATGAATTTTCAGGGAGAAGACGAGTATTTCAACGTAAAACTTTTTCCTTATATTCATACCCTATACATGACTGATAGACCATATTATAAATATAGATATGGAGGTGTCACATGTGGTTATAACAAGCACATTGTAGATATATTTCCTTTTTTTGATGAACGAGAAGATTTGCTGAAGATGCATCATTATGATATAGGATACCATTTTCTATATATAGAATATGTTAATTACATCTACACAGAGTTAGTTCAAAGAATAGTTTACCTTCACAATAGTAAAGAAAAAATCATTTCATTTTTACATCAGGAGTTTTGCAAGAGGCAAATAATGAAGAACATTCCATTATTCTATGAAAACAAGGAAGCACCTCAAAAAATGTCGCCTTTTATTGAGAAAAACTATGAGGCTATCTATGAAGAAGCTATCAGACTGGCCAAAGCTTCCAAAATGAGATTTCTTGCAAAACGCATTCTTGACTTTTTTCTCTAATAAATTCTTGATAACATGAATAACTATAATTCACAATTGACTAACCCTTTAGTTTCCATATTAGTCCCAGTTTATAATGTAGAAGAATATATTGAACAGTGCGCATGTAGTATTTTTGAGCAGACATACAATAATATAGAATTTATATTTGTCGATGATGGATCCACTGATTGCAGTTTGGGTATTTTACAGAATGTGATTCAGAAATACCCTGAACGGCAAGATCAAGTTAAGATATTGAAGCACTCTCGCAATAGGGGAAACGGTGCAGCACGCAAAACAGGAGTATTGGCTGCACATGGCGAATACGTGCAGTTTGTTGACAGCGACGATTATATAGCCCCAAACATGACCGAACGACTGGTAAGCGTGATGATAAAAGAACAATCCGATATGGTTGTATGCAATTACAACACTGTTTATGAGAATCATGTTGTCTGTGAAAAAATAACGGAGCAACATCATCTGGAGCATCTATCGTGTATGAGACTTTCTTTAATCGGCTTTGGCTTCTATTGCTATTTGTGGAATAAATTATTCAAAAGATCAATATTTGTAGAAAATGGCACTTTTGCACCAGAGGGAGTGACAATGTTTGAAGACCTTTGCATGATGTATCAAGTTTATTATTTTGCCTCCTCCATTTATCTTATCCCAGACGCTTTATATTATTACCGATTCAAGTTTCGCAAGTTAGCAAAATATAACGTAACTACCTAAAACAAAAAGGTATAGAAGTTTGCCTATGTGGCAAAATCTTTGTAAATTTGTAATAACCACAAAACAAATTACAAAACTTT
>Ga0123334_1007025_pt1 | contig 10208 bp, 9 predicted proteins | sample BiotimSIPDNA_FD_89706 | JGI IMG/M metagenome (GOLD analysis project Ga0123334, IMG submission 89706) | Anaerobic biogas reactor microbial communites from Washington, USA - Biogas_R1 time_0 SIP DNA | ecosystem: Engineered > Bioreactor > Anaerobic > Unclassified | place: Washington, USA | collected... | reverse complement strand
GGCCTTCTAAGCCGTCGGTCGGAGGTTCGAATCCTCTTCAGGACGCCATTTTATTGAGTAATACATTTAGATGGGAATCTAAATGTTTTTTAAATGCCCCGGTAGCTCAGCAGGATAGAGCTCCGGTTTCCTAAACCGTTGGTCGGGGGTTCGAATCCCTTCCGGGGCGCCATTTTTTGATTATATAATGGGAATTGTTTTTTTCTTATTAGTATAAAACACGGCTATCATAGAGGATAGCTTTTTTTGTTATCTTTATGCGCATATTGTTAATTCTCTTTTATTATTATTTACCGGAACAGATATTTGTGATATAATAACCCAAGTTTATACAATGACGAATATATTTTTGATTCATTTCTATGAACTCTTGAGAATAGAATGATAATAAATTTCGGAAATTGCCTTGACAGATTAGTATATGTTTGATAAAATGATGTAAAGTTAACTTTACATTTGGAGGGTTAATATGAAGAATAACTTGGAGATATTAAGGAAAGAACGCGGTTTAAAACAAGAAGGACTGGCAGAGATATTAGGTGTAACAAGACAGACAATCGGTTCATTGGAAAGCGGGAAATACAATCCTTCTATTATTCTTGCTTATAAAATCGCAAAATTCTTTGGAAAGACAATCGAAGAAATATTTATATATGAGGAGGTAAGTGAAAATGTTAAGTAAAAAAAATTACGAAAGGGTCTATACTTTGGGATTATTATTGATGGTATTGAATATCATCGGCAGACGCTATGAATTTTTGAATGATTTCATGCAGGGGCTGACGCTAAGCGCCGGATGTATAATGGTAATTGTCAGTGGCATTCTTTTGCATTGGCCACGATTAGTTAAAAAGATGGAGACTGAGGAAAATGATGAGCGCTGTCAGACAATCAAAATGCAGACGCATTCGCAAGCTTTCTTTATTAATCAAATTATGATTAGTATATTGATTTTTACCTTTGGTTGGTTTGGTGAGGATTACTTCATTATTACGATTGTTTTGGCGGCTTTACTAGCTTTTAATACATTGGTAACAGTTATACTAAGAGCTATATATCAAAGGAGATACTAAAAATTTTGATGTCGGAGATAGTTGAGAAATCCCATCATTTGCTCTTAGAGTGTTCTAATAAGAAGGTGGCTGTTGATGCTACTTGCGGTAACGGACACGATACTTTATTTCTTTGCCAACATTTTGAACAAGTCTATGCTTTTGATATTCGGGACCTAGCCATTCGTCGCACCACAAAAATTACAGCAAATGTTAATAATTTACATTTAATCAAGGATGATTTCCATAATCTTTTCCGATATCTTGATAGTTGTGATGCAATTATTTTCAATTTGGGTTTTTTGCCGGGAAGTAATAAAAAGATAAAGACCAATTTATATCATTCTGATACGGCGATTTTAAAAGCTTATGAGTTGCTTGATTCCGGAGGAGTAATGGTGGTCTGTTGCTATACAAAACATGAGGGCGGAGAAGAGGAATATCAAAACATTATTAAAGCATTGACACAATCCTCTATCCCTTATACGAAGTATGCCGGATTTCAAAACGATGAAGTATTATTGATGGCACGAAAATAAAAAGGTAACTTTTTTGAAAGTTACCTTCTTTTACTTATGTAAAGTAAGATGATAAAACGAAAACCCGCAGAGCGGGTTTTTGTCAGTTGAGTTCGAAAAGGCCGGTATAGAATTGATAGTATTTGCCTTTTTGGAGAAGAAGACCTTCGTGATTTCCACGTTCGAAAATGCGTCCGTGTTCAAGCACCATGATGGCTTGGGAATTACGTACGGTGGAAAGACGATGAGCGATAACAAAGACAGTTCTTCCTTCCATCAGTTTATCCATACCTTTTTCAATCAGTTTCTCGGTTCTGGTATCGACTGATGATGTTGCCTCATCTAGGATCAATACGGGAGGATCTGCAACAGCAGCCCGGGCGATAGCAAGTAATTGTCTTTGTCCTTGGGATAGATTTTCACCATCATCGGTGAGCATCGTATCATAACCTTCCGGAAGATGGGAAATGAAGTAATCTGCATTGGCGAGTTTAGCGGCCTGGTAGACTTCCTCATCGGTCGCATCGAGGCGACCATAACGGATGTTTTCCCTGACTGTGCCAGTGAAGAGATGGGTGTCTTGAAGAACCATTGCTAAAGACCTACGCAAATCGCTCTTTCTAATATCCTTGATGTTGATCCCGTCATAGAGGATCTCGCCTTCTTGAATATCATAGAAACGGTTGATCAGATTAGTGATCGTGGTTTTTCCAGCTCCCGTCGAGCCAACAAAAGCTATCTTTTGGCCCGGTTTCGCATAGAGACTAACATCTTGTAAGACTGGTGTTTCTTTGGTATAACCGAAATTAACATTATTGAATACAACATTGCCTTTAACTTGGGTTAGAGCATAGGTTCCGTCCTCTTGGGGTTGTTTCCAAGCCCAAATACCAGTACGTTCGTTTGTTTCCTCTAATTCTCCGAGTTCGTTGACTTTGGCGTAAACAAGTTGAACTTTGCCTTCATCTGTTTCCGGTTCTTGATCAAGGACTTCAAAGATTCTTTCTGCTCCAGCAAGCGCCATAATGATGGAATTGAATTGCTGGGATACCGTGGTGATTGGTCTTGAAAATCTTCGCGTGAATTCAAGGAAGGATCCAATTTGACCTAGAGAAAGGCTAGAGATATTGTAAATTGCGAGAATACCACCGACCATTGCTGTGATGGCGTAATTGAAGTAACCGATATTGCCCATGATTGGCATTAAGATATTGGCGTAAGTATCGGCCTTGGTACTGACATCATAAAGATTGTCATTGATCTTATCAAATTCGGCCTTGGCTTTTTCTTCATGGCAGAACACTTTTACAACCTTCTGCCCTTCGATCATTTCCTCAATAAAACCATTGATTCTTCCGATGGCTTGTTGACGACGAATAAAGTTTTGCGCACTCTTTCCACCGATTTTGCGTACGACCGTAATCATTACAAAGAGCATGACAATGACAAGGACAGTAAGCAAGGGGCTTAGGATTAACATTGAGATGAATGTACCAACGATCATGGTTGCGGAAGTGATTAATTGGGGAATGCTTTGGGAGATCATTTGCCTTAAGGTATCGATATCGTTGGTAAAACGGCTCATTAGATCTCCGTGTGTCTGGCTGTCAAAGTAGGAAATCGGGAGGGTTTCTAAATGGGCGAATAATTCGTCCCGAACCATTCTGAGGATTCCCTGACTTATATTCAACATTAACCGATTGATTAAGTATTGGGAAATGACACCCATGAAATAAATCCCGGCCATGACCAAAATGACAAGGGCTAAGGATGTGTAGTCGTAATAGGGATTACCGATATTTGGTTCTAGATAATTATCTATTAGTATGGAAATAAAGAATGTTCCGAGAATGTTGACCAGAGCACTAATGAGAATGGCCAACAAAACAAAGATGAACTGTAACCGGTAATATTTATTGATATAGGAGAAGAGGCGGCCAAAAGTTCTGCGAACATTTTTTGGTTTGAAGTGGGCAACACTTTTCTTATTCATGGCTTTCTTCCCCCTTCATTTGTGAGTAATACATTTCTTGATAGATCTGATTATGCTTTAACAATTCTTTTGGAGCACCGACACCATCGATTTCACCGTCATTTAAGACGATGACAAGATCGGCATCTTCCACTGAGGAGATTCTTTGGGAGATAATGATCTTGGTAACGTCGGGGAAGTAATTTCGGAAGGATTCTCTAATCATTGATTCGGTTTTGGTATCAACGGCGCTGGTTGAATCGTCAAGAATTAAGATTTTCGGTTTCTTCAACAAAGCCCTGGCGATGCAAAGTCTTTGCTTTTGACCGCCGGAGACATTTACTCCACCCTGACCAAGGTCGCGTTGATAGCCCTCAGGTTGTGCAGTAATGAAATCATGTGCTTGAGCTTGTTTGGCGGCGGCGATGATCTCTTCTTCACTTGCCTCTTCATTTCCCCAGCGTAGATTATCGCTGATCGAGCCGCTGAAAAGAACATTGTTCTGCAGGACCATGGATACATTATTGCGGAGAGTTTCCAAATCGTAGTTACGAACATCGTTACCGCCGACCAAAACTCGACCATTGTCAACATCGTATAACCTTGGTATTAGCTGTACCAAAGTGGATTTTGCAGAACCGGTACTGCCGATGATTCCCACCGTTTGACCAGAAGCAATTCTCAGATTAATATTCCTTAAGTTCAATTTTTCGGGATTCTTGCTGTAACTGAAATCAACATTTTCGAATTCGATTGAACCATCGGGGATTTCTTTGATTGGTTCATTAGGATTCTTTAAATCATTCTCTTCTTCCAATACTTCCAAAATTCTCTGGATTGATGCTCTACCGATGGTGACCATTACGAAAACCATTGAAATCATGAGAAGATTCATTAAGATCTGCATAACATAGGAGATAAAACTCATCAGTTGTCCGGTACTCATCAACTCTTGGATAATGAGTTTGCCACCGAACCAGGCGATTGCCAGAGTGCAAGCGTAAATGGTAAACTGCATGATCGGTCCGTTTAAGATCAGAATTTTCTCTGCTTTTTTGGAATGATCCTGGAGTTCCTTGCTGGCTTGTTCGAATTTTTCCTTCTCGTACTCTTCTCTAACAAAAGCCTTTACAACTCTAATTCCGATCAAGTTTTCCTGAACTGAAGCGTTTAGATTATCATATTTCTTAAACATCTTCAAAAACAAAGGATGAGCTTTCTTGATCAATAGGAAGAGGACGATTGTCATAAAGGGAATAGCACAGATGAAAATTAAGGCCAGTTCGCTATTGATTAGCATAGCCAGAACCGTTGCTCCGATAACCATTAATGGTGCCCGAACAAAGATGCGGATAATCATTTGAAAGGCTTGTTGGGTCATCGTCACATCGGTGGTCATTCTGGTAATCAGGGATGGTGTTGAAAACTTATCCAAGCTGGAAAAGGAGTATTCCTGAATTTTATAGTACATTGCCTGACGCAAGTTAGTTGCAAACCCGGTACTGGCAACAGCTCCGGTTCTTCCGGCTAAAGCACCGCTAATCAATGCCAGAATAGCAAACCCAATCATCAGTGCCCCATAAAAAACAATTGCTCGTAAATCGCCTGCCCCGTCATTGCCTTTGATGCCTTCATCAACAATCTTAGCAATCAAAAAGGGAATGGCGATTTCAAAGATTACTTCTAGAATAATGAACAATACTGTCAGGAAGGTTTCTTTTCGATACCCCCTAACGTATTTACTGATTTTCTTGATCATATGTACCTCTGGTATTATTATAACTACGAAAAATAATTATTTTTTCAGTATAAACTATTATACCAAAATTCAATAAAATCTTCAATAAATAAATTGCCTTGGTTTATCCATAAATATTGTTCCTTTAAGGCATGTCATTTATGATAATGATATAAAAAACCAAGCCATTTTCTTAGATAGACACGCATATATTATTAGGGAGGTGAGATTATGTTTATCCATGTTGTCGGACCAGGTGAAACTTTATACCGGATTGCGCAAAAATACGGAGTGAGTATCGACAGTTTGATAGAAAACAACGGCCTGACGGACCCTAATATGCTCGTTATCGGACAGACTTTGATAATTATCAAAGAGAATACCGAGTATGTTGTTCAAAGCGGGGATACACTGAGCAAAATTGCCGGTCGTTTTTCTATACCGGTCGAAGTCCTGTACCAAGCGAATGACCTGTCTAGTAATGCTGTGATTTATCCGGGCGATGTTTTAAAAATCGTCTTTACTGATCCAGAAAAAAGAGAAATGGAAATCAATGGCTATGTCTATCCGGAAGTGGACATCGAAACTTTGAAGTTGATGGTTCCCCAGTTAACATATTTGAGCATCTTTGCTTATCCTGTACAAGCTGATGGCAATCTGATAGCTATAGAGGATGAAAATCTGATTAAGGAAGCCCGGAACTATCGGGTCGCACCAATGATGGTCATCGCCAATATTACTGATGGGACCTTTAGTAGCGATATTGCTAGCAGCATTTTAAACAATGAGATGATTCAAGACCGTCTGATTGAGAACATCCTAACGCTTCTTAAAGCCAAGAATTATTATGGCTTGGATATTGATTTCGAATATCTCTATCCTAAAGACCGGAAGGCATATAATCGTTTTCTCCAAAAGATAACGACTAAATTGCATCAGGAAGGATTTATCGTGACTACAGCCATAGCTCCTAAAACTAGCGCTGAGCAATTAGGTTTGCTCTATGAAGCCCATGATTATCCAGCCCACGGTAGAATCGTTGACCATGTCATCATTATGACCTATGCATGGGGATATTTGTGGAGCGAAGCGATGCCGGTAGCACCTATTGACCGCGTTGAAGAGGTTATATCCTATGCCGTCCGAGAAATACCGAGTGAAAAAATACTGATGGGAATCCCGAATTACGGTTATGATTTTAATGTTCCAAAAATTGAGGATGTGCCCGCGCGGTTAATCACCAATTATGAGGCTATTGAGATTGCAAAGAGAGAAGGAGTGGGAATTAGTTTTGACCGGGAGACTATGTCGCCTTTCTTCACCTATATCGAAAACGGCAACCAACGTGAAGTTCATTTCGAGGATGCAAAGAGTATTAAAGCTAAAATCATGCTAGCTTTGGAGTATAATCTTGGTGGTTTTAGTATCTGGACAATAATGTCTTACTTTAGACCGATGTGGCTTCTCTTTGATTATTACCTGAAAACCAAAAAAGTAATATAAAAACCGAGTAAAACTCGGTAAGTTTAAGTGTCAATGATTGGCACTTTTTATTCTGTTTCTGAATCTTTTGGTTTACGTTTGAATTTACTTTTTATTTTATCAATGAAGTTGATTATTTTGTCCCACTTTTTTGTGAAGATACGTCCTAAGATGAAGAAAAGTGCGATGTAGACAATGACCACCGGAATCATCCACCAGCCCATACCCGGGACTTTATCAACAAAGTAGACCATGAAAATTGTCGGTAGAGTTCTAGTTAATACCAAGGTAACCAAGAAGAAGCGCCAAGTCATTTTGGTAATACCGGCGATGATGCAGAGGATGTCATCCGGGAAACTGGGTAAAAGCAACATTGTGAAGATGGCGGCTTTTTCCCTTCCCTTAGCCATATCCAGATAATAATCAACCGTTTCTTGACCAAGTACCCAATCGACAGCCTTTTTTCCAAATAGTTTACCGAAAGCAAAGGAAGTGATTGATCCCAAATAAACTCCGATAGTTGTTAAGGCAAAGACGAGAAGAGGGTTATCAAAGAGAGCCATCCCGGCAATGATGGTGGGGAAGTTAGATATGGGGATGATGGTGGTTTGCAAGAAATGCAAGAACACATAGATGACCATCGAATAATTCCCGTATCTAAGTAGGAAATCTTTCGTCGATTCAGCACTCTTAAATTCATCGTCTAAATTAAATCCGTAATAGATACCGAGTATGATCCCGATGATTACCAGCAAGACAATGATAACAATCAGGAGGCGTCTAAGGAATACTTTTTTATTAAACATTTTCTCTTCTCATTTCTTGATAACTACTATCATTTTAACCCGTTTGCGTTCTTTTGTCAATATGATTATCTTTACCCTAAAATATCACCTTATGCATTTTTCATAATCAAGATAAAATCTTATTTTTATAATATAAAGCAAAAAATAAAGCCAAAATATAGAAGCGGATATGACGGAAAAGCAATTTTAAGTTATAATATTAGAATTGATTTAATTTGGTAAAAAATGATATAATAGAATAAAGAAAAAATCTTAGGAAGGAAAATTATGAAGTTTAAAGATTACCCTTATTCTAGACCTGATCTAGAAAAAATTAAAAATGAATTCCAAGAAGTCATTGCCATTTTAAACAATGCCAACAGCGCTGAGGAACAGATTGCTGCTGTGGATCGTATGAATATTGTTCGCAACAATTTTAGTACGATGGGCTCGGTTTGCTATGTTCGGTCGGTGATCGATACCACCGATCCCTTCTATGAAGCCGAACAAAACTTTTTTGATGAAAATCAACCGATTTATGCTGAATATGAGACCGAGTTTTGTAAGGCCTTATACAATAGCCGCTTTAAGGAAGAGTTGATTGTTAAATACGGCAAGCAGGTTTTTGCTCTTATTGAAGCCAACTTAAAGAGTTTTAGCCCGGAAATCATTGAAGATTTACAGGAAGAAAATCGTTTGGTATCCGAATATAGAAAGCTATCCGCCAGTGCCAAGATTGAATTTGACGGCAAAATCAACAATCTCTCGCAAATGGGTCCCTATTCTATTTCCTTGGATCGCGATACAAGACGGGAAGCAGAAAAAGCCATTATGCAATTCTTTGAAAGCAATGTTCAAAAGTATGATGAAATCTACGATAAACTTGTTAAAGTGCGAACAAATATGGCCAAGAAACTCGGATTTGAGAATTATATCGAAATGGGATATTTGCGTTTGGGCCGTACCGATTATGATGCCAAGATGGTAGCTGAATATCGCAAACAAGTAGAAGAAGATTTGGTTCCTGTTGCATCTTCGATCATCGCCCAGAAAGCAAAGCGCTTGGGAATCAAGGATCTAAAGAGTTATGACTTAGGAATCGATTTCCTGTCAGGAAATCCTAAACCCATTGGTGATCGCACCTATATGGTTAACCAAGCTCAAATTATGTATTCTGAGCTGAGCAAAGAAACGGGAGAGTTTTTTAACTATATGACCGAGCATGAGCTTCTGGATCTTGATGCTAAGCAGGGAAAAGCCGGCGGTGGTTTCTGCACCTATTTCCCGGATTACAAATCACCCTTTATCTTCGCAAATTTTAACGGAACCAGTGGTGATGTTGATGTTTTGACCCACGAAGCCGGTCATGCTTTCCAAGTTTATACCAGTCGCGATATGACTATTCCGGAGTATTGTTTTCCGACCCTAGAAGCATGTGAAATCCATTCGATGAGTATGGAGTTCTTTACATGGCCCTGGATGGAACGGTTCTTCGGGAATGATGCCGATCGTTATCGTTACCATCATCTTGCTGGGACCATCACCTTCATTCCTTACGGAGTTTTGGTCGATCACTTCCAACATGAAGTATACGAACATCCGGATATGACACCGCAGGAAAGAAAACAGGTTTGGCGTGAACTGGAGAAAAGGTATCTACCCTATAAGATCTATGAGAACGAATTCCTTGAGGCCGGTAATTACTGGCTGCGTCAATCCCATATCTTTACAACAGCCTTCTATTATATAGATTATACTCTCGCCCAAGTATGCGCTCAGCAATATTGGGTAATGAATCAGGAAAACCACGAACAAGCTTGGGAGAGTTATGTGCGGTTGTGCCGCAAAGGCGGAAGCAAGTCCTTCCTGGAATTATTGGAAGTAGCGGGGTTGAAAAATCCCTTCGTCCCCGGAAGCATCAAAGAAGTTTCTGTTAAACTTCAAAACTTCCTCGATAATTTTGATCAAGCGAAATTGGTTTAAAGTATTGGATTATCATTTTAGTTCATAATAAAGAGTGGCATGATGAGATTTCCGAAAGAAAAAGTTTTGATTACAAAAGAAGTCAACGACAGTATCAGTCGTGGCGATTATTTTTCCATCTTTAAGTTGAAAGATCGAATTATCGAGAATTATCAAGTGCTCGACGCTCAGATCTTTTCCAATCTGCTAGCTTCGACCTTCATTATCGGTAATTTCGATGATGTGATTACCATCGGTTTAGATTTATTAAAAAAAGGAATAGAAACTTACGACACTCTTTATTATATCCTGCTTGCTTTGATTGCCAATTCCGATATCTATCAAGCATTGTCCGTCATCAATCATAGTTCCATATTAAATAAGAATGAAATCAAGGAATTATATCTTGAAGACGGAGCCAATTATTCTAATCTTCTGCATTATGCTGATACTTATCCGAACTTCACCCTCCTTCTGTTGATTGTCAATTATATCGAAGGCTTGGCCCGGGAAATGACCGGGAGCAAAGAGCCAACTTCCGATTACCAATTGTTTCGTTTTTTCGATTTGATCAATTTGGTATATGAATTGGGCTATCCGCTAACGATACTTCAGGAATTGAGTTCGATCATTAAGATTATTTTTAACCTTGATATGTAAGTAAAAATCGCAAAGAATATTGATTGTAAAAGCGGGATG
>Ga0123334_1007024_pt1 | contig 10209 bp, 5 predicted proteins | sample BiotimSIPDNA_FD_89706 | JGI IMG/M metagenome (GOLD analysis project Ga0123334, IMG submission 89706) | Anaerobic biogas reactor microbial communites from Washington, USA - Biogas_R1 time_0 SIP DNA | ecosystem: Engineered > Bioreactor > Anaerobic > Unclassified | place: Washington, USA | collected... | reverse complement strand
GTTGCAGCAACAGCAGCTACTGGAGGTTCAACAATAACAATAACAAACAATGATTCGGCAACCCATTCTTATGCAGCATATCAGATATTCAGTGGTGAGTACAGTGGCAATACACTGAATAGTATTGATTGGGGCGATGGTGTAGATGGATCAGCTATTTTAACTGCTTTACATACTGCAAGTGCTGAATCAGGAAATGCACTTGAAGGCTTATTCCCTAATACTGTTAACAGTGCAGCAAAGGTTGCAGAGGTTCTTGGCAGTGAAGAGGGTGATCCTGCTGTTGCTGTATTCGGAAATGACAGTGCAAAGGCTCAGGCATTTGCAGAGATAGTTGCTGCAAATCTGACAGAAACAACATCTGGTAATCCTTCTGCTAATGTAATATCCCAGCTTCCTGACGGTTATTACATTGTAATGGATTCAGAAGCTCCGGCAAATCCAGGCACAAACGATAATTCTGGTGCAAAGACAAGGTATATTCTCAGGGTCGCAGGTGGTGAATCGGTAAGCCTTACATCTAAAAATGCCGCTCCAACTGTTGATAAGCAGGTAGCAGATGATGAAGGCAGCAATCCTCCAACATGGGATGAAACAGCTGACCACGCTATCAATGAGAGCTTCCAGTTCAAACTTACTGCTACATTGACAGCAGATGATAATTATGCTGCATACAATACATACAGAGTAAAGTTCAACGATACGCTGAATTCCGGTGTTACATATGAAAGTATAGAATCAATAACGGTAAACGGCAATATTGTTACTGAGTATGTGGCTAAGCCTGATGGTGAAGATACTCGTTCAGCTGCACAGAAGGCAGGATACATAGCAACAGAACCTTCGTATACAAATGAAGTTATCGGCGGCGGACAGCTTACAATTGAAATTGGTGATATCAAGCAGTTCCTCGGTGAAAGCGATTGGGCTGATGAAGAAGATGTTACTGTTGAAGTAATCTACAATGCTCATCTTAATAAAAATGCAGCTGTAGAGAATGATTCTGATGATTCTGTAGCAGCATCTTATGATAACGTTAACAAGGTTAATCTCCAGTACTCAAATAATCCTAACGTAGAGGGTTCAGGCGATACAGGTGATACCCCTGGCGATGATGAAAATGAAGAAGAATTTGGTGAAACACCTGACGATTATGTATGGGTATTCACATATGAAGTTGACAACACAAAGTTAAATGAGAACGATGAACCAATGGGCGGAGCAGGATTTACACTTTATTCTGGCAGCACTGCAGTAAAGCTTATTGATAATGGAGATGGAACATATACTGTTGCAGATCAGTCAGCTACAACCGGAGTTGTTACAGAGATGACATCTCGCAACGGTAGCGGTATATTCAATATCAAGGGTCTTGATGCAGGAATATACACTCTGTCTGAGACAAATGTTCCGGATGGTTATAATAAGTGTGATGATATTACTATAACTATTAATCCGACACATACAGAAAATACTGGAGGCGCCACAGCAAATCTTGCATTAGATGCTGATAGCCTTAACTTTGAAATTACAAATACTAAGGGTTCCAACCTCCCGTCAACCGGCGGCATGGGCACAAGACTGTTCGTACTGGGCGGCGGCGCAACAGCAGCACTGGCAGGCATATACCTGGTATCCAGAAGACGCACAAAGGAAGAATTAGACGACTAAGAGTTGACAAAACGGGCATAGCGCCCTGAATAATCATTATCCTGAGCCTCCGGAGCAATCCGGAGGCCATCAGGGAGAAACTCAAAAGGAGCAGCCATGAAGAAAAAGAAAGATGTGATAATAACAGCTGTTTTCGGCATTATATTCCTTTTGGGTCTCTCCGTGATGCTTTACCCGACATTTGCAAACTGGTGGAACAAGCACAAGGCTTCGCATACGATCTCAGTATACAAGGAGGAGGTCGCAAAGCTTGATGAGGCCGAAAAAAACAGGATGCTTCAGGAGGCATACGACTACAATGAGCAGCTTGCGGAGCTGAACGCACCGTTTACAGATTATGATACTATCCCCGGCTATGATGACATCCTCAATATATCTGATACGGGAATAATGGGATATGTGTCCATACCGAATATCAATGTTGAGCTGCCGATATATCACGGCACCAGCGAGGGCGTTTTACAGATAGCCAGCGGCCATATACAGGGAAGTTCGCTGCCGGTGGGCGGTCCGGACACACATTCTGTGATCTCGGGTCACAGAGGGCTGCCCTCAGCGAAGCTCTTCACAGACCTGGATCAGCTTGTGATAGGTGATACTTTCACGATAAACATACTCAACGATGTAATGATGTATGAGGTAGAGGATATACTTGTTATACTTCCTGATGATACGGAAAAGCTTTCCATAATCCCGGAAAAGGACTATGTAACGCTGATGACCTGTACTCCATACGGAGTAAATACCCACAGACTTCTGATAAAGGCTCACAGGATAAAGACTGTATTTGACAAGCAGGTAAAGGTATCCGGAGATGCGCTTCAGGTGGACAGCCTGACTGTTATATCAGTTATATTTGCATTTCTTTTGATAATTACACTGATATACTGGCGTATCACAGGATCGTTCAGAAAAAAAGTATATATCGATAAATACATAAGGAGCAGACTTCCGGATGAAAGGGGGCATGGACATGACAAGGGCAATTGATCGTTTTCTGGCAGCAATATGTGCTGCTGCGATAGTAATATTCTGCATGGCAGGGGTCGTGTTCAGCGCCTTTGCCGAAGATAAGACCGGTACCCTGACGCTCTGGTGTGCCAATGATGACGACATAGTGGAAGGTATGCACTGGAGGATATACCGTATCGGCCATCGTACAGCAAATGATTATGTTTTCGAGGGAGATTTTGCCGGCTACAGAGCAACTCTCGGCGACAAGAGCAAGCCCATGCTTGACTGGAGCACAGAAACAGTTGCTGCTGCCGGAGAAGCTCTCAAGCGCAAGGCTATCGCTGACAGTATCCCTTTCCGTTCAGAGGGCTATACGGATTCCAAAGGAAGCCTTTCGTTCTCCGGCCTTGAAAAGGGACTCTATCTGGTATGCGGAGATGTGCTTGAAAAGGATGATGTGATATATATCCCCAGCGCACTTTTCTTTGAGATGACCGGAGAGGATACATCCGTCCTCAATGCATATCCGAAGATAATCCTCAGGAGGATAAGATCCGGCGGTTCACACTATTCAGTACGCAAGGTATGGGATAATTCCGAGGATCAGACCTGGGATGAGAATACACCTATAACGGTAGAGATATACAGGGACAATGTGCTGTATGACGAGATAAAGCTGAGCGAGAGCAATAACTGGACATATAGCTGGGACGACAAAGAGGATCACGACTGGTTCGTATATGAGAGGGAGCTTTTGGGCAGCTATACCGTGGCATATTTCAATAATCAGACGCAGTTCATTATTGTGAATACCTATGACAGCACTATAGAACCACCGGATAATCCTCCGGGAACTACAACAACTACCGGAATAGTATCAGATATCACAACGACTTCAACTACTGCTGATATTGACGCAGACAACGATAATGCAAAAAATACAACAACTGCTTCATCAGACGGCAAGGGCTCCGGAAAAGGCAATACTACCACTGCATCCGGAAATAAGAATGGCTCCGGCAGAACAGAGGCGTTAACTACACAGGGCGACAAGAAGCTGCCTCAGACCGGACAGCTCTGGTGGCCGGTGATACCGCTGACTTGCGGAGGAGTGCTTTTGTTGGGAGCAGGCATAATGCTTACCAAAAAGGAAGATGATGAATGAAGGCAGCAAGAATAAGCTGTTTTATACTGGGAACAGCGCTGCTGTTAGCGGCGTTGTTTCTTGTTCTGCATAATGTGATAGAGGATAAGAAGAGTGGCAGACAGGCCGGCATCATACTTGCTGAGCTGAAAAAGGAGATACCGGAGTACGTTCCCGAGGAAACTTCTCCTTTCATGGAGGCGGAGGAGTATGACCTGTTTGCTGAATTTGAGGGAAATGAGGAGCCGGTCGTTCCGGATATGGAGACTATCGAGATAGATGGCTCCAGGTATATAGGCTATATTACCATTCCCGACATTGGTATAGAGCTTCCGGTAATGGATGACTGGAGCTATTCTGGCCTTAAAATATCGCCCTGCCGCTACAGGGGAAATCTGTATGGGGATGACCTTATAATTGCTGCCCATAATTATCGCAGCCACTTCGGCCGGATAAATGAGCTTGACAGCGGCGATGAGATAGACTTTACAGATGTTTCCGGAAGGGTGCATCATTATACTATCGTCAATATAGAAAACCTTCCCGGTACAGCGGTGGAGGATATGCAGTTCGGCTCTGCGGATGAATGGGATCTTACTTTGTTCACCTGTACCCTCAGCGGACAGAGCAGAGTAACTGTACGAGCAGAAAGAAGGGAGGATTGAAATGAAAAGAGCGATGACCTGCGTGACAGCAGCAGCGCTTGCAGTTTCAATGCTTCCGGGCTGCGGAAAAAAGGCAGCTGAAAAGAATCTCAGACCGCTTATGGGACTGGATTGGTTTGAAGAATATGATTCGGTAAAGACAGAGCTTGAAGCTGAAACGCTGATAAGAGAGCGTGAGGACAACGGCGAGATAAGTCAGAAAATGCTTGATTATGCGGATATATCGCTGTTCGACTCCAATTGTGACCTTACGCTGTGCTTTACGGATAACGGTCTTGTGGGACTGAATTATCACGATATACACAGAAATAAGAGCTACCGCAACTGGTATAATACCCTTGAGGATAACTACGGTTCGCCTACAGAATCCGGAAAGGGCATGGCATCATGGTATGATAACCCTCTCGGAAAGGATACTGTGATATACCTTTTCAACCTTCAGGAGGGCGTGCAGGTCTCATTCTATGCTTCGGAGGATGCGCCTGATAAGTCCTATGAGAAGGAGAGAAAGCCCTTTATCCCTACTCCTGAGATACGCACTCCGGTGATACCGATAGCTGATGAGGAGATACCGGAAACAGGTGACGGCGTTTCAGTCATGCCGGATGTAACTCCTGTTGACGAGATGGCAACGATCCGGGCGGCAGATGTTCAGCAAGAGGATGAGTTTTATACACCGGAGGAGGATATTCCGGAGAATGAGGAGCTTCCTGAGGCGGAAACCTCTGCGGAGCAGGAGCCGGATGAGAAAATAACCGTTACAGGAACGACTGGATCCCATGCAGCAACGACCACAACTGCTCATACCACAGCCCGCAGACAGGTAACAACTGCCACAACGGCTGTTACAACTGCTGTTCCAGTCCGCACAGAGCCTCAGACTCAGCCGGATAAGAGCAGGGATTTCCTGATAAACGGCCTGAGATTCTATGGCAGTACAGATTCAGAGCGCAAAAAAATGTCCGGATATACGCAGATATATGAATATAAGACCGAGGAGCCCGGCCAGCCCTGGGAGATAATCATGGAGTACGAAAACGTGCGTTATCTCGGGAAAAAATGCGATGCCGTGCTTTGCTTCACAAGTCTCGGACTTGTGGGCATAAACTACTTTGATCCCGGTTCGGGAAATTATTCCTATTGGAAGAAGCAGTTCGTGAATATATACGGAACTCCTGACGAGATGCAGTACGACTATGCTGCGTGGACCAATGATCCTGCCGGAAAGGGTACGGAGATATACATCTTTGCCCTTGATGACGGCGTGCAGATATCGTTCTTTGCTGACGACACCGGATCAGAGATCTCATAAATGAGCGGATAAAGCTTAATTCCTCTTTAACATACTTTGGGCGCACAATATGTGATTGTGCGCCCATTTTTGGTGTATGGGAGCTGAAAAAATAGAGATAATGGCCGATGAATAAAGTATCTTTTATTAAGCTGCGGCAGCTGGGATGGCTGTTTTCCACACTCCTCATAACACTGTTGAAAACTATTTCGGCAGGATATGAAAAAATTCGATTTCAGCATATTTTCCTCTTGCATTTCACGGCGAATTGTGTTATTATATAAGGTAAGAATGTGTGCCATGAGATAAGTGGCAAATATTAATCGTACATCAGATGTACGGGTTGGGAGAAAAGAATATGCCAAAAAGACAGGATATTAACAAGATCATGATAATCGGTTCAGGTCCTATCATCATCGGACAGGCCTGCGAATTCGACTATTCCGGCACTCAGGCCTGTAAGGCTCTTCGTAAGCTGGGATATGAGATAGTTCTCGTGAACTCTAACCCCGCTACTATCATGACAGACCCCGATGTTGCTGATATCACATACATCGAGCCTCTGAATCTTGACAGACTTACCCAGATAATCGACAAAGAGCGTCCCGATGCACTCCTCCCTAATCTTGGCGGACAGTCCGGACTTAACCTCTGTTCTGAGCTTGACAAGGCTGGCGTCCTTGAAAAGTACGGCGTAAAGGTAATAGGCGTACAGGTCGATGCTATCGAGCGTGGTGAGGATCGTATCGAGTTCAAGAATGCTATGAGTGAGCTCGGTATAGGAATGCCCAGAAGCCAGGTCGCTTACAGTGTTGATGAGGCTGTAAAGATCGCTGAGCAGCTTAAATATCCTGTAGTTCTCCGTCCTGCCTACACCATGGGCGGAGCAGGCGGCGGAATGGTATACAACGTAGACGAACTCAAGGTAGTCTGTGCAAGAGGCCTTCAGGCTTCTCTCGTAGGCCAGGTACTTGTTGAAGAGTGTATCTTCGGCTGGGAAGAGCTTGAGCTTGAGGTCGTACGTGACGCTGAGAATAACAAGATCACAGTATGCTTCATCGAGAATATCGATCCTATCGGCGTTCATACCGGTGATTCATTCTGCTCTGCTCCTATGCTGACTATCCCCGAGGATGTCCAGAAGGAGCTTCAGGATATGTCCTACCGTATCATCGATTCTATACAGGTAATAGGCGGATGTAACTGTCAGTTCGCTCGTGATCCTGAGACAGGACGTATCGTTGTTATCGAGATCAATCCCCGTACATCACGTTCTTCCGCACTTGCTTCAAAGGCAACAGGCTTCCCGATAGCTCTTGTATCAGCTATGCTGGCCTGCGGACTTACACTTAAGGATATCCCCTGCGGAAAGTACGGCACACTTGACAAGTACTATCCGGACGGCGATTATATCGTTATCAAGTTTGCCCGCTGGGCATTCGAGAAGTTCAAGGGCGCTGAGGACAAACTTGGCACTCAGATGAGAGCTGTCGGCGAGGTAATGAGCATAGGCAAGACCTATAAGGAAGCCTTCCAGAAGGCTATCCGCAGCCTTGAAAAGGACAGATACGGCCTTGGATTCGCTAAGAATTTCAATGACATGACAAAGGATCAGCTCATGGCTGAGCTCCGTTACCCCACAAGTGAGAGACAGTTCGTAATGTACGAGGCTCTCCGCAAGGGCGCAACTGTAGACGAGCTCCACGAGCTTACAAAGATAAAGAAGTACTTCATCGAGCAGATGAAGGAGCTTGTTGACGAGGAAGAGGCTCTCCTTACAATGAAGGGCGCTGTTCCTGCTGAAAACGTTCTCAAGCAGGCTAAGCTGGACGGCTTCTCTGACCGTTACCTCAGCTCACTCCTCGAGGTCACTGAGGAGGAGATAAGAAATGCCCGCATCGGCTTCGGTATCAAGGAAGCTTGGGAGGGTGTTCACGTAAGCGGTACTGAAAATGCAGCTTATTACTACTCAACATACCACCTTGCAGAGGATAACAGCCCTGTAAGCACTGACAAGCCGAAGATAATGATCCTGGGCGGCGGTCCTAACAGAATCGGTCAGGGTATCGAGTTCGACTACTGCTGCGTTCATGCTGCACTTGCTCTCAAGAAGCTTGGTTTTGAGTCAATTATCGTAAACTGCAACCCTGAGACAGTTTCCACAGACTATGATACATCCGATAAGCTCTATTTCGAGCCTCTTACACTGGAGGATGTTCTCTCTATCCATGAAAAGGAAAAGCCGGTAGGCGTTATCGCTCAGTTCGGCGGACAGACTCCTCTTAACCTTGCAAACGACCTCAAGAAGTACGGCGTAAATATCCTCGGAACGACTCCCGAGACTATCGACCTTGCTGAGGACAGAGATCACTTCCGTGCTATGATGGACAGACTTGGCATACCTATGCCTGAGTCAGGAATGGCTGTAAACGTTGACGAGGCTCTTGAAATCGCTAACCGCATCGGCTATCCTGTAATGGTTCGTCCTTCCTACGTTCTCGGCGGCCGTGGAATGGAGATCGTTCACGATGACGAGATGATGAAGGTATATATGTCTGCCGCAGTTGGTGTTACTCCCGACAGACCTATCCTTATCGACCGTTTCCTCAACCACGCTACAGAGTGTGAGGCTGACGCTATATCCGATGGTACAAACTGCTTCGTTCCTGCTGTTATGGAGCATATCGAGCTTGCAGGCGTTCACTCCGGTGACTCCGCTTGTATCCTCCCTGCAAAGAACCTGACAGAGAAGCAGATCGCTACAATCAAGGAGTACACAAAGAAGATCGCTGTTGAAATGAACGTTTGCGGTCTTATGAATATGCAGTACGCTATCGAGGGCGATACAGTTTATGTTCTCGAAGCTAATCCCCGTGCTTCAAGAACAGTTCCGCTGGTATCAAAGGTTTGCGATATCAATATGGTAAAGATCGCTACAGATATCATAACTTCTGCACTTACAGGCAGACCTTCTCCTGTTCCGGAGCTCAAGGATCGTGAGATCTGTCACTACGGCGTGAAGGAAGCTGTATTCCCGTTCAATATGTTCCAGGAGGTTGACCCTGTCCTCGGACCTGAGATGCGTTCTACAGGTGAGGTCCTCGGTATCGCTCCTACATTCGGCGAGGCTTACTATAAGGCTCAGGAGGCTACTCAGACAAGACTTCCTATGGAAGGTACTGTCCTCCTCAGTGTATGTGACAGAGACAAGCCGGAGCTTATAGATATCGCTAAGAACTTCAATGAGCTCGGATTCCGCATCATCGCTACAGGAAAGAGCTACGATATGATAAAGGAAGCAGGCATCCCTGTTGAGAAGATCTTCAAGATCTACGAGGGAAGACCGAATATCGCCGACGAGATCGCAAACGGCGAGATCCAGCTCATTATCAATACGCCTGCCGGAAAGACCAGCGTCCACGACGACAGCTACATCCGTAAGGCAGCTATCAAGCACCGTATCCCTTACATCACTACTATGGCCGCTGCTAAGGCAAGTGCTGAGGGTATCAGAGCTATCAAGGAGAATAAGCACTTCGGCGTTAAGTCCCTCCAGGCTCACCACGGCGATATAAAGTAAACCACCTGCTCTATTGCGGCTATTATTTACAGATATATGATGATTACTCGGGGAAAACCTTTCTGAGGAAAGGTTCTTCCCCGAACCCCTTTCCAAAGACTTTTAATCTAAAATTTTCCCCAGATAGGGCGCACCCATGTAATTACTACATGGGCTTTTTTATTTGCTGTGCGCCCTATCTGGGGAAAATTTAAAACTGAAAGTTTTAGGGAGGGAGTTTGAGGGAGGACCCTTTTTCAAAAGGGTCTCCCTCAATAATAAGCGTATATCCGCAAATAATAGCCGTAATAGGGCGGTGGTTTTTTGTGGGATGTCACCATTTTACCATTAATGTCATAAAAATAATATACTAAACTGTGCGTATAATGTATATTATTATTGAAATAATTGAACCGAACGCCCTGATTTTGGGCAAATATATGCGAAAGGTTCTTGGATAAAGAGGGAGTAAAGTTATGAAGAAGCACTATTTGAAGCGCTGTGCAGCAACTCTGGCAGCCTGCTCTATGATCGTGGCAGCTATACCGAATGTAACGGCAGGAGTTGTAAGTGCAGCAGACAATAGCATCAAGAATTCAACATTTGAATCGGGAATAGACGGCTGGAGCGTCTACAAGGAGCGCGGCGGAAGCTGTACGCTTTCCACTGACAGCGGCAGACTTGCTCTTAAAGTAGACAATGTAGGTACGAAGAATTATGCCGTACAGCTCTCATACTCTTCAGTACCGCTTGTTAAGAATCAAAAATATCGTTTATCCTATGATATATCCTGCACTACCAATCGATTTGTTGAGAGTGTAGTCCAGCAGAACGGCGGAAATTATACCACCTATGCATGGAAGGGAATCGATATCGGACCTACTCCTCAGACAGTAACTGATACATTTACTATGGAGTACGATAC
>Ga0123334_1007020_pt1 | contig 10213 bp, 9 predicted proteins | sample BiotimSIPDNA_FD_89706 | JGI IMG/M metagenome (GOLD analysis project Ga0123334, IMG submission 89706) | Anaerobic biogas reactor microbial communites from Washington, USA - Biogas_R1 time_0 SIP DNA | ecosystem: Engineered > Bioreactor > Anaerobic > Unclassified | place: Washington, USA | collected... | reverse complement strand
TTGTTCAGTCTGTTTTATTTGCTGTGTTCTAGGTATTTCCGTGGCATCATCAATTTTCTTCTGTTGTTCAGTCTGTTTTATTTGCTGTGTTCTAGGTATTTCCGTGGCATCATCAATGGCTTTCATGAGTACACGATATTGTCTTTTAGCAGATTCAACATCTTCGCCGCTTTGACGTTTGCGAAGGAAGTTCAACTTGGCTTGTTTTCTTGCACTCACCTTCCATTTAAACAGTTGTTCCGCCGCGTCATCCTCAATTTTCTTCTGTAATTGCTGAATTTCCTCTGGCGTTTGCATTGGTTGAGACTGTGGCTGTGGTTGTTCCTGCTGTTGTTGAAGCATTTGCTGTTGCTGCCCCATCATTTGCTGTAAAGGATTCCCGCCGCCCATGTTCTGCTCGACATAATCGGGACCAGTTTGAGGGACAGAAAACTTCGGCTTCGCTCTGAACGGAGTGCCGCGTTCGCCCATCGCCGTCTCCATCGCCCGACGCCTTGCCTGCGCCTGGGCTGGATTGTTGGCCGGCATCCGCGTGGCCTGATGGTAGCGATACTGCGCCGTCATGTCACGCACCACTTGGTCATATACATCCTTTTTGAAAATTGGATTGCCGGCCTCGTCATTGCCCATAGCCGCTTTCGCCGCCAGTTCAAAGATGCTGGTCATCATCTTCGTATCGGTTGAATCCATCGGCGGCTTGGCATAATAAACTTCGCCTTTGGAGTTGACGCCCATGCGAAAGCCAGTATTCGGATCAACAACCGTCATCTGGTCGATCCTCTCCGCCATCGACATCGTTTCCTCCGGCCGCTTGGGAGTGTCGGGCATGATTTCATTTTTACGACGACGTATCTGCCCCAATGCGTCAAGATACTGTTCGGGCGTGATTACGCCTTGCATCTTCTGTTCATGGGCTTCGCGCTCGTCCGCATCCAATTGCTTCAGTTCAGCCTGTTGTGCAGATGAATAGTTGAAATCTTTTTCCAACGCCTGCCGCCGCCTCTCGCTGTCCTGCCAAAGCATGGTTTCAGCCTGTTGGATTTCCTGTCTCATCCTCTGTTTCTCGGCAAGCTCCATCGCCTGCTTCCGCAACGCATCCTCGCGCCCCTCCTTGTGGGCCAACAGCTCCTGCTGGTACGTCCTTTCATCCGCGGTCTTCTCGCGCTGGCGGTCGTAGGCGGTCTGCATCGTCTCCCGCTGGAACTGGCGGTTCGCCTCCGTCTGCTCACGCTGGAAGTTCTGCTGCATCGTCATCAAATTGACCTGCCGCTTGTAAGCTCGGTTCTCCGCCTGCCTCTGCTGTTGCAGAAGCGAAGCCGGAACTTGGTATGTCACGTTGATAGCCATTCCGCAGCCCTCTTATTTAACCAACTGCCCCGTGGAAGTGTTGCGCCGTTCCATGAAGTTCAACATGTTCAGCAAGTTCTGGTTGTACGCGGACTGCTGCGCCGTCGCCTTGTTGATCGCGTTCATGGTCGTGGCGTTGTTGAGAATGGTCGTGCCCGTCAACCCCCGGCTGGTAAGGCTCTGCAAACTGCTCGCCAACGCCTTGTTGTAAGCGGACGAAACGCTTGTGTCCGTGTTGTCCAGCAAAGAACGGTAGCCGGACAGAATCTCGTAGTAACGGCGGATGTTCTCGGCTTCCGCCTTGTCCGCCGCGTACTGCGCCTTGCCGGACGCGGAGGACATGTTGTAGGAACGATTGAAAAACGGGACATATTCGTCGATATTGTAGTTCCGTCCCAATGCGGACGACCACCCTTGATAGGGAGACTGATTGGCGGAGCTGTGCAGTCCGCTTCTCGTTGACATCCATGTGCCGTTTAGCATGTCGGTGTAAGGCATTGTGTCCTCCTTATTTATGTTTGAAATGATAATCCAAAACCACAGGAAAATTGCCACCCTTGAATCCGTAGGCTGAATCAGAAGTCCCCGTATTGTTGCGAAAATTGACATTTGCGTCAATGACAATAGGAGACATAACCAACGTTTCAGTCCCCTGCTCGTAAGTCCCGATGATTCCATATTTCCCGTCGTCGGCAATATTCGCCCCCATCTTATTGAATGTCGTGTCGTTGTTATATTTCGCAATACCACTGTAAATATTGACCGTACATGCAATGGGCGGAAGCGAGGTCAGTTGAATCTGAATCTTCCTTTGTTGCAGTTGGGCATGAACATAATGACCTTCCTCACCAACATCCACATAGGCATATCCCAAAATAGAATTGTCGACTTCACTTGATGACATAAAATCAGTTGTCGTCCAAGTCGTCAACACTTTATTTTTTGCGCGAGATACGGTGTTTGATATGTCTTCATATATATATTGACCATCAATATATTCATTTGTTTGTCTTTCAAATACTGAAACATCCTTGCGCCAAGAAGTGCACGTCAAATAAGAAAAACTATTATCGCTTGTTCTAACTATCTTTGTAGCCTTGCAAATCTTGGTATAACAGTCAGCCATCCATTGCACTTCAGTCATGCCACTTGGAAGCGATGTATATATTTCAGTATTTCCGCCGTTGTTGCTATTGTAATAGACAATCGTATTGGTGGAGAAGTCAGTAGCCGATTCCTTAACGTAATTATACATGGCATTTCTGGCATAGGACGCAAGCTGAGAAGGCTGTTCCTGCCCCGTGTAAGACGTTGTGTACCCCTTGGCCAGATTGCGTTCGTTGATGGCCTCGGCCAATGCTTCGTAAACACTTTTGACGGCGACTTCCACCTCCGCGACAATCGTTTCATCATAGTTGTCAATGATTCTGACATACACCGTGTCCAACGTGGACGGCGTAACACCTTCGTATTCGACTTCTTGACTGCCAGCCAAATTATTGACTTCCGCAAGCGTCGTTCCGTTCTGCACAGCCACCAGCTTGAAGCAGTTTGCAGGAACTCTGGAAAGCAGCCCCAACATTGAAGCGATGCTTCCCGTCATGTCAAACGAATCGCCTTGGATGATGCTCTGCGGAGTGGCACTGATAGTTGGCAGGAACTCCGTGGCAATGCCGATTTCCTGTTCCTTGACCACTTCGTTCCCATATTTCACGACCAACTTGACAGTGCCTTCCGCCGCACTTGTCGCGGCTTGGATGTCTCCTGTCCACGTGTCTCCGCTGAACGTGAATGCAATCGGATCTCCATTCGTGTCCGTGATGTCCTGCGTCGCGTTGCCGTTTCGTTTGAACTCCGCCGTCATGTACTGCAAGGATTCGCTTTCGATCTTCAACGTCGTGGACGGCCCCCAGACATGCAAGGAATCGTCGCCAAGTGTAATCGTGACCGCCGTACTTGTGATGGCCGCTTCGGCATACGCCGTTGCAAGCCCTGCATAGCTCACGCAGAGACGGATCTTGTCATAGCCAACAAGATTGCCGACATAGCCCTTGCCGCTCAACACGCCGTTGGAGAATGAAGGTGTCTGGTTGACGGATATTCTGTTCGTCCTCTCCCATTTGCCAGCCTTCTGCGCCTCCCACCAATAGGATGCGCCGAAGTCAGCAAAACGTGTGGCGTAGCAGTCATCCCCCGCCCCGGAGAACGTGATCGAAAAATCAAACGTCTGGCCAAGCACCACACTGGAATCCTCGATCTCCGGCTCCATCGTCCCCGCGTCGTAGGCAAGCGTCGCCGTCACGGGTTCGCGACCGCTGATTAACCATGAGAACTTCGCGTTCGTCCGCCTGGAATCGCACACCCGCGTCCCCAATGTCCATTCGCACTTGCCGCCTTCCCATGCGCCGCCGTCCCTTATCTCATAGTCGATGTCGGCCTGTAAGTTTCCGTGGTTCCCCTTCGCCTTGCTGTTGCTTCCGGTGACGGTGACGGTGAACGGCACGAACGGCGTGATGCTCTCGCCGCTTATGGTATAGGTATAGTAGGAAGGATCATCCGAATCGACAGGCGGAATGTCCGGCCCGTCCGGCCCCGGCCCGTCCGGCGGTATCGGTTCCTTGTAAATCGCCGCAAAAGCAAATCCGCTCATTTCTTCAACGCCCTCACTATCTTGTTGACCATATCCACAATGTCGGCGGAACTCGCACCCGCCGCCAGTTCTTCCAACTCCTTCGTATCGATCTTCTTCTGCTTGCTCTGCAAAGCCCGCCGAAGTTCGGCCATGTTCGTCGGAGAATCCTTGCTCATCTCAACCTTCCTCCCTTCTTGATATACGCGCCAATGCGCTCGATGCCCCACCACGCCGCGCCTTTCGCAAGCTGGACTTCCTTTGACAGTCCGACTTTCAGCATCAACGCGCCGCCGCCGACTCTCGACAAGAACATGTCAATGCCTTTGATTAATTTACACACGGCCGAAACCTTACTCAAATTGTAAGATTCAACGCAATCAATCGGCTCCTTGCCGACAAAGAACTGGATCGTGTTGCCGATGGCGTTCATGCTTCCGCAAAGCGTGTGGCGGATCTGTTGCAGGACGCCGATGGAGAAATCCCCATATCCTAACCGCATTGGACCGAGAAGCATGTAGGAATCGAACGGAACGCCGTCGTCGGTCGCCAGCTTTTCGTCATGACGCCGAGTGAAGCCGTCCGTGCATCCCATCAACACGCCACGCTCAAACTCGCACAACGCCGTGACATCCGCGCCGCTTGCCAGTTCGACAGGCCAGAGCGAATCCGTTTCCAGCGAATAGAACCACGCCTGCTGCCGCCCCTCGATGAAGATATGGACGCCATGCGCATCCATGTCGTAGGACATCTGGACATTGTGCGTGTAGTTCAAGCCAACCAGTTCTACGGGCGTCTTGTCGAACGAAATAACCTGCGGGAGACTGCTGCCGCCGCTTGCCAGCCGATACAGCCCTTCGGTTGACAAGAAGATGATCTCCCCCGCCGGCCCGTTACACCACGCCCGTTTGCCCGCCACGCCGACGCTCCTTGATATACAATCAATCTGTCCTCCGCTTGCAGGATCGCCACGCAGAATCCATAGCTGATTGTCATAGCCAAACACAAGGTAGTCATCGCTATGAGGCATGAGAGCGCGTATCGGTAATCCAATAACACCTGCGTCGGAGTTCTGCCCTGCGACAGCAATTCCAGCATCTTGCGCGTCTGACGAAAAATCTTCCGTATAGTTCCAATCATAGGGGTCTCCTTGTCGCGACATGTACCACAAATGCGGGTTGCCCTGTTCGCCTGCCAAGACAATTCTGTCTCTGTAAAGGCAGATCAACGGGCAGTTTTCGGGAACGGAACCGACCGTCGCCACCCACGGCGCCACTTCCTTCGTGTCGACGTTCATGACCTTCGGGGAAACCGACAGCTTCCATGCGCAAGTCCCCGTCGCCGTATCGCCAGTATATCCCGCCAACGTCACACCACCACTCACGACAGCCGACACAATGTACGTCCCGACAACCAGCCCCGTCGCCGCGTTGCTGATGACGATCTCGTCGCTCCCCGCCACGATGCCCAACGCCGTCCAGTCTGAAACGGACGTGGCAGTCAACGTGGCCGTGCCTCCCGACACGGTGAGCGTCCCGTCCGTGTTGCCGTGTTCGGTCGGCATGTTGTCGGCAATGAAAAGGTCTTTCAGCCGTTGCGCCACCATGACATACTTCGCGTTCCTTATCTTGACTGCGTTTTCAGCGGACTGCCATTCGCCGTTCGCCAAGAAAACCGTGCCGTTATCGTCGTTGCAGACAGGAATCTCCGCGTACATGTCCAGATACAACTCGCCGCCCGGATCGTCCGCACCGCCTGCCGCCCACTTTTCAATATCCGGATAATAACCGTACTGGAAGTAGTCGATGGGCGTGACGCACCCCTCCTCCTCGGCTTCCAGCTTGAAGCCGAACCTGCCGCCGTTTATATCGGCAATGGCGAAGGACGTGACGGCTACGCCGCCGAACGCCACCTCGCAGACGCTATTGGGCGTCAACCGCATGGACAACACGCCGGACGGCGAAACGCCTTCCAGATCGCCGCTGTACTTCTCCGTCGCGCCCTGCTTCACGACAATGGAAACGCCCTCGTCGGCAACAGTCAACTCCGCGGAGATACCGTTGCTTATCGAAGGCGTGTCGTCGTCCATTCCCATGACCAATGTATATTTGCCGTGATTCGGCTTCCCGACGACCGCCGACACAGACATCTCCGCAACCGTGGTCTTGTCCGTGTCCACGACCGTCAACGCCGTATGCACAGCCGCGACGGGGGATTCATATTTGGAATTGGGCGGATTGTCGTCAACCCTCGGCAATGCGTTGCCATCCAGCGCGGTCCATTTGCCGCTTAACGCGCCGCCCTTGAAATCGTCAAACTCATAAAGCATGGTGGTGATCGCATTGGTGGGGATCCCGTCGGCAACGGTGTGGCCGCTTCCCTCGCGATATTTCACCGCCACGCCCCTACCGACCGCCAGCATGCAAACACGCCCACCAACGCTGTTCGGCATCCACGGCGCGGTGCCGGGACGCGAACCGCCAGCCATCCGCTTGCTTTCCGGCCTGTAAGGACGCACATTCAAAGCGTCCAAAGTCGTATAAGGCGGCTGTGACTGAATGGCATTCTTCCTGTTCAGCCCCGCTACTGGAAACAACAACTCTTTAAAACCGAATTGCGACGGCATCGTTACTCTCCTTTAATACAGTTAATCCAGTCCTGCACCACCTTCTCCGTTGCCGAATTGTATGGCGCATGGGCATCCACAACATGTACTGGCAATCGTGTCAGCTTTACTGGACGGAATATTGTCTGCAAGAACAGAATCTTCTCCGGAGGCATGGAATCCAATGCAAGGAAGAAATTGCCGCTTGATACGGAAGCGAACCCGCAGCATGACTTCACCACCTTGAACAACTTGTCAACACCCGGCGTGACACCCAATAGATTCTGCGCCTCAAAGTCATACGGTTTATATCTGTTCTTGCCGCCAGGTGTTTCAATATATGTATCAAAAGGAATCAGCGCATTGTCGGCAAGCTGTTGCCATAGATGCCTTGCAAAATCCTCTGGGCAGTTCAAACCCGCATAACAAGTCGAAAACAAATGCAACCCCACCAACACGCCATTCCTATTATAATCATATCCATCCTGCCCATAGTATTCCGGCGCATGGTTGTAGTCAAGCCCTAATTCATCGCGCAGGCAAGTTTCCGGCTTGGTTAAAGTATCAGCACCCTCCCACTTGAAGCAGTTGTCTGGAAACTCCAACTCAAACACCGCGTCGTAATTCTCCAAATTGCCAGTATAGACTTGGTATTTATGAAACACGACATCCTGCCCGTTATGGACATCAATATCAATATTAACAAAAATATCGGAAAACTTGTTTACCGCTTCAATCAACGCAGGAAGGCATACCGCCTTGAACATCATCGCATCGCCAAGTCCGACCTTCAGCCGAAGCAAAACTTTTTTGAATCCATTAGCCTTGATGATGTCGAAAACCTTATGTTCCTTGTAGTTGTTGAAAATCTGCGTCATGCCTTATTCTCCGCTTTCTCTGCTTTCTCCGCTTCCTTGCGTTCATTAATAGCCGTTGCATAGGCAACCCATCCGCAAACCTCGCACAAGGCGGTAAACTTCGCTGCCTTCCACATCACCCAATAGCGACGCGGATCATACCATCCATATTTGGCCTTTGCGATCTTTTCTCCATTAGCGCGAAATGCCTGATTGACACGATTGAAATGCGACATCGTGCCAGTCCCATAATAATAACCCAAGTCGTGATTATTGGCGACCACGACCAAAGAAGAATTCAATTTGCTTACAGCCTTCCGCAGCTTTTCGGGAAACCAGCTTGCGCCGATGCCATTGCAGACTTTAGCCGCCACATCATACGAAGTGACGTTCAGCATGTTTTCCTTGAACGCCAGTTCCTTCGCCGTCTTCTTTTCCGCAAGATATTGTTCTTCCGTGTAATCCATTATTTTATCCCCCTTTCGTATAATTCCACTCGCACAATGTCCCGCACGGCATCCTTATCCAGCATGGAACTTTGGATTTTGACCAGTTCCAACTTGATACCAGATAAGTCCTTTTGGATTTCAAGGAGCTGGACAATGACCACTTTACCGAAATAACTCATAATAGTCAGCAAAATGCCGATTAATATTTTTAATACCAACTGCAAATTGATTTTCATTGTCCAGCCCCTTCTTGTTTTTATCTAACGCAGGAAACACAATCCGTCGCCTTTATAACGCCGTCGTCGTCGTATAAAAACTTGATTGAGTCCAGTTTCCCGTTCTCATTGATACAGACTTCCGAAATCCACACGTTGCTGGTCGATTCGCCAAGTTCAAGCATCTTCTCCAGCATCCCTATGAGGTCTATCACGTTTTCGGCCTTTGTCGGCACATATTCATCCGTCCGCTTCTCGTTTTTGTCGAGAAACTTGTAATCGTCAAGCTCCTTCGCGATGGCAAGCTGGACGGCCGTGGTTCTGTCGGTAAATGTGAACCTGCACTTGTTGCCTTTCGTGCAGGTAATGTAGTTGGGAAGGGATGAAACATCAGTCGGGGCGGTCGGTATTGCAATGCTCTTCGCATTGTCGATGCCATTCTTGAATCCCTTAAGGAACTGTTCGGCGGCGACGGCATCGACACGCTTGGCAATAATACGGTCGGCAACCGCACCGCCTATCCGAACACCCGTCGTAATAAGCTGCGCCTTCGCATAGCCATACTTGACAGTCAAGGCGGCGTTCATCACCTCCATCGCCACAGTGTTGATCGTGCCAATATTCACGTCGGAATCGGCCGCGTCCAGAGCCGCGTAAAGCTCTTCGCATTTCTTGGTGTACTTATCATATTTGGGGTTGCCTTTGAGAATAACATAGGCGGTATAGCCCGCCTCGCCAACGGCCTTGCCAGCCGCCTCATAATCATCACCGACAATAACCTGCGCCACATTGCCGAACATCGGCGTAACACTTGTGCAACCCACCTCAAACAGAGACAGGCAAATCAGCAGGGTAAAAAGCCCCGCCGCCAAAAACATGGATAGCTTCTTTTTCATGATTCTTCTCCTTTAGTTTGTTGTTATTATAGATGGCATTTGTCGCAAGGCATCGGCAATCGCGCCTTTCAGCCATCCATTCCAGATTTGATACCAGTTCGCATCCATCTTTCCTTCGAGGTCGGTCTTGAGCAGGACGAGGTCCTCCTTCAGGAGGGCCATGTCCTCCGGCTTGACGTTCTTGGCCTGGGCAAGCGCGAGGAGGTTCTCGATGTTGACGTTCTCCAACGCTTTCACATCGTCAATGGCATCATAGCCGACAACAAGCTCCGCTATTCGGTTGATGATGGCGGCGGTCGCCTGCACGACTTCCTCCGACGGTTGCGGAGGTGCTGGCGGGTCGGGCAGTTCGACAACCGTTTTCACAATGCCAAACTGCGCCATGTTTGCCTCGGTAATCCCCATAACAGATTTGCCATTATAGCGGAGTATTTTCGGCAGGAGGTAATCCCAACTCTGCCCGCTGGCGGTATGTGTGTAAACTGTTTTTTGCATGATAACTCCTTATTTGTTGATTACCGTCCAGCCTGTCGGGATTCTGCTCGTCCCATATTCCTCTGCCAACGCCGATGGCTTTGTAAACGTCCCGGAAGATGCGACCGATGAAACCCAATCCAGTGTTTGAGCACCCCACGACGTGAAGCTGACCTCGATTGACGAGAGTTTTGAGCAGTTGTAGAACATTGCTCTATAGCACTCTGTCGCCAGCGTCGTGGCTGGCAATGCTGGAGCGGTAGTGAGGGATGTGCAGTTGGAGAACATTGCTCTATAGCAATTTGCCGCCAGCGTCGTGGCTGGCAAGGCAGGAGCGGTAGTAAGGGATGTGCAGTAGCGGAACATTCCTCTATAGCACTCTGTCGCCAGCGTCGTGGCTGGCAATGCGGGCGCGGCTGTGAGGCTTGTGCAGCCTTCGAACATTGCTCCATAGCAAGCTGTCGCCAGCGTCATAGCTGGCAATGCAGGAGCCGCTGTAAGTTTTGAGCAGTTGTAGAACATTGCATAATAGCAATCTGTCGCCAGCGTCGTGGCGGGTAAGGCAGGAGCGGTAGTAAGGCCTGTGCAGTTGTAGAATAAAGAGCGAAAGCAATAATCACATGGTATCGTCAGCGATTTACAAGTGCAATCCACCAGCGACATTACGTTACCCGATGCCCCAATGGTTCCCGACATGACGAATTGGTAGTATTTGTTTGTCGCCGTACCGAACGTGATATT
>Ga0123334_1007017_pt1 | contig 10215 bp, 10 predicted proteins | sample BiotimSIPDNA_FD_89706 | JGI IMG/M metagenome (GOLD analysis project Ga0123334, IMG submission 89706) | Anaerobic biogas reactor microbial communites from Washington, USA - Biogas_R1 time_0 SIP DNA | ecosystem: Engineered > Bioreactor > Anaerobic > Unclassified | place: Washington, USA... | reverse complement strand
GAAACAGGGTTGGAGTGGCGACGACACCGACGGACATATTGATAATATTGCTTGTTTCGCTCAACCGGGAGTAGTCATCGTCCAAGTCTGTTCCGATCCTGAGGACCCGAATTATGAAATATCCCAGGAAAACCTGGCAATCCTTAAAAATGCGTCCGACGCCAAAGACAGGTCCTTAAAAATTATTGAAATCGAGCAACCTCCGGCGGATTATTACGGTGATCTCCGGTTAACCTTAAGTTATCTGAACTTTTATTTCGTTACCGGCGGAATCATCATGCCTGTCTTTGGAAACGGTAAATCTGATAAAGCCGCTTTGAAGGTACTAAAGAAAACTTTTCCCAAACGGAAAATCGTCACTGTAGACGGATTGACCATTGCTCGTGGAGGCGGAAACGTCCATTGCCTGACTCAACAAATGCCGGTAGGGAAAATCGGCTAACAGTCAACAGTTAAACTTCCCTTCCCCCCGTCTTCGTGTCCTTCGTGGTGAATAATCGCTATCAAGCCATTCCTTAATCACCCAAAAAAGAAAGGGGTTCTGTCTTGTCCAAAGTAATCGTAGCCGCCACTCAGATGGCTTGTTCCTGGAATATTGACGCCAATATCGCTAAGGCCGAGAGTTTGGTCCGCCAGGCAGCAGCCGCAGGAGGGCAAATCATTCTGCTTCAGGAATTATTCGAGACACCCTATTTTTGTCAGGTTAAAGATGAATCCTATTTTAATATGGCTTCTGAATTAGCTAATAATAAAGGGATTCAACATTTTCAAACCATCGCCCGGAAACTAAAAGTGGTTTTACCTCTCAGTTTCTTTGAATCCGGTCCTGAAGGCCGTTACAATTCGGTGGCGATTATTGACGCTAACGGTGAAATATTAGGTGTCTACCGTAAAACCCATATCCCGGACGGACCGGGATACGAAGAAAAGTTTTATTTCACTCCCGGTAATACCGGTTTTCAAGTCTGGCAAACCCGTTATGCCAAGATTGGGGTGGGAATTTGCTGGGACCAGTGGTTCGTCGAAGCCGCCCGGTGTATGGCTTTGATGGGAGCGGAAATCCTTTTCTATCCGACCGCCATCGGCTCCGAACCGAATCGTTCGGAAGTGGATTCCAAAGACCATTGGCAGCTTTGCATGCAAGGCCACGGAGCAGCCAATATTGTTCCGGTAGTGGCTTCCAATCGGATTGGCACCGAAACCCTCGGTGATTCGAAAATTACTTTCTATGGTTCTTCATTTATTACTAACGAAGTCGGCGCCATTATCGCTGAAGCGGACCAGCAGACTGAGGGAATAATCACTGCCGAGCTTGATCTGGAGCAAATCGCTAAGTACCGTGATTATTGGGGCATCTTTCGCGACCGCCGCCCGGAGATGTATGGGCGGATAGTCACTGGATTTAATAAAGTTTAACCGGAAAAAATGATACAAGGATTTGTTTGAGGATGTAGATGTTGATGGAGGTAAAAGGCATAGTGCTTCCCTAAATACAAAAAACCCGCTTTATAGCGAGTTTTTCACGACCTTTTGCTTATTTTTAGATTATTTCGACTCCCTCTTTCAATACTTCAGTCACAAACCCGGTAGGCTCGATATATTCCCGGTAAGTGAAAGGAATGGGTTGAAAATCATAACTATTATATTTTCGCGCCCTGTTCAGCAAAAATTTGATCCCATTCACCCGGGAAGTTCCTTCAAAATAGTCCGAAAAAATTGCCAAGTCCACATCACTGTCCTGATGATAATTACCGCGGGCGTAAGACCCAAATAGAACTGCCTTCTGCACTGGTATCTCCTTGCTCAATTCCGCGATATATTCCCGAACAGCATTATCGATTATTTTAGGGATTTGAGCCATAAAAACACCTCCTTGGCTTTGAACAAAACTTATTGGGCATGTGTTTGGTCTACAGTAGCAGATAACCGTGAATACCTGCGAATTTTGATTAGAGCCTAAATTTATCTCAGTCTACCAACGGATACTCTTCCCTTTGTTTCTTCGTTTATGATTGTACGTTATCAACGAACGTAAATCAATTCTAATGTAGGTTTAAAACGACCAAAAATGCAGCATTTACTTTCAATTTCTATTCCTTCCTTATTCTTGTATAATATTCTGTACGCCATTAACGACCGTCGGAGTGTAATCAAGTAATATACAAACAAATAGCTAAATACTATAATGAGGTTGTACGGTATGAGCGTACAGATGAATCAAATTATGTTTGATTAAGGAGCCGTAAAATGGATACTTTAGGCGCGAAACTAAAAAAACTTAGGGAAAATAGGAAAATTTCTTTGCGGAAATTAGGGGGAATGGCCCATTTATCTCATTCATTTATTGCCGATATTGAATCCGGGCGGAGCAATCCGTCAATAGATACTTTAAATGCCCTTGCTAAAGCTTTGGATGTGCCGGTTACGGAACTAATCGGGAAAAATGCCAATCAAACAACTGTCGATATTGACTCAAATATCATCCAAACTCACGAGGACCTCCCACCGGAAGCTTTGAAGGAAATCGAAGACTTTCAAGCTTATATTCGGTATAAATATAAGAAGCGGATTATAAAACAAGGGAAGAGTTAATAAGGCGAATAAGTGACGCCCACCTAATTATGCTAACTGTTAATACCTCCTATTCCATAGGATATCTTTCACTTCTTCACTGTCAAAAAAGTTATAACACTGTTATCTCCATGAGCATTATTTCCGGGAATTTAACTTATAATTATCGTCGCATTGTTGTTAAGTTCATTGATGATCCGAACAAACTTTTTTCGTTTATCGGGGTCAAATAGCTTAATAAAACTTTGCGGTTTAGTAAGTTCAGCTACATTCTCAACATAACCATTCTGTTTAATGTTAACCTTTTAGGAGCGATCAATCGATGAACCTTATTTTACCTTTTACTCTTTTTAAAATAACTATTAGAGGCTCTGTTTAAGAATATTGTTGTTTTAATTAACGTATAACCTGTAAGAAAGTCGGGTAAACCCTTTCTGGACAGACCACCAAGTTTTTGACTGGGGCATCCTTCCTTATAAAAGGATTTAACTAAGGAATATCGAATCAACCATTAAATAGATAGATCCCATCCAAATTCTATCAGGAGGGTTCCCCATGTTACAGTTTACCAAAGAACTTCTTAAAAACCAAAAAGACGAGATCACCAGCTTCCATATTTATAAAGCCATTGCGACTAAACAAAAAGACCCCGCTAATGCCAAATTATTGAGTGAAATCGCTGCCGATGAAAAAGGCCACTACGCTTTACTCAAAAGACACACCAAAACCGAGGTCCGCCCCTCATGGATTAAAATCATCTGGTACCTTATTATAGCCAAAATACTGGGTATCACCTTCTCCTTAAAACTTCTGGAGAAAGGCGAAGAAACTGCCACCAAATCCTATAACGCATTAATAGCACAGTTCCCGTAGTTAAAAAAAGCTCTTGAAGACGAGGAAAAGCACGAACAAGAATTGTTGGGTTTAATCAATGAAGAGCGTTTAAATTACATGGGCTCGATTGTACTGGGACTGAACGATGCCTTGGTGGAGTTGACCGGTGCTTTGGCAGGCTATACCTTTGCCATCCAAAACAGCCGGATTATCGCCCTCATCGGATTGATCACCGGAATCTCGGCCTCCTTTTCCATGGCCGCCAGTGAATTCTTATCAAAAAAACAGGAGAAAGAGGATAACGCCTTTAAATCAAGCGTTTACACGGGTATCGCCTATATTATCACTGTGTTTTTACTGATCCTTCCCTATCTACTGCTACCCAACCATTTTCTAAACCTGGGACTTAGCGTACTGATGGCCATCACCATTATTTTGGCCTTTAACTATTACATCTCCGTCGCCAAAGACTTACCTTTTAAAAAACGTTTTCTGGAGATGGCCGGGATCAGCCTGGGAGTAACCGCTATTTCTTTCGGAATCGGCTGGGTGGTAAAGACGTTTTTGGGGTTGGAGATTTAATTAGTAGTCAGAAGTCAGAAGTCAGAATTTAGGAATCAGGAGTGAGGGTTCATTCGTAGAGGTTACTTTGCGGGCTTATACTAGCAAATTAATTCGATGGCATTGGCCAAGCCCTTGATATGGAGGTCGTTCTTAGTTAACTAAGCTCTCTTGAAATAAAAGAACTATGAATATGATTAAACGGAGGGCAAACCATGGAAGCTTGGCACCAGCGCAATTTAACTTATGAAGATTATCCCTTCAATATATTTGTCACTGATATACCGGAGTTCCCTCCCCATTGGCACGAAGAACTCGAAATTATTTATGTTTTGGAAGAAGAATTGGTGATCGGGCTTAATAATGAGATCTACACCCTTAAACCCCGGGATATCTTATTAATCAACAGTAGTGAAGTACACTTTTTCGTCACTCCGCCGAAAAAAAGCAACCGAATCATTCTTCAATTTGAGCCAAGACTTTTCGGGCCTTTCTCAGCAATGATGCGGGAGCATAAATTTATTACACCACATCTCAGCAGCTCCAATGAGTCCCAGACCCAGGTTCACCAAAGCTTGGAGCGACAAACTTTATCGATCATCGACGAATACTCAAAAATGCGCCAAGGTTTTCAACTGGCCATCCAAGCCAGATTATATGATTTTATGGTAGTTTTGCTCCGCCAAGTTCCCATGGAAAAATACTCATCCTTGGAACGAAGCAAACATTTAAAACGGCTTGAACGTTTAGAACATGTCTTTAAATATGTGGCCGCTAATTATACTAAAGAGATCACCTTAAATGAAATTGCCCGGACGGCCAATTTCAGCGTTTACCATTTTACCAGGTTCTTTAAAGAAACTACCGGAATGACCTTTATTCAGTATCTCAACAATTACCGGGTTAGCAAAGCTGTCAAATTATTGACCGAAACCGACGATTCCATTACCGAAGTGGCTTTTCGATCGGGATTTGATAGTATTAAGACTTTCAACCGGGTTTTTAAACATCTCAAAGGATGCTCTCCTTCCTCATTCAAAAAGCAAAGAAGTTAGCCCTTCCCTACTTTAAATCAATTTTTTTCACCCAAAAGCAAAATATGAGAACTTTTGAGCAATTCACGACGAGATTTCTTTGCTAATTCGTTTTATAATAAAAATGGAATTGCAAAATGCTAAGAGGTGATTATATTATGGGATATCATAATTTTAAAACAGCAATTTATGTCACAATTCGGAACATGGAAGAGATTGCCGCTAACCCTGAATGCTTCGAAAAAGAATTTGCTTTTATCGAAAAACATATTCAACTCGATAAAGTCTACCTTGAAACCTACCGAGGCCGACATTTGGTGGACAAAACTAAAGTTTTAAAAGTAAAAGAATTCTTTGCTAATAAGGGAATTCAAACCTCTGGCGGGATCACTACCGATGTCTCGGCAAATTGGGAGTTTCTCTCTTTTTGTTATACCAACCAAGAACATCTGGAACAGTTAAAAAAAATTGTACAGTATACCGCTGAATTATTTGATGAAATTATCCTGGACGACTTCTATTTTACCAATTGTAAATGCGACTCCTGTATCAAAACAAAAGGAGCCCGAAGTTGGTCGGAGTTTCGGACTGATAGATTAAAGGAAGTTTCCGAAGGGATCATCATCAAAACAGCCAAACAAGTCAATCCTAATGTAAACTTAATCATTAAATACCCCAATTGGTATGATGAATATCAAAACACCGGCTATAACTTAAAAGATGAGCCGCAAATTTTTGACCAAATCTATACCGGGACCGAAACCCGCGACCCGAAATATACTCAACAGAACCTCCAACGCTATCTAAGTTATTTCTTAATCAGGTATTTGGAAAACGTTAAACCCGATGGTAATGGCGGTGGCTGGTTCGATACTTTTGATTGTCTTTATAATCTTGGTTCTTATGCTGAGCAGGGTTACCTGACCCTCTTTGCCAAGGCGAAGGAGGTTACCTTGTTTTGCATGAGTTCTTTGTTAAGGCGCGACAATATTTTTGTGCCTATCGCCGGGTTTGTTTTTGATCAGGTTGATCAATTCTTGGGCGAACTGGGCACTCCGATTGGCATCCCGTGCTACAAGCCATATCATTCCTCCGGCGAATACTATCTCCATAGTTATTTGGGAATGTTGGGTCTGCCTCTGGAACCGATGCCCGAATTTCCCACCGGCTCCGAATTGGTGCTATTAACTGAAAGCGCTAAAGATGATCCGCTGATTATGGGCTATATCAAAGAACAATTGACCAGCGGCAAAAAGGTTGTCATTACTTCCGGCCTGCTTAAAGCTTTAAACGGTAATGGGTTTGAGGATATCGCCCAAATACGTTATACCGATCATAAAGTGGCAGTCTCAAAATTCGCCTACCCCTTTTACGAGTGTTCTTTTGGGAACTATGTTGACGCTGCTAAAAAAATTCTGATACCCCAGATCGAGCTTTCAACCAATGACTGTACTCCATTGATTGTTGGTTTTGGGGAAAACAAAAATTATCCGATTTTAATCCAAGTCAAATATGGCTCCGGTATTCTTTATGTCTTAACCATTCCCGAAGATTTTGGGGATCTCTACCACTTGCCCGATGCTATTTTGGGCCAAATTCGCCGCAACTTAACCAATCCCGCCGGAATTTGGTTGGAAGGCCCCGCCAATGTAGGACTGTTTCTTTACGACAACAACACCTTGATCGTGGAATCATTCCTGCCTTACCACTCGGATGTTAAAATATGCTTCGCCGAAGAAGTTAAATTATTTGATTTACAAAGCGGCGCTCGGATGGAAGACCGAAACTCCGACACAAGCGCAGAATTTCAATTCAAAATGGCGCCAACCACCTATCGAGTCTTCCGGTACCAAAAGAAAGCTTGAGTTTAGGAGACAGGAGTCAGGAGACATAAGCCTTTATAATCGCTATTAGTTTATCCCTTTCGACTTTTTAGACTTTCAACTTTAATTATCGGAGTGTTCACTAATGATCAAAGACCTTTTTGTAGATAAAGATTTCTATAAAACCTTTTTTAAACTGGCGATCCCAGTTACAATTCAATACTTTGTTACGGCTTCACTGAATCTGGTTGATAACATTATGGTCGGTCAATTAGGCGCAGTTGAGTTGGCTGCGGTTGGTCTGGCTAATCAAGTCTATTTTTTATTGCTTCTTTTCTTGTTGGGGGTCGGTGGTGGGGCTTCGGTATTTACCGCTCAATTCTGGGGAAAACGGGACCTGAAAAACATCCGTCGGATCTTAGGATTAAGTTTAATGATTAGTAGCACTGCGGCCTTGTTCTTCTTTTTAATCAGCATTTTAAATTCCGAGACGATCTTGAGGTTGTTCTCCCATGATCAGCAAGTAATTCAACTTGGCGCCGAATATTTAAGAATCACTTCATTCACTTATGTATTGACCGCCATTACCGGTTGTTACTGCGCAGTACTACGAAGCACCGGAGAAGTTAAACTCCCCATGCGGGTTAATGTGATCGCCATTCTGAGCAATACATTTTTAAATTACATCCTCATCTTTGGTAACTTTGGCATGCCGCAACTGGGAGTAGCCGGCGCTGCCATAGCCACCTTAATCTCACGCTTTATCGAAACCACCATCTTACTGATTGCCTCCTATCGGCACCAGTATATTATGACCTCAAAAGTATCGGAAATGTTTAAAGTTCCTGCCGATTTGACCAAACGTTTTATAAAAACTACCAGTGTGGTAGTGATTAAAGATTTTATTTGGGCCTTCGGAATGGTTCTGTATATGGTGGTCTATGCCAAAATGGGCACCGATGTTGTAGCATCAATCAATATAGTGACAACCGTTCGCCAACTAATGACCGTCCTGTTTAATGGTATTGCCAGCGCCTGTCTGGTAATGGTTGGAAACCAGATCGGAGCCGGGGATTATCCAACTGCCTTTCGCTATTCCAAACGGTTTCTTCTTATTACCACTATGGTCAGTATTGTAATGGCAGTACTTACCATTGCGGGCAGTAGCTTTATCTTATCTCCCTATAACATCTCAACTACTGTTTTCAAACAAGCCCAAGCTATACTCTGTATCTTTGCCTTGTATATGCCGATTACCGTTATTAATATGGTTGCTATTGTCGGTGTCTTTCGAAGTGGCGGCGATGTCACTTTTTGCCTGATCATGGACTTGGTCGCTGTTTATTTTATCGGATTGCCTTTAGGATTTTTAGGCCAAGCGGTTTGGTATTTACCCATCCAAGGAGTATTCGCCTTGTTTACTTCTCAAGAAATTTTTAAATTCATTCTCTGTATCAAACGTTTCATCTCAAAACATTGGATCAATAACTTGGTCCTTGATATTAATCCGGCGGTAGCCAATGAAGGATAAAATTATTTTGGCAACTTGGGGCTGGGCTAGGGATCTAAAATCATTTTATAGCCGGAATCAATCAATTAAAAAGGGGCTGTAACAAGATTTATCTTTTGCAACAGCCCCTTTATTTTTTAATCTTCAGCGATACCCCAAAGTCCTTTATCGGACTCTCTGGCTTTTCGTTCTAGCTTTAAAAATAAGTAGGCATACTTGACATTTGGAGGATAGGTCATTACCCGAGCATACCCCTGTTCAACCAGCCAAGCGTTGACGAAAAGATCGCCCACATAAACATAGGCCAGTAACCTGCCATACTTGTCGCGTTCAGCAACATCCATTTCCAACCTAACCGTTTGATCCGATACCAACCGTTTATTGGCTTCACGAGCTTCCTGGCCATAAGGTTCCGGACCCCGCGAGGGATGTTTGATTTCCGGGGTATCGATTCCGATGTAGCGGACTTTCCCCAGTTTTTCAACTTTGATGGTATCCCCATCAATCACTTTAAGGACTAAATACTCCTCCGAATCGCCGCCAATTACACCCTCAGATGTAAACTTTAACCCATTAAGCAAAACCAAGCCGATAATCAGAAACCCATTCATTAACAATAGCGCCTTTTTCATACCAACCACCCGTTGTGATAAGCTATTAAAAACACAAACAAATCGAACCCAAACTCTTAAACCATTGACCTGTGACCTTCGACTTTCGACTCTTAACCTTCCCGACAATAAATTAATACTCAAATTCGTTAAAATAAATGATTAATATCAGCTCAAGCTCCTTCTTGGTTAACTTTACCTTCTCTTTTTTTAGAACCTTCCATAAATCGTTCTTACTCATCCAGGGATTATTCACTTTCAACTCAATAACCTCATTGATAATCTCGGGCGGAACGGATTTGGGCCGACCATTCCAGTCTTCATTCAATAAATAAATCAAAGCTAGGCGGGTCCTTTCATCAGTCCCCGAGTCAGAACCATCACTAACACTTACTGTGCTGGGCTGATTCTGCCTTAGATGGGCCGAGGGATAATCATAAGCAGTACATAATTTGGCTATCAATTCCATTTCATTTAAATAATCGCCCTCAATACGCAGAAAATAATCGTCTTTAATGATCCGAAAATCGTAATGCATCTTATCTAAACCCGGAGGACTCATCATTGTAATACCGGCCGGTACCGCTTTTGCCAAATCTGTTTGATTGTGGGGCACCTTCTGGGGTATGATAATTACCTCCAAGTAATTATCAAAAACCATAAAACTAATATCGGTATAAAGGATTTCCTGCCAACCAAAAAACTCATTTTTATATTTATTGATTTTCGAAGCGACTTTATCTAACATGGCTTCATCTTGGTAAATTACTTTAAATATTTTATTGTTCCGATCTTTAAGAGTTACAATTGTTCTTTGACCATCTTGGGTAGTATTGGTTACTACTGCGTCAAACTTTTTCCCATTAAAAGCATGGGAAGGAACGCTAGTTAATAATAACACTGCAAGTACCGCTATAAAAATTTTTTTCATGGGGCCACCTCAAGCTTTAACAAAATTTTATCGAATGGCTCTATTTTGATAGGTTTGAGAATCTCTTTGACCTTAGCGGTGACACCGCCTTTTTCAGGATAAAGTACTACTTTGGCGATGGGAATAGCGTCATTTTTGAAAACATAGGCAACGTCCCCTTTTTTTACGGAATAGATTTGGTCGATAAAAACAATCATCCGCTTAGGGTCCCGTGGATCGATTACATATCCCGTCTCCCGCCCGGTCATGGCTAAGTATTTTAAGGCATAATCATAACTATTGAGCCGTTCTTTTTTTTCCCCAAGTTGCCCGGCTAAACTTCGCCATAAATTTCCGTAAT